>Ga0208478_1000677_pt1 | contig 11122 bp, 9 predicted proteins | sample NGESurdeep072012_5_FD_184462 | JGI IMG/M metagenome (GOLD analysis project Ga0208478, IMG submission 184462) | Arctic peat soil microbial communities from Barrow, Alaska - NGEE Surface sample 415-2 deep-072012 (SPAdes) | ecosystem: Environmental > Terrestrial > Soil > Wetlands > Peat ... | reverse complement strand
CAAGAAGGTCTGGCGCGACCGGTATCGTTCGATTGTGGATTTGGAGAAGCACCTCCACGGCAACGGAATCCGCATCATCAAGTTTTTCCTCCACCTCTCGAAGGAGGAACAGCGAAAGCGTTTCCTTCAACGCATCGATGTGCCGGAAAAGAACTGGAAATTCAGCCTTGCGGATGTCGAGGAGCGGAAATTCTGGAAGCAGTATATGAAGGCTTATGAGGAATGCCTCAGTGCGACAAGCACCCGGGAGGCGCCTTGGTATGTCGTTCCCGCCGACGACAAGGAAAATGCCAGGTTGATCGTCTCGCAAATTATTCTCGACACATTCGAGGGACTCAAAATGACTTACCCCAAAACGGACGCAAAGCGCCGAAAGGAATTGCAGTTGATCCGCGAGCGGCTGGCGAAATGAGTTCTTGCGCACTCCAATCCTGTCATAAATGCGATCGGAGAACGATAATGTTCAAACTTATCGAGGGTCTATCGTAACCTTGCGGCCTTCCTGGTCAGCGACGGCGCAGCCGCACTCACCGGGAACATCGAATATGCCGACGCCGGCTATCACATCGTCGGCTAACAGGCGGGTTTGGAGGTCCGGAATGGAGCGCATCGAAAACAGGACGTTTGACGAGATTGAGCCGGGTGACACGGCAAACCTCGTCCGGACGCTCACCTATAAGGACATCGAGGTATTCGCGATCCTGTCGGGAGACGTCAATCCCACGCATGTAGACGAGTCCTTCGCCAAGAGTGACACGTTCCACAACGTGGTGGCGCATGGCATGTGGAGCGGGACGCTGATCTCCGCGGTACTCGGAACCGAACTGCCTGGTCCGGGCACGATCTACGTCGATCAGTCGCTGCATTTCCATCGACCGGTACGTCTCGGGGACACCATCACCGTGACAGTGAAGGTGACCAATAAGATCGAAGAAACCCACAGAGTCATCTTCGACTGCCGCGCATCGAACCAGCGTGGTGAAGAGGTGATCACCGGCACCGCAGACGTTATTGCACCGACCGAAAAGATCTCGCGCCCGCGCGTCGTTCTCCCCGAAATCGAGCTACGGCAGAAGGGGCGACGCTATGAACGCCTGATCGAGATGACGCGCGGTCTCGATCCAATCCGTACCGCGGTTGTCCATCCGGTTGATACGCTGTCTCTGCTCGGCGCCGTGGAAGCGGCTCGTGCCAAACTTATCGTGCCGGTGTTGGTTGGTCCGGAAGCCAAAATCCGCGCCGCTGCTGCGCAGGCTCAACTCGATCTGGCGCCTTACGAGATCGTTCCGACAGAGCACAGCGACGCCGCGGCGGTGCAAGCCGTCGCCATGGCCCGCGCCGGCAAGGTCGAAGCGCTGATGAAAGGAGCGCTCCATACCGACGAGCTTATGCATGCAGTGGTTGACGTCGATCGCGGCCTGCGCACTGCCCGGCGGGTAAGCCACGTCTTTGCGATTGACGCGCCCGGCTACCCGAGACCGCTCTTCATCACGGACGCCGCGATCAACATCTACCCCACGCTGACGGATAAGCGCGACATCATCCAGAACGCTATCGACCTGGTACATGCCCTGGGCATCGCGGAACCGCGCGTGGCGATTCTCTCTGCGATCGAGACTGTCACAGAGAAGATCAAGTCCACCCTCGATGCGGCCGCACTTTGTAAGATGGCCGATCGTGGCCAGATCACCGGCGGCATCCTCGACGGTCCGCTTGCCTTCGACAATGCGGTGTCGGAGGAGGCGGCCAAGACGAAAGGTATCATCTCGCCAGTCGCTGGCCGTGCTGACATCTTCGTGGTTCCGGACCTTGAGGCCGGGAACATGCTGGCAAAGCAACTCGAGTATCTTGCGGAGGCGCAGATCGCCGGCATCGTGCTTGGCGCGAGCGTACCGATCATTCTGACGAGCCGCGCCGACAAGACGCTCGCTAGGCTCGGCTCCTGTGCGATTGCGCTGTTGCTGGTGCGCCACAAGGCGGGGGTGAAGCCGTGAGTGATGCTATCCTCGTCCTGAACGCCGGATCTTCGAGCATAAAATTCTCAGTCTTTCCGGGCCATTTGCGACCGAGCCGGCAGGGCCTCATATGCGATGGCGAGTGCGAGGGCATCGGGCACCGTGTGCATTTCAAAGCGAAAGACAGTGCCGGAGTGTCGCTGGTCGATGAGTATCTGGCAGAAGAGACCACCCATGAGGATGCGCTCGCCGCGCTTCTGTGCTGGTTGGAAGGGCACTTTCAGGGCCATCGACTGGTCGCGGCCGGACATCGGGTGGTGCATGGCGGATCACTCTATACCGCGCCGGTTCGTATCGACGCGTCGGTGATCGTTGAGCTTCGCCGCCTCATTCCGCTGGCACCGCTCCATCAACCCCATAACCTTGCCGCCATCGCTGCCCTCTCGAAACTTCACCCCGTATTGCCGCAGATTGCGTGCTTCGACACCGCCTTCCACCATACACAGCCTGAGGTCGCCGCCGCCTTCGCGCTGCCGCGTCGGCTCACGACCGAGGGTATTCGGCGGTACGGGTTTCATGGCCTATCCTACGAATACATCGCCAGCGTCCTTCCGGACATCCTCGGTCCGGCAGAAGCGGATGGTCGCGTGGTGGTCGCCCATCTCGGCAGCGGCGCCAGCATGTGCGCGATGCACCGGCGCAAGAGCGTGACAACGACCATGGGCTTCACCGCACTCGATGGCCTGCCAATGGGCAGCCGTTGCGGCAACCTCGATCCGGGCGTCGTTCTCTACCTGATCCAGGAAAAAGGTATGACGGCGCAGGCGGTAAGCGACTTGCTGTATCATTCCTCAGGATTGTTCGGCGTTTCCGGTGTTAGCGATGACATGCGGACCCTGTTGGCGAGCGACGACCCGCACGCGGCCACTGCCGTTGCCCTGTTTGTCTACCGGATCAGTCGAGAGTTGGGGTCGCTCGCCGCCGCGCTCGGCGGACTGGATGCGCTGGTCTTCACCGCGGGCATCGGTGAGCACGCCCCCGAGATTAGGCGGCGAGTGTGTGAGCAATCCGTATGGCTCGGTGTGCACTTCGATGAAGCGGCGAACGCCGTCGGCGGCCCCAAAATCACGATAGCCGACAGCAGAGCCTCCGCGTGGGTCATTCCGACCGACGAAGATCTGATGATTGCGCGCCATACATGGCGCCTGACTAAGAACGATGGGATGGTAAGGAATCGATAACGCGATATGAGATCCGGACACAGAGAAGCGAGAACCACATGAGACGACAAAAGACAGCAACGTCCACGTTGGACGGAGCGCCGGAGATCAGGCCGCTTGGTGCAGAAACGATCAAGCGATGACACTTGCGTTCATGTCACCGCCTTCCGACCCTGCCGGCCTCATTGTCATCTAAATCAATGTCCGAAAGAAAATGACGCTTTCGACATTCGCAAGGTCTGTTTTCGTTCATTCCGCTATGAGCACAAAGATCAGTCATGTCAAAAAAGTTATCCGTTAAGTCCGCCGATCTGTCGTTAATGAGCGTGCCGGCGTTCTGGCCGATGGCGATGGCAGCCAAGTTGGTCGAGGAAGGGGCGGAGCTTTACGCGAAGAACCTCAAATTTGCTGAGGAAGAAATCAAAATTCATGACGATCTGAGACCCACCCTCGCGACGCCGAACCAAGTACGCCTTGATCTGCGGACCATGGTGCTGCGCGATTATGGCAAGCCGGGCGGACTTCCCACGCTCGTCGATGCGCCCCATGCCGGTCACACCGCGATGATCGCCGACTATCATAAAGGCCAGAGCCTGGTCGAGACTCTGCTGGCCAATGGAATTGGCCACGTTGCCTTGACCGACTGGAAGTCGGCGACCGAAGACATGAAGGATCTTGAGATCGACAACTACCTTGCCGAAGTGATTATTGCGATCGATGATCTCGGTGGACGCGTGAATCTGGTCGGCCTTTGCCAGGGCGGTTGGGTGGCGGCCATGGTGGCGGCGCGATTCCCCGACAAAGTAAATTCACTGGTGCTCGCGGGCGCACCCATCGACACCGATGCCGGCAACGGGCCTATCAAACGCATGGTTCACGAATCCCCTGCATCGTTCTACGAGGAATTGGTGGCTCTCGGCGGTGGTCTGACGAAGGGTAAGTACATGTTGCAAGGCTGGAAAAACATGCACCCTGAGCAGCACTATATTCAGGACCATGTCGATCTCTACGAGCACATCGACGACCCGGCTTATCTGGCCAAGGAGGAGACGTTCGAGAGCTGGTACGAAAATCCGATTGATCTGCCGGGACGCTGGTATCTTCAGGTGATCACCCAAATCTTCAAGGAGAACCGGCTTGCCAAGGGCAAATTCATCGGGCTGGGCCGACAGCTTAATCTCCACGATATTTCTTGCGCCGCCTATTTACTGGCGGGTGCAGACGATGACATCACGACGCCGGAGCAAGTCCTTGATGCCGCCAAATATCTTGGAACGCCAAAGGAACGAATTGTGCAGAAGACCGTACCGGGCGGTCATATCGGACTGTTCATGGGAGCTCGAACCTTGAAGGAGCATTGGCCGCCGATTGCTCGGTGGATTGCCGGCCAATAGATCTTACATCCTGTCTATAAACGCCAAGGTATGATCCCGCCTGCAGGATGGCGGAGATCCCACCCGACCACAACAGTCATGAAGGCCGCACATAGCGGCTGTCGCGCCGTCTGCCACGTACAGAAAATGTCCTAGATTTCCTAAAGGCGAATGGGTGCCGGCCAGCTTCTATATCTTCGGTTACCCTGTCGCATCGCCCAATCAAGAAATCGAAGCTCTGGCTGAGCACCACCTCCCGGTCGTAACCGGCTAGCGACAGGAAGCTGTCATTGGCAAAAATGAGCGGGTGGTTGGATGCTTTGGCATCCGCGAACAACGTTTTTTCGTTTGACTTCGGATTATGGGAGTTATTCGCGTGTGTCCGATGGTACCTCCTGGATAATTCTGCATCCTCAATTGGCTCATTGCCATTGCAGCGAGTGCCGCGACGATTTGCCGCACGTCAACATGAAGCACGCCAGGCTTGGCTACGAGCGCGATGCACCCGATGCCCATGACGGTTTGATGAACCGCGTTTGCGCTACATCAATGCGCTTTTCTGGGAATTGAGTCCAAAGTTTCAAATCTTGGAAAAGCTGGCTGACAGAGCTGACGGAGACGAAAATGGCGGACCAATCCACCCACAATGCAGCAACATCTATGTCTTCCGCATCGACGACGCGGCGCACGCTTTTGAAGGGATTCGCCGCTGCAGGCGCGGCAATATCGATGAGTAGCAAGGTCGCTTGGGCCGATGGTGAAATCGGCTACTGGGCGAAAGATTTGCCGCCCGAAAAATTGATCGACATGTATTCGACCATCCTGCGCATTCGATGGTTCGAACGCACTCTGGCCGACAAGCAGCTGGACGACCGCAGCTTCCGCAATCTGATACATCTCTACGCCGGCCAGGAAGCAGTCGCTACGGGCGTCTGCGCCGCGCTCAACAACAAAGGGCCTTTCAACGAGATCGACGTCATCTACGGCACACATCGTCCGAGCGGACATGCGATCGCGAAAGGCGTCAATATGGGGAAACTCGCCGCCGAATACAATTTCAAGGCGACCGGTCTCAACCGCGGATACGCGGGCGAGATGCACGTCGCTGACAAGTCGGTCGGCTACATGGGCGGTGACGGAATCGTCGGCCCAGCCGCGGTGATTGCCGCCGGTTCGGCGTTCGCATTCCGCGCCAGAGGCACGAAACAGGTCTCGGTCGTTTTCGGCGGCGATGGCACTTATGCGACGCCCGCCTTCCATAGCTCATTGAACAACGCCGCGCTGCTCAAACTGCCCTTCATCTACGTGGTGGAGAACAATCTCTACCACCAGTTCGCGCACTACTCCTATTCCTGCCCGATGAAAGACATCGCGACCGCCGCAAGCATGTACCGAATCCCCGGCATCGTGGTGGACGGCCAGGACGTGACGCAGGTCTACAACAAGATGAAGGATGCTGTGGAGCGTGCGCGGGCCGGCGAGGGGCCGACCCTGATCGAAGCAAAGACCTACCGCTACTACGCCCACTGGGGCGCTCCCGGAGCCACAGTCGGTCAACTCGGCTCCTTCGGCTACGATCCGCAAGCAATCACCTCGTGGCGTCCGGAACGGGAGTTGCGGGATTGGCTGCAGAGAGACCCGGTCGATATCTGCCGCAACACTCTGATCTCGTGGGGTGTGCTCGATCAGGCCAAGGCTGCCGCGATCGAAACCGCCATAAAGCAAGAGGTCAAGGAAGCCTTCGAGTGGGAGGCCAAGCAACCGCTGTGCAAGCCGGAAGACGGACTGAAAAGCGTCTTCATTGAAGGCCCTGTCGCTGCGCGCCAGTTCGGCTGAGCAAAGGGCTGATCGCAACCCCATTCGAAAATCGGAGAAGCACAATGGCACGCAAGAATTATTTGTACGCGATTTACGAGGCCGTGCAGCACGAGATGCGCCAGCGCAAAGACATGACCTGGCTCTTCGAGCTGACGCCCGCGGTCGCTTCGAACCAAGGAACGCCAGTCATCAACCTCGAGAAGGAGTTTGGCCGCACCCGCGTCAACAACACCGGTATCGACGAGATGTGGATGGCCGGTGCCACGCTTGGCGCGGGGTTGGTTGGCACCACCGCCGTGACCTACATCCCCTATCAGGGAAGTCAGGTTTGCTTCGAGATGATTCAGAACCACGCCGGCAAATTGCACCACATGAGCGGTGGCGACTCCACGATGCCGGTGGTGTTCATCATAGAATTGTCGGGCCAGAGTCCTGGGTTTGCCGGGCAGCATTCCGACTATGAGGCCGACAGCTACTATGCCCACATCCCCGGGGTTAAGGTCGTGATTGCATCGACGCCCTATGACGCCAAGGGCATGATGGCGTCGGCAATCCAAGATCCAAACCCGGTCGTCTATCTCTTGCCAGCGGGCTTGCGGCAGTTGAACGACGAGGTTCCCGATGAGCAGTACACCGTACCGCTCGACAAGGCGGCCGTGCGCACAACCGGCAGCGATCTCACCATCGTGAGCTCCGGCGCCGGTATGCCGGGAGTGCTTGAGGCCGCTGCTCAACTGCAGAAGGTCGGGATGAAGGTCGAAGCGATTGACCTGCGCTCGCTCAAGCCGATGGACACGGCGACCCTGGTTGCCTCGGTGCAGAAGACCAAGCGCCTTCTCACGTTCGACCAGTCCTACTACACGCTCTGCCCGGGCGCCGAAGTCATTGCGCGCGTGGCCGAGAACGTGGACGGCGCGCGCTACAAGCGGATCGCATTTCCGGATGCGCCGCCGCCCGCATCTCCCGAAATGTTCACCTGGATGCGCCCGAACGCGAGCCACATTGTGGCGGCCGCGACGAAGCTGGTGGGCTGAAGCTTCTCATTCGACCGCGGGCCGAAGGCGGGGTTCTGCCTTCGGACCGCGGTCGAACCAAAAAGTTGGTACAAAAATGGACACCGCTGAACAGCTATCCGCCGCCTGTCCTGTTTGCGAGAGCACGGACACCCGTCTGGCTCGCGTGCGCTCAGCGTTTTGGCACAATGATCGCTTGGTCGTGATCGAGGATGTGCCCGCGCTTGTGTGCAACGCCTGCGGCGAGCAGTTCTATGACGATGCTGCCGTTCTCATGATCGATCGGATGCGCCAGGCCGGCTTTCCGTCTGAAAATGCTGTCCGCGAACTGCGTGTACCGGTATTCGCTTTTGGCAGGGTCGGGACAACGGATGTCCCGTCACCGGAAGCGTCGTCTTTCACCGCTCCGCTCGCGAGCGAGGTTCTGATCCGGTCCTGAAGCCGGCTCGTTCACCAGTCACGAGAAGGATATCAATCATGCGCTTCAATTTTTTAGCCGCCGCCGTCGTTGCTGCGACGTTCAGCGCTTGCCTTGTTCAGCCGCTCGCCGCGCAGACTGCTGAGCAGTTGACTTTCATCCCCGCGGGCGGCCGAACGCTCTTGACGAACATTGCTACCAGCAAGCCGCCAGCCGACGAGCTCAAAGCTTTGCTCACAGGCAAGCGCTCGCGCGACGACTGGTCGGGCTATCTCAAGGCCCACAGCCAAGCCGTTCCCCCGTTACAGAGCCAGAGCGATAAGCAACGGCTCACGCTTGCCGACTATCTCTCCTTCCACATGCCGTTGCCGGCCAATCAAGTCCCGGCAGACCTGACACGCACCGATTGGACGCGTACTCTGCCAAAGGACGGGCGCGATTTGGCGCTCGACAATTGCCAGGGCTGCCACATCATCACCGTCGTCGTCACCCAAGTGCGGACCAAAACGGCTTGGCTCGGGACCCTCAGCACGCCGGCTCATGCGGTCATTAAGATGACGCCCGCGGAGCGTGACGAACTTGCGAGCTATCTCGTGCTGAATGCGGGCATCCCGATCGAACAAGTTCCGGAGGAATTGCGGGCGTCCGGCGCAACTTATTGACGCGGGCTTTGGCGCGCACGCGAGGAATGGCGAACGACGCGTAAGGCGACGTGATTCTGCGGATCGAGATCCAAGGTCATGCTGTTCACGTCGCTCGATTTCTTCATCTTCTTGCCATTGGCGCTGCTGGCATTCGCGATCGCGCCGGTCGCGCAACGCTGGGCGGTATTGCTGCTCGCCAGCTACGTGTTTTATGGATATCTGCACCCTTTCAATCTGGTCTATCTCGGCGCGGTGACGCTGGTCATATTTGGCTGCGGGTGGGGTCTTGAGCGGGCAAGGCAGCGGCCCCTGCGCGTCGCTGTTTTTGTCATGGGGCTTGTTGCGGTGCTCGGCTCGCTCACCGCCTTCAAATTCTACGATTTTCTTGCCGGCGAGATCGAGCACGCCAATCTGTTCGCAAATCTTAAGTTGCCGCGGCTCGGCATTACTGCCCCGGCCGGCTACTCATTTTATGTCTTCTCGGCCGCGAGCTATCTCATCGACATCTATGTCGGGCGTCTTTCGGGCAAGCAGAATCTCGGCCAGGTGGCATTGTTCACCGCCTATTTTCCGAAAATTTTCGCCGGCCCGATCGAACGAGCGACGAATTTCCTGCCGCAGCTTGTGTCCGGGCTGCGCGCCGACCCGCTCCGTTTCGCGCTCGGGCTGCAGCTCATCGGCTGGGGACTGTTCAAGAAGGTCGTCATTGCCGACAACCTTGCCCCGCTGGTCGATCACAGCTTCAAGATCGTGGCCTTCGCCCCGCCGCTCGAACTTCTGATCAGCACGTATTTCTTCGCGTTTCAGATCTATTGCGACTTTTCCGGCTACACCGATATCGCGCTCGGCATCTCCTCGCTGTTCGGCCTCGAGCTGATGGAGAACTTCCGCCGGCCGTACCTGTCGCGCAGCACGGCGGAATTCTGGGCGGAGCGCTGGCACATTTCGCTCGGCCGCTGGTTCCGCGACTATCTCTATATCCCGCTGGGCGGCAGCCGCGCCGGTGCTCTGCGCCGCGCCATCAATGTCATGGTCGTCTTCCTGGTGAGCGGCCTATGGCATGCCGGGCTCGGCTACGGAGTCGGCTGGACCTTTCTCGTCTGGGGCGCACTCAACGGCGCCTATCAGTGGGCGGGGCTGGCGACGCGCGGCCTGTGGCGCCGCATCGGCGAAGCCTTGCCGCGCGTGGCCGCCAGCGCCTGGCTGCGCGTTTTGCGAACCGTCATCACCTTCCATCTGATCCTGCTGAGCTGGGTATTCTTCCGCGCCGGATCGATGCATGATGCGTTACTCGTCTTGCAGAAGATCGGCGCTCGGCTCACCGACCTGCCGCATCTGCTGACCATCTATCCGTTCAGCGCCGAGCAGCTCACCGGATTTGGCCTGATCGCCTTCCTGCTCGTCTATGAAATCGTCGACGAGCGCCGCCCGGTGTTCCAGCGCTTGGCCGATGCGCCGGTCGCGCTGCGCTGGGGCGCCTATTATCTCGGCATCTTCGCCCTGCTGCTGTTCGGCCGCTGGCAGGCGAAGGAATTCATCTACATGCAGTTCTGACATCGACATGCGACCATGAAACAGTTCGGCAAATCGGCACTGCTGTTCGTCGCGATCGGCCTGCTGCTCTACGCGGGCGTGTTTGTCGCGACCGAGCGATTGCTGTTGCGCAATGGGCACAGCAATCCGATCTTCAAGATCGCCACCGCCGAGGCGCGTGATTACGACTGGGTGATCCTCGGTGCCTCGCACGCCATGCCGTTCGATTTCGCTGATTTCAACGCACTGATGCAGCGGGAGACCGGCTTGCGCATCCTCAATCTCGCGGCGCAGGGCACCGGTCCGCTCTATAACCGCTTCGTGATCGAGCATTTCCTGCGCGCGCATCGCACGCGCAATTTGCTCTACGTGGTCGATTCGTTCGCCTTTACCTCGCGCGCCTGGAACGAGGACCGCTTCGCCGATGCGAAACTCATTCGCGGCACGCCGTTCGCGCCGGCGCTCGCGCGGCTCATGGGGAATTATGTGCGCCGCGATGGCGTCGATCCGCGCGCGCTGTTTGACTATCTCAGCGGCTTTTCCAAGATCAACAACCGCGAGCGCTTCCAGCGCGATGCCTGGGAAGGCGAAGCGCAGTTCGATCGCGTCTATCGCTCGTCGGCGACGGCGGTCGCCCAGCGCATTGCATACCTCTATCCGGACGCCACGACGCCGGACGTGCGCGCGCGTTATCTCAAGCAGTTTGCCGACCTGCTCGCGACCGCGCGCGAACACGGCATCCGCGTGATCGCCGTCAAGCTGCCGGTGCCGGCGCTGTTCCGTAAGCAGCTACCGAACGAAGCTGAGTTCGATGCCGCCGCAGCAGGAATACTTATGGACCATGCTGTGCCGTTGCAGGATTTCTCCGCTGCTCTGGACAACCCGAATTTCTACTTCGACACAGACCATTTGAACCGCGCCGGGGTTACCGAGTCGTTCCAGCGCCTATTGAAGCCGCTGCTCATGACACCCGGCGGCCGTTGAAACCGTCTGTAGGCAGCCTGTGAATAAGTGCGCAAGAGCGACCGTCACCTATGTGCCTCGGCTCTGCGCGTGGCTGTTGAATGCGCGGCTGTTGCAGCTCTACCGGCGGCTGCGCGCGGTCAACGGCAGGCTAAAAGACACGCTTTCGGCCGAGCAGGTCGGTG
>Ga0208478_1000672_pt1 | contig 11171 bp, 7 predicted proteins | sample NGESurdeep072012_5_FD_184462 | JGI IMG/M metagenome (GOLD analysis project Ga0208478, IMG submission 184462) | Arctic peat soil microbial communities from Barrow, Alaska - NGEE Surface sample 415-2 deep-072012 (SPAdes) | ecosystem: Environmental > Terrestrial > Soil > Wetlands > Peat ... | reverse complement strand
TGCTCAGAATTGCGCCGTGCACTTCATGTGCTCCGGTTCGCGGCGTCCAGTACACCGCGCCGCCCTGGAAGCCGTTGAACCGGCCGACGCCATCCGGAGTGCCGGTCTCGTTCGTCGTCGGATAACCGAGAGCAGAGCGTTCCCAGCCCAGCGACGCCCAGGTGTCCCGGATGGCCCCCCGCACCTCGTGCGCGCCCGTCGACGGCGACCAGTACGCCGAGCCAGCCTGGAAGTGGTTGTACCGACCGATCCCGTCGGGAGTGCCCGTCTCGTCGGTGACGGGGTAGCCCGACGCGGAGCGTTCCCAACCGAGGGAGGCCCACAGGTCGCGGATGGCACCATGGACGTCATGCGCGCCGGTCGTCGGCGTCCAGTACACCGAGCCGGCCTGGAAGTGGTTGTACCGACCGATCCCGTCGGGAGTGCCGGTCTCGTCAGTGCCCGGCGGACCGAGCAACCCGGCTGGACCACCCATCGCCAGATAGCGGCCGAGGATCGCGCCATGGACCTCGTGCGCGCCGGCGTCAGGGGTCCAGACGATCATCCCCCGTCCGTACGCCTGCACAATCGACAGCGCCTGCACCTGCTCACCGCCGGTGGCGGCACCGAGCAGCCCGGCGTCGCCCCCCAGCTCGTCGTGTCGGCGGACGATGGGGTCGACCTCTCCGACATCGTCGAACTGCAGGGCATCGAGGCCCGCAAAGAAGCCGGTGGAGCGGGGATCGCGCCCGACCACCGTCAAGGTGACCTGGTGCCGACCGACACCGAGCCGGACAAAGCCGAACGGGACCGGACCGGCACGCTGCACGCCCGGCGCGTAACCGTCGAACGCCGGGCCGATGGCGGTCCCATCGACGGAGGCCGCCACGGTTCCGTAGTCGGCGGCCTGGGTCAGCCAACCGGACATGGCGTACGTCGCGGTGGTGGGCACAGTGACGTCGAAGTCCATCCGCTGCCCCGGCCCACCGGCCGTGAGGAACGCCTGGGCGCACCCGGACCACTGCGGCCCGAACCCGGTCATGTCCTGCACTCCGAGCACTTCTTCGGGGGCGTTCATCCCCCACTCCGCCTCGGCCAGCACGCCGGTCCCGGTGGCGACGGTGGCATCGGCCGAGGGCGCTCCAACGTTGCCCACCGGGTCAACCGGGACGACTGTGTAGTGCAGCGTGGTCCCCAACGGAGCGGTCCGGTCGGCATAGCCGGTCGATGTGGTTTCGCCGACGTACTGAGATCCTTCGTAGATGCGGTAGCGCACCGCCGGACTGTCGTCGGCGGCCGGCCGCCAGGACAGCAGTACGCCGTCGCTCGGGTCATAGCTCCCCCGCACCGCACTCATCGTGGGCGCCACCGTGTCGGCAAAGAAGGGCACCAGCGACACGGCGGCGTACCGCGCCGCTGACCACGGCGGAGACCCAGCCAGAGGGACAACGGCCACGACCACGGTCGACTTGCCCATCGTGAGCGACGGAGACAGGGAGAAGTCGTCATCGAGCCAACGCTGCTGGCTGTTCGTCGAGGGCTGGCGCCACACTCCGGCCGGCTGGCCATCGACAGATACGGCGGCCGCTTGCGCCCCGCCGAGCTGGTCGGACATGCGCCGCAGCGTCACTCCCTCGTTAGCGGGGTCGACCGGTAGTCGAAACGTCGCCACCTCGGTGCCGGCGCGGCCCTCGTCCTGGATGGGCGTGCGCACGTCCGGCCCCTCGAACGTCGACATCAGCGCAATCACCGGTGCCACACCGTTGACGCTGAAGCCGGCGGCGGCCTCGCTGGCGGGAACGCCGACGTCGACGGCCCCGGTCACGCGGGCACTGCTGTCCCGCCGTCCGTACCACAACGTCGTCGACCCGTACGTGGCGGAGACGTCGTTGATCTTGCCGTGCTCGATGCCGAAGCGCTGTGCCGAGCTGAACGGCAACGCCGCCGCGAGCAGCAGCCGGTACATCGACATGCACTCGTCCACGCACCCCACCGTGCGTACCTGATGGGCGGTCATTCCGTTCGTGGGTAGCGAGAACGGACCACCGGAGAAGTACCAGCCGGCATGGTAGAAGTCCTCGGTCCCAGTGCCGTTGACCTGCGGCGTTCGGGCGCCGTCGGCGGCCGCCCGCTCGTCACCCTCGAGATAGCGCAGGCCGTGCTCGGTGCCGTGCACGGTCTGCGTGACGCCGACAACCTTTCCCGTGCCGCCGGTGTCGAGGAACGGCCAGTCCTGGCCCGGCGTGGTCGTCCCGGCGGCGGAGCTGGCCGAGAAGTAGCCGGCGTCGCCGCCACCCGCGAGACCCGCGGCAGCCGCGGCCGACGGGGCGTAGGTGACGGCGCTGCTGACGCTGACCGAGTGCGCGGAGGCGTTGTAGAGCTCCACGTGCGCCCCCCTCGTGTAGGGCATCGGCCACCACGAGACGTGCTCGCCGCCGGGATTCAGGGCCGACATCAGCGAGCTGACCGCGTAGTCACCGAGACCGGACCCGAAGAACTCGTCCACCGGCGAGTCGACCGTCTGCTGACCGTCGAAGCTGATCCGCAGCCGAAGTTCCCTCGGAAAGCCTCCGGACGGTGGTGGCGGCGAGGACAGCGCCGCGAGCGCCTGCGCCGGCGCCACCGTGACGCTGGTCGCGGTGCCGGCACCGGCGGGGACCGCGGTAACGGTCGCGCCGACGGACAGGACCAGGTTCGCCAGCGACACTGCCGGCTTACCGGCGGTCACGACGGCAGGGAGGTCCAGCGACTGCACCACCGCGGGTCCGGCCGGCTGCGGATCGGCAAACTTGGCGGCCGACTGGCCGTCGATGAGCACCGGGTTGCGTTGTACCTCACCGCCCGCCGGGGTGCGCACCGTCACCCGCACGCCGGAGTTAGCCGGGTCCAGGGGGAGCTGCAGGCTGCCCGAGCCCGCCTGGCGCGGCGCCGGCGCCGTCGCCTGCGACACGCCGTTCGGCGTCAGCCGGAGGGCAGAGACGACGCCCGGACCCGGCAGGTCGGCCAGCGTCGCGACGGCGCCCGGAGCGATGCTGGAGCTGTTCGACACAGTGTCGGCCCCGGGCATCGGCGGCTTCGGGTCGGCAGTGCCGGCCCCGCTGAGCATGGCGATGACGTCGGTCGCGCGGTCGGTGGGGTCGAAGGTCCGAACGCCGGTTGCATCGGCGAAGACGCGGTAGTCGACGTGGTAGAAGTTCGGCGCGACCGTCGTGTAGACGCGCATGCTGCGGGTGTAGGGCATGGGCACCTCGACGTACCCGCCGCCGGAGCTCTGGCCGGCGTTCGCCACCAGCGGGAAGACAAAGGGCGCGCCCAGGGCGCCGTCCACCACCGACTGCAGCGGCGCATCGAGCACGACCCGGTTGTCCAGCTCCACGCGCAGGTTGCCGGTGGCCGACACATTGCCACCGTCCCGGGTGAACCACATCGAGGTGATCTGACCGGCGCCATCGTTCTCCGCCAGCAGGCAGCCGGCGGACGTGACAGACAGGCACGAGAAGTGGTTGGAGAAACCGTCGTCGTTGAAGCCATGTCTGTCATAGCTGGAGAACTGGCGGGCCGACGTGCCGATGCCCAGCTCCGGCAGGCGGTCGAGCTGGCGGTAAACGTCCCAGCCCACCGGACCAGTGTGGACTGGCGCGGCAACCGCTGGGGCAGCGACGGCCCGGTGCACGTCGGCGGCTGCCAGGGTGGCGGTACCGCCGCTGATGCTCGCCATGCTGGCCAGCGCGACTCCGGTGACGAGCCCAATGCGAAGTCCGAGCAGCAGACGGGCCGGCATCCTGGCGGCGAGGTCGCCGGCGAGGTTGATCCTGGACGTCACGACCGACCGCTGCGGCGGCGAAGGCGGTCCAGCTGACTGTCAGCCATCGCGGCCGCCCAATACTGATGAGGTTCCGGGCCAACCCCGCATGAGGTCAAGGTACGTCGCCGGGCTTCGAGAAGTCGCGCCGAACGCCTCGGCCCAACCAACAGCGAGCCCGCGCAAAGGCGCACCGCACCGACCGAAGTCGTCCAGTGGGTCTCTATCGGCTGTTGTCACGTTAGGACTTGGTCAGTGCACCCTGCGTGGTGGAACAAGGGCTGCCGAGGACTAGCCAACGCCGCTACCGAAGAACTGAGCGAGCTCTACGCGTTGGTCCGCAAGAGGCGCAAGTAGCCGGGCCAAGCTACCGGCGGCGGCGCGTCGCACGACGCCGTAGTGCCGTGCCGAACAGGTCGCGGGTGATTTCGCGTCCGGCGGCGGAGGCGGCCGACGGGCGAAGCTCTTGAACAAGCTGGATCCGAGGACGGTGGCGAGCGCACCGCCCGCAATGGCCACGTCCGGCCGCTCGGGCTCCTGCCGCGGCGTCGGGGAGCCGGCTCCGGGGCCTCCTCCGGCGCCGGCGCCACCTCGGTGAGCAGCATCTCGTACGCCGAGTCGCGGTCCACCGTGGTGCCGTCCTCCGCCTGCAGCGGACTGGCCGCCACCATCGCCTGCTGCTGAGCTGGGGCGAGCTGGGCCATTAGCACGACGGCGGGCGTAGGCGAGTCCAGGCAACCGGCGTCGGCGCACCGTTCTCGGACAGGATCGTCACGACTGCCTCGCCGATGCCGAGCGTCGTGAGCAGTTCGCCGAGGTCGGCGTACACGTTGCTCTTGGGAAACGTGCCGACGGTCGCCTTGCGGGCCTCCGGATTCGCCACACCATCAAGCACCAGGGCGCCGAGCTCGAGCGCCGGTCCGTCGAACGCGTACGCCGCGCCGAGCTCGTCCGCCTGCGTCAAGTAGCCCCCTAGGTGAGTCCCGCCGTCATCGCCAAGGTGGCGAGCCGGCGGTCCTCATGGCCGCTATCCGCGCATGATCGATCATGATGGACCACCTCGCCCCCGTGCGGTTGGCGGTACTGCTGTCCCTATCCAGTGCGAGCAACCAGTTCGTCGACGAGGCGCTGCGGAGCAGTGACCCCACATCTGCCTGCCGCCGACGCGGGCGCCGGTCCGGGCTCGGCGCCGGGCACTGCGTCAGCGCCGGAGGCGTGATCAGAGGTCGTAGGCCGGCGGGTGTTGGGGCTGGTAGATCATCATCTCCCCCGCGCCCGGAATCTTAATCATCGTCGTCCGGCCGTAGCCCTCGTCCCTGATGTCGCGGGTGAATTCAGCGCCCTTGGCTCGGAGCTCGGCGACGGTCTGCTCGATGTCGTCGCACATCAGCGAGATCACGTGGTACGGGCCGATCGTCCCGCTTTCGCCACTCTGCGCATCAGCTGTGGGGTGGACGCCAAGCTCCGACGGCCCGGTCTTAAAGATCAGCCAACCGCCGTGGGCGTCGACGTACGGCCAGCCGACGACGTCTCGGAAAAACGCCCGGGCAGCTTGCGCGTCGTCGGCGTACACCAGCGTATGAACGGCCGTGATCACGCCCGTCACTCTAGTCGGCGGCCAGGTGGTCTGGACCGTCAGCGCCGGCCGGCAACCGCTCGCTGTTCATTGACACGCTGACGTCCACTCGCGGCCGGCCGGTCTTGCGATGACCTCGCCGACGGAGTCGCCGGCTGCAGTCACGGCGGGCTGGAAAAGTTCAGGCGCTCCAGCACGGCAAGGTCTGTCACTGGCACCTCCCAGACCGGCAGCGGGCCGTCCGGATCGATCCGCGTCCTGCCGCCGCTGACCAGGAACGTGACTATCTCCTGCTGTCCCGGCAGGTTGCCGAGCCCGAAAGTTGGGTCCAACAGGAAGCCGTGCGGGTTCGTCCCGGCGTTCGGCGTCTTGTCGTTGCGGTACAGGCTCTCGACGTCTTGCAGGTGACCGGCTCGCAGCACCGTGGCGGTGGTCGGGTTCGGCACTGTCTGGTCGCCGTACGCGTTCTGCATCAACACCTGCTTGGGCTCGCTGCCGCGGGGCGGCGAGAGTCGCAGCAACGGCGCGAACGTCTCTGGGCTGCCTGAGCGCTGGATCCAGGTTTCGCGGGCGAGTACCTGTTGGATGGCGATTGCTCCGGCCGCCGGGCGCGTCACCGGCGGGTCGCCGTAGAGCGGCAGGGACTCGGTGAAACCGTCGTACCCGCCGTTGAGCAGGCTGGGCTGTCGGTGGCCCAAGTCGTTGGCAACCAGCGGACGGAACGACACCGACAACCGGGCGACCTCTACCACCGGGCCACCGGCGACGTTGGGTGCAACCACCGGCACCTGCGGATCCGTACCGCCGAGCATGAGGCCGTAGATGCCGCCGAAGCTCTGCCCGTAGTAGCTGACCGGCGCGGTGCTCAGGTGCGCACCACCGGCACCGGGAACCTCGACCCCACTGCGGGTGGCCCGCACCAGACTCATGATGTCGGCCACGGTCTGGCGCAGCCCGTCTCGGCTACTGATCGAAGCCAGCCGACTCGGCTGCGATGGCGTGAAGGCGCCTTCGGTGTCGCCGATTGCGCCGTTGGCGTCCTGGTCGAATCCGCGCGCGTGCGCCGGCAGCCTCGCCGTTGTGCCGTCCAGGGTGCTGACGTTGATCGTGCTGCCCGGGCCGTACCCATGCCCGACGACGTCGATGGCGACCGTCGCGATGCCCGCCTTGGCGTTGATGTCGGCGGACAGGAAAAGGTCCATCTTGGAGCGGGTATACCCGTGCCCGAACACCGCCACCGGCCAGCCGCCGGCAGGGGCCGGCCCGGCGGGCACGATCATGGCGAAGCCGACCCGGTTGGCGCCCTGGACCACCGGTCCGCGACCCGACGTCGACGTCTGCGGAGTCGCAACATCCTGGGTTAGCCACGACGGCGTGCGCAACGAGCCGAAGGCGTAGTAGCCGGCGTTCGTCACCGAGGTGTTAGGCACCGGTGCGGTCCCCGTCCCGCCCACGCTGCCCTTGTCCGCGGTGTAGGACAGTCCGGTGACCTGGTCAGCGGGGAAGACGCCGTCAAAGTTCAGTCCGCGGTCCTGCGCCGGGATGCCGGCCGCGGCGTACGCCGAGCCGTCGTCCAGCTGCCGGCGCATCTGCAGCAGCCCGGTCGGGGCGCTCTCGGTGGTGAAGGTCGTGGCCGCGGACAGCGGGTGGCCCGGATCGGTTGGCCGCACCGTCAGTCGGTACGTCGTGTGCGGCGCGAGTTGCTGGGTCGGATGCCCGTAGACGGTCGAGGTCGCCGCGTCGTACACGATCCGGTTCAGTCCGATCTGCGGTCGATCACTGTGCTGGCCACCGGCGCCGCGGCCGGACACAGCGCTGATCTGTACGCCGGCCGCCACCGCTGCCGGGTCGACCGGCCCGCGAAACCGCAGCGACACCTGCGGGTCCAGATCGAATCCGTCGAGCTGGTTGATCAACGCGATGTCCTGGCAATCGGTCGGCGCGACCGCGCAGTCCGGCATGGGGAGGGCCACCCGCCGGCCGGTCAGCTGACTGGGATCGCGCACGGTCAACTGATCCGTCGGGAACAGCGTCACCTGGGCCTCGGCACCACCGCTGCCGGCGTCCGCCTCGGCACCGGCTACCGCAGGTCCGGCCAGGGCGGTGGACGGAGCGACCACGACGGCCGCGGCGAGCACGGCCAACCACAGCCGACGGGCATGACGGACAGGGGTCACGAAGCGCCTCCGGCGATTGACGGCGCAGGCACTCTCGCACCCCGGGGCCCCGGCCACAACGGTGAGCTGGCACCACCTGCTCGAATCCGCGCGCGGACCTGGCCGAGATGCCGAGCCGACGCGCCCGGCCGGCACCGCCGATGGCCAGGATGACTGGCGTCCCGCTCATGGCGTGGGCCAGGCTGTGCCCATGGGCGAACGACTGGACGGTACGACGGCGCTGGTTACCGGAGCCAGCTCGGGCATCGGAGCGGCAACTGCACTGGCGCTCGCCGGGCAGGGCGCTGCCGTGGCGCTGGTGGCGCGGCGAACGGATCGGCTCACCGTGCTGGCGGAGCAGATCGAGCGGACCGGCGGCCAGGCGCTGGTGCTCACCGGCGACGTGACGAAGCAGGGGGACGCCGAGCAGGTGGTCGAGCGCACACTCGCCGAGCTCGGCCGACTGGACACGCTGGTCAACAACGCTGGCGTGATGCTGCTCGGCCCGGCGGTGAACGCTCCGGTGTCGGAGTGGCAGCGCATGGTCGAGCTCAACGTGCTGGCGCTGCTTTACTGCACGCACGCCGCGTTGCCGCACCTGCTGCAGGCCGCCGAGGACAGCCCCCGCCGAGTCGCTGACATGGTCAACATCAGCTCGGTTGCCGGTCGCATCGCCCGGCAAGGCAGCGGCGTCTACAACGCGACCAAGTTCGGCGTCGTCGCCTTCAGCGAGTCGTTGCGCCAGGAGGTCACCGCTCGGCACGTCCGGGTGTCTTTGATCGAGCCTGGCGCCGTGGACACCGAGCTCTCCAGCCACAACCGACCCGAGGTGCTGGAGCAGATTGGGAGGCGGTTCGCTGACATTGAACGACTCGAGGCCGACGACATCGCCGACGCCATCAGCTACGTTGTCACCCGCCCGCGGCGGGTCGCGGTCAACGAGGTGCTCATCCGGCCGACCGAGCAACAGGGCTGAGCTCGCGCGTTGACCGCAGATCGCGTCGCTGCGACGACGAGGTTCGCCGGTCGATGGGGCGGCTGGATGCCGCGGTTCAACTGTGCAGCTTGCCTTGGTTGGGGTTCGTGCCCGACGACGTCGGCTCGGCGCCGTTGGTCGCGGTGGCTCGCCTGTCGGAACGGCTGCGGATCCTCGTCGGCTCGCCGACGGTGGGCGTGCGGTGTTCGAACCGGAAGTCGCAGTGGCTGGCGCCGTTGGCGAGCGTGCCGGTGCGTGCCCAGCACAGCTCGGGGCACAGGTTGTCGTAGAGCGTGTTGTCAACTGCGCAGTAGGCGGGGGCGATCGCTGTGGCCTCGAGTCGTCGGAGCAAGTCCAGGATGAAGCAGCGGGTCATGTCGAACGCGACGCGGGTCGGGGACCGGTCGATCCAGGTGGTCTGCCACCCCGGAGTCGGGAAGGCGAGGGGGGTGCCCCCCGCTGCGACCCGCATGAAGAGCCGGCGACCGGACTCGTGACGGGTCAGCCGTTGGATCAGCCGACGATGAGGTCGGGCCATCGCGGTGAGGGTGCGCGCGACGGCGTCCGCCGCGGCGTCCTCGGTCCACCCTTGTTCGCGCATGGCGGTGTAGAGCGCTGCGCCGGGGAGCACCGAGAAGACCAGATGGAGCCGGAGGACCGGGTGGACAGGCCAGGGAACCTGACCGGCCAGCCGGTCGTAGGCGGCGTGGCTGTGCTGCCGCAGCAGCGGGTCGGCCACGATCCCCTCGCGTCGCCAGATCCCGAGCGAGGCGCGACCGGCTCGCAACATGAGAGTGCGCGTCACATCGGTCATTGCCACCGTGACCACCTCTCACGCGATGGCGGTCGCCTCCAGCGTCACCTGGCGCCACTCCTCGGCCCAGGGCCGTTGGTCCCGGGTCGACCCACTATGAGCGCGCGAGGGTCAGCGGTGTCCGAAGTGTCAGGAGGAGGACGTCCGGCGAACCCGAGCCGAAGCCGCACCGGATGCGCGAGTGCTTCGAGGCGCTGCTGCACCAGGTCGAGTGAAGCCGGGATAGGAATCTGGTCGCCGTCAGCGACGGGTACTGCACTACCGGGCGCGACCCGCGCACGTTGACGACGAGCTGCCGGGAGTCCATGTCGGCCGAGCAGGTCCGGCTTCTGGCGGGCGTCGGCGGTCATTGAATGCTGGACGCGCCCCAGGCGGCACCGAAGAATGCCTGGTCGCAATCGGCGGTTTCTTCCGCGATGGCGGAACTGCTGCCCTGGCTGACAACTTCCTCACATGCCGCCGGTTCGTGTTCATGCGATTGGGCGCGGGGCGTCTCTGATCGACTGGCTATCCGCGGTGGTGGACCCCAGCTCCGTGCCGTCGACCCGTGAGGAGTGACTTTCGGACCTTGTCGGCGCCTCCCGCGAAAGCGGAGCCTGTGAGGAACGTGGGGCCCGGCACCTTGCCGTGCCCAGGGCAAGGCAGAGGGGTCGGACATGACCAAGACCAAAGAGGCGGCAGCACAGTTCCTGGCCAACCGTCGGATTGCGGTGACCGGGGTCTCGCGGAACCCGAGCGGACACGGGAGCAACAGCGTTTACCAGCGACTGCGCGACCGTGGCTACCAGGCGTTCGCGGTCAACCCGAACGCGGACTCCGTGGAAGGCGACCCCTGCTTCCCCGACCTGCGGTCCATCCCCGATGGCGTCAACGCAGTCGTGATCGGCACCAGACCCGACCACGCCGAGGCCACCATGCGCGAGGCCGCCGACCTGGGCATCACTCAGGTCTGGATGCACCGATCCTTCGGTGCCGGCAGCGTCTCCGACACAGCCACCGCGTACGGGCGGCAGCATGGCATCACCGTGATCGACGGGGGCTGCCCGCTGATGTTCGACCCCACCGCCGACGCCGGGCACAAGGCCATGTGCCTGCTGTTCACGTTGACCGGCAAGGTCCCCCGGCAAGTCTGACCCGATTTTGCAGCCTGAACTTGGCTGATGGACGTGTCGTAACGCGGGAGTGCCCTTCCTGCAGGGGAAAAACGTGATTGCTGACGTCGACGATCCCCATGCCGAGTGTTTTCGAATCTGCGGCTCTGTGGCGGTTTTGGCCGGGGCCGATCTGGGTCGGGTGACCAAGGCCACGGCGACCAACCGGGCGCTGCTGGCCGGGCCTGGGCGGCGGCGATGGCCGCCGGTGGAGCGCGCGACGTGACCGGGTCGTTCATCACGGCCCTGGCATGTGGGCTGTTCGCGCTGACCGCGTACGCGTCTGGCGTCCTGATCTCCCAGCTCAGCACGAGCGCCAGGTCGGGGACTGCCCCTGGCTGTTCAGTTCAGTTCAGTTCAGGCCTGGCGGGCCTGTACCTACTCACCAACGTCTCGGATGAACTCGGACCCGTCGGCGTGGTCCGGTTCGTCTCCCCCTTCCACTACTTCAACGCCTCCCGTGCGCTGGTCCCCGACCACGGTCTTGACCTGCCGTCCGGCCTGGCCCTGATCGCCATGACCGTGACCATGCTAGGCGCTGCCGCCTCGGCCCAGGTCGGCCAGGACCCTTGGCGTCCCCGGGGTCGCTCTTGGCCCGGGAGGTGACGTGCCGCTCGGAGGTACCGCGACGCCGAGAGCGGGTTGATCGCATAGACCTGGTAGCCGGCGGCCAGCAACGCCTGCACCCACGGGCCGCGGTCGGTCTCGATCCCCACC
>Ga0208478_1000671_pt1 | contig 11180 bp, 10 predicted proteins | sample NGESurdeep072012_5_FD_184462 | JGI IMG/M metagenome (GOLD analysis project Ga0208478, IMG submission 184462) | Arctic peat soil microbial communities from Barrow, Alaska - NGEE Surface sample 415-2 deep-072012 (SPAdes) | ecosystem: Environmental > Terrestrial > Soil > Wetlands > Peat ... | reverse complement strand
CTCGTCCATCAGCAGCACCGCCGGATTGTACGCCAGCGCGCGGGCGATGGCGACCCGCTGCTGCATGCCGCCGGACAAATGATGCGGGAACGAGTCGGTGAACTTCTCCAGCTTGACCAGCCGCAACTGCTCGCGCGCGATGGTCTCGCGCTCATCCTTTGGAACGCCCTTCATTTCCAGCCCGAACGAGACATTGCCGAGCGCGGTGCGCCACGGGAATAGCTGGGCGAAATCCTGGAACACCACACCGCGGTCCATGCCGTGGCCGGTGACCGTCTTGCCGCCGATGCGGATTTCGCCCGAGGCCGGCGCCAGGAATCCGGCGATCATGTTGAGCAAGGTCGATTTGCCGCAGCCGGACGGGCCGACGATGCAGAGAAACTCGGAAGCCGCGATGTTGAAGCTGACGTCCTTGACGCCGGGCACCTTGCCGCCCGGCGTGTCGTAAACCAGCGTCACGTCGCGAATTTCAATCGGAAGCATTCTTTGTTTCCGCCTTAGCCTTTTGTCTTTCTTGCGGCGTTATAGCGCGCCGGACGGTTCGCCAGGAACGCGGCAAATCCTTCCGCGGCCTCGTCCGATTGACGTTTGGCGGAGTGACTTTCGATCAGGGCGTTGAACGCCGCGTCGTCGAGATGGCTCCAGGCCGAGCGCAGAGCGCAGATCTTGGTCGCCGCGACGGCCTGCGGCCCGTTGGTCAGCAGCTCATCGACGATACGCTCGCCGGCGGCTGCCAGCTCGGCCAGCGGCACGATCTCGTGCACCAGCCCGATGCGGTGGGCTTCCTTCGCGTCGAAGCGTTCGCCGGTAAGCGCGTAGCGCCGCACCTGGCGCAGACCGATGGCGTCGTTGAGCTGCGGGATGATGATGGTGCCGGCGACCCCGATACGCACTTCGGCGATCGAGAACTTGGCGTTATCGGCGGCGATCACGATGTCGCAGGCGGCAACGATGCCGGTGCCGCCGCCGAAGCAGGCGCCTTGCACCAGCGCCACGGTCGGTACCGGCAGCAGATTGAGCTGCTGCACCGCTTCCGCGGTCATGCGCGAGGCGCGCAAGTTTTCCTGTGGTGACGAGCGGCGCACCGCGTCGAGCCAATTGATGTCGGCGCCGGCCTGAAAATTTTTCCCTTTGCCGGCGATCACCACCGCGCGCAAGGATTTGCCGGCGAGCGCGTCGTAGGCCTTGAGCAGCGCCGCGATCAGCTCGCCGTTATAGGCGTTGTAGATCTCGGGACGATTGAGGGTGACGCGCGCGACGCCGCGCTCGTCGACGCTCCAGAGTACCGGATCGGTCGAAGACACTTCACTCATCCGTCTTATCCCTTGGCCGTGCGCGTCATGCCCCAACGTAGCACCGTCGCGCGCTCGAGCGAGCCGAACACCATGCGCTCGAACACGAAGCCGATGCCGCCGATGACGACCAGCGCGGCCAGCATGACGTCGGTGTTGAGGAATTCCTTGGCGTCGAAGATCACCCAGCCGAGTCCCCAGTCGGAGGCCGCGATCATCTCGGCGCCCACCACCGCGATCCACGCGCGCAAGAATGCTTGCCGCATGCCGGTGATGATGAAGGGCGAGGCGCCCGGAATGATCACCTTCCAGAACAGCGAATTCTCGTCGGCGCCCATGGCGCCGGCCGCGCGCAGCCAGATCGGATTGACCGAGCGCACCCCCGACCAGGTGTTGAACAGCATCGGGAAGGTGGCGGCGTAGAACACGATCAGAATCGTGGTCAGATTGCCGATGCCGAACCAGAGCATGAACAGCGGCACCAGCGCGAAAGAAGGGATCGGCATCAGCGCGCTCACCAGCGGCAGGCAAAAGTGCTCGATGCGCTGGAAGCGCGCCATCAGGATCCCGATCGGCAATCCGACCACCACGGCGAGCGAGAATCCGAACATCACCCGGTACAGCGTGAATGCCGCGTGCTCGATCATGGTGCCGTCGGCGATGCTGGCGAACAAAGCTTGCGCGATGACCGGAATCGTCGGCAGCAGCGCCGGCGCGAAATAACCGCTGCGCGCCAGCGCCTCATAGACGGCCGCCGCCGCCGCCAGCGTGATGGCGGCGCGCCTGATCGAGCGGATGGTTTTTCCGTTCTCGGTCATGAGGTGACCATGCCCCAGCGCACGACGGTGTAGTTCTCGATCTTCTGGAACACGAGTTTCTCCAGCGTCAGACCGATGATGGCGATCACAACAATGCCCGCCATCATGACGTCGGTGTTGAGGAACTTGCGTGCGCCGAAGATCATCCAGCCGAGGCCCCAGGGCACGGCCGCCAGCATCTCCACCGCAACCAGAATACGCCAGGCCTGCGCCAGCCCGAGCCGCAAACCGGTGAGGATGTAGGGCAGCGCGCCCGGCAGGATCACGTGGCTGAACAGCCGGCGGTCGTCGGCGCCCATCGATTGCGCCGAGCGCACCCAGATTTCCTTCACCGCCTTCACGCCGGTCCAGCTGTTGAAGATGATCGGGAACGCCGCCACGAAGCCGACCAGCAGCACGGCGGAAAAATTGCCGAGCCCGAACCAAAGCAAAAACAGCGGCGCATAAGCGAGGCCGGGGATCGGCGCGCAGATGCTCACCAGCGGCAAGAAGATGTCCTCGGCCCGGCGCGAGCGTCCCATCAGCACGCCGATGGTCACGCCGAACAGCGCGGCGAGCGTGAAGCCGGAGAGCAGGCGGATCACGGTCTCGATGGCGTGATGCGGCAAGATGCCGGAGACCGTGAGCTGCATGAAGGAGAGCGCCACTTCCTCCAGCGTCGGAAACAGCCGGTGCGGGAACACGCCGGCCCAGGCGACGATCTCCCAGATGCTGCCGACCACGAGAAACGGAAACACATTGCGCGCGATTGCGCGCCAGCGCTCGCGGCCGGCGCTCGCCGGCCGTTCGGGCACGCCCGCTACGGCAATGATGGTGACAGCATCCTGCATTCGTGCCGGCGCTCCTCCCCAGTGCAGCCTGGCCTTAAAACCGGCCTTTTGAGCTGTCTTGTGATCAGTCTTAAGACCTGTCTTGGCGGCAGAATAATGCGCTTTGAAGGACGACCACAAGCATCGGCGTCGCGGCATACCCGTCCAGCGGTACGGCTCTGGCGATTTCGCGGCAGAACGGTTAAAGCCCGGCCCAAATCCACCTGCTGTCGCGGCAAGATTTCAAACGGGAGAGTTTCGTGATGTCGAACACTGCACAAAAGATCGGCTGGATCGGGGTCGGCCGCATGGGCACGCCGATGGCCGAGCGCCTGCTTAAGGCCGGCCATGATGTGACGATCTGGAACCGCACCCGCGCCAAGGCCGAGCCGCTGGCCTCCAAGGGCGGCAAGATCGTCGACAAGCCGGTTGATCTCGCCGGTTGCGACGTGGTGTTCGCTATCGTCTCCACCGGCAAGGACGTCGAACAAGTCGTATTCGGCAAAGACGGCCTGCTCAGCGGCGCCAAGAAGCCGAAGATGCTGGTCGATTGCTCGTCGATCTCGGTCGAGGAATCCGCCGCCATCCGCAAGCGGCTGACCGAACGCGGCGTCAGCTTCCTGGCCGCGCCGGTATCCGGCAACGCCAAGGTGATCAAGGCCGGCAAACTGTCGTCTGTGGTGTCGGGCCCCGAGGCCGACGCCAAAATAGCGATGCCGCTGATCGAGGTGTTCGCGCCGCAGGGCGTCTCCTACGTGGGCGACGGCGAGCTCGCGCGCATCTGCAAGATCGCGCACAACGTCATGCTCGGGGTGGTGATCGAGAACCTGATCGAGATCACGCTGCTCGCCAACAAGATGGGCGTGCCGCGCCATGCTTTCCTGGCGTTCATGAACAACGGCGTGATGGGCTCGATGTTCACAAAGTACAAGACGCCGGCGCTGGTCAATCTTGACTGGACCACGACCTTCACGCCCGAGCTGTTGCGCAAGGACCTCGATCTCGGCCTCGAACTCGCCCGCGAATGGGACGTGCCGATGCCGGTCACCGCCGCGACCCGCGAGGTGCTGCAAACCCATTTCGGCGCAGCCCAGCTGCAGAAAAATCCGGAGGAATACCTTGCCAAGGACTTCGCCGCGCTGGCCGAAACCATGGCGCTCGCCGCCGGCATGAAGCTCACGCCGGAAAACAAGAACGTGGGGACGGGGTTGGAGTAAGGCCCAACGCCGTCATCGCGCGGCTGGACCGCGCGCACACAAAAAAAGGGCCCCATCGCTGGGGCCCTGTGTGCATAAGGTGGAGGATTCACACCGCCGTTAAAGCCAAAAGGGAGGAAAACGGCGGCTGCGCACGAGGTCCACTCAACCTGTCGCGCGCATATATCACAAGTAAATTGCTCATAAATTCATCGCTGGATTTGGCCCGCCCAAATAACGCACTATTCGTATGAGAAACGGCGAAAACCAGGAAACGCGCATGACCTTCAAGCTCTATAACGCGCCGCAATCGACCTGCAGCCAGCGGGTTCGCTTTGTGTTCAATGCTAAAAAAATCCCTTTCGATGAAGTGAAGCTGAATCTGCTCGAAGGCGATCAGCTCAAGCCCAACTACCTCAAGCTCAATCCGAATGGGGTGGTGCCCACTTTGGACCACGACGGCGCAATCGTGATCGACTCCACCGTCATCACCGAATATCTCGACGAAGTTGCACCTGCGTCAAGTTTCACGCCGGAATCCCCGGTCGCGCGCGCCCACATGCGCGCGCTGATGCATTTCATCGACGAGATGCCGGCGGCGGCCGTGCGGGTGCCGACCTTCAACCTCGCCTTCCTGCCGAGCTTCCAGAAGATGAACCGCGCGGACTTCGTGGCGATGGCGGAATCAAAACCGCTGCGCCGGGAATTCATGCTGACCATGGGGCAGACCGGATTTTCGAAGTCAGAAATGGACGCGGCGCTCGCCCGCCTGCGCCGCACCTACGAGCGCATGGATGCCGAGATCGAAAAGAGCGGCGGGCCGTGGCTGCTCGGCAAGAAGATCACGCTCGCCGACGTGGCGGTGATGCCGGCGCTGGTGCGCATGGACGATCTCGGCCTGCCCGGCTGGCAGGACCTGCCGCGCATCGTCACCTGGTTCGACAACATCCGCGCGCATCCGGCGTTCAAGCCGACCTATTATCCCGGCTCCTTGCTGAGCGAGCGCTTTCCGCATTTGCGGGAAAAAGCGCCGGCCTGAACAATCGCGTCAGGCGGCCTCGCGCCGTCCCTTCGAGACACTATCTTGCGGTCAGGCACCGGCGCATAGTGCCCGCCACGCCACGTTATTTTTCAAATACGGAGGCCTTGACCCATGAATCCCATCACCCTGCTCATCACCGTCGTGCTCGGCGCCATCGGCGCGTTTTTGTTCCTCGCCCATTTCGATATGCCCGGCATCGGCTTCGGCATCCTCGCCGTGCTCACGGCCTTCTCGCTCAAGATGGCGAACAACTGGGAGCGTTTCGTGATCCTGCGCGCCGGCAAATTGTCGAGCGTGAAGGGGCCCGGCCTGTTCATGATCATTCCGGTCATCGACGCCATCGCCGCCGTCATCGACGAGCGCATCCAGACCACGCAGTTCAACGCCGAACAGGCACTCACCCGCGACACGGTGCCGGTCAATGTCGATGCCGTCATCTTCTGGCACGTGCACGACGCCCAGCGCGCCGCGCTCAACATCACTGACTACCGCCAGGCCATCGACCGGGTGGCACAAACCAGTTTGCGTGAAATGATCGGCGCCTCGCATCTCTCGGCGCTGCTGGCCGAGCGCAAGGCGGCCGACGAGGTGCTGCGCGCCGAGATCGCGGGCAAGACGGCCGACTGGGGCATCTCGGTCAATTCGGTCGAGATCAGGGACGTCGCCATTCCGGTCGGCCTGCAGGACGCCATGTCGCGCCAGGCGCAGGCCGAGCGCGAGAAGGAAGCGCGCGTGATCTTAGGGAGCGCCGAGGCTGCGATTGCGCAAAAGTTCGTCGACGCGGCGCGCACCTATGCCGGCGAGCCGGCCGCGCTGCATCTGCGGGCGATGAACATCATCTATGAGACCACCAAGGAGCGCGGCGCTACCATCCTGATCCCGACCTCGATGGTGGATTCCATGAGCGTCGCGCTGCCGGCGGCGATGCTGGCGCAGAAGGACCTGGGCGGAAAAGCGGGCGGCTAGCGCCGGTTGCTGCTATTTGTTTGTCGAAATCTTCGGCAATTCGACCTTCAAGGTCGTCGACTTCGAGTTGCCGAGGTTGCCCGTGGCAAACAGCAGCCCGCCGCCGACAACGATCACAATTAACGCGCCGACCAGAACGCCGAGCACGCCTACGCCGCCACTGCTGCCATCAGCCATGGGTAGCCTCCCTGAGTTGTCAGGGAGGTTAAGCCGGAAAAGTGCGTTTGGTTCCGAGGATCAATACCTATTCGCGATCGGCAATTCCTCGGCCGGGAACAGCGAGATCAGGCGGCAGCCCTTGTCGGTGACCACTACCTCTTCCTCTATGCGCGCGGCGGAGAAGCCGTCGGTGGCCGGGCAATAGGTCTCGATCGCGAACACCATGCCTTCCACGATTTCGGTCGGGTGATCCATCGACACCACGCGCGAGATGATTGGCCGCTCGTGCAGATTGAGGCCGAGGCCGTGCGCGAACTGCAATCCGAAGGCCGTCATTTCGTCGGGGAAGCCGAACTCGTTCGCCTCTGGGAACACTTCGCAGATATGCGCTGTCGAGGCGCCCGGCTTGATGCGGGCGATGGCGTTGTCGAGCCACTCGCGCGCCTTCTTGTAGGCGTCGTGCTGCGCCGGCGTGGCACGTCCGACGTTGAAGGTGCGGTAGTAGCAGGTGCGGTAGCCCATGAAGCTTTGCAGAATGTCGAAGAAGGCCTGATCGCCGGGGCGGATCATGCGGTCGGTGAAGTTATGCGGATGCGGGCTGCAGCGCTCGCCGGAAATGGCGTTGACCGCTTCCACGTCGTCGGAGCCGTGCGTGTAGAGGAACTTGTTGACCTCGGCGACGATGTCGTTCTCGCGCACGCCCGGGCGCAGCATTTCGTTGACCAGATCGTAGGCGCCGTCGACCATGGCGGCGGCGCGGTTCAAGAGCGCGATCTCGTCTGATGACTTCACCTCGCGCGCGCTCAGCATAACCTGCTGGCCGTCCTTGATCTTCAGTCCGGCTTTTTCGAGCTCGAACAGCATCGGCGGTTCGATGATGTCGACACCGATCGGCATCTTGGCGACGCCGGCGGCTTTCAGGATCGAGGCCATTTCTTCGGCGTGACGCTTCATCAGGCCGAAGGCGGGATCGACGGTGCCGCGCAACCCGACCAGGCCGGCCTTGCAGTTTTCCGGCTTGAGCCAGGGCGAGTAGAGCCGGTGATGCACCGCGGCCGAGCCGAAGTCCCACAGGATCGGATCGCCGCCGCGCGTCAGCAGCACCCAGCGCGACAGCTTATCGCGCGCCCATTCGCCGATTTTGGTCGAGGAGACGTAACGGACATTGTTGTCGTCGAACAGTAGCAGCGCGCCGAGGTCGGAGGCCTCGAGCGCGGCTTGCGCGCGCGCCAACCGGTAGCGGTGCATGCGCCGGTAATCGACGCGCTCCTCGAAATCGACGCCCATGGTGCCGAGCACCGGCAGATGGCGGCCCCAGTTGTAGCGCGGGTTGATGTCCTCGGCCGTGATCTTCAGCGGGTCGTGCGTTCTCTTGTCCATGGGTGCTCTCCCTTATTCGCTTACTTGAATTGGCTGGCCGGCCTTACCCGGCGATGGATGTCACCATTATAGGCGATGCCAGGGGCGCTGTCGGCAGTTAACGACGCCGGTGAGATATCCCCGTTGACATAACTCAAAATAGGATTATATTCCACGCCGTCCGATCCACCGCGGGCGCTCTCATGAGGCGTCATGTGGGTGGGGTTGGATGGCGGCGCCCGACAATGGCGCCGCAAGCGGTCACCCCGGGTAACCGGGAATGGCCGTAGGCGCGCGGCGGGTCGCACCAAACCCGCCAAAGGGCGGCATAGCACCACCGCCCTGGCGCCTCCCGGCGCTCCATTCCCTCATTTGAGGGACGGAAAAAGGGAAGCAGGCGTGTCCCGCGCCTTCAAAGAATAGGGAGAGCGGAGCGTTGGCTAAGCCACCTTCTTGCCCCACAGCCGCGCCGAGGCAATGTCGGCGCCTTGCCGGATCGCGCGCAGCTTGAGCCACACCGCCGGTTCGATCACCCACTCTCGATTCGTAAATGTTCCGAAGCCGCAGTCGGTCGACGCGATCACCCGCTCGCGCTCGCCGACAGCCGCCACCGCTTCCTCGATGCGGCGCGCCACCACCTCCGGATGCTCGACGAAATTGCTGGTGGTCTCCACCACGCCGGGGATCAGCAGCATGTCCTTCGGCAGCGGATGCTTCTTGAACGCGCCGTATTCATGCGCGTGACGCGGATTGGAGAACTCGATCGACAGCGCGCCGACCTTGGCCTGGTAGAGCGCCGGCAGAATGGTGGCGAGCGGCACATCGTGGATGTGCGGGCCTTCCCAGTTGCCGTAGCAGACATGCAGCCGCACGCGCTCGCGTGGGATTCCTGCGATGCCGTCGTTGATCGCCGCAACGTGCCGTTCCACCGCCATGACGAAATCCGCGTCCGACAAATCGCGATACAGCATGGTGCGGTCCATGGCGAGATCGGGCGCGTCGATCTGCAACAATAATCCAGCTTTATGAATCGCCTGATATTCGTTCTTCATCTCGCGCGAAATGGCGCTGAGATATTTGTCTTGGCTGCCGTAGAACGCATCGAGCATGGTCGACGAAATAATGCCGGGCGAGGGCGCCGTCATGAATTGCTCGGCGAATTTGCCTTCGGAAATCTTCTTGAAGCGCGCGATCTCGCTCTCCAGCGGCTTGATGTCGAGATATTTGAGCTCGCTTTGGCATTCCGGCGCATTCTGCTGCTTGCTGACATACGGGAAACGGCGCTTGAGTTGTTCGACCAGTTCGGGGAATTCCTCGAATTCGCGCCCGCGCCGGCGCTTCGACACGCCGCCAAAGCCTGCCATGCGCTGCGGCACATAGGTCTGGAAGCCGACCCGCTGCTGCTCGCCGTCATTGCCGATGTCGATGCCGGCACTGGCCTGTTTCTCGACCACGTGGCGCACCGCACTGTCCATTTCGGACGCCATCTCGGCGGGGTCGAATTTTTCGCCCGCCTCCCGGCGCACCAGCAGGTCGGACAGCTTCTCGTTGCGCGGCAGGCTGCCGACATGGGTGGTCAGAATGCGGTCCCGGCTGAAGATCATGCGCTATGGCTCCCTTTGACCGACATTGCGGCGTCTCGCCTGCCCCTGCATAATACGGACTGTCCGGGGAGGAAAAGCAATGACAGCCGCCGAAACACGTGCGGCAGACCCGAGTGGCGAACCCGTGGGCGCGGTCCCACGCGATTACAATTTCGCCGCCGACGTGCTGCAAAGCAACCTCGCAGCCGGCCGCGCCAACAAGCCGGCCTACATCGACGCGCGCGGCACGTTGACCTATGGCCAGCTCGCCGACCATGTCGCGCGCTTCGGCGCGGCGCTGCGCGGCTTGGGCATCCGGCGCGAAGAGCGCGTGCTGCTGGCGATGCTCGACACCGTGGATTGGCCGATCGCGTTTCTCGGGTGTCTCAAGGCCGGCATCATCGCCGTGCCGGTCAACACCCTGCTCACCGAGGACGATTACCGCTTCATGCTGGCCGACAGCCGGGCCAAATGTCTGGTGGTGTCGGAGGCGCTGTTTCCGAAATTCGAGAAGCTCATCAAGGATTGCCCGGACCTCGAGCACGTCATCGTCTCCGGCGACAATCCGCACGGCTACCGGCTGTTCGAGGATCTCATCGGCGCCGACGAGCCGGAGGACTACACCGCGCCGACGCTGTGCGACGACATGGCGTTCTGGCTCTACACCTCGGGCTCCACTGGCAAGCCGAAAGGCGCGGTGCATGTGCATGCCAGCCTGAAACTCACCGCCGATCTTTACGGCACGCCGGTGGCGGGCCTCAAGGAAACCGACGTCTGCTATTCGGTGGCGAAATTGTTCTTCGCCTATGGTCTCGGCAACGCCATGACATTCCCCTTAACAGTTGGCGCCACCACGGTGTTGCTGGGCGACCGGCCGACGCCGGACGGCGTCGCCGCGCTGCTGCGGAAATATCCGGTCACGGTATTCTACGCGGTGCCGACCTTCTACGCCGCGTTCCTAAATAGTCCGAACGCGCCGCGCCGCGACGAAGTGAAAATCCGCCGCTGCATTTCCGCCGGCGAGGCGCTGCCGGAGGAAATCGCGCGCACCTGGAAGGAGCGCTACGGCGTGGAGATTTCCGACGGGCTTGGCACCACCGAGATGTTGCACATTTATCTCACCAACGCGCCGGATGCGACCAAATACGGCACCACCGGCAAGCCAGTGCCCGGCTACGACATCAAGCTGATCGGCGAGGACGGCAAACCCGTGAAGCAGGGCGAGATGGGCGAGCTCTATGCGCGTGGGCCGACAGCTGCGATCATGTATTGGAACAACCGCGAGAAGTCGCGTTCGACCTTCCAGGGCGAATGGACCCGCTCGGGCGACAAATACATCGAGGACGCCGACGGTTATTACATCTGCTGCGGGCGGGCCGACGACATGCTGAAAGTGTCGGGCATTTACGTCTCGCCGTTCGAGGTCGAGGCCGCGCTGTCCTCGCACCCGGATGTGCTGGAAGCCGCCGTGGTCGGCTGGGGCGACGAGCAGAAGCTGGTGAAACCCAAAGCCTTCGTCGTGCTCAAGGAGCCTAAAAAGGCCAGCGATGCGCTGATCCGCGCGCTGCAGGAGCATGTCAAGGCGAAGCTCGCGCCCTACAAATATCCACGTTGGATCGAGTTCCGCAGCGAGCTGCCGAAGACGGCGACCGGCAAGATCCAGAGATTCAAGCTGAGGGCGGAAGATAGCGTATAAATATTGTCATGACCCTCGCAGATTCCGGCTTCCTCGACATTGGCTCCCAGCATCTCGAATACCGCATGATTGGCCCGCGGCCGGATGCGGCGCCGACGCTCGTGCTGCTGCACGAAGGCCTCGGCTGCGTCGGGCTGTGGGGCGATTTTCCAGATCAGTTATCAGCCGCGACCGGCGCCGGCGTGTTCGTCTATTCGCGCGCCGGCTATGGCCAATCGAGTCCGGTGCCGCTACCGCGCCCGCTGACTTACATGCACGAC
>Ga0208478_1000670_pt1 | contig 11186 bp, 9 predicted proteins | sample NGESurdeep072012_5_FD_184462 | JGI IMG/M metagenome (GOLD analysis project Ga0208478, IMG submission 184462) | Arctic peat soil microbial communities from Barrow, Alaska - NGEE Surface sample 415-2 deep-072012 (SPAdes) | ecosystem: Environmental > Terrestrial > Soil > Wetlands > Peat ... | reverse complement strand
AGCGGCGTTCGTCGGCGTACAGCTGGCGGTGTTCGGGGTGCTGCTCGGCGGCGCGTTCGCCCCCAACCACATCGGCATGCCGATTGTGCTGGCTGGGCTGAAGGTGGACTTCTTACGCCGCCAGGTGCTCATGTCGCGCAACATCAGCGGTGGCCGCATCACCGGCTATGCGATGGGGAGCCTGAACTACCAGATCGAGCACCACCTGTTTCCCTACCGGAGAATCACGTGCTATCTCAACATCAACGCGCTCGGGGTGCGCTCCCGCGACCGTTCCGCTGCTCACTGGTCGCGCTCTACCGGGCCTGACGCCGTGGGGCGTGCCGGCAGAACCCCCGAAACAGATGTCTCCAGAGATGTAGTGGCTACCGCGCGCATCGGCGACCACTCATGGCCTTCGCCATGTTCGGTCAGCCGGCTCTCCGCCAGCGGCTTGCCGGAACGGTGGGGTCAGACCCAGTTGACGCCGCGCACGGATCCTCCATCCTCCGTTGACTGCGACCTGACAGTGGTGATCCGCCCTGCTGAGGTCAGATCCAGTTGACGCCGCGCATGCCAACCTCTCCCTTCTGCCGGCCGCCCGAGACGGGCATAAACGACCAACGGCACTTACTGTGCGCGTTCACCCCGTCGCTCTATGTAATGTTAACGGCACATGACCTTGATTGGGTAACCCGAAGTGGCCGAGCAACTGCAAAGCGTGTACAAAGGGGATCGAGACTTCCGCGGCAGAGGCCACGGCAGGACAGCCAGCGGGCGGCCGGAGGTGAGGGCGAGTGACCATTCCGAGGCAGCGTGAACGACCCCGGCCCTCGGCTTGCATCCGGCCCGCCCCGCCGCCGCCAATCCGTCGGTGGCGGCCGCGATCCGTGCGCCGGTGGGCGCTGTGGGGGCTGCCGCCCGCCCTCGTCTGCTATTCGCTCGTCCTCGTCGCCACGGCCACCGGACTGATGGTCGCGGGCCTGCCCGGCACGCCGCTGCGGCGCGCCGATCTCCTTACCTGGGCGCCGCTGTTGGCCGGCGCCATGCTCTGTATCGAGCTCACCCACCGCCAGGGTCAGCCGGCCGGGTTCTCCCGCGACCTGCTCTCCGCCTGGAAGATCCCGGCGGCGCTGCTGTTACCGCCGGTCTATGCGCTGATCACCCCCGTGCCGCTGGTGGCACTGCAGCACGTCCGGGTCCGCTCCGGCCTGGTCCACCGCCGGGCGGTCACCGCAGCCGCGGCCGGTATCGCCGACGCCGCCGGCTCGCTGCTGTTCCACCGACTGCTGCCCGCGGGTCTCACCCCGGCCGGCTGGTTCCTCAGAGACCCGATGCCCGCGCTGGTCGGGGCCATCGGTGCCGCTCTTCTGTGCATGGTGGTCAACATCCTGCTGATGGCGGTGGCGGCCGACATGTCCTCGCCGGCGGTGCACTGGTGGTCGGTGCTCTGCGACGGGGAGAGCCTGACCCTGGACCTTGGCGAGATCAGCGCTGGCGTCCTCATCGCCGTCGCCTGCGTGCACAACCCCGCCGTTGCCATCGTCGCCGTGCCGCCGGTGTGGCTGCTGCACCGTTCGCTCGGGCACGCGCAACTGCGGGCGGCGGCGCGCACCGACGCCAAGACCGGCCTGCTCAACGCGGCCACGTGGCAGGTCGAGGTCGAGCTGGAGATCGTCCGGGCGACGCGGGAAGGCCGTCCGCTGGCTATCTTGATCGCTGATCTCGACCGCTTCAAGCAGGTCAACGACACCCACGGGCACCTGGTCGGCGACCGGGTGCTGGCTGCGGTGGCCACCGCGCTGCGGTGCGGGTTGCGCCCGTACGACGTCGCCGGCCGCTTCGGTGGTGAGGAGTTCACCGTCGCGCTGCCGAACGCCGACCAGGACGAGGCCGTGCGGATCGCCGAGCGGCTGCGCCGCGACGTCGCCGGGCTGCTCGCGCTGGACACCGGCGGCACCGTGCAGGTCACCATCTCGGTCGGTGCCGCCGTGCTCGGCACCCACGGCTCCGACCTCACCGACTTGCTAGCCGCCGCCGACGTCGCGCTCTACCGCGCCAAGGCAGCGGGCCGTAACCAGGTGGCCATCGCGGCCGCCTGATCGACGGTGCCTGGAAAGCCGACTGGGATGACCGCGATCGGGACGGCCGCGGCCGTGGTGGACCGGTTGGAGCCGGTGCCGGCCACCTTCGGCGCCGGGTTCGCCGTGCCGGAGTTCCGCGTGTTGTGGCGGGCGCAGGTGCTCTCCGTCGTCGGGGACCAGCTCGCCCAGGGTCGCCCTGTCCGTGCTGAGGTTCCACCGCACGGGCTCGCCGTTGCTCACCGGGGCCGTGGATGCGATGAGCTACCTGCCGGCGGTTGCCGGGGGCACTAGCTCGCCGCCTCGCCGACCGGCTGTCGCGGCGGCTGATGGTGGGCTGCGACCTGGCGCGGATGGCGCTGGTCGCCGGGATGGCCGTACCGGCCGGGCCGTTCTGGGCGCTCTGTACGCTGCTCGTCGCTGCCGAGCTGCTGAGTGCGCCGTTCGGTGCGGCCCGGGCGGCGCTGCTGCCCGAGGTGCTCCCGGACGACCGGTACCTCGTCGCCAGTGCCGTCAGTAACGTCGCCATCCAGGGCGGCCAGGGGCTCGGCTTCGCCGCCGGCGGCGGGCTGGCGGCCGTGCTCGGCACCTCGGCCACCTTGGCCCTCGACGCGGTGACGTTCGGGGCGTCCGCCGGGTTGATCTGGCTCGGGCTACGGCCCCGACCCGCGCCGCCGGGTCCGGTGACCGGTATCAGGTCGGGCTCGCCGCTGCGCTCGGCGGCGGCGGGCGCCCGCCTGGTCGGCAGCGACGCCCGGCTGCGCGCGCTCGTCGGCTGCGCCTGGCTGGACTTCTTCTTCGTGGTCCCCGACTGGCCGGCCCCCTACGCCGCGGCTCTTGGCGGCGGTGCCGGCACCGTGGGCCTGCTGATGGCGGCGCAGCCGGCCGGCGCGGTCGTTGGCGCGGTGCCGCTCGCCCGACTCGTCGCCCCGGCCCGGCGCCCTGGGCTGATGGGCCCGCTGGCCGTGCTGTCGTGCGCGCCTCTGCTCGGTGGCGCGCTGCACCCTGGCGTCGTGGTCAGCCTGGCGCTGTGGGCGGTCTCCGGCCTCGGCACGTCCTACCAGCTCGTCGCCAACTCCGCCTTCGTGCTCGCGGTGCCGGCCGCCTGCCGGGGCCGGGGCCAGGCGTTCGGGCTCGTGCAGTCGGGCATCTACGCTGCGCAGGGAGCGGCCACCCTCGTCGCCGGGGCCGCCGCCCAGTGCGTCGCACCCGCTGCGGTGGTGGTGGCGGCCGCCGGCGCGCTCGGAGCCGCCACCGCCACCGCGCTGACGTTGAGCTCGCAGGCCACGGTGGTTGGTGCGGCAGCGCGCTGACTACCGTCGCGCTGGCCCAGCGCCGCTCCGCGGCCACAGGACGCTGGCCATCTTCGATCACAGAGCAACCTCCAGGCACACGAGCACGCTGCGCTCATGTGTGGTAACGGAAAAGGTTTCTGACGGCCCGAAACGGGGAAGTTACGGGTTAGCGTCGAGGAACCCATTGTGTCCGGGGGGCGAATGACTATTCGCGACGTACAATGATCCCTGCTCGGCGGCGCGGGCCGGTGCCGACGCCTACGCCGTTGGCTGCAGACACCCTTGTGATGTCCCCTCAATTGAGTTCGACGCTCTTTGCGATGCTGGCTCAGGCCACCGGTGAGGGCTGGTGGCTCATCGCACCCGACTCCAGCACGATCTACGCCAATCCCCGGATGGCCGTGTTGGTAGGGCAGACCGAGGGGCAGATGTATCAGGTTCCCGCGACGACGTATCTGACCCAGGGGCAATCGCGGGTTCTCATCACGACCGACCCCACCTTGGCGTTGCTGGCCTCCGAGCCACAGTTGGTGCATTCCAGCGGTGCGGTGGTGCAGACCCGGGCGATGTCCCGGACGATTCTCGATTCGACCACCGGTGCGCCGGTGGGGGTGCTGTCGGTGTTGACCGATGTCACCGACCAGCGCCGGATGGCTGAGGAAACCCGTCGGCGGCTCGGGTTCGACGATCTCACCGGCTTGCCCACCCGGCTGATGCTGAGCGACCGGGTCGCTCAGCAGTTCGCTTTGGCTGGCCGCTATGACGTCCCCTTTGCCTTACTGATCTGCGACCTCCGCAACTTCCGTTTCGTCAACTACACCCACAATCGCTTGATCGGCGATCAGGTGCTCGTCCGGGTGGCCAAGCGCATCGTGGCCGCATCTCGAGGCGTTGACGTCGTGGCCCGGGTCGGTGGCGACGAATTCGCCATCCTCCTCACCGACTGCGCGGATCCGGCGGTGGCGCTGCAGTTCGCGCAGCGGCTACAGCACCGGCTGCACCAGCCATTTGCCATCGCCGACCAGCAGTGCACGGTGTCCACCGACATTGGCATCGCCATGGGCACCGGCGCGCACACGGCCGAAGAGTTGATGCAGACGGCCTGGGAGGCGGTGTACCAGGTCAAGGAGGGCGAGCATCAAGATCGGGTCGGGTTCTACGACGAGACGCTGCGCGTCCGGGCCATGGGTCGATTGGCCATGCTGGACGGTCTGCGCACCGCGCTGCACCGGGGTGAGCTGGAACTGCGGTACCAGCCCATGGTCGACATCGCTACCGGGACCGTTGGTGCCGTGGAGGCGCTGCTGCGTTGGCGGCATCCGCAGCGGGGGCTGATCACTCCGGCGCAGTTTCTCGCCGTGGCCGAAGAGTCCGGTCTGATCGTCGACATCGGCGCTTGGGTGATACGCGAGGCCTGCATGGTCGCCGCGGGCTGGGACGACGTGGCGGTGCACGTCAACGTGGCCGCCTACCAACTCGACCACCCCACCCTCATCGATGACATCGACGCGGCGCTGTCCGACAGTGGGTTGGACCCCGCGCTGTTGGTAGTAGAGATCACCGAGAGCGCGGTCATCCGCGACGTCGGGCGGGGCCGGCTCGATGAAGTGCGCGGGCTCGGGGTACGGCTGGCCATCGACGACTTCGGCACGGGGTACTCGTCGTTGGCCCACCTGCGGCGTATCCCCGCGCACATGCTGAAGATCGACCGGTTGTTCATCGTGAACCTCACCGGCAGTGCGGAGGATCGCGCGATCATCCAGGCGATCCGGGACCTGGCGGCGGCGATCGGGATGCAGGTCGTGGCCGAGGGGGTCGAAACCGCCGATCAGCTCGCCGTGTTGCGGCAGTTGGGGTTCACTTGGGCGCAGGGCCTCTACTGGTCCGATGCGGTGCCGGCGGACGAGGTGCCGGACGTGATCCACCGCCTGGCTGGCCGGTAGTAGGCGTGCTGGCTCCGGCGGCGGCCGCCAACGACGCCCGTGGGGTCATCGTCTCACCGGACGAGGTTAAGTCGCCGGTGCCTCGCCCGATGTACTTGTCATGTGCTTCTCCAGCCGTCAGCTTGCCGGGAAGAACGCAACGCCGTGTCTTCGGCTGGCGGAGCGGCAGTCGTTGGCGCGCAGCGGTCGACGACCCAATCTGGACCGGGCCGGCACCCTGGACGTCTTGGTGCTGGCCGTCGGGCGCGCGGGAGCGGTCGCCAGCGCTGTTGCCGGGAGCGCCGGGTGAACGTCACTGTCGGGACCCTGGAGCCGTCGGTCCGCGGGGTCAGCGCGCCGATGGTGCACCTGGTCGTCGAGGTGGCGAACCGGCAGGTGCTGGCCTGCACGGGCGGTGCAGGCACACGGCTGCGGACAGTGCCGTTGGACGCGGTCTTCGAGGAGCTGACCTGCGGGCCGTGCCGCGCCTTCTGGAAGCGGACCGTCGGCACCGCGAGCGCGTAGCGCAGTGCCGGGACGGGAGGAACGAGCGGCTGTTTCGGCTTCGTCGTTCGCAAGAGACACTGGCGAGTGCATCCCTGGATTCGTCCTGGGCACAGCTGGAACTCGTGATCCGGCCACTACGCGCATCCGCTCCTCCTGCCACCGTGCGTACTCCGTGAGGGGGCGCAGCGCCTGACCTGATTCCCTTTGGGGGCTGGTCTGTCAAGGGGTCGGCGGCGGGGCGCTGGTACGGTCCGGCCCCCCACGCGTCAAGGGCGCTCGCGCGTCCCTGCGGGACCGGCTGCGCCGGCCCTTGACCCGCGGGTCCCTGCCGGTCCTGGGCAGAAAAAACTGCGGGCAGGGCGGTGCCCTGCCCGCTGATCGCGCCCCGCCGCCTCGGCCGGGTGGGTGGTTAACCAGCGGCGGCTGCCGAGGTGGGCTTGACCGGGTCCGGGATCGCCGCCGAGGATGCCCGGCGGGAAAGGTCGCCTCGTTCGTCGGCGCCGCGAGCGTCCGACCGCTCATGTCCCGCGCGGACTTGGTGAGGGGCCTTCCCCGCCTTGGTCCCCTGCTGGCTGGCCGGCTTGCGGCTGCGCCGGCGGGATCGCACCTCGGCCGGGACGGTCCAGTGCTCGGCGATGATCTGCTTGGCGGTGGCCGGGTCGACCGGGCTGCCGTCGGTGTCGCAGACGACGTAGGGCATGCCGCGGACCAGGACCGTGTGCAGCCGTTCGGCTAGGTGGGCGGCGACCACACAGCAGGCCTTCAGGTGGTCGGCCTGGCTGATGTGGGAGAACTGGTGCTGGTCGCGCCACTCTGTCACGGATCTATCAACTGTTGACCTAAACGGTATGACGTTGCGGCGATTGGTAGTCGATACCAACAGACCAGTGCTGCTCCCGGGTACTGATCATCTGCACGAAGGCCTTGTACAAGGAGACAGTCGGGTCCGAACTCACAGTGGCTAGGGCGAAGGTGTTGCCCGTTGCGGGGGGCCGCCAACGCCACGTCTCTGCTGGACGCGCAATTCCTGCTGCTCTTCACCGACGCGACTTTCCTGGTGGTTCTCGATGCCGTGCCAAACGAACAAGTTGAGGCCACTTGGTGCGACATGAGACGAATGTGGGTTGAGACGGGAGATATAGGCGCCGTCAATCGCCAACTCAAGGAGAACCTTCCCGCCGCTGCCCATAGTGAGAACAAGTTCCTCCGTGAACTAATGCTCTCCTCAGTCGTCAAAGGCCAAGCGCGCAGACTGCGATTCAGGATGCTGCCAAAACTAGATACTATATACCATCTACCGATCGCCGCCTTCACCACAAGACATACCTCCTGGGAGGCACTAACTAATGAGCACGAGTCATGTGGGACCAGGCAGGACTTCAAGACTAGACTTGGCTGAAGAATCAGCATGCCTTCTTGTTCGGCGAGGAGGTGATCCGCCGGGCGGCTCGAAGTTAGATGCACTGCATCCGGACCTGGAACATCTCGCCGCGGCAATCAACCACCTTGACTATTCTAACGTTGAAGCAGATCACACGCTCTTGTAAGCCGAGAGGCACTAGCTAATACGAGTAGCGGTGGGACCGAGTCCGTGGACAACCTTGCTAGTCACCAATACATCCCCTGGTGGGAGTGGCAGCACCATCGGCTTGACCTCAGTCCCGGCCCCGCTGTCCGGCAAGCCGGAACATGGTCATCCAGTAGGGCAAGATCAACCTTTGGTATCGGTCGCCATAGCCTACGAGGCTTCCAGCAAGTCGAAGCGGCAACCGGACCATTCGGTGTGGAAGTGGCATGAGCGAATGAATCGCCGACACGTCGGAGTCGAATTCCATCGAGGCCCGCAAATCCCCACCGGGACGAATGCCCGCCACATATATCTCGAATGTGGTCGAGACGTACCACAGTCGCCATGTCGAGAACCACGTGTCCATCGGTAGGGCCTCGAAGTCGACCTCTTCCAAGTTGCGGTAGTAGTCCAGGCCCTCGGCCTGAGTGCCCGGAGAGTCTGCGACCATCGTGCGGCGGGTGCCATGCTCGGGGAAGCCACGGGAGGCGAAGGTGAGCGCGACTACTCCGCCCGGTCTGGTCAGGCGGACCATGTTCGCCAAGGTGTCCTGCCAATGGGGGTCGTGCTCAAGGCACGAACCAGAGATCGCCAGATCAAAAGATCCAACGGGCTCTTCATACTCGTGGCCGTAACCAACGTGGTCCACGTTGGGGCCGGGAGTGAGGTCAACGCCGACGTACTCGCTGGCAAGGCTGAAATTTGAACGCATACTGCCATTGACATCATACGAACCAACTTCGAGTACGCGACCGCCTTTAACGAGCGCTTGGTTCCTGGCAGCTACAGCCGAAAAGAACGCTCGCTGTTCAGGATGACTCACTGGCCTCTGCCTCTCCGCGCTTCTCGCGCCCGCTATAGGTATAGGGGACGAGGGCATGGGATCACGACGCAGCCTGAATCTGGTCGAGCTGCGAGGCGGCTTCCACCTTATGGCCGAACCCGCCGCTCTTGACTTGAAGTAGCAATGAAACTCGTCGGGCCACCACGAACCGGCGTCCTCCCACTCGCTGCGGACGTCGACCTCCCCGTCACCGCAGCGTGTGCGTCGTCCCAGAACTCCGCGTCCCGGCCCCTGTTCGGTTACCGGCCGTGACAAGACAGGAAAGCAACGGTGGACCTAGACCGAGCACGAGGAGCCTCAACCCGTCAGGAACCCAGGAGAACTCAAGTACCGGGATTCTCTACTCTGACGAGGTCACCATCCGTAGGCACTCACCGACCCTGGCTCGGAATCGAGTTCGTCCACGCACTCCAGGAGCGCGTCGAGGCTGGATGATGGCACGCCGCTGCTCGATCGCAAGAGTCGGCCAGTCCGCCTTGACGTCAGTCGGCCGGTTGGTGACGGCGACCTGTCGGCGCACCCAATCAGCCCGGTCGTCCGCGAGGTCGTCGATCATCTTCTCGAGTCGGTGAACCGCCGGGAACACGACATCGCTGCTCAGCGTGCCGTTGCTGTACGCCGACATCAGCTCAGCGACTTTCGCTCGCCCTAGTCCGAGCTCTGTTTCGCGTCGCTGTTCGTTGAACCTCGACGTCCGCAAGGTAGCCGCTCACCAGGCCTGTGATCATCTCGTTTGAGCCGTGGCCCAGTGATGGAAACCCTGCCGCATCCGCCCCCGGCTGTGGGGAGCTTGCACGCGTAGGAGAAGGTGCCCCACTTCGTGTTGGCGTTGCCTTGCATCAGCGCGCCACAGGACCCACAGCGCACGATGCCGCTGAGTAGGTACTTGCGGCCGCCGATGTGCACGTGCCGAGTCACCCGGTCCGGCTCAGCTCAGTGAGAACCGCGACGACCGCCTCCCACGTCTCCTCATCCAGCACTGCCTCGAACAGGCCGCGGACAGGTTCGCCGTTCTCGTCGAGCGCCTTTCTTCCGTGGTAGACCCGAAAGCCGGCAAAGCGCGGCGAGAGCAGCATTTGACGGAGCACGCCGCGTCGCCAGGGGTTGCCCACGGTGGTGCGGATGCCGGCCTCGTTCCAGCGTCGCGCGATCGTGTGCAGGCCTAGCCCGGCCAAGATGTCGCCAGCTGCCTGCCGGACCAGCTCCGCCTCGCGAGGATCCAGCGTCCGGCGGTCCGCCTGCCACCCAAACGGCCGGTTCCCGCCCACCGGAACACCGGTGCGGCTCAGCTCGAGGTGCTTGCGCTTCACCCCCCGGCTCGTATCCATCGAGCTCTTGTTCGCGAAGGCGACCATCACCCGGGCCATGGTGCGGCCATCGGGAGAGAAGAGGTCCATGTCGCCCTGCACCGTCGCGAACACGAGGGCACGCTGGTCGAAAAGCTTGATCGCCCGCTCCAGGTCCGTCGGTTGGTGTGCGAAGCGGTCGAGATCCCAGACCACGACGCCGCCAATCGCCCCGGTCGCCAGATCGCACAGCAGCCGCTCGAACTCCGGCCGCACTATCTTCACCTTGAACGCGGAGACATCGTTGTCGGTGTAGACGCCGGCGACGGTCCAGCCGCGCAGGGAGGCGAGCTTGCGGCAGTCTGCCTCCTGGCGGGCGACGCCGAGGCGCCCACCGTCGATGTCCTCAGAGATGCGGGTGTAGAGACCAATGCCCAAGTTGTTCCTCTCCGGCAATCCGGAAGCCGATGAGCTGCTGAGTCACGACCCGCTAGCTCTTCTTTTTGGCATGCTGCTCGACCAGCAGGTCCCGATGGAGAAGGCGTTTGCCGGGCCGTATGTGCTGACCGAGCGCTTGGGCCATGACCTGAACGCGGCCGCGATCGCGGCCTACGACCCTGACCGCTTCGCGGCGCTGTTCGTCGGGCCGCCAGCGATCCACCGCTATCCGGCGGCGATGGCCGCCCGGGTGCAGAAACTGTGCGCCGCCCTGGTTGCGGACTATGGCGGCTCGGCCGAGGCGGTCTGGGCCGATGCCTCCAGCGGCGCCGAGCTGCGCGCCCGGTTGGCCGCGCTACCTGGTTTCGGCCCGCAGAAGGCGCAGATCTTTCTCGCCCTGCTGGGCAAGCAGCTCGGCGTCCGGCGGCCGGGCTGGCGCGAGGCGGCCGGGCCGTACGGCGCGGTGGGAACCCATGCCTCGGTCGCCGACGTCACCGGCCCGGAGTCACTGCGCTCCGTTCGGGAGCACAAGCGGGCGGCGAAGGCGGCGGCCAAAGCGGAGCGCAAGTAGGCACTGCGACCGGCGGCCGAGGTGACGCAGCAGTAAGGCTCCCGCTACCGCTACCCACCGCCGTCAGCACTTAGGGTTCGAGCGCATGAGCTTCAACCTCGCCATCATGCTGCGGGAGTCGGCGCTGGAGCGACCGGACAAGACCGCGATCATCGCCGGCGGCACGACCATCAGCTACGCCGAGCTGGACGCGCTCTCCGGCCGGTTCGCCGCCAGCCTGCTCGCGGCCGGCTACCCGCGCGGCGCCTCGATCGGCGTCCAGCTGCCCAATGTGCCGCAGTTCTTGATCGTTTACTTTGGCATCCTCAAGGCCGGGATGACCATGGTGCCGCTGAACCCGCTGTTGATGGCGCCGGAGGTGTCCTACCACCTCCAGGACTCCGACGCGGTCGGCCTGGTGACCTGGGAAGGCTTCGCTGCCGAGGCAGCGAAGGGTGCCGCGGCTGTGTCCGGCATGACGACGCCCGGCATGACGACGCCCGGCATGACGACGCCCGGCATGACGACGCCCGGCATGACGACGCCCGGCATGACGACGTACGTCGTGAATGCCCCGGGCAGCGACGCCCGCCCGGAGGGCACCGCGTCGTTCCTCGAGCTGCTCACCGCCGAGGACGACGGCGACATCTGTCCCACCTCGGCCGACGACACCGCCGTGCTGCTCTACACCAGCGGCACCACCGGCCGCCCCAAGGG
>Ga0208478_1000669_pt1 | contig 11199 bp, 13 predicted proteins | sample NGESurdeep072012_5_FD_184462 | JGI IMG/M metagenome (GOLD analysis project Ga0208478, IMG submission 184462) | Arctic peat soil microbial communities from Barrow, Alaska - NGEE Surface sample 415-2 deep-072012 (SPAdes) | ecosystem: Environmental > Terrestrial > Soil > Wetlands > Peat ... | reverse complement strand
GGTGGCGGCGGGCGCGCCTACGGCACGCTTCCGGCCGGGGTCGACGCGGCGGCGATCATCGACCGCGCGCTGCCGGCATGAGCGAGCTGCGAGCGCTCACGTACGCAGTCTCCGACCGCGTCGCGCGGATCACGCTCAACCGCCCCGAGCGCGGCAACGGGATCATCCGGCAGCTCGTCATCGAGCTCGAGCAGTGCGTCGAGCGCGCCGACCTCGATCCGGACGTGCACGTGATCCTGCTCTCGGGCGCCGGCAAGGGGTTCTGCGGTGGCTATGACCTCGTCGAGAGCGCGGAGGGCCAGGGGACGCTGGGCGAGCAGGATGTTGCGCCGGCGCCGGGGTCCCCGCTCGACCCGCAGGTGATGGCCGCCAACCACGACCCGGATCGAACCTGGGACCCGATGGTCGACTACTCGATGATGAGCCGCAACGTTCGCGCCTTCATGTCGCTGTTCCATTGCGGCAAGCCGGTCGTCTGCAAGGTGCACGGGTTCTGCGTCGCCGGGGGTACCGACATGGCGCTGTGCTCGGACCTCCTGCTGATCGCCGCCGACGCCAAGATCGGCTACCCGCCGGCGCGCGTGTGGGGCTCCCCGACGACCTCGATGTGGGCCTACCGGCTCGGCGCTCAGCGCGCCAAGCGGCTGCTGTTCACGGGCGACAGCCTGTCGGGCGCCGAGGCGCTCGAGTGGGGGCTGGCGATCGAGGCGCCCGAGCCCGACCGGCTCGACGAGCGCACCGAGGCCCTGCTCGAGCGGATCGCGCGGATGCCCGTCAACCAGCTGCAGATGATGAAGCTGCTGGTCAATCAGTCACTCTACGCACAGGGCCTCCACGCCACGCAACAGCTCGGGACCGTCTTCGACGGCATCACTCGCCACACCAGCGAGGGCTACGCGTTCCAACAGCGGGCCGCGGCCGCCGGCTTCCGCCAGGCCGTGCGCGAGCGTGACGAGCCGTTCGGTGATGCCGGCGCCTCGACCTTCAAGGGCTGAGCCGGTGAGCGCCGTCGGCACCACCACCCGGGCGCGGCTGCTGCGCTCCGCCCAGGCGCTGATCGAGGAGGACGGCTACGGCGCCGCATCGGTGGTGGCGATCTCGCAGCGCGCCGGCGTCGCCGCCGGCACGATGTACCGGCATTTCGCCTCCAAGGAGGAGCTGTTCGTGGAGCTGTTCCGCTCGGTCTGTGATCGCGAGGTGCACGCGGGCCAGGCTGCGGCGGCGGCGCTGCCCGGCTCGGCGACCGCCGTCGAGCGCACGACGACGGTCGTCTCGACCTTCGCCGAGCGGGCGTTGCGGAACCCCCGGCTCGCCTGGGCGCTGATCGCGGAGCCGGTCGACCCGCTCGTCGACGCCGAGCGCCTCGCCTACCGCCGCCGCTACAGCGAGCTGGTCGCGCACGCGATCGGCCAGGCGATCGAGGCCGGGGAGATTCCCGACCAGGACGCGACCCTGACCGCCGCCGCGCTCGTCGGGGGGTGCGGTGAGGCTCTCGTGGGTCCCCTCTCGCCCGTCGCCGGCGCGCGTCCCCCGGTCGCGGAGATGCTCGAGGCGCTGCAGACGTTCGTGCGCCGCGCGGTGGGCGCGCAATGAGTTGTGCGACGGTGCATCGTGACTGAGGCGGTGCGCGTCGGGCGCGACGGCCCGGTAACGACCGTGCTGCTCCATCGTCCCGATGCCCGCAACGCCGTCGACGGCGCGACGGCGGCCGCGCTCGCGCAGGCCTTTCGCGACTTCGACGCCGACCCCGATGCCGCCGTCGCGGTGCTGCACGGCGAGGGCGGCGTGTTCTGCGCCGGCGCCGACCTCAAGGCCGCCGGCACCGAGCGGGGCAACCGCGTGGCCGGCGACGGCGACGGTCCGATGGGCCCGACCCGGATGCGGCTCTCGAAGCCGGTCATCGCCGCCATCGCCGGGCACGCCGTCGCGGGTGGCCTGGAGCTCGCGCTGTGGTGCGACCTCAGAGTCGCCGAGGAGAGCGCCGTGCTCGGCGTCTTCTGCCGCCGCTGGGGGGTGCCGCTGATCGACGGCGGTACGGTGCGCCTGCCGCGACTGATCGGCACCAGCCGGGCGTTGGACCTGGTCTTGACCGGACGCGCCGTCGGCGCCCGCGAGGCGCTCGCGATGGGGCTGGTCAACCGGATCGTCGCCGAGGGCGAGTCCCGCTCCGCCGCCGAGGCGCTCGCCCACGAGCTGGCCCGCTTCCCGCAGACCTGCCTGCGCGAGGACCGCCTCTCACTGCTCGAGCAGGACGGACTCGATGAGCCCGCCGCGCTCTCGGTCGAGCTCGAGCACGGGTTGCGCTCGCTGCGCGAGGTGCAGCACGGCCTGGAACGGTTCCGTGCCGGCGAGGGCCGGCACGGAACGTTCCGGTAACTCCTAGCGGCCGGTGTCAGCCGGCGCGTGGCCGGTGAAGCTGATCACCTGCTGGAGGCCCGTCGGGCGGTTCGTGTAGCGCATCGACGGCAGCACGTTCAGCGCCGGCACCCACGTGATCCGCTCCCGGTTCGCATCCGAGTGCCAGGCCAGCGGATTCGCGCCCTGGGTGGCGGCCAACTGGTTGGCCGCCTTGTCGATCGCTGCCCACAGCAGTGCCCGGCACCGTGTGAGATTGCCGGCACCGCAGTAGCGGACGTTGAACGCGCCCTGCACGTGCTCGCCGAGGATCGCGCGCAGGTCCTTGTCCATGTAGATGAACCAACCCTTGGTCTGCTCGCGGCCAAGCGGCTGGACCGGGCCGCTGAACGGGGCATCGAACTGTGGTTGGATCGCGTTCAACTGCGCCTGAAGCGAGGGGCTGAGCACCGACGACGCCCAGGCTCCGGCAAGCAATGGCCATGCCGTATCCATGACCGCGGCGCCGGGATCGGTGATCTGCCCGATGCCGGTGCGATCGAGACGACTGCCGCCATGCGCGTGCCAGTCGTCGAGAACGCTGAGCATCGTCGCATCGCGGGCGTTCGGAGCCGTGCCCGTGCGGAGCAGCTTCGAGAGCACCGGCTCCAGTGTCATCTCGCGCACGTCCTGCGTGGCCGCCTCGTTCATGGCCGCGACGAGGCTGGCTGGGGTCAGGTGAGCACCGGAGCCGAGATTGTGCAGCAGCAGGTCGACCCTGTGGACCGCCCCGAGCGACCAGTTGTCCGACGGCGCCTGGTAGCCCGCCTGGGGACGGTTGTTCCAGTTGACGATCTCGCCGCTCGGCGGATTGATGCCCTTGGGGGTGGTTCCCGAACGAGACGAAGCCGCGCCACTCTTCCGTGCCGCGTCCGTCGAGCGGCAGCCCCGGATCGACGTTGGACGGCCTGATCGGGATCAGCCCGCTGGTAAACAATCCGATGTCCTTGTCATCTACGTAGATCGAGTTGAACGTCTGCGGCGTCAGGGAAGCCGCGCGGAAGAACTGATGCACGTTGTGCACTCGGCCGTCGGTGAGGTCGTGGTTAGAAGAGCAGGTCCGCCACGTCTTTGCCGTAGCTGGCCCGCTTGAGCGAGACGGCCACGAGGCGGCCATGGACCCGGGCGTATCCGATCACCGGACCGTGCACGGTCCGATAGAACGCGATCTCCTTGCCGCCCAGCGAGCCGGCGTCGAAGAACTGCATCGGCCGGCACTTCCCGTCGAACAGGTAGCGGTGTCGGCCTCCTCCGCATAGCGTCTCGACATAGGTGTCGATCTGATCCAATCCGGCCGAGGTCAGCGACCACGCTGAGTCCTGGTTGCGCCCGATGAAAACGTAACCGGGGAAGGAAGCCGTGCTTTCGCCGCGGACGCTGATGCCGGGGCCGGAGAGAACCATCTCGTCCGTGAAGCCCGGGTAGTCGTAGCCGAGCTGCGGGCCCGCCACCATGATCGGGTGGCCCGTCGCCGAGCGTGCGCCCGAGACCAGGAGCGCATTGCTTGCCTGCACGCGTGCAGCGGGCGCGTCGGGCGACGGGTTGCGAGCGAGCGGCAGGCTGCCGGCGTCGAGGATCACGTTGCCGCTCGTGCTCCGCGGCGGCGCCTGGAAGCTCACGTGACCCGGAAGGCTGGCCGGCGCCTCGGGATCGTTGCCCTCGCGCAGGTCCCTGAAGACGGCGAGACCGCGGCGTCCGCCCAGCCGTCGCTGCAGCGCGGAGAGGAACTCAGAGTCGAGTGCCTGCTGGCCTCCACCCTCCCCCACGAACTGATCCTTGAGCGCACTGACGGCGTAGATGTCGGTGCGCGTGAACGGCGCCTGCGTCGAGTGCTGTGATGCGAGGTAGGCGTTGATTCCCTGCAGATAGACATCGATGTCGTGGAGCACGGCGCGCCCCCGCGCGCCCGCGGCGAGCAGAACGGAGGTCTGTTTTGCGACCTCCGCAATGGTCTGCTTGCTGGGCGTGAAGCTCTGAAGGCTCGTGATCAGGTTGAATGCACTGAGACCGGGGGCATCGATCGCGGCGATCTCGGACGGGTAACGTGCCTCCGAGAGCAGCAGGCCCCGGTCCTCGGAGGTCACCCACCCGGCGCCCAGGTGACGTCGTCCCGCGTCGCGCCGGTGATGTGCGGGACGTTGTAAGCGTCGCGGGTGATCGTGACCCCGGAGTGCGGCACGGGCTCGGGGCTCAGCGGTCCCGCGCTGGCACCGCCCAGCGGCTCGGGCTTGAAGAACTGCGGCAACTGGGTGTCCGTGACGTGGTTGAACAGGGGTGTGAGCGCGTCGTACATCCGGGCCTGGGTGGCGGCTGCGGCCGGCGGCGACAGCGAGCCCCATTCACCCGCGGACGAGATAGCCAACGCGGTGCTCGCATAATCCGTGGCGGACGCGGTGGCCGGCGCCAGCACGGCGCAGGTCATGGCGGCACAGGCCGCCGCAAGAAGACGTCGCAAGAATTCCCTCTCTTCAATTTGTCCTACGGCCGGCCGGCGCAGTCCAGCGTAGCGGGCGCAGCCCGAATTCTGCCGTCGGTCATAGAAAAGCCCCGCCGGGGCGGGGCTTTCCCGTAGCAGACCTATAAGCCGGATCTTGTCGAGAGCAGTCATCCATCTGTGCGGCCTACCCGGACCTTGGCGGGCAGCCTACGAACGGTCCTGCTTGGCCTAGCATCAGGTGGGGTTTGCCTGGCCGCCGCGTCACCGCGACGCCGGTGCGCTCTTACCGCACCATTTCACCCTTACCGGCCTGATGCGCTGCAGCGGCACCAGGCTTAGGCGGTGTTATTTCTGTGGCACTTTCCCGCGGGTTTCCCCGGGTCGGCGTTACCGACCACCTCGCCCTTTGATGTCCGGACTTTCCTCGAAGGTCAACTCACCTCCGCGACTACTCAGCCTGCCCCTCAAGCATAGCCGCCGGGGCCAGGCCCGCGGCGACGCGGTGCCGCCCCGGCGCTACGGACTCGGCCGCGCCGGCGGCGCAGGCGCTCGATGCCGAAGCTGAGAAGGCACACGATCAGCACGAACACGGCGAGCACCGCGACCACGCCGAGGCCGGGCAGCAGCACGATCACCAGCACGGCGACGGCGATCGCGATCGCGAGGTCGATCAACTGCGAGCGTGAGCTCACAGCGGCAGTCTCCGGAAGACGGGCCGCGGCAGATGCCGCAGCACCGCGAAGAGATAGCGCAGGCGGCCCGGGACCCAGATCGTATGCGCCTTGCCGTCGAGTGCGAGCACGGTCGCATCGGCCACCGCGGCAGCGGTGGTCGCCATCGGCGCCGGCGGGAGACCCTCGGTCATCTTCGTCGTCACGAAGCCGGGCCGCACGACGAGCACGCGCACGCCGGTGCTCGCAGTCGCGTCGGCCAGACCCTGAGCCAGTGCATCGAGTCCGGCCTTGGCCGCCCCGTAGATGGCGTTGCCGGCCCGGGCCCGCTCGGCGGCCACGCTCGAGAGGACGATCAGCGTTCCGCTGCCCTGGCTGCGCAGCGCGCGCAGGCAGTCCATCATCAGCGAGCCGGCGCCGAGGAAGTTGACCTGCATGACCTCCGCGGCGGTGTCGGGATCGGAGTCGAGTCCCTCCTGGCCACCGAGCATGCCGACCGCGATCACGACGATGTCGAACCCGCCCGCACTCGCGAACGCCTGCTCGACGGCGGCGGCGTGGCTCGGGAGAGCAGCCGCGTCGACGATGCCGACCGCCGCCGGCTCGCAGCCGGCCTGCACGAGCTCCGCCGCCGCCCGCTCCAGTTGCTCGGCCGAGCGTCCGAGCAGGTAGGGTCGGACCGCGCCGTCGACAGCCAGGCGGCGGCCGATGGCGACGGCGATCTCCGAGCTTCCACCCACGAGCAGGACGCGCTTGGCGCCCGTCGCGCTCATCCGCTCACGCTCTCGACCAGGCCGGTCCGCAGCGCCAGGTCCGAGCGCCAGCGCCGCTCCGGATCGACGCGATCACGCGCCGCCCGCCAGCGATCGAGCTCCGGGTACATGGCCGCGAGCGCGTCCGGCCGCATGCGCGCGTCCTTGGACAGGTAGACGCGGCCGCCGGCCTCGGCCACCAGGCAGTCGAACTCATCCAGCAGCGGCCGCAGCCCGGCGGCGGACCACGGGATGTCGAGCGTCAGCGTCCAGCCGGAGATCGGGAACGACAACGGCGCCCCGCCGGCCTCCCCCATGTCCTTGAGCACGCAGAGGTAGCACGGGACGCGCCGGCGACGCAGGCCGCCGATGGCGGAGTGGAGCACGTCCTCGTGTCCGTAGGGGACGACGAGCTGGTACTGGAGAAAACCCTCGGGACCGTAGAGACGCGGCCACGCGTTGAGCGCATCGAGTGGGAACAGGTGCGTCCCGATCGACTCGAGCTTGCCGCGCTTGCGCCGCGGGACGCTGCGGTAGCGCAGCTCGTTGAGCGGACCGATCGTGCTCGCGCGCAGCAGTCCGGCGGGCCAGCGCGCCGGGACGGTGAACTTCGTCGCGACGGTGGCGCGCTCGCCGTCCGCGACGGTGCGCGGACCATCGCTCGCCACCGCCAGGCCCGGGTCCGGGATGTGCTCGGCGCGGGTGACGATCCCGCGGCCGACCCGGGAGGCGACGAGGTCGAGCCACGCGACCCGATACGTGCCGCCGGCGGGCGAGGCCAGCACCGCCAGCGCGTCGTCGATGTGGGCAACCCGGTCGGAGTCGACGGTCATCATCGCGCTCCGGACCGTCTTGAGCGCGATCCGGGCCCAGGCGATGAGACCGGTCAACCCCATGCCGCCGACCGTGGCCTCGAACAGCCCGTCGGGCGCGCCCGGGACGAGCTCGAGGAGCTCCCCCGACGCGGTCAGCAGCCCGAGCGCCTCGACGTGGTGGCCGAAGCTGCCGTCGGTCGAATGGTTCTTACCGTGGATGTCGCTGGCGATCGCGCCGCCCACGCTCACGTGCTGGGTCCCCGGCACGACGGGGAGCATCCAGCCGGCCGGGACCAGGGAGCCGAGGAGCTCGCCCAGAGTCACGCCGGCCTGCGCTGTGACGGTGCCGCGGGCACCGTCGAGGCTGAACTCCCGCATCCCGGTGACATCGATGACATGTCCGCCGGCCAGTTGGGCGGCGTCGCCGTAGCTCCGGCCCATGCCGCGGGGGATCACGCCCCGCACGGCGTCCGCGGAGCGCGACTGCGCGGCGAGCGTCGCTTGCGCCTGCTCAATGTCCTCGGGGCGGAGCACGAGCGACTCCACGCCGAGCGCACCGCCCCAGCCGCTCAGACGAGTCCGGCTGGCCTCCGGGATACGCTGCCCGGGCGTGGCCGACCGTGTCCGCGCTCGCGGCGCCCCGGGCGCCGCCGCATCACGAGTAGGCATGAACAGCGAGCACGAACAGCACAACCCAGACGCCACCGAGGAGCTGCAGCCAGCGGTCTCTGAGCAGCACCTCCTCCGGCGCCTCACCGGCGCCGGCGCGCAGCACCAGGCCGTAGCGCACCATGCAGGCCGCGAACGGGATGATCGTCAGCGGTCGCCACGGGACGCCGTTCACATCGGGAACCGCGAGCGCCCACATGCAGTAGGAGATGAAGGCACCGACCGCACTCGCCGCCACCAGCACGCGCAGGCGGCCGGCGGTGTACATCCGCAGGACGCCCCGGGTCGAGTGCGAGTCCTCGCCGCCGCGCCGCAGCTCGGCCTGACGCTTGCCGGCGGCGATGAACACGGCCGCGAAGGTGATCACGAGCATGAACCAGCGCGACAGCGTGACCGGCGCCGCAACGCCGCCGGCCACCGCGCGCAGGACGAAGCCACAGGCGATGGCGACCACGTCGAGCACGGCGATCCGGCGCCACACGAGCGTGTAGCTGAAGGTGACGAGGAGGTAGCCGGCGCCGACGGCCATCAGCAGCGGCCTGACCGCGAGGCACAGGCCGAGCCCGGCCGCCATCAGCGACAGGCCGAGCACCACGCCGGCCCGCGGGGAGATCTCCCCGGCCGCTACGGCCCGATGGCGCTTGCGCGGATGGAGCCGGTCCTCGTGTCGGTCGCGCACGTCATTGATCACGTACGTGCCGGCGGACAGCATGCAGAAGGCGATGAAGGCCATCGCGACCCGGTGCGGGACACCGTCGTACGTGAGCACTCCGGCCGCCCCGGGCGCGGCGATGACGAGCACGTTCTTGACCCACTGGCGGGGCCTCGTGACGGAGATCAGCGCACGCAACGGCGATCGAGTCGGACGAGCGACGGCACCGGGGACGAACGGCTCGCTCGCCGGCTCCGCCAGCCAGCGTTCAGCGCCTGCGTGAGCAGGTGGCATGGCGGGCACGGTATTCGTGGTTTCTGAACGCAACGTGAGAATCAGCTGTGAGGGTTCTCAGGAACGACTTCAGCCTAGATTTCATTTCAGATGACAGACTCTCGGCCCATCGCACTTTCTGCCCCTGAGCATAGGACCTTCGACGGTCCGTCTGCAGGACCTTCCCCTCGTCGCCGCGTCGGCGGGCCCGGGTCGCCGCCGCCTGGCCGGGCCCGGAGGTTCCGCCGCATTGTGATCATGGCGGCCCTGATCTGCCTGGTGCCCGCGCTCGTGTCGTGGGTCCACGCGATGACGATGCCGTCCAACTCGAGCGTGTCGATCCGGACCGTCGAGTGGCTGCGCGACAACGGCGCCCGCGGCCTCGTGAACAAGGTCGAGTCGATCTACTACTCGCTCACCGCGCCGCCCACCGGCGGACCCGGCCTGAAGGCGCTGCCCGGTCAGCCCAATGCGATCGCGGCTGCGCGCGTGGCCAGCGCGCGTTATGCGCGCCTCCACTACCGCCCGCGAAACCTCACGCCGGTGATCCAGCCCGCGCTGCCCGGCGAAGGCGTGTGGCGCGCCACCTTCGCCCCCTCGGTCGCCAACCCGCCGATCCTCGTCACCAGCTTCCGCCCCGATCCCAACTACCCGCGCTTGGTCGCCGGCGTCGCCTGGCTCAACCACAACCGGACCAGCACCTGGCTCTACCCCGGCCGTCAGGAGCCATCGGTCTCGCTGCCGGCCCGCGGCCCCGAGGAGGTCCCGGTGCGCTTGCGTGATCGGCTCGTTGCGACCTTCAACAGCGGCTTCAAGCTGCAGGACTCGGGCGGAGGCTTCGCGGTCGGCGGCCACGCCTACGCGCCGCTCAAGGACGGCCTGGCCACGATCGTGCGCTACAAGAGCGGCCGGATCGACGTCCGGGCATGGACCGGCGGGCCAGACGTCCCGGCCTCCGTGGTCTACGCGCGCCAGAACCTGCCGCTGATCGTCAACCACGGCCGCCCGAACCCGAATCTCAGCGACGGTCCCGAATGGGGCGCCACGCTTGGCAACGCGGTCCGCGTCTGGCGCTCGGGCGTCGGCGTCGACCGCCACGGCAACCTGATCTACGCCGCCGCCAACGACCAGACCGTGGGCTCGCTCGCTGCGATCCTCATCCACGCGGGCGCGGTGCGCGCGATGGAGCTCGACATCAACAGCTACTGGACGAGCCTGATCACCTACCGCCAGCCCGGCGCGGTCGATCACGCCAACCTGCTGGCGGCCATGACCCGGACGTCCTCGCGGTACCTGACCGTCGACGACCGCGACTTCTTCGCGGTATACGTCCGGTAGACGCGGCGTCAACGAGCCGAGCGGCCGGCGCGCGGCGGGATTGGTCGGGAGCTGCGCCGGACGGACTCGTGGGGAGCCGCGTGCCGGCGATGCCCCGTGCCTCAGGTCAGCGTCGTCCCGCAGCTGCGGCAGCGCCCGCCCACCGGCCGCGAGTGGGCGCCGTACTCGGGCTCCATGTCCCCACGGCACATCGGGCAGCGCGTGACGGTTTGGGCGGTGAGCTCCTCCCAGGCACCGGACAGCACGTCGTCCAGCGTCTGCCCACCGCCCGCGCCATCGAACAGCGACGGCGAATCCACGGCACAGTCGTGCCGCCGCGCCGACGCCGCGCCCCGCGACCGCGATGTGCGCTCGGCGGTCAAGGTGCTCACGACTCCGCCCGCCTGATGATCGGGACCTGAGAGAACCTCGGGCGGGTCACGAGATGCTCCTCATCAGGCCGACCACCTTGCCGAGCACGCGGACGTCGCGGCTGCGAATCGGCTCCATGGTCTCGTTCTCCGGCTGCAGCCTGACGTGATCGGCCTCCTGGAAGAAGCGCTTGACGGTGGCCTCCTCGCCGACGAGAGCGACCACGATCTCGCTGTCGCGCGCGGTCTCCTGCGGCCTCACGACGACCAGGTCGCCGTCCATGATGCCCACGTTCTTCATCGACTCCCCGCGCACGCGGAGCACGTACTCCCCGTCGCCTCCACCCGCGCAATCGGGCGTCTGCACGTAGTCCTCGATGTTCTCCTCGGCGAGCACGGGCTGGCCGGCGGCGACCTGACCCACGAGCGGCAGGCCGGGGCGAACGAAGCTCTTCACGCCGGCGGTGGCCCGGTCGAGCAGCTCGATTGCCCGCGGCTTGCTCGGGTCGCGGCGCAGCAGCCCGATCCGCTCCAGGTTCGCCAGATGGGCATGGACGGTGGACGATGACGCGAGTCCCACGGCCTTGCCGATGTCCCGCACCGTCGGCGGATAGCCGTACTTCGCCGAATAGCGTTTGATGAAGTCGAATATCTCCTGCTGGCGCTTTGTCAGGTCCATCGGTCCACTCCTCGATCGGTTGGCCCCGCGGGCCCTAGTCGAACATGTGTTCGTCAATGTACCGCTCCCACAGGACGGACTCAACCCGCCACGCCGCGGCTATACTGGCCGCCCCAAGCGCCTGTGGCGGAATTGGTAGACGCGCAAGGTTGAGGGCCTTGTGGACTGA
>Ga0208478_1000665_pt1 | contig 11243 bp, 7 predicted proteins | sample NGESurdeep072012_5_FD_184462 | JGI IMG/M metagenome (GOLD analysis project Ga0208478, IMG submission 184462) | Arctic peat soil microbial communities from Barrow, Alaska - NGEE Surface sample 415-2 deep-072012 (SPAdes) | ecosystem: Environmental > Terrestrial > Soil > Wetlands > Peat ... | reverse complement strand
CCAGCCCGGCGCGGTCATGGCGCGCGCGACCGCTTCCGGCAGCCGTGCGAACTGCTCGCGCTCGCGCGCCGCCGGGTTGCGGATTTCCAGGGCGTCGTAATGGTCGGGCATGGCTTACGCCAGCCAGCGCTTGCGCCGGCGGTAATGCTTGCCGTCGCGGAAGGATTTGCGCCGGCCTCCGGAAATGCCGAGGTAGAATTCCTTCACGTCCTCGTTCTCGGCCAGCGACTTGGCGTCGCCGTCCATCACCACGCGGCCGTTCTCCAGGATGTAACCGTAGCGCGCGAAGCGCAGCGCCATATGGGTGTTCTGCTCGGCGAGCAGGAACGAGACGCCTTCCTTCTCGTTGAGATTTTTGACGATCTCGAAAATCTCCTCGACGATCTGCGGCGCCAGCCCCATCGACGGCTCGTCGAGCAGGATCATTTTCGGGCGCGACATCAGCGCGCGGCCGACGGCGCACATCTGCTGCTCGCCGCCGGAGGTGTAGCCGGCGACGGCGTCGCGCCGCTCGGCCAGTTTCGGAAAATAGGAATAAACGAGGTCGATATCTTTCCTGATCGCCGCCCTGCCATCGCGCCGGGTGAAGGCGCCGGTGAGCAGGTTTTCCTCGATGGTCAGATGCGCGAAGCACTGCCGGCCTTCCATCACCTGGATGCAGCCGCGGCGCACCAGTTCGTTGGGCGAAAGATCCTGCACTTCGTCGCCTTCGAACACGATCGAGCCCTTGGTGACGTCGCCGCGCTCGGCATGCAGCAGGTTGGAGATCGCCTTCAGCGTGGTGGTCTTGCCGGCGCCATTGGCGCCGAGCAGCGCCACGATGCCGCCCTTCGGCACGTCGAGCGAGACGCCCTTGAGCACCAGGATGATCTGATCGTAGATCACTTCGATATTGTTGACGGAGACGATTTTTTCGACCGCAGGCGCGGACGATTTCATCTCCGCTTGTGTCGCAACGGCCATGCGCGCTCCAAAGGAAACTCTCCCCGCGTTGCCGCAGGGAGAGTATTTTTCAGCTCAAGAGGCCTTGTCGCAAGTCTCGGAGCGCTTCGGCCAGTTGCCGTTCTTGTCTGTGTATTCCTTCGCCGCCGCCTGCAGCAACGGGTTCACGATATCGGTCATCGGCTTGATCGGGTCGCTGACCTTCACCCACTTTGTGCCATCCCATTCCTGCATGAAGGCGGGGAAATGACCGTTGTGGTCGGCGCAGGACATCGTGACCGGTCCGGAGAAACCCGCCAGGCCGATTTCCTTCAGCCGGGCCTCGGACACGCTGAGGGTTTCAAGCCCGCGGCGCATGTCTTCACCCGTAATGTACTTCTTGCCGGTCAGCTTCTGCGCATTGCGGATGCCTTCGGCTATCAGCATCGAGTTGTAGACGCCGCGATTGTACAGCACCCGGCCGAGGTGGTCCTTGTCGGTCTGGGTCAGGTTCTTGTCGGTGACATACTTCTTGATGTCCTGGATCGCCGGGAAGTTGGCGCCGACGGCGTGCCAGTTGAGCGACTTGAAGCCCTTCGATGCCGCACCCGCGGCGCCGGCATCATCCTCGTTCGCCCACCAGATCGAGATGAACTTGTCCATCGGATAATTTATCTTGGCCGCTTCCTTGACCGCGGTTGGCTGCAGCGCGCCCCAACCGTACATCACCATGTAGTCGGGATGATCGCGACGGACGTTGAGCCACTGCGACGACTGGTTTTGCATCTCGGTGGCGGCAACCGGATAGAGCTTCAGCGTGAAGCCGTAGTCCTTGGCCAGTTGCTCGAACAGCGGGATCGGCTCCTTGCCGAAGCCGGCGTCGAGATAGATGTAGCCGAGCGTCTTGCCTTTGAGCTTGGCCAGCCCGCCTTCCTTGCTGCCGATATAGGACAGGATCATCGACAGACCGTCCCAATAGGTAGCCGGCGGGTTGAATATCCAGGGGAAGGTTTCGCCGATCGCCGATGCCGAGAGGCCATAGGCCATCGACAGTACCGGGATCTTGTCGACCGACGCGCGGGGGATCAGCGGCAGAGTGATGCCGGTGGACCATGGGTTCACCACAAGCGGCTTCTTGTTCTTGACGGCCTCGTAGCACTCGAGGCCCTTCTTGGTGTCGTAGCCGGTCTCGCACTCTTCGATCGCCAGCTTGACGCCGCCGATGCCGCCATCGCGCTGATTGAGCATTTCGAGATAGTCATGCATGCCCTCGGCGATGTAGATGCCGGAGCCCGAGAACGGCCCGGTACGATAAGTGAACAGCGGCACGTAGAGCGAATCTTCGGCCGCGGCCGGCGCAGCGCTGCCCGTCATCGCCGCAGCGATGAGCAGGGCTCCTGCCAGGATCGACGATTTCATTCGCATATTTACCTCCCTGTTATGCATCATTGGCCGCTAGTTTGAACCGTTAATAGGGGAATGGCCAGACCCTCAATTTTTGCTTTGTTATCTGCCACAACCGCGCCAGACCGAGCGGCTCGATGATCAGAAAAAGGATGATCAGCGCGCCGACGCTCATGAACGTCAGGTGTTCGATGGTGGCCGGCAGAATATTCCAGCCGAGGCCCTGCAAGACGCCGCGCAAAACGATGGGAAAGCCATAGATCAACGCGGCGCCCAAGAAAGAACCGGTCAGACTGCCGAGGCCGCCGATAATGACCATGAATAGAATGGTGAACGACTGGTCGATGTTGAACACGCCCGGCTCGGCACTGCCGTACCAGAGGAATACCATCAAAGCACCGGCGACGCCGCAATAGTACGACGAGACAGCGAAGGCGAGCAGTTTGGTGCGATACAGCGGGATGCCGATCAGTTCTGCCGCGAGATCCATGTCGCGCACCGCCATCCACATCCGGCCGATACGGCCATGCACCAAATTCGACGCGAACCAGGTCAGCACGGTCACGATGGCGAGGATCACTAGATAGCGGAATTGGGGCGTCGCGTTGGGCCCGGTCACGGGCCAAGAAAAAATTGTGCGCGTCGGCACTTCAATCGAGCCGGAGGTATTGTAGTTGGTCAGCCACTGCACGCGGATGAACAACCAGTCGAGGAAAAACTGCGCGGCCAGCGTCGCCACTGTGAGGTAGAAGCCCTTGATACGCAGCGATGGCAACCCGAACAGAATGCCGACCGCGGTGGAAAACAGCCCGGACACGAAAATCCAGACCACGATATTGACGTCCGGATAGATGCTGGTGAGCTTGTAGCAGGCAAAGGCGCCGACCCCCATGAAACCGCCGGTGCCGAGCGACAACAGGCCCGTATAGCCGGTCAGGATATTGAGTCCTATCGCGGCGAGCGACAGGATGAGCAACGGGATCATCACCACGCTGAGAAAGAAATCCGAACCGGCGAGCGGGATCAGAACGAACGCACCGAACAGGATGACCGCCAGGCCGACGCGGTCCTGCAGAATCGGAAATACGGCCTGGTCGGCCTGATACGTGGTCTTGAATTGCCCGGCTTCACGGTAAAACATTTCAAATCCGCTCGATGATCTTTTCGCCGAACAGGCCTTGCGGCCGGAACAGCAGGAAAATGAGAGCAATCACGTAAGCCAGCCAGCTTTCGATGCCGCTGCCGAGCAGCGGGCCCCAGTAGAACTCGCCGAGTTTCTCGCCAATACCGATGATAAGCCCGCCGATGATGGCGCCGGGAATCGAGGTAAAGCCGCCCAGGATCAGCACCGGCAACGCCTTCAGCGCGATGATCTGTAGCGAAAACGACACTTCCGAACGCGCGCCCCACAGGATCCCGGTAACCAGCGCGACGACTCCGGCGGCAAACCAAACCACCACCCAGATTTGCTCCAGCGAAATTCCGACCGATAAGGCCGCCTTGTGACTGTCGGCGACGGCGCGTAACGCGCGGCCAATACGGGTGTTTTGAAAAAACACGGCGAGCGCGACAACCATGACCGATACGATCACCGCCGCGGCGATGTCGATCTTCTGCAGACTGACGAACCCACCGAACATCTTGATGTCGTAGACCCCGCTCGGCAGATAAAGCTCGGATGCAATCATCTTTTTCGGATTGCCGCCGAACACCAGTTCGCCGAAGCCGATGAGAAAGTACGTCAGGCCGAATGTCGCCATGAACAGGATGATATCGGGCTGATTGACCAGCGGACGCAGCATCAGCCGTTCCACTGAGACGGCCAGTCCGAACATCACGAGAATCGTCAACGCCAGCGCGACATAGGCGGGGACGCCGTGCTCGTGCAGGCCGACCAGCGTCAGCGCGGCAAACACCACCATGATGCCTTGCGCGAAATTGAACACACCGGAGGCCTTGAAGATCAGCACGAAGCCGAGCGCGATCAGCGCGTAGAGCACGCCGGCGACCAGGCCCTCCCACAGCGTCTGCACCAACAGGTCGGGCGCGCTGCCCATCTGCACGAAGGGATCGATGAAGATTTGGTAGAGGAGGTGCATGCGTTCTGCTCAGTGCGCCAAATTCTTCAATGTGCGACTCCGAGATAGGCGTCGACCACGCCCTGATTGTCCTTCACTTCATCGGGCGTGCCGTCGGCGATCTTGATGCCGTGGTCGAGCACCACAACGCGGTCGGACAGGTCCATCACCACGCCCATGTCGTGTTCGATCAGCGCGACGGTGGTGCCGTAGTGGTCGTTCACGTCGAGCACGAAGCGCGACATGTCCTCTTTTTCTTCCAAGTTCATGCCGGCCATTGGCTCGTCCAGCAGCAGCAAATCCGGCTCCATGGCAAGCGCGCGGCCGAGCTCCACGCGCTTCTGCAGGCCGTAGGGCAGCCGGCCGACCGGTGTGCGGCGGATTTCCTGGATCTTGAGGAAATCGATGATTTCCTCGACCCGATGGCGGTGCTCGACTTCCTCCGTCATGGCGGGCCCAAAACGCAACAATTGCCAGAACAGGTTCTTGTGCATCTTGAGCGTGCGGCCGGTCATGATGTTGTCGAGCGCGGTCATGCCGCGGAACAGCGCGACGTTCTGGAAGGTGCGCGCGATCCCGCCATGGGCGGCATCGTGCGGACGCATCTTGGAGCGCGTTTGCCCCTTGAAGGTGATACGGCCCTGCTGCGGCTGGTAGAAGCCGTTGATGATGTTGAGCATCGATGTCTTGCCGGCCCCGTTCGGCCCGATGATGGCGCGGATTTCGCCCTTACGGATATCGAAGGAGACGTCGCTCACCGCCTTCACGCCGCCGAACGACAGTGAGACATTCTCCACCGACAAGAGCACGTCGCCGACCGCAACATCGGGGCCGCTCGGCGCTCTCATGCCGCCTTCCCCATCGGCGCGGCGACCGGCTCGGTCTTCATGTCGCGGATTTTCACCCGCGCGCTGATCGTCCCTTTGCGGCCGTCCTCGAAGGTAACCTCGGTCGAGATGTCGGCTTCCTTGGAGCCGTCATAGAGCGCCTTGATCAACGGGCCGTAACGATCGGCGATGAAGCCGCGGCGGACCTTCTGCGTGCGCGTGAGCTCGCCGTCGTCGGCATCGAGCTCCTTGTGCAGGATCAGGAAGCGCTTGATCTGCGCGCCCGCCATCACCTTGTCCTGAGCGAGCGAGCGGTTCACCTCGGCGACATGTTTCTCGACCATGTCGTAGACTTGGCTGTGGCCGGCGAGCTCCTGATAGGAGCCGTAGACCACGTTGTTGCGCTCGGCCCAGCTTCCCACCGCGGTGAGATCGATATTGATCATCACCGCGACGAAATCGCGCTGGTCGCCATAGGCGACCGCCTCGCGGATGTTCGGATAGAATTTGAGTTTGTTCTCGATGTATTTCGGCGGGAACAGCGTGCCGTCGTTGAGCTTGCCGACGTCCTTGGCGCGATCGATGATCTTCAGGTGCCCGGTCTTCTCGTCGAAATAGCCGGCATCCCCGGTCATCACATAGCCGTCCGCCGTCATCGTTTCGGCGGTCTTGACCGGGTCCTTGAAATAGCCGGTGAACATGCCGGGCGACTTGAACAGCACCTCGCCATTGTCGGTGATGCGGATGTCCACGTTCGGACAAGCCGGACCGACGGTGTCGGAATAGATTTCGCCGTCCGGCTGCGCGGTGACGTAGAGGAATGCTTCGGTCTGGCCGTAGAGCTGCTTCAGGTTGAGGCCGATCGAGCGATAGAAGTTGAACAGGTCCGGTCCAACTGCCTCGCCCGCGGTGTATGCCACGCGCACGCGCGAAAAGCCGAGCACGTTCTTGAGCGGCCCATAAACCAGGATGTTGCCCAGCCAATAGAGCAGCCGGCCGGTCAGCGGCACCGGTTGGCCGTTGAGGATGCGCTCGCCGTAGCGGCGCGCCACGCCGATGAAATAGTGAAACAGCTTGCGCTTGAGGAAGCCGGCATCCTCCATGCGGATCATTACCCTCGTGAGCAGCATTTCCAGCGTGCGCGGCGGCGCGAAATAGAAGCTAGGCCCGATCTCACGCAGATCCTGCATCGCGGTGTCGGCGTTTTCCGGACAGGCCATGGAGAAGCCGGCGACCAGGCCTTGTGCATAGTTCAGATAATGATCGCCGACCCAGGCGAGCGGCAGATAGGCGAGTGCCACGTCATCCTCGTTTAATTTGTCAAAGATGACCGTGTCGGTCGCCGCTTTGATCGAGCGCTCGCCGGTCAGTACAACGCCCTTGGACGTGCCAGTAGTGCCAGAGGTGTAGAGAATGATCGACGGATCGGAGCCCTTGCCGGCGGCAATCTCGGCGTCAATCCAGGCGCCGACGGCAGGATCACCAGCGAGCGCCTTGCGTCCCTCCGCGATGATGTCGTCGATCGGATGCAGGCGGCTGTGATCGTAGTCGCGCAAGCCCCGCCGCTCGTCGTAGACCACCTGCTCGAGCTTGGGCAGACGATCCATGACCGACATGATCTTGTCGATCTGCTCCTGGTCCTCGACCGCGGCGAAGCGCACCTCGGCGTGGGCCAGCACATAGGCGAGCTCGTCGGCCACGGCGTCGGCATAGACCGGCACCGGCACCGCGCCGAGCATCTGGGCCGCCATCACCGACCAATAGAGCTTCGGCCGGTTGGCGCCGACGATGGCGATGGTCTCGCCGCGCTTGAGTCCGAGCCTGTGCAGGCCGACCGCATAAGCGCGGACGATGTCGAGCATCTCCGCCCAGGTCCAAGTTTGCCAGATGCCGAGGTCCTTTTGCCGCATCGCCGGCCGCGCGCCGTACAAATTAGCGTTGCGAACCAATAGCTTAGGAAATGTATCCGCCGGAGCGGCGGCAATCGTCGCCACAGCCTGTTCCTCCCATACGGCCGCGCTCGTGTGTGGCGCGGCTTCTTAACCCCCGCCGCTTTGCGGGCGTTCTTGTTGCCACGATATGAAAACATGACCGGAGGACGGTCAAGCCTCAGGGCACAGGCAATTTGGGCTAAATTATTCCGCCGCCTTGAGAAATGGCGCGGCGCCGGCGCCAAATTGCTCGCGCAAAGCGGCTTCCTCGGCCTGGGCGGCGGCGATGTGCCGCTGCTTGACGGGACCGAATCCGCGGATTTTTTCCGGCAGAGCAGCCAGTTCTACTGCCAGACGATGATTGTTCGGCGCCAGATGTTCAACAATCTCGGCCAGAAGTTTCTCATATTCTGAGATCAACCGCCGCTCTGTTCTGCGCTCAGCGGTATAACCGAACGGATCGAGCGGCGTGCCGCGCAGGACCTTGAATTTCGCCAGCACGCGGAACGCGCCGAGCAGCCAAGGCCCGAACGACATCTTCTTCGGCTCGCCGGTGACCTTGTCGCGGCGCGTCAGCAGCGGCGGCGCCAGATGGAATTCGAGCCGCAGATGGTCGCCGTCGAAGGTGGATTTCACCCGCTCGACGAACGCGGTGTCGGTGTAAAGCCGCGCCACTTCGTATTCGTCCTTGTAGGCCATCAGCTTGAACAGATAGCGCGCCACGGTTTCCGACAGCGCGCATTGGCCCGGCGCCTTATTGGCTTCGGCGGTCTTTATCTTCTCGACCCAATCGAGATAGCGACGCGCGTAGCGCGCGCTCTGATAGGCGGTGAGAAACGCCACGCGCCGGTCCACCGTCTCGGCGAACGACTGCGAGAGCTTGAGCGAATCGTTCTCGATTTTTTCTTTCGGCTGCAACAAGGTCTGGACCGCTGCCGGATTTGCGGCGGCGCGGCGGCCCCAACGGAAAGCGGCGATGTTCTCAGGCACGGATTCGCCGTTGAGCTCGATCGCCTTCTCGATGGCGTCAGCCGAAAGCGGCAATGCGCCGGTCTGATACGCATAGCCGACCATGACCAGGTTGGCTGAGATGGCGCGGCCGATGATGTCGGATGCAATCCGCGTCGCATCGAAGAAATGGCTGCGATCGCGCCCGGCGGCGCCGGTGATGGCGCGCTTGAGCCGCTCGGTGGGGAGCGAATAGTCGGCATTGCGGGTGAAATCGCCGGGCAGAAACTCGGCGGTATTGACGAGCACCCGCGTATTGCCGGACTTGATGGCGCCCAGCACTTTCTTGCTGCCGACCACCACAATATCGCCGCCGATGACGAGATCGGCGCCGCCGGCCGCCACGCGGATGGCATGGATGTCGTCGGGCGTATTGGCGATGCGGATATGGCTGTAAACCGCGCCGCCTTTCTGCGCGAGGCCGGCCATATCGATGACGCCGATGCCCTTGCCTTCCAGATGCGCGGCCATGCCGAGAATGCCGCCAATGGTGACGACGCCGGTGCCGCCGACACCGGTGACGATGATGCCGTAGGGATGATTGATCAGCGGCACGCTTGGGCTTGGCAATGCCGGCCAGTCGCCGGGTTCGACAACGCCTTCGCCCTTCTTGAGCTTGGCGCCGTGCACGGTCACGAAAGACGGGCAGAAGCCCTTGATGCAGGAATAGTCCTTGTTGCAGCTCGCCTGATCGATGGTGCGCTTGCGGCCCCATTCGGTCGCCAGCGGCTGCACCGAGACGCAATTCGATTTCTCGCCGCAGTCGCCGCAGCCTTCGCAGACCAGGTCGTTGATGATCACGCGCTTGTCGGGATCGGGGAAGGTGCCGCGCTTGCGGCGGCGGCGCTTCTCGGCAGCGCAGGTCTGATCGTAAATGAGCACGCTGACGCCCGGCACGGTGGTGAGTTCGCGTTGCAGCGCATCGAGTTCGTCGCGGTGATGCACGGTCAGGCCGCGCGGCCAGTCGGTGTCCTTGGGATATTTCCACGGCTCGTCGGTGACGACGATCACGCGGCTGGCGCCTTCGGCGGCCACCTGACGGGCGATCTGGTCGACGGTGAGGCCGCCGTCATTGGCCTGGCCGCCGGTCATCGCCACCGCGTCGTTGAATAAAATTTTGTAGGTCATCTTCACGCCAGAGGCGATCGCGGCGCGAATGGCCATATTGCCCGAGTGATTATAGGTGCCGTCGCCCAAATTCTGGAACACGTGCGGGCGCGTGGAGAACGGCGCCTCGCCGATCCAGTTGGCGCCCTCGCCGCCCATCTGGGTGTAGCCGAGCGTCTGGCGGTCCATCCATTGCGCCATGTAGTGGCAGCCGATGCCGGCATAGGCGCGGCTGCCTTCCGGCACGCGGGTCGAGGTGTTGTGCGGGCAGCCCGAGCAGAAATAAGGAATGCGCTGGGCCACGTCGGTGGTTTCGCTGAGCGCGCGCTGCGCCGCCTTCAGCCGCGCGACATTGGCCGCCAGCTCGTCGTTGGCACCGTAATGCAGCAAGCGCTCGCCGATGCAGACGGCGACGTCGTTCGGATCGAGCGCGCCCTTGACCGGGAACAGCCAGTTGCCCTGCTCGTCCTTCTTGCCGATGCAGACCGGCTGATTGGCGGTGCCGTAGAGTTCCTCGCGCACCTGCACTTCGATCAGCGACCGCTTCTCCTCGACCACGATGATGAGGTCGAGCCCCTGCGCGAACTCCGCGAGTTCTTGCCGTCCGATCGGCCACACGCAGGCGATCTTGAACAGACGCAGGCCGAGGTCGTTGCATTTCACTTCGTCTAGCCCAAGCTCGTCGAGCGCCTGGCGCACGTCGAGATAGGCCTTGCCGGTGGTGATGATGCCGATCTTCGGATTGCGCCCGCCCGAGGTGACGATCTTGTTGAGCTTGTTGGCGCGCACGAAGGCGAGCATGGCGTCGCGCTTGAAATCGTGCAGGCGCGCTTCCTGGCCGAGGATGGTATCGGCGAGGCGGATGTTCAGCCCGCCCTCCGGCATGCGGAAATCGGTCGGCATCACGAGCTTGATGCGATCGAGGCTGCCGTCCACGACGCCGGTCGACTCCACCGTCTCGTGCATGCATTTGAGCGCGGTCCAGGCGCCGGTAAAGCGCGACATGGCCCAGCCGTAGAGCGCGTAGTCGATGATCTCCTGCACGCCGCCCGGATTGAGGATCGGCATCATCACGTCGACGAAATGGAATTCCGATTGATGCGCGGTGGTGGAGGATTCCGCGGTGTGGTCGTCGCCCATCAGCGCCAGCACACCGCCGTTCTTGGCGGTGCCGGAGAGATTGGCGTGGCGGAACACGTCGCCGGAACGATCGACGCCCGGACCCTTGCCGTACCATAGGCCAAACACGCCATCGAACTTGCCCTCGCCGCGCAATTCGGCCTGTTGGGTGCCCCAGAGCGCGGTGGCTGCGAGTTCCTCGTTGATGCCGGGCTGGAACTTGATGTCGGCGCTCGCGAGCGGACGGCCGGCGCGCATGAATTGCTGGTCGAGGCCGCCGAGCGGCGAGCCGCGGTAGCCGGTGAGATAACCGCCGGTGTTGAGGCCGGCGGCGCGGTCGCGCGCTTTCTGCATGAGACAGGCGCGGATCAGCGCCTGATAACCGGTGACCAGGACGCGGTCCTGGGCCAGATCATATTTGTCGTCGAGGCTGACAGGGCGAAGCGTCATCGGTGACCTTGGGCAAATGCCGAGAGGCCTGCGGAAGGGTCGTCCCGGTTAACACTCATATAGGCTCACGGGACGGGACGCAAAGCCGCATAAGCCAAATAAAAGCTGACACCTCAAGGTCCTATGGTCAATTTCGTTGTCGGGGCGCGGTGGAGAAGGAAATTTCCGCCGGGCGGCTTTTGACGCATTTTGACGCAATGCAGCAGCCGAATCGCCGCATCCCCCGATTGACGCCGGTCAATGCGATCTGCCGCCGGTTGGCTAGCGTTCGAAACATGGCGCTCGCAAAACGCAAGCCCGAATTCGATTTCACCCACCTGCGCGACGAGATGGTGGAGCATCATATAGCCGCGCGCGGCGTGCGATCGGCCCGCGTTCTGCAAGCGATGCGCAAGGTC
>Ga0208478_1000663_pt1 | contig 11254 bp, 12 predicted proteins | sample NGESurdeep072012_5_FD_184462 | JGI IMG/M metagenome (GOLD analysis project Ga0208478, IMG submission 184462) | Arctic peat soil microbial communities from Barrow, Alaska - NGEE Surface sample 415-2 deep-072012 (SPAdes) | ecosystem: Environmental > Terrestrial > Soil > Wetlands > Peat ... | reverse complement strand
CGTGCAGATCCTTGGGCACGCCGAGGTTGGTCGCTAACAGGTTCGCCGTGCCCGCCGGAAGGATGCCTGGACCTGTTGACCACGTCCGCGGTCGTCGACCCCCGAGGGGTGTTCGCGGTCCGGATTCGCTGTCAGCTGTCGTCTCGCCCGTGTGACGGCGCATTTCTCGTGCTCAAGCCCAGCGAGCAGGTCGGCCCGAACGGGAATCCCGTGCCGATGCGTGACTGGGTCGCGGGCTCGGACCTCGCCGTGGCGCCGGGCCGGACCGCATCGGTCCCGATCGCGACGACCCCCGCCGGCCGGCAGCTGGTCGGCTCGGCCGGCGGCTATCGCGGTGTGGTCAGCGTCCTCATCCACGATTACGGGGACGTGGGCGTGCCGCAGTACCGCACCACGCTGCTGCTGCATCGGTAGCGCCGCCGCTCAACCGATCCGCCACTCGATCGGACCCAGCCCGGGGAAGTGGAGCGCCTCCGCCGCCGCGCCGGTGAGGTCCCATTCGCGTCCCGGGATGTACGGGCCACGGTCGATCACGGGGACTCGGATCGCCCGGCCCCCGTAGCGGAAGATGACCTCGGTCCCGCACGGCAGTGTCTTGTTGGCGACGCCGAGCTCCGGGACCTTCAGCACCCCGCCGCACGCGATGGGAAGTCCGTAATCGGTGAACACCGAGGCGATGCTCGTGTTGTACTGGCCGGGCGGGAGCCGGGCCGGATCGAGCAATGCGCCGGCGAGATTGAGGCGGTCGAGGTGATAGCGGGCGATCGCGAGCTGGAAGCGGGCGATCTCCGCTCGCACCTCGGCGTCGCTGGGCGCTCCGGCGGCGGGAGCGCTGCTGGCGCTCGCCGGTGCGTTCGGCGCCTGGTTGTGAGTCGGTGGGGCGGCGATCGCCGGTGGATCGGGCTGCGCGGGCGTGCCGCTCACGGGCACAGCCCCGGCGACCGGCTGAACGACCTGCGGGTGGGCCCGCTCGGTCGGGGTCGGCGGCGCGACCGAGCCGGCGCTGGGGCCGCTGTGGCCCGTGGAACTCGAGCCGCACCCGACTATCGCCAATGCGACGATCGCTGTTGCTACTCGCGGCCCGATGCAACAACTGTAACCTGCGGCGTCCGCCGCAGCGCCATCCGCGATCAGCCCCGCCCCGTCGCGGGTAGTGTCACTCCAGATGCCCGGCTACCACGACGATGACGACTGGGTCGGCGAGCCGCCGGAAGGGCGCTACTCGCGCGACCGCGCCAAGCCCGAGTTCTGGAACCGGCGCTGGCCGTTGGCCTGGCTGGGGCTCGTGGTCGTGCTCCTGATCCTGCTCCTGGTGATCCTCGCCACCCGGTGAGCGGAGTGAGCTCGGTGACCGATCTGATCAGCATCGTCGACGCCGACGACGATCTGGCCGAGCTGATCGACGACGCCCAGCGCGAGCGGGCACGGCGCGAGGCCCTCACCCGCGTGCGCCGTCTCTCGCCCGGGGCGTGGGACGCGGCGAACGCGATCGAGCCGGATCTCCACCACCGCGGCTTCCTGATCATCGACGGTCTGCTCTCGCGGGACGTCGACGTCCTCGGGCGCCGCTGCGTCGAGTTGCTCGGGCCGGGCGACGTCCTGCGCCCGTGGCGCTGGGACAGCACCGGCTCACATGTGCAGGCGGAGGTCGGATGGGCCGTGCTCGAGCCGACGCGCATGGCGGTGCTCGATCACGGCCTCGTCGTGCGCATGGCTCCCTGGCCGCAGCTCGGCCTCGAGCTGTTCGCGCGCGGGACGCGCCGTGCCCACTCGCTCGCGGTCGCGCTCGCCATCGCCCATCACCCGCGCGTGGACGACCGCCTGCTGCTGACGCTGTGGCACCTGGCCGAGCGCTGGGGCCGGGTCCGCCCTGACGGCATCGCCGTCCCGCTGCCCCTCTCGCATCAACGGCTCGCGGACCTGGTCGGTGCCCACCGCCCGTCGGTGACCACCGCGATGGGGGACCTGACCCGGTCCGGTGCGCTCAGTCGCGGAGACGACGGGGTCTGGGTCCTCCACGGCGCACCGCCGTCCCAGTTGCGCAACCACCGCCTGACCGCGGCGATGACGTGACCATGACGGGTCCGCACGGTCGGTCCGCCTCACGGCGGACCGGCCGCGCACGCCGGCGCTCGACCGCCTCAGGGGACGATGCCGCGCCGTCCGCTGAAGAACGCGATCAGGGCCAGGATCGCGATCAGGAACAGAAGCGGATGGATCACGACACCGCCGGCGACGGCGATGATCAACAGGACGACTGCGAGTGCGAGAAGCATGCTCACCTCCGGATTGGCTTTGTCCACATATCCCCGGCGCACCGGGGGCAGCACGGGCGCGGGTACCGGTGCCGACGTTTGAATGCGGACGTGGCCGGGCGGCGGAGTACGGCGATTAGGCTTCGAGCATCGTGAGCGCAACGACCATGACCTCCACCGCGACCTTCGACGTGATCGTGATCGGCGCCGGCCCAGCCGGCGAGGTGGTCGCCGGCCGTCTCGCGGGCAAGGGGCGTGCGGTCGCCGTTGTCGAGGCGGAGCTGGTCGGCGGCGAGTGCTCGTTCTATGCCTGCATGCCGTCGAAGGCGCTGCTGCGCCCGGCCCAGGCGCTGGCCGAGGTGCGGCGGGTGCCCGGTGCGGCCGAGGCCGTGACGGGCGAGCTCGACGTCGCCGCCGCGCTCGCACGCCGGGACGAGGTGATCCACGACCGCGAGGACTCGAACGCGGTGCCGTGGCTCGAGGACCGCGGCGTCACGTTGATCCGCGGGCATGGACGCCTCGACGGCGAGCGCCGGGTGCGGGTCGGCGACGATCTCCACACGGCGCGCGAGGCGGTCGTGCTCGCAGTTGGGAGCAGCGCCGCGGTGCCGCCGATCCCGGGCCTGCGCGAGGCGCGTCCATGGACCAACCGCGAGGCCACCACGACTGAGCGCATCCCCGCCCGCCTGACGGTGCTCGGCGGCGGCCCGGTCGGGGTCGAGCTGGCGCAGGCGTTCAGCGATCTGGGCTCCGCGGTGACGCTGGCCGAGGCCGCTCCGCGCCTGCTGCCACGCGAGGAGCCGTTCGCCTCCGAGCAGGTCCAGGCGGGACTCGCCGAGCATGGCGTGGACGTGCGCGCCGGCGCAACCGTGCAGAGCGTCCGACGTGACGGGGCAGTCGTGACGACCGAGCTCGGGGACGGGGACACGATCGAGGGCGACGAGATCCTCGTAGCGGTGGGGCGCCGACCCCGGACGGCCGACCTCGGGCTCGACACCGTCGGCCTTGAGCCGGGCACGTCGGTCGAGGTCGACAGCCGGCTGCGGGTTCCGGGCCTCCGGTGGCTGTACGCGATCGGCGACGTCAACGGCCGCTCACTGCTGACCCACTCGGGCAAGTACCAGGCCTACGTCGTCTCGGAGGTGATCGACGGCGGCCATGCTCGCGCGCGGGCCGACGCCGCCGGCCTGTCGCCGCGGATCGTGTTCACCGAGCCGCAGGTGGCGGCGGTGGGGCTTACGCTCGAGGCGGCCGAGACGCAGGGCCTGCGCGCCCGGGCCTACGACGTGCCCACGTCGATCACCGCCGGGGCGAGCTTCCACGGGAGAGGCGCGCCGGGCACCTCCCGGCTCGTTGTCGACGAGGCCCGCGGCGTAATCGTCGGCGCGACGTTCACCGGCGTCGATGTGGCCGAGTGGGTCCACGCCGCGACGATCGCCGTGGTGGGAGCGATCCCGGTCGAGCGCCTGTGGGACGCGATCCCCGCGTTCCCGACCCGTAGTGAGATCTGGCTGCGCCTCCTCGAGCGCCGCGAGGCCGAGCTGGCGGCCGGGCGCGACGATCGCTCGAACGCGAGCTGAGCTCAAGCCGCCCCCGGACCTCGCCCTTTCATGCGCGCCGTTTCGCTGGGAACCACTAACGGTTGCGGCCGTACAGGTCGTGGGCGTCGACCCACTCCTCGGCGACGACGGCCGACCCGAGCGAGAGCTCGCCGCACAGCACGGTCGCGGCCACGATCTCGGCGAACTTGCGCACCTTGCCGTCGCCGTAGCAGCCCAGCAGCTCGAGGCATTCACGCTGCGTAGGCAGCCCGGTGCCGCCGCCGTAGGTGGCGACGATCAGCGACGGGATCGTGACCGAGTAGTAGTAGTCGCCGTTGTCGTGGCGCTCGGCGTAGATGAAGGCAGCCGAGGACTCCGCGACGTTGGCGGCGTCCTGGCCGGTGGCGATGAAGATGGCCGTGATCCCGTTGGCCGAGTGCGCACCGTTGTTGTTCACGCCCGACATGAAGCTGCCGAGGTTGGACACCTGTCGCGCCCGGAACATGAGCTCGGTCGAGGAGTTCATGATCCGGCGGAAGAGCGCGTCGGGGATGGTCGCCTCGGCAACCACGCGCTTGCCGCGCGTGCGCAGCATGTTGACTTGCGAGCTCTTCTTGTCGGTGGCGAAGTTGGATTCGAGCAGGAACTGCTCGATGCCCGGGTAGTGATCGTTGATCCAGCGGCACGCCGCCTGAGTGGCCTTGCCGGTGAGGTTCTGGCCGGCGGCGTCGCCCGTCGTGTACTTGAAGCGGCAGAACAGGATGCGGCTGGCCGCGTACTGCTCGATGTCCTGCAGGCGCCCGGAGCGGGTGGTCTGCTCGGCGGCGGCGGCGATCTCGTCGACGTGCTGCTCGAGCCAGTGCCCGAACTCGCGCGCCTCTCGCGCGCTGGGGAAGATGAACGCGGGCGCCCGCTGCATGCGGTCGTCGATCACCGTCGTGGTGACGCCGCCGGCCTCGTACAGGAGCTTCATGCCGCGGTTGTAGCTCGCCACCAGTGTGCCCTCGGCGGTCGCCAGCGGGACGTAGAAGTCACCCTGCGCATGCTCGCCGTTGACCCGCAGCGGTCCGGCCAGCCCGATCGGCACCTGGGCGGCGCCGATGAAGTGCTCGACGTTGCCGGCCGCGAGGGCGGGATCGAACGAGTAGCTGGCGACGTGCTCGAGGCTCGCCCCCGTGTGCTCCTGCGCGAACTGCCGGCGTCGCGCGGCAGCGTCGCGGGTGTAGTCGTTCTCGCGATCCCGCGGGACAGCGACCCGGTTGTTGCTCGTCCTCGCGGACATGCTGCGGCTCTCCTCTCCACGCGGCCGGACCCGTGCAAGATAGCGCGGGGGTGACCGGCGACCCGGGACCGGCTCGGACGGGCATCCGCGCTACGTTTAGCCACGCGGCTGATCGAGGCATCAGCTGCGATGAGGGAGGATCCTTCCGGAGGAGAGATTGCCAATGCAGACGATGAGCCCGCTGGATGCCTCGTTCCTCCACGTCGAGGACGCGGTCACGCACATGCACATCGGCTCGGTGGGGATCTTCGAGGGTCCCGTGCCGGCCCGCGGGGAGGTCAAGGCCGAGGTCCACACGCGGCTGGCGCAGGTACCTCGCTACCGGCAGAAGGTGCGCTTCGTGCCGCTTGCGCTCGGCCGTCCCACCTGGGTCGAGGACCCGCATTTCAATCTCGACTATCACGTCCGTCGCACGGCGTTGCCGACGCCCGGGGGCGATGACGAGTTGCGTGCCCTGGTCGGCCGGGTCATGTCGCAGCAGCTCGATCGCGCCAAGCCACTGTGGGAGATGTGGGTCGTCGAGGGGCTCGGCGACGGTCGCTGGGCGCTCATCTCCAAGAGCCATCACTGCATGGTCGACGGCGTTTCCGCGACCGATCTCGTGAGCGTGATCCTGAGCAAGGAGCGCGATCCGGTGCCGACGGAGGCGGCCGAGTGGCGAGCCGAGCCCGAGCCGAGCTCGGTCGAGCTCGTTACCCATTCGCTGGCGCTGCGGGCCGCGAGCCCATACGAGGCGATGCGCACGGCGCTGGCGGCCATGCGGGGACCGCGGCGCGTGGGCCGTAAGGCGGTCGACACCGCTCGCGGGGTGCTGAACCTGCGGACGCTGCTCAACCCCAACCCCAACAGCTCGCTGAACGGCCCAATCGGCCCGCACCGACGCTGGGACTGGGCGCGCGCGCGGTTGTCGGACATCAAGCAGATTCGAGAGCTCCACGGCGGAACGATCAACGACGTGGTGCTCACCGCGATCGCGGGCGGCTTCCGGGAGCTCCTGCTCTCCCGTGGTGAGAGCGTCGATGGACACGTGATCCGTTCGCTGGTGCCGGTGTCCGTTCGCGCCGAGGACGAACACGGGGTGCTCGACAACAAGGTCTCGGCGATGTTCGCCGAGCTGCCGATCGCGATCGCCGACCCCGTCGACCGGCTCGGCGCGATGCACGAGGAGATGCAGCAGCTCAAGTCCTCAGGCCAGGCCGTGGCCGCTGAGCGGCTCACCGCGCTCGGCGGATTCGCGCCCGCCATGCTGCTCGCCCTCGCCGGACGGGTCGGAACCGCGCTGCCTCAGAACAGCGTCAACACCGTCACGACCAACGTCCCCGGTCCCCAGAAGCCGCTCTACCTCGCCGGCCGGCGGATGCTCGAGGCGTTTCCGTTTGTACCGCTCGGCGGCCACGTCCGGATCGGCGTGGCGATCTTCTCCTACGACGGCGGGATCAACTTCGGCGTCACCGGCGACTGGGACAGCGCGCCGGATATCGCCGTCCTGTGCCGGGGCATCGAGCGCGGCGTGGCGGAGCTGCTGGGGCCGGGGCGCCCGGAGGACGTGGGGGACGGCTCAGCAACCCCCGGGGAGCCGAGCGCCGAGCCGGTCGAAGTCGAGGAAGTCTCCGCGGATTAGCGCCGCGTCCCCGATCGCTCAGGCGATCGAATCGATCACCAGCTCCCGGGCTCCCGACGGCGTCTGGACCTTGACGACATCGCCCACACGGTGGCCGATCAGCGCCTTGGCGACGGGCGAGGAGATCGACAGCGTGCCCTGAGCGGGCTTGGCCTCGTGGCCGGAGATGATGCGCAGGGTCTGCTCGCGATCGCCCTTGCGATCGGTGAAGGACACGGTAGAGCCGTACTGCACGGTCTCCGCGGACGTCGGCACCTCGACCACCACGGCGGTGCGGATGCGCTCCCGGATGCGGAGGATCTTCGTCTCCAGGTGCGCCTGCTCCTCCTTGGCGGCGTGGTACTCGGCGTTCTCCTTCAGATCGCCCCACTCGCGGGCGGTCTTGATGCGCGCCGCCATCTCGGAGCGGCCGCTGCTCTCCAGTGTCCGCAGCTCCGCCTGAAGGCCTTCGAGCTCCTCGGCTGTCATCGGGGTGTCGTCGTCCATCTGCCTGTCCTCGTCTTCGTGGGCGTGTCGTGAACCGTCCCTTCTGTTTGTAGCGCTCAAGGTCTATCCCGGGCGGCCGATCACCCGCCCGAGAAGGCGCCACGTCGCCGCTGGGCTGCTGGCCGGTCAGTCCTCGGAAGCGATCCCGGACGGCGGTGTGAGCGCCATGCGGCCCGGCGCCGGCATACGACGCCGCCGGGGCCTTGCGGTCCCCGGCGGCCTCAGACGCCCGGGGTCCCCGATCGGGGACCCCGGGCGGCACTCCCCTCCGGGCTTGACTACAGGTTGCTGTCGCTCGTCCCGGTCGAATCCGAGGTCTCGCGCGCCGCGCCGCGCCGCGGATCCGTGCCGGCGTACTCGCGTTCGCCGGTGGTGGCACGGTCCCCGTTCGCGGCACCCGAGGTCTCGGGGACCTCGTCCAGATGCGTATCGTCCTCGCGCACCGCAGAGGTGCCGGCGAAGCGTTCACGCTCGTGATCCTGGACGAGCTCGGGATCGGCGAGGCCCTCCTCGTGGAGGGCGGCGCGCTCCTCGTGCAGCTGGGCCTCCGCGCGCTCACGCTGGGCTTCGCTCTCCGCGATGCGTGCGCGACGATCGGCCACCGCGGCCCGCTGCTCGCGGACCTGGGCCTCCTGGCGGTGCTCGCCGGCCACGCGCTCGCGGCGCTGGTGCAGTTCGCGCTCGCGACGGCGTACCCGCGCCCGCTCGCGCATCGGCGACAGCGCCAACAGCAGGGCGGCGACGATGATCACGGCTACGACGACTATCACGATGATGACGCCGGTGGACATATCTACCTCTACCTCCGTAATGGGGTTCTGCTCCGTCCGCGACGGCGCCGAGGCGGTTCGGGACAGAGCAAACGGCGAAGACCGTGTCATCTGCCTTACCCGTGCCTCTCGCGTCGACAAACTGGACATCTGTTCGACCCCCCCGCCCGCGACACCGCCGCGTCATGCCACTTACTGCAGCAATGCGTCGATCGAGACGCTGATCCGGCGCGGGCCGCCCATCGCCCCGGCCACCGCCAAGCCGTCCTCTGTGCACCGGGTCACCTCGCAGGTGCCGCGCACGGCCTCGGTCAGGAACCGCGACGGCTTTCCGTAGCCGTGGCCGTCGTCGCTGCCGCGCGGGCGGTGGTAGTAGCGCACGGGCACGAACAGGTGCAGCCGACGTCGCGCGCGGGTCAGCGCGACGTAGAGCAGCCGGCGCTCCTCCTCGACGCTCTCCCGCGAGCCCGACGCCATGTCGGCGGGGAAGTTGCCGTCGTACAGCGCCAGCACGTGGACCGCGTCCCACTCCAGGCCCTTGGCCGAGTGGACCGTCGAGAGCACGAGATAGTCCTCGTCGAGATGGGGCGGCCCGCCGAGGTCGGCGCTCGACTGCGGCGGGTCGAGGGCGAGCTCGGCGGCGAAGTGGCCGAGGTGGGACGACTCGCGGGCCGCGGCCACGAGCTGCTCGAGGTCGGCGAGTCGCAGCGCTCCGTCTGCGTAGGCGGCGGTGATCAGCGGCGCAAGCGCGTCCCGCAGGCCCTCGGCCTGGACGCCGGGTCGCTGCCCGGACGAGGCCGACCGGAGCGCATCGATCAACGCGTCGGCGCACTCGCGCGCGCCCGCCGGCAGGCGCTCCCGCGCCTGCTCCCAGCCGGCCAGCGGGTCCCCGCCCGCGCCGCTCACGATCAGATCGAGCACCCGGCGGGCGGTGACCGGGCCGACTCCGTCGAGCAGTTGCAGGACCCGGAACCACGACAGTTCGTTGGCGGGGTGCTCGACGAGCCGGAACAGCGCGATCAGGTCCTTGACGTGCGCGGCCTCGAGGTAGCGCAGGCCGCCGTACTTCACGAACGGAATCTGGCGCCGGGCCAGCTCGAGCTCGAGCAGATCGCTGTCGTGAGAGGCGCGCATCAGGACGGCCTGCCGGCGCAGCTCCATGCCCTGCTCACGCGCCCCGAGCACGCGCTCGCACACCTCGATCGCCTGGGCGGACTCGTCGCGGCAGAACACGAGCTCGGGACGGATCCCACCCTCCTGCTCGGTGTGGAGCCGGCGGCGGTAGGAGCGCGTGGCCTCGGAGGCGAGCGCATTGGCGGTGTCGAGGATCGGCTGCGAGGAGCGGTAGTTTCGCTCCAGAGTGACCACAGACGCGCCGGGGAAGTGGGCCGGAAACTCGAGGATATGCTCCGCGGACGCCGAGCGCCAGCCGTAGATCGCCTGCAGATCGTCCCCTACCGCGGTCACCTCGTCGCAGCCGCGTCGCAGTCCGCGCACGATGTCCACCTGGAGGCCGTTCACGTCCTGGTACTCGTCGATCAGCACGTGATCGAAGCTGGACTCGATCGCCGGGCCGAGCACCTCGTCCGCGGTCAGTGCGCGCCAGTACAGGAGCAGGTCGTCGAGATCGAGCACCCCCAGCGCGCGCTTGCGGGTCGTGTACGCCTTGAGCAGGGTCGCGATCGCCTCGACGTGGTCCTCGCACCAGGGGAAGCTCTCGGCCACGACCTCCGACAGCGTCCGGCCGGCGTTGATCGTCCGGGAATAGACGTCGAGCAGCGTGCTCTTGCGGGGAAAGCGCCGGCGGCTCTGCGCGTGGCCGTGTTCCTCCCGGATCAGGTCGAGCAGATCCGCGGCATCGCCGGGATCGAGCACCGCGAACCCGGGCGAGAGCCCGAGCGACGCGGCGTGCATGCGCACGAAGCGGTGCGCGACGGAGTGAAAGGTCCCCCCGAGCACCCCGCCCGCGCCACCGGCCATCGGCACGAGCGCACGTGTGCGCTGCAGCATCTCGCGCGCGGCCCGTCGCGTGAACGTGAGCAGCATCATGCGCTCCGGCGTCGCTCCGGCGCTGATCAGCCACGCCGCCCGGGCGCACAGGGTGGTCGTCTTGCCGGTGCCGGCGCCGGCCAGGATCAGCAGTGGGCCGCTGGGATGCGTCGCGGCCGCGAGCTGCTCGGGATTGAGGTCGTCGAGCCAGCGGGTCGTGTCGGCGCGGCGGGCGGGGGACACCATGTCGAACATGCGTTCGGCCAAACTAGGATCCCGCCCGGACGGACTGCAAGCTAGATTGCGCGCACCCATGCCCGTCGTCAGAAAGGTCCCACTTCATGCCTGATCGTGCCGCCATCGTGACCGGAGGCTCCCGGGGTATCGGTCTCGCCATCGCCGAGGTGCTCGGCGAGGAGGGCTTCGGCCTGACGATCGCCGCTCGCAAGCCCGACACGCTCGAACGGGCGGCGGCCGACCTGCGCGCCAAGGGCTTCGAAGTCGAGGCGGTGGCCGCCAACATGGCCGATGAGGAGGGGATCCGGAGCGTCGTCGAGCGCCATCGCGAGCGCTTCGGGCGCCTCGACGTCCTGGTGAACAACGCCGGGGTCGGGATCGGAGCGGCGGCCGGCGAGCACCAGACCAAGCACATTGACCGCCAGCTCGACGTCAACCTGCGGGCAATCGTCGTCTTCTACCGCGAATGCCTGGAGCTCCTGCGTGTGGCCGGCGCTGAGCACCGCGGTGCCCTGGTCGTCAACCTGGCCTCCCTGGCCGGCAAGTCGCCGCAGCCATGGCTGTCGGTGTACTCGGCCACCAAGGCGGCCGTGATCGCCTACACGCAGGCGATGAACAAGGAACTGAACGCCGACGGGATCAAGTCGGTCGCGTTCTGTCCGGGCTTCGTCGACACCGACATGGCGGAGTTCGTCAAGGCGACCGTGCCGGCCGAGGAGATGCTGCGCACCAACGACATCGCCGAGGCACTGCGATTCCTGCTGCGCCTCTCACCGGCCTGCGTCGTCCCGGAGATCGTCTTCCAGCGGCGGGGCGAGGTGATCTGACCGCGCACCACCCAGTGGGCGGTCCAGCATTCGTGGCAAGCTAGCCGCGACGATGGCCGAGCCGCTCCACTTCGACCCGATCGCGGAGGCGGCCCGCCAGTGGCGCTCGCACTGGGGGGCGAGTACCGTTGCCCCGATGATGGCCGTCACCTCGGTGATGCGCGTGCAGCAGATCCTGCTGGCGCGGCTCAATGAGGCGCTGGAGCCGTTTGGGCTGACGTTCGCGCGCTATGAGGCGCTGATGCT
>Ga0208478_1000661_pt1 | contig 11258 bp, 7 predicted proteins | sample NGESurdeep072012_5_FD_184462 | JGI IMG/M metagenome (GOLD analysis project Ga0208478, IMG submission 184462) | Arctic peat soil microbial communities from Barrow, Alaska - NGEE Surface sample 415-2 deep-072012 (SPAdes) | ecosystem: Environmental > Terrestrial > Soil > Wetlands > Peat ... | reverse complement strand
CGAGGCCGGCGCGAAGAGCAGAACATGATCGTCGTGCGCGCCGATCACCGCGGTGATCGCGATGAAGGCATCGCCGCCCGGCTTGTTCTCGACCACCACCGGCTGGCCCCATTTGGCCGACAGCTTGTCGGCGAACACGCGCGCGGTGATGTCGACGCCGGAGCCGGGCCCGAGCGGAATAACGAACTTGACCGGGTGCTGCGGCCACGTTTGCGCGGACGACGGCGCGGCGGTCGATACCAGCGCGGCAGAACTGCAAAGGATCAAGGCGAGGATCGAACGCCGCGGGCTAAACATGGATTTTTTCCTGTGGTGATGCGGATGACGAATTTATGAACGGCTGCGCACGATGTTTATCCAGCGGAACCGCAATGTGCAACGCATGCATATTTGCGTGAGTGGTATTTCAGTGGGCGGGAACGTGGGCAGTTCCCCTCCACTTGTCATGGAATTTTCGCAAAATTGCAGCGGCCGGGAATTTTTGCACTGCTACATTGCGTCGCACAACGATCTATTGTGGCGCACGATCAAGCGCTTGCTACCGCCATTCCCGCCGCGCATGACATGCCATGCAAATATCGATTGACCGGCTTGCAACCTGCTTCAGGGTCAGCGCGTTCTCTGCTAGTCTTCGGCCACATCAACAAGGGAGGCACTGCCGTGGACCTTACCTTGAGACCCGAAGTGCTTGCTGTATGCGCCGTGTTCATTTTCGTCGGCGCTATCTTGCTCGGGGCATTCTGAGTTCAAGCGGCCGGCGACCACGCCAAACTAAAAATTGCCGGTGTGAAACCGGCCAATAATTTAGACACCGGAGAGCGAACCTCTCCGGTGTTTTGTTTTTTGCGCGTGTCGCGACCTACGCCGCCACGATGCTGGGCGCGGCGGGCCGATCGTAATTGAGGATCGGCGCCAGCCACTTCTCGGTCTCCGCCACGCTCCAGCCCTTGCGCTTGGCGTAATCCTCGACCTGATCGTGCTCGATCTTGCCAACGCCGAAATAGTGACTCTGCGGATGGCTGAAATAGAGCCCGCACACCGCGGCGCCCGGCCACATGGCGAAGCTCTCGGTCAAGTTGACGCCGATGCGCTCGGCCTGCAGCAGGCGGAACAGCGTGCCCTTCTCGGTGTGGTCGGGTTGCGCCGGATAGCCGGGCGCCGGGCGGATGCCGCGGTATTTCTCGGCGATCAGGTCTTCGGTTTTGAGCGCCTCGTCGCTGGCGTAGCCCCAGAATTCCCGGCGCACGCGCTGGTGCAATCTTTCGGCGAAAGCTTCGGCCAGACGGTCGGCCAGCGCCTTGACCATGATGGCGGAATAATCGTCGTTCGCCCGCTTGAAACGCTCGGCGACGTCGTCCTCGCCAATGCCGGCGGTGACGATGAAGGCGCCGACGTAATCGTTGAGCCCGCTATTGCGCGGCGCGACAAAATCGCTGAGCGCCTCGTTGAAACGGCCCGCGCGCTTGGACAGTTGTTGACGAAGTGTATGCAGCGTCGCGAGCGGCTGATCGCGCGTCTCGTCGGCGAACACCAGAATGTCGTCGCCCTGCGCATTGGCCGGCCAGAAGCCGAGCGCGGCGCTGGCGGTGAACCAGCGCTCGGCCACGATCTTGTCGAGCATGGCGCGGGCGTCCTCGTATAGCGAACGCGCCACCTTCCCCAATTTTGCGTCGTCGAGGATGGCTGGGAATTTGCCGTTCAATTCCCAGGTCTGGAAGAACGGCGTCCAGTCGATGAAATCGACCAGTTCCGCGACCGGATAATCGACGAGCGTCTTGGTGCCGAGGAAGGTCGGCTGCGGCGGCAGATAGGCGCCCGACCAATCAAGCTTGGGCGCATTGCCGCGCGCGGCGATGAGCGGCAGGCGTACCTTGTCCGCTTGCGCGCGCGCGTGCGCCGTGGCCAGCTTGGTGTATTCGCCGCGCAGCTCGGCGACATAGTTGCCCTTAGCCTGCGCCGACATCAGCGCCTGCGCCACGCCGACCGCGCGGCTGGCGTCGTTCACATAGACCGCTTGGCCGCGCTTGTAATTCGGATGGATCTTCACCGCCGTGTGCACACGGCTGGTGGTGGCGCCGCCGATCAGCAGCGGCAGTTCGAAGCCTTGCCGCTCCATCTCGGCCGCCACGTGGCACATCTCGTCGAGCGAGGGCGTGATGAGGCCGGACAGACCGATGATGTCGGCCTTCTCGTTGCGCGCCGTTTCAAGAATCTTCGTCGCCGGCACCATGACGCCGAGATCGATGACCTCGTAGTTGTTGCACGCGAGCACGACGCCGACGATGTTCTTGCCGATGTCGTGCACGTCGCCCTTGACCGTGGCCATCACGATCTTGCCGTTGGAGCTGCGCTCGGCCGCGCCGCCCGCCCGCCGGCGCTCTTCTTTTTCCTTCTCCATGAACGGCATCAGGTAGGCCACCGCCTGCTTCATCACGCGCGCGGATTTCACCACCTGCGGCAGGAACATTTTGCCGGAGCCGAACAGGTCGCCGACGATGTTCATACCGTCCATCAGCGGGCCTTCGATCACGTCGAGCGGACGCTTGGATTCCTTGCGCGCTTCCTCGACGTCGGTCTCGATGAAGTCGGTGATGCCGTGCACCAGCGCGTGGCTGAGCCGCTTCTCCACCGGTCGCTCGCGCCAGGCCAGATCGACTTGGCGAGCCTCCTGGCCGTGGCCGCGGAATTTGTCCGCCAGCGCCAGCAACCGCTCGGAAGCGTCGGGCCGGCGGTTGAGCACCACGTCCTCGCAGGCCTCGCGCAATTCCGGATCGAGGCCGTCATAGACCGCGATCTGCCCGGCATTGACGATGCCTAAATCCATGCCGGCCTTTATGGCGTGGAACAGGAACACCGAATGCATCGCTTCGCGCACGCGTTCGTTGCCGCGGAACGAAAATGAAAGATTGGAGACGCCGCCGGAGACATGCACATGCGGCAGGTTCTGCCGGATCCAGCGCGCCGCCTCGATGAAATCGACGCCGTAATTATTGTGCTCCTCCATGCCAGTGGCGATGGCGAAGATATTCGGATCGAAGATGATGTCCTCGGGCGGAAAGCCTACCTGGTTCACCAGGGTGTCGTAGGCGCGCCGGCAAATTTTGGTCTTGCGCTCGAACGTGTCGGCCTGGCCCTTCTCGTCGAACGCCATCACCACCACCGCGGCGCCGTAGCGGCGCACGATCCTGGCGTGCTCGATGAACGCGGCCTCGCCCTCCTTCATGGAAATCGAATTCACCACCGGCTTGCCTTGCAGGCATTTCAAGCCCGCTTCGATCACCGAGAATTTCGACGAGTCGACCATCACCGGCACGCGCGCGATGTCGGGCTCGGCGGCGATCAAATTGAGGAAGGTCACCATCGCCGCTTCCGAATCGAGCAGGCCCTCGTCCATGTTGACGTCGATCACCTGCGCGCCGTTCTCCACCTGCTCGCGCGCGATCGAGAGCGCGCTCGCATAGTCGCCGGCGGTGATCAACTTGCGGAACTTGGCCGAGCCGGTGACGTTGGTGCGCTCGCCGATATTGACGAAGGGGATTTCCGGCGTGAGCGTGAAAACCTCCAGACCCGACAACCGCAGCTGCCGCGGAATTTCCGGGATCGGACGCGGCGCCTTGCCGGCAACCGCCTTGGCAATCGCGGCGATATGCTCTGGCGTGGTGCCGCAGCAGCCGCCGACCACATTGACCAGCCCGGCCTCGGCGAATTCGCCGAGCAACTCGGCCATATAATCCGGGCTCTCGTCGTAATAGCCGAACTCGTTCGGCAGCCCGGCATTGGGATAGGCGCACACGAAGGTATCGGCGAGACGGCCGAGCTCGGCGATATGGGCGCGCATCTCGCGCGCGCCGAGCGCGCAATTGAGCCCGATGGTGACCGGATTGGCATGTTTTACCGAATTCCAGAACGCCGCCGGCGTCTGCCCCGACAGCAGGCGGCCGGAGCGGTCGGTAATGGTGCCGGAGATCATCACCGGCAGTTTGATGCCGCGCTCGGCGCAGGCTTCTGAGATCGCGTAGATCGCCGCCTTGGCGTTGAGCGTGTCGAAGATGGTCTCGATCAGCAACAAGTCAGTGCCGCCGTCGATCAGGCCTTTGATCTGCTCGCCATAAGCCTCGCGCAACTGGTCGAAACTGATGGCGCGGAAGCCGGGATTGCTCACGTCCGGCGAGATCGAGGCGGTGCGGTTGGTCGGGCCCAAGGCGCCGGCGACAAAGCGGCGGCGGCCGTCTTCCTTCTCGGCCAGCACGGCCGCTTCGCTCGCCAGCGTGGCGCCGGCGTGATTGAGTTCGTAGGCGATGCCCTCCATGCCGTAATCGGCCTGGGCGATTTTGGTGGAGGAGAACGTGTTGGTGGAGACGATGTCGGCGCCGGCGCGGAAATAAGCCAGATGAATGTCGCGCACCGCGTCGGGGCGGCTCAAATTGAGCAGGTCGTTATTGCCACGCACCTCGCGGTTCCAGGCGTCGAAGCGCGCGCCGCGATAGCCCTCCTCGTCCAGCTTGAGCGCCTGGATCATGGTGCCCATGGCGCCGTCGAGCACCAGGATGCGCTGCCTCATCAAATCGAGGAACGTATTGCGGGCACTGGTGGGGGACGCACTCACTGACATGGGCTCCGGATCACGCCACCTGTTCCACCGCCGGCCTTAGGCCTAGCAGGTGGCAGATGGCGTAGACGAGGTCGGCGCGGTTCATGGTGTAGAAGTGAAAAGTCGTGACGCCGCGATCGACCAGATCGAGCACCTGCTCGGCGGCGACCGCGGCGGCGATCAGTTTGCGCGTCGCCGCATCGTGATCGAGCCCGTGGAAACGCTCGGCCAGCCAGGCCGGCACCGAGGCGCCGGCGCGCGCGGCGAAATTGGTCGCCGCCTTGAAGTTCTGCACCGGCAGGATGCCCGGCACGATCGGAATATCGATGCCGCGCGCGCGCACGCGATCGAGATAGCGGAAGTAGAGATCGTTCTCGAAGAAGAATTGCGTGATGGCGCGCGAGGCCCCGGCATCGACCTTGGCCTTGAGCATGTCGATATCGGCGTCCACCGCCGGACTGTCGGGATGCTTTTCCGGATAGGCCGATACCGAGATTTCGAAATCGCCATGGATGCGCTTGATGCCGCCCACCAGATCGGCCGCGTTGCTGTAGCCGCCCGGATGCGGCGCATATTTGCTGCCCGCCCCGCCGACGGAATCGCCGCGCAGCGCCACGATATGGCGCACGCCGGCGTCATGATAATTGCGCACGATGGCGTCGACTTCCGCGCGCGTGGCGGCGACACAAGTGAGATGCGCGGCCGGCGTCAGCGGCGTTTCGGCCAGGATACGCTTGACCGTCGCGTGGGTGCGCTCGCGCGTGTTGCCGCCGGCGCCATAGGTCACTGAGACGAAATTCGGCGCCAGCGGCTTCAGTCGCTCAATCGACTCCCACAGAATCTTCTCCATCTCCTCGTCTTTGGGCGGGAAGAATTCAAACGACACATCGATGCGGCGGCCTTCGCCGCGGGCGAAACGGCTGGCGCGGACATCCATCACGCCACCTCCCGCTGCGCCGGCTGAACCATCAGCGCGCGGGCGTCGCGCGCGAGCCACAGCGACACCGCGATCTTGCCCTCGGAGCCCGGCTCCGGCGCCAAGCTCTTGTGCAGCACCGGCTCGAGCCCGGACGCCGTCATCCATTGCGTCACGGTCTCTGGCGCAAATCCCAATCGCCGATGCGCGAACTGCGCGCGCAGAAATTCCTGTTCGTGCGGCGCGAAGTCCACCACCAGCAGTCGCCCGCCCGGCCGCAGCACGCGCGCCGCCTCTTTGATCGCGCGCGCGCCGTCGTCGAGGAAGTGCAGCACCTGGTGCACGATGACAACGTCGAAGGAATCGTTGGCCAGCGGCAGGTCGTAGATGTCGCCCTGCCGCACGCTGCAATGTTTCAGGCCGGCGCGCTCCAGCCGGTCGCGCGCCAGCAGCAGCATATCGAGCGACAGATCGAGGCCGAGTCCGCGCTCGATCTCGGCCCCGAACAGCTCCAGCATGCGTCCGGTGCCGGTGCCGAGATCCAGGAGTGAGCGGAACGGCTTGCCGGCAAGCGCCGCGCGGATCGCCTCCTCCACCGCTGCGTCGGCCACATGCAGCTTGCGGATACGGTCCCATTCGGCGGCGTGCGCGCGAAAATATGCCTGCGCGGCGGCAGCGCGCGCCTGCCGCACCGAGGCAAGCCGCGCGCGGTCGCGCGCGATGGTCTGATCGGCCGGATCGAGCCGCTCGAGCAGCGCGCGCGCCACCTCGGCGCCGCCGCCGCGCTCGGCCAGGCGGAAGAACGCCCAGGTGCCCTCGCGGAAGCGCTCGATCAGGCCGGCCTCGGCCAGCAACTTGAGATGGCGCGAGATGCGCGGCTGCGACTGGCGCAGGATGTCGGTGAGGTCGGAGACGGTCAGCTCGGCCTCCGCCAGCAGCGCCAGCACGCGCAGACGTGTCTCCTCGCCTGCCGCCTTGAGGGCCGCGTTGAGGGCATCAAAACCAAGCCGGGCGCTGTTGCTCATCAGACCTGTCAGCGGCCTCACTTGGGCCGCTTCCCACTATATAAAGATATCTTTATACGTTGAAACGGCCTTCGGCAAGGTACAATCCGGCCCACCAAAAAGGAGCGGCCAAAGGAGCGCCCATGAGCAAGGATTTCGGTGTGCGCGAGGGCGAAATCGCCGTTGATTTACCGGCGAAAACCGATGCGGGCCTCTATTTTATCGGCCGCATCCGCACGCCCTGGAAGCAGCGCAAAGAATGCCCGAAAAACGCCCGCGAATCCGACGCAATCTGCACCGTCGAGCTCGACCCGCGCTGGACCGAAGGTCTGCAAGACGTGGCGACGTGCAGCCATATCATCCTGCTGTACTGGATGGACAAGTCGCCGAGAAACCTTGTTCGGCAAGTTCCTAGCCACTACGGAATTCCGCGCGGCACTTTTGCTCTGCGCTCGCCGGCGCGCCCCAACCCGATCGCCCTGAGCGTGGTCAAGCTGCTGCGTATCGAGGGCGGCAATCTCTCGGTGGTCGGGCTCGACTGCCTGGACGGCACCCCGCTGCTCGACATCAAGCCCTATTTCGCCTCCACCGACAGCGTGCCCGAGTCACTGGTGGGCTGGCACAAAGCCAAGGATTAGCGCCCGAAAAACGCTGCCTAACGCGCGGGGGACCGACTTGTTCCCGGGGCTGCCATGCATTTGAGCGGGCCGTGAACAGGAACCATTGAACCTCCCCGGAGCTTGCCTCGACGAATGATGGATCGAGGAATTCGTCGGGAGGCTTCCATGTCCGTAAAGTTTTATTCAATCGGTTCGCTGACCGCGCTGATCGCCGCCGCCGCTCTGTCGTGCGGGCCTGCGCAGGCCGAGCCGCTGTTCGCCTTTCTCAACGCGCCGACGCAGAACCAGATCGCCCCGCAATATGCGCCCACCGAGCAGAGCGCGGCGGACGCAGACGTGCAGGCCGATCCGCGCCTGCAGCGGCAGGTCGTCGGCTACGCCAGCAATGAGGCGCCCGGCACCGTCATCATCGATACCCCGCACACGGTGCTCTATTACGTGCTCGGCAACGGCAAGGCGATCCGTTACGGCATTGGCGTCGGCCGCCAGGGCTTCACCTGGGCCGGCGTCAAGCAGGTCGCGCGCAAGGCCGAGTGGCCGGACTGGTATCCGCCGCAGGAAATGATCGCGCGCCAGCCTTATCTGCCGCGCATGGTGGCCGGCGGCCCCGGCAATCCGCTGGGCGCGCGCGCCATGTATCTCGGCAATTCCGAATATCGCATTCACGGTACCAACGACCCGACCACCATCGGCAAGCACGTCTCGAGCGGCTGCATCCGCCTCACCAACGCGGACGTGGAAGATCTCTATAGCCGCGTGCAGGTCGGCGCCAAGGTGATCGTGTTGCCGCAGGCCGCGCCGGTGTATACCGCGCAGGCGCAGCCAGCATCATCGTCTTATGCGCCGGTGAAGCAGAGCCGTGCGCAGCTGACCTGGAACGCGATCCGCTAGTTTCCTCGAACCTCCCCCCAAACTTGCCCGGCCCTCGCGCCGGGCAATTTTTTGTGCGTTGGCGCGAAGCCCCGCCCCGGCTATATCAGTTCGGGCCACACGAGGATCGACATCCATGCGAATAGCGGCAATGGCGGCGGGCGCGGTCGGCGGCTATTTCGGCGCGCGCATGGCTGCGGCCGGGCACGACGTGTTCTTCATCGCGCGCGGCGCCCATCTCGAGGCCATGCGCAAGAACGGCCTGAAGATCGAGAGCGTGCACGGCGACCTGCACCTGCCGAAGCCGAATGTTACCGACGATCCCAAAAGCGTCGGTCCGGTCGACATCGTGCTGTTCGCGGTCAAGCTGTGGGACACCGAAAAGGCCGCCGAGGCCGCGCGCCCGCTGCTCGGCGCCAACACCCGCGTCATCACCTTGCAGAACGGCGTCGACAGCTACGAGCGCATCGCCCCGATCGTGGGCAAGGAGCGCGCCATTGCCGGCGTCACTTACGTCGTCACCGTGATCGACCGCCCCGGCGTCATCAAGCAGGCCAGCCAGTTCCAGAGCATCATCTGCGGCACCATCGACGGCCGCGCGGATGCCAGCCTCACCGCCTTCGTGCAAGCGGCGAAAGCCGCCAACATCAACATCACGCAGTCCGACAATATCGAGCGCGACCGCTGGCACAAATTCATCTTCCTGTCGGGGACTTCGGGCGCGACCTCGCTCACCCGCACGAGCATGGGCCCGATCCTGGCCGACCCCGACACGCGCGCGCTGTTCCGCGCCATCATGGCGGAGACGCTCGCCGTCGGCCGCTCCAAGGGTGTCGCGCTCGACCCCGGCTACGTGGACGAACGCCTGGCGTTTGCCGACAAGAACATGCCGGGCGGCATGAAGGCCTCGATGGCCAACGATCTCGATCGCGGCAACCGGCTGGAGCTGGATTGGCTGGCCGGTCAGGTGTCGCGGCTCGGCAAGGAGCTCAAGGTGCCGACACCGGTCAACGATACCATCTACGCCGCGCTCAAGCTGTACCGCATGGGCAAGCCAAGCTGAGGCACGGCAGCTTTTCGTCCGTAGCTTTCAGCCCTGAATCACGCTAAGTTCGTTGACGGTTCAAGCGTGGGGCTTGACCGAGAGCTGCCCATAAAACGGCGACGTACCGAACTCGCCGTTCCACAATAATGGCAGCGCTGATGCCGTCGGCGGGCACACACTGACATTCCAAATCGAACTGTGTTCGGCGCGGGAACCACCCGTGGGGGAAGATTCATGCTCGGGTTTAATCGCTGGCATCTGGCCAAAGGTTTGGTTGCGGTCCTCTGTGTCGCAGGCATCGTTTCGCTCGCGGTGGCGTATTTCATTCCGGCACCACCATCGACGGTCACCCTTGCGACAGCTTTCAAAGGTTCCACCTTCGCTTATTACGGCCAGCGGTATCGGGACATATTCGCCCGCTCTCACGTCAAGCTGGAATTGCGCGAGACGAATGGGGCCGTAGACAACCTCAAGCTTCTGCAGGATCCGAAATCCGGCGTTGAGATCGCCTTTGTGAATGGTGGCGTTTCGAATGGCAGCCCTCCGCCAGGGCTGCTGTCGATGGGCCTCATGTACAACAACGCCTTTTGGATATTCTATCGGTCGCCTGCGGCGCTGGAACGTCTGTCGCAACTCAAAGGCAAACGTATCGCGGTCGGGCCTGAAGGAAGTGGAACCAGATACTCGGCCGAACAGGTTCTCGGTGCGGCCGGCGTCACGTCCACAACCGCGACATTTTTGCCCTACGGCGGAACAGCGGCCTCAGACGCGCTGAAGGACGGCAAAGTCGATGTCGCGTGGGTCGTGGGCGGGACTGATGCGGTCGTCGTTAAGGCCTTGCTGCACACTTCCGACGTTCGGCTCATGAATTTCCCAATGGCCGACGCCTTCACCAGGATTTTTCCTGGGCTCGTCCGGCTGGTATTGCCGCAGGGCGTGGTTGATATTGAGGGAAACATTCCGCCGAATGACGTGACCCTCCTTGCCACCACAAATCGTTTATTGATCCGTGACGATCTTCATCCGGCAATTGTCCAGCTCTTATTGAAAACGGTAATGGAAGTGCATGGCGGGCAGGATATTTTTCAGCGCGCTGGCGAATTTCCTACGAGCAGCGATGCGGAATATCCCATGGCCGCGAGCGCCGTCGATTATTACAAGAATGGTCCTTCATTCCTGCAGCGGCATTTGCCTTTGTGGCTGACCGTGCACGTGGAAAGAGCGATTGCGGTGCTGGTGACCGCCTTAGCCGTCGGCATCCCGTTGTTCAATTTTGCGCCCAAGCTGTACCAGTGGTTTCTCCACGACCACATGCGCAAATTATACCGCCGCCTCAGGACCGTCGAAGAAGCCCTGCAAAAAGCGCTTACCGTTCCTCAAGTGATCTCTCTCCAAACCCATTTGGATGACATTGATCGGGCGGCGAGAATTCTGCCCCCAACGAAACTCCGATCTGTATTTTGATTTTAACCGGCACATTGAGTCGACGCGCGCGCAGTTCGCCGCGCGTCTCGTTGAGCTGCGAAGCCATACAGTCAAGATTGCTTAGGGGGCATCCATGCTGGGGTTCAATCGCTGGCATCTGTTCAAAGGATTGGCCGCGATTTTCTGCATCGCCGTGCTGGTTTGGCTCGCGCTGGCCTATTTCATTCCTGCGCCGCCGTCCAAATTCACCATCGCCACGGGCGCAAAAAATCAAACCTACGAGGCGATCGCCAAGCGCTATCAGGGCATCCTGGCGCGCTCCCGTATCGAGCTGGATATCCGCCTGACCAATGGCGCGGTGGAGAACCTCGAACTGCTGAACGACGCGGCCTCCGGCATCAAGGTCGCCATCGTGCAGAGCGGCCTGTCGGACAGCGATCACGCGCCGGATTTACTGTCGCTGGGCCGCATCAATTATCAAATCTATTGGCTGTTCCACAGCGCGGATGCTCCGTTGAACGATTTGCGGCAGCTCAAGGGCAAGCGCATCGCCATCGGGCCGGTTGGCAGCGGGCAACGAGCGACCACCGAAAAAATCCTCGGCATCAGCGGTGTCACGCATGACAACTCGGCGCTGTTGAATCTCTCGTCGCAGGGCGCGGCGGACGCGCTGAACGAGGGCAAGATCGATGCCCTGTTTCTGCCCTTTGCCCCGGATGCGCCGGTTCTGCTTTCGTTGCTGAAAAATCCCCGCGTCAAGGCGATGAGCTTTAGCGAGGCGGAGGCA
>Ga0208478_1000659_pt1 | contig 11274 bp, 6 predicted proteins | sample NGESurdeep072012_5_FD_184462 | JGI IMG/M metagenome (GOLD analysis project Ga0208478, IMG submission 184462) | Arctic peat soil microbial communities from Barrow, Alaska - NGEE Surface sample 415-2 deep-072012 (SPAdes) | ecosystem: Environmental > Terrestrial > Soil > Wetlands > Peat ... | reverse complement strand
GGGCTATCAGCAGCCCGGCGGAAACACCCAACCGGGCTATCAGCAGCCCGGCGGTTACCCGCAGCAGGGCTATCAGCAGCCCGGCGGATACGCGCAGCAGGGCTATCAGCAGCCCGGCGGAAACACCCAACCGGGCTATCAGCAGCCCGGCGGATACGCGCAGCAGGGCTATCAGCAGCCCGGCGGATACGCGCAGCCGGGTGCGTACCCGCAGCACAGCGGACCGCCACCGGCGGGCGGGCACGCGGCCGGGTACGCGCAACAGTCGGCAGCGGGCGCGGCCACTGCCGGATCCGCTGCCGATCGTTCCCTGGGTGCTGTCGGCGCATCTTCCTCGGCAACCGGGGCCGCCCAGGATCTGGCATCCGACGGTCAGTCCCGCCGTGCGGTCATCGTCGGCGGCGGAGTGGCTGTCGTCGCCGGCGTCGCGGGTTTCGCCTGGTACCGGGCCGCTGGCCCGAAGCCCCGGACCGCCACCGGCGGCACGACAGTCCCCGCCCCGAACCCCGCCCCGGGTGGAACCGTCACCGCCCTGGCGCCGTTGTCCGACGTTCCCGAAAACGGCGGAATCGTCCTGCAAGACGAGCAGATCGTGCTCACCCGCGGCGCCGGGAACACCGTGCACGGCTTCACGGCGGTCTGCACCCATCAGGGATGCCTGGTCTCCCAGGTCCGCAACGGGCAGATCACCTGCCCGTGTCACGGCAGTGCGTTCGATGCGACCACCGGGGCGGTGACCAACGGCCCGGCCGAACAGCCGCTCGCACCCGTTGCCGTATCCGTCGTCAACGGCTCGGTCGTCACCGGGTGAGGAGGAGGTCGACATGAAGCACCTACCCACCTGGATCTGGATCGCCGGTGCGGCGTTCACGATCGGGGCGATGCTCGCGACGTTGTTCTGAGCCACGTAGCCATGACACCCGTCGGGGACGACCCCGGCGCGGCCCCGTCAGCTGTCGGCCGACCGCGATTCGTACGCCTTGCGGGAGCCGCAGACCGAGGCCTTCGGGCAGACCTGCCGGGACCCGTCGGCGGCCAGCTTGATCACCACGGAATCGCCTGGCACCGAATGCCCGACCACTCGTCCTGGCCCTGCCGGGGAGTCGACGTCCTCGCCGATGGCCGGTGTGGTGGCCTTGAAGTCCTGGTAGAGCGGGTGCTCGTACTTCAAGCAGCACATCAGCCGCCCGCACGCACCGGAGATACGCATGGGGTTGGCCGGGAGATCCTGATCGCGGGCCATCGCCAGGGTTATCGGTTCGTAGTCCTTCAGGAATGTCGAACAGCAGGTGTCGCGTCCGCATGAGCCGATCGCACCGGTCACCCGCACGGCGTCCCTGGAGGCGAGTTGCCGCAGCTCGATCCGGCTGCCCAGGGTTGCCGACAGGTCCCGCAGCAGGGAACGGAAGTCGACGGTTTCCGGCGACGAGTAGTAGATGACGATCTTGCCGGCGGCCGTCTGCGGATCGACGGCGAGCACCTTCATCGGCAGGCCGTGCTCGCGGATCAGCTTCCGGCTGGCCACCAGAGCCTGCGCCTTGGCCTTCCGCAGATCCTCGGTCGCGGCGAGGTCGGCCTCACTCGCCATCCCGACCAGCACCGGGAACCCCTCGGTGTCCTCCGCGGAATACTCGGCCGCCCACACCACCCTGGCCGTCACCGGCCCCTGCTCCGTGGGTAGCAACACCATGTCGCCGACCTCGGGTCGCAGCTCCCCCGGATCGGCATAGTGCAACTGCCCGTTCGGTGTGAACGTCACCGCGCACAGCATGCCCATGAGCCGTCACGGTACGCGGTCCGTTGATCGCCCGACGAATGCTCGGATGCGAGCGGGTCGCGGTCACCGCGACGACCGCCGAGGTCGGAACAGGCATGAACCGCCGCACGCCAGCCCTCTCGTGGACCTGCGCATCAGCGCGGACCGCCGGCACCGCCGGTCAGGGTCGGGCGGTGAGCACCACCGGGTCGAAGCCGATGTCGACCGGCTCGTGGACCGCGAACAACTCCCCCGCCCCCGCCCGCTTGACCTCGTCGTACCGGCCGTCGATCAGCCGATACGCGATGACGAGGCAGGTGGCATGACGGTCGTCGGAGGTGAACTCGACCCGCCAGTAGTGCTCGACCCCGGCCGCGGCATACAACTCGGCCTTCAGCACCCGATCGGTGGTGACGCTCGACGGAGAGGCGATCTCGACGGCCAGCCGGACGTGCGCGACGGGCAGCGCGTGCTGGGTCGTCTCCCAGAACCCGTCGGCGTCGGCGAGGTAGATGTCGGGGATGGCCGTGCGGCGCTCGGTACCGGGATCCAGGATCACGTCGGAGTTCTCGCCAACGACGAGGTCGGGTCCGCAAGCGTCCATCAACAAGCGGGAAAGCCCAAGGGAGACGTGTTGGTGCCGCAGGCTCGGGGTGGGTGACACGAGCAGACTCCCGTCGATCAGCTCGTACCGCCGGCCGTCTTCGGGGGTCTTCAGCAGGTCCGCGTAGGTCAAACCCGCTCCGGTGAGCAACCCGGTGAACGGATCCGCGCCGGTCGCCAGGATGCCCGCCGCCGCGGTGGCCCGCGCAGCCCTGATCAACTCGTCCTGCGTCAGGTCTTCGCCGGCAAATGCGGCAAACCGCGCCAGCTCTGGATTCGACGTCATCTGCCGACCCTCCCACCGACGAGCACGGACGAGCACCGATGTGCTCACGGTACGCGGGGCAGTCTGCCAGTGAGCGGCCCGATGCTGGGGAGTTGTCCACATCGCCGGTCTGATCGTCAGGAGGCTCAGACGCTGACCGGACCCGCGTAGAGCGCCATCATCATCGCCTCGACCGCGATCTGCGGCTTGACGTTCAGCTCGATCGCCTCACGGCAGGCGAGCACCGCATCCAGCCGGTGCAGCGCGCCCTGGGCACCCAGCCGCGACGCGGCCACCATCACGTCGCGAGACATGTCCGGGTTCATCAGCGGCGCCGGTGACTGCAGGCTCACCGCGATCACGTCGCGGTAGAAGCCCGACAGATCGACAAGGGCCCGGTCCAGCACGTCCCGCTCGGTGCGGGTGGCCCGCGACTTCTGCCGTCGCTCCAACTCTTTCACCACGCCGGCGGTCCCGCGGGCCGCCCCGACGGCGCCCTTGCCGGTGCCGCCCGCGCCGAGCGCCGTCTTCAGCTCGTCCAACTCGACACTGTCCCGGCGGTCAGACACCGATGACGCCTCGCTCTTGGCGGCCGCCAGCAGCTCACCGGCCTCCACGAACACGTCCGCAACCGTGCGCAGCGCTCCAGGCACCGCCAGCACCTTGCGCCGCTGCTCCCGCGCCACCTCGTCGGTCGCCAACCGCCGGGCGCGGCCCACGTGCCCGGCCGCGACCGAGGCCGCCCAATCCGCAGTCTCCGGATCGATAGCGTCACGACGGACCAGCACCTCGGCGATCGAATCCGCCGACGGCGTGCGCAGCGCCAGTACCCTGCAGCGCGAGCGGATCGTCACCGACACGTCATCCGGGTGGGTGGACGGCGCGCAGAGCAGGAACACGGTGTGTGGAGGTGGCTCTTCGACGGCCTTCAGCAGGGCGTTCGACGCACCCTCGGTCAACCGGTCGGCGTCCTCGATGAGCACGATCTGCCACCGTCCGGTGGCCGGCCGGCGGGCCGCCAGTTGCACCACGGCCCGCATCTCCTTGACGGAGATGGTGAGCCCCTCGGGCGTCACGGTCCGCACGTCCGCGTGCGTCGCGTGCATGACCGTCCGGCAGTGCGCACAATGCCCGCAGCCGCGGTCTGCGCACTGCAATGCGGCGGCGAACGCGCGGGCGGCCACCGACCGGCCGGAGCCGGGCGGCCCGGTGAACAGCCAGGCATGGGTCATCGCCGCGCCCGCCACACCTACATCGCCGTGCGTCGCATCGACGGCGGCGGACAACACGGCAATCGCCTCGTGCTGACCAATCACGTCGTCGAAGACCGGTGCCGCGATCATCGGTCCACCTCGGGGAGTGGGCGTCCGAACGCGACCAGCGAGTCCGTCCGCCCGGCGTTGGCCCGGCGCAACGGGGATGTGACCACCGAGGTCAGCACCAGCCCGGCCCTGGCCGCGAGCAGCCGCAGCGTCGTCGGGGTGAACAGCCAGATGTGCTGCTCGGGTTTGAGCGTCCACCACCTCGCCCCCAGCAGCCGGGCCGGAGCCGAGGCGAACGAGGGCACGGAGAGGGCGAACACCCCGTCATCGGCCAGCCGCAGGCGCACCTGCCGCAGGAATTCCAGTGGATCGGGCACGTGTTCCAGGGTGTCCCAGAAACAGATGACGTCCGCGGGCGGGTCCGCCGGCGCCGAGTCCAACTGACCGCGGAAGACTTCCAGCCCGTGCCGGTCGCGCGCGTGCGCCGTCCCGGTGCGGGACAGCTCGACCCCGCGCACGTCGTAACCGGCGTCCCGGGCGGCGGCGAGGAAGTACCCGTAGCCGGTGCCGATCTCCAGCAGCCTGCCCGGCGGCGGCCGGCGGGCGACCAAGCCCGACAACCGTCCCGCGGTCCAGGTCCGTTGCAGCACCATGGCCGGCGAACGTCCGGTCGGGTCGCCGTAGACGGTGTCCTCGAAATACCCTGGATCGTCGTACATCCGTTGCAGCGCGGCTGCTGACAGCCGCGGTGAGACGAACGCGAGATCACAGATCGGGCAACGCACCACCCCGAACGGCGCGACCGCCATGACCGGATCGCCCGGGATGCCGCAGAGGCAGCACAACGCCTGCTCGGTGTGCTGGGCCGTCCACCCTAGCGCCCGTGCGAGATCGGCCGGCTCGGGAGCGTCCACCGCACCCGACGGGCTCTGCGCCACGTCACCACCTCCAGCCCGATCTCCAGGTTTTTGTTCCGCCACACCGTAACCGAGCCCGCCGACAGTGCTTCCCGCCTCGGCCCTGGGCGAGGGGGCTGGCGGCCGGGGTAGTCAGCCACCGGTTGTCAGTCCGCTGACCGCGGAGGACTCTGTGCGCATGACCGACGACGTGTTCGTGATCATCGGTGCCTCGCTGGCCGGCGCCAAGGCGGCCGAGACCCTGCGTGCCGAGGGCTTCGCCGGGCGGGTGGTGCTGATCGGCGAGGAAAGCGAGCTGCCTTACGAGCGGCCACCCCTGTCGAAGGGGTACCTGCTCGGCAACGACCCGCGGAGTGGTGGACGCGTGCACGAGTTCGGCTGGTACGCAGAACATGACGTGGAGCTGCGACTGGGTACCGTCGCCGAAGAAATCGACACCGCCCGCCGACTGGTCACCCTGCATCCGGCCGATTCGTTGCATTACGACAAGCTGCTGCTGGCCACCGGGTCGCGGGTCCGGACCCTGGCCATCCCCGGTTCGGACCTGGCCGGCGTGCACTACCTGCGCACTCTGGACCAGGCGGATGCGCTGCAGGCCGGCCTGCGCGGCGGCGGGAACGTGGTGGTCGTCGGGGCGGGCTGGATCGGGCTGGAGACGGCGGCGGCCGCACGTCATTACGGCTGCTCGGTCACCATCGTGGAGATGGACACCCTGCCGCTGCGCCGGGTGCTCGGCGATGAGGTCGCCGCGATCTACCGGGATCTGCACATCGCGCACGGCGTCGACTTCCGGTTCGGCGCGGGGCTCGGCGAATTCCAGGGGAAGGACGGGCAGGTCACCGGCGTGCTGCTGGCCGACGGCACCGTCCTGCCCGCGGACGTGGTCGCGGTCGGGGTGGGCATCCGGCCGGCCGTGGAGCTCGCCGAATCCGCCGGGCTGCGGGTCGACGACGGGATCGTCGCCGACGCGGCGCTGCGGACCTCCGACGAACACATCTGGGCCTGCGGCGACGTCGTGTCCTGGTTCCATCCGCTGCTGAACACCCAGATCAGGGTCGAGCACTGGGCGAACGCGCTGAACGGTGGACCGGCCGCCGCTCGGTCGATGCTCGGCACCGGAGAGGACTACGCGCCGGTGCCGTACTTCTTCTCCGACCAGTACGACCTGGGCATGGAGTATGCGGGGTGGGTGACGCCGGGCGGGTACGACCGGGTCGTGTTCCGTGGCGATCCGGTCGCCGCGGGTGGCGCGGCCCCGGAGTTCATCGCGTTCTGGGTGGCCGGCGGGCGGGTGCTGGCCGGGATGAACGCGAACATCTGGGACGTGGCGGACCGGATCCAGAACCTGGTGCGCGCGGGATACACGGGACGCTCGGTCGACCCGGCGGCGCTGGCCGATCCGGCCGTGCCGTTGGGTCAGCTGCTGGCCTGACCCTGGTCACGCCGCTGGCCACGCGTCACGCACTGACCTTCGGTGCGGCCGCGGGTTGCGGATCGTCCAGTGCCGGAGTCCGCTGCCGCAACACCGATTCCAGCCGTTCCACCACCTCGGGGAGCAGGTGGCCGGGGTGTGGCTGCACGGTCATGTACCGCTCCGGCGCGTAGGACGCCCGGTCGCGGTAGGCCTGCGCCGGGTCGACCTGCTCGTCATCGTCGTCGGCTTGTCCGCTCCGCTCGTCGAGCACGCTCTCGGTAGCTGCGGTCCCGGCGCCGGCGTCTGGCGCCGCCGGTGACGACGCTGCCGGTGTCGACGCTGCCGCTGACGACGCTGCCGGTGTCGACGCTGCCGCTGACGACGCTGCCGGAGTCGACCCTGCCCGAGTCGATGCTGGGGCTTGATCCGGTTCCGGCACCTCCTGGCCGGGTGCCGCCAGCTCCGAGAGCGCCTCACCGGCCAGCGCCAGGCCCGACACGGCCTCCTCGTTCTCCTCCCCTGCCACCTCTGCCGCCTCATGCACCCCCGTCAGGTCGGCGGCGTCAGGTCCTGCGGGGACTGCCCCGTTGGACGCCACGGCGGCCAAGTTCTCCGCCGCCGCGGGCTTCTCCGCGGACAGCACCCGATCTGCTGGCCGATCTACTGGCGTCACCGACGATGCCCCGTTGCCCGATGGCGGGTCCACCACCAATGTCAGGTCGGGCTTCAACCCGTTGACGGCCCACTGCGCGACGCGGGCCAGCCGCTGCTCCTCCAGACCGATGGCCCGGTACCGCACGATCGCAGCATCCACGAACCCCTCGCAGATCACCACAGCACCGGCCTGCAGGGAGGGGCTGATCCGCGCTGTCGACAAGTCGGCTAGATCGGCGGTCGCCCGTAGCGCATCCGCCGGGCTTTCCGGTCGGCCGTCACGCAGCATCGGTACAGCGTTGACGGGTGCCTGCGAGCGCACCCGGACCGTCACCAACCCCTTCTCCCGCAGGTGCTCGTCGATCGCGTCCGCGTACTGGGTGACGGTGTCCTGGTCGGCGCCCTCGACGGCGATCAATGCGCCGGCATGCTCGTCCTGCTCGTCCCAGATGTTCAGCTGCCGCCGCCCGAACACCCTCCGGGTGAGTCCGGAGGTCAATCCGCCGATCTGCCGCCCGGCGTACATGCTCACCAGCAGCGCGATCAATCCGCCGGCGGCGAGCACCAGCGCGGGCCCACTGATCTCCATCCGGAAGTCGCCCGCGGAGAGCGGGTACGGGCCGAGCGCGCCCGCCAGGATGGGGCCGGCCGCGATGGTGGCCAGCAGGATGATCCGCACCGAGGACATGACGAACGCGAACACCCGGCCACGCAGCTGGTCGGACACCTCGTGGCCGATCATGGTGAACCCGTTGATCCAGGCGACCCCGGCGAAGACGCCCATCACGAAGGCGGTGATGGCGGCGCCGAGGAAGTCCTGCAGCACGCTCATCACGACCAGCGAGATGCCCGCCGCCCCGATCGCCGGGGTGAAGATCATCTGCCGAGGGACGGTCGGGAACACCTTGGGCCCGATCAGCATGCCGATCGCCAGCCCGGTGAACACCGTGCCGAACAGGATGCCGTAGCCGGCGTTGCCGGCGCCCAGCGTCGCGACGTAGGTCTGCGCCACCCCGGCGACCAGGCCGCCGGCCCCGAAGGCACCCAGGATCCCGATGTAGATCGCCCGCATCAGCCGGTTCTTCCGGATGAACGAGACACCCTCGATGATCAACGAGAAGATGTTCCTGGTGGCCGATCGCTCGCCGACGAACGCCGGGATCATGCCGCGGGAGATCAGCACCATGCCGGCCGAGAAGAAATAGGTGACGGCATCCAGCCCGAGCGCGATGTCGATGGCCAGCGTGTTCGTCGAACCTGAGATCAGCGCGCCGCCACCCGAGTCCTCGAGATCGGGCACGCCGAAGAAGGTGGCCACCGTCGACAGCAGCACGAAGATCGCGGCGGCCACCGGCACCATGCCGTACACGGACACGTAGTTGAGCTGGTTGGCCACCGCCAACCGCTCGCGCGGCACGATGTTCACCCACATGGCCTGCTTGGCCGGGGTGGAGAACAGCCCGATCGCCTCGACCAGGAACTGGGCGATCAGCAGCCACAACAGGTTGCCGCTGACCAGGATCGACACGTACAGCAGCCCCGCCAGGGTGTCCCCGACGACGGCGACCGTCCTGCGGTCGAACTTGTCGACCAGCGCGCCCGCGAACGGGCTGAGGATCAGGTCGGGCAGCAGCCGGGTCAGCAGCACCCCGGACACCGCGGCGCCCTGCGCGATGCTCGAATCGTCCTTGGTCAGGTAGGCGGCCAGCGCGGTGGTGGCCAGCAGACCCAGCCAGTCGCCGAGGCTGGAAATCGCAATGGCCGACCAGAGCCGCCGGAAGATCGGTATCCGCAGCAGGACCGTGACGGAATTGGGTTCGCGCTTGCCTCTCATCGTCCGTTCACCGCCCGCCGCTCCCGCACGGTCAGCGGGTTCACCGCTGGATCAGCGAGTTGACGGCGTCAATGATGCGCTGACCCACCCCCGTGGCGAACAGCACGATGACGATGAACACCAACACGGACAGCACGCTCTGCCCGCGCGACTTGCGTGCCTGCCGTGGCGTTCTCGTCGCCCTGCGCAGCTGTGACTGGTTACGGATCTCCCGCATCTGGCCGTACTGGGAGACGGTGGGCGCTGCCGGGGCGACCTCGGTGGGCGAGGCGGAGGCCTGCGACTGCGCTGACGTCCGGGTCGGGGCGGGTCGGTACTGCTGGGTCGCGACGGCCCGCTGGGAGTTCGCCGGACGTTGAGCGGGAGCGGCCGAGCGCTGGGTCGCCGCCGGGCGGGTGGATTGCGGCGCGACCTGCTGGCGGGCGTTCCAGTAGGCGTCGGACTGGGCGACCTTGCTCTGGTAGCTCCAGGTGCCGATCCGGTCGGAGAGGTTCCGCAGCGCCGACTGGGCGTTGGCCGGACTCGGTGCTACTGGCCGGATTGCCTGCGGCGACCCGGCCTGGGTGGCCGTTCGTGGCTGCTGGACTGGCCTGGTCCGTTGCACCGGCCGGAGGGGTTGGGTGGGCCGGGTTGGTTCTGCGGGCCGGACGGTACGCCCGCCGGCGGCCTGACCGCGGACGGCGGGTGGCACGCGCCCACCGCTCTGGGCCGGCCGGGCGGGCGGTGCGGCGGGCGGTGCGGCGGGCGGTGGGCCGCCTTGGATCGCCGCCAGCGCCGTGACGATCGGGATCGACCCGGCTTCCAGCGACGGCATGGGCGCCGACAACGCGTCCGGATACACGTCAAGGACAGGCATCATGACAGCCGGATCCCCGGTGCCGTCCGCGCCGCTCAGCGCGTCGGAGAACCGTTGATCGGTTCCGCGCATGGCGTCGAAGCCCGCCGTCATGGCTCGATCGTAGGCGCAAGGGCCAGCGACTTGGAGGATCGCACCGGACGCCGGCGATGCGGGTTCTCGCACCCTGCCAGGGGGCCGGGTCGGCGCGCGACCACACGTTGCTCACGCCACCCGCGCCGACCACATGCTGCAGCAGGCGCAACGCACCCACAGCACGAGCAACGCACCCAGAGCACGAGGAACGCACCCACAGCACGAGCATCGTTCCGGCGGCGCGAGAATCGCGCGCCGCACCGATCACCGCCGCACCGATCATTGCCGCACCACCGCCACCGCCGCACCGAACGGCGCGCCGACAGCGCCTCGTTCAGCTCGCCGCGCTGCGGGTGGTCGGCTTCTTCCGCCTGGTGGTGGTCGCCGCCTTCCGGGCCGGCGCCCGCTTGGGTGCCGGGCCGCGGGCTCGCCGATCCGCCAGCAGTTCCGCCGCGCGTTCCACGGTCAGCGACTCCACCTCATCGCCCTTGCGCAGCGACGCGTTCGTCTCGCCGTCGGTCACGTACGGTCCGAATCGGCCGTCCTTGATCACCATCGGCTTGCCACCGGCCGGGTCGGTGCCGACCTCCCGCAACGGCGGCGCGGCGGCAGCCGACCGGCCCCTGGTCTTGGGCTGGGCGTACAGCGCCAGCGCCTCGTCCAGCGTGACGGTGAACAGCGCCTCCTCGTCGGTCAACGACCGGGAGTCGGTGCCCTTCTTCAGGTACGGCCCATACCGGCCGTTCTGCGCGGTGATCTCGCCGCCGTCGGCCGGGTCGACGCCGACCACCCTGGGCAACGACAGCAGTCTCAGCGCCGCGGGCAGGTCGACGGTGTCCAGCGACATGGACTTGAACAACGAGGCGGTCCGTGGCTTTGCTGCCTTGGAAGCCTTTTTCGGGGCCGGAGCGCCCTCTTCGGGTGCGTCCGGGGTCGGCAACACCTCGGTGACGTACGGCCCGTACCTGCCGTCCCGGGCGACGATGATGTTGCCCGTGTCGGGATCGACCCCGAGCTCGTTCTCGCCGCCGTCCGCTGCTTGGCTGAACAGTTCCTCGGCGACGTCGGCCGTCACCTCGTCCGGTGGAAGATCCTCCGGCAGGTTGGCCCGCTGCGATTGCTCGGTGCCGTCCTCGCCGATCACCACCCGCTCCAGGTAGGGCCCGTACCGGCCCACCCGGACCAACACCTGGCGGCCCTCCGAGTCGGTGAGCAGCGGCAGTGAGTTGACCTCGCGGGCGTCGATGTCCTCGAGCCGCTCGCCGACCAGCTTCTTCAGCCCGCCGGTGCGACCCACGGAGCCCTCGGGCCCGACGTCGCCGCCGAAGTAGAACGCGGTCAGCCAGTCCGTCCGACCGATGCGGCCGTCGGCGATGCCGTCGAGTTCGTCCTCCATGGCTGCGGTGAAGTCGTAGTCGACGAGCCGCGCGAAGTGCTGCTCGAGCAGGCCGATCACGGCGAACGCGATCCAGGACGGCACCAGCGCCTGGCCCTTTTTCCAGACGTAGCCGCGCTCGATGATGGTACGGATGATCGAGGTGTAGGTCGACGGCCGGCCGATGCCCAGCTCCTGCAACGCGCCGATCAGCGATGGTTCGGTGTACCTGGCCGGCGGTGTGGTGACGTGGCTGGCCGGGA
>Ga0208478_1000658_pt1 | contig 11283 bp, 7 predicted proteins | sample NGESurdeep072012_5_FD_184462 | JGI IMG/M metagenome (GOLD analysis project Ga0208478, IMG submission 184462) | Arctic peat soil microbial communities from Barrow, Alaska - NGEE Surface sample 415-2 deep-072012 (SPAdes) | ecosystem: Environmental > Terrestrial > Soil > Wetlands > Peat ... | reverse complement strand
CGAGCGCCGTCGAACCCACCGATCCCGGTCGGCGTTTTGGCCAGCACCACTGCATCTCCGTGCCCGGAGCCCATCGCGTCAGTCATGGTTAACCACCCCCAAACACTCATCGTGTCCGGTGCGCAGGCCGACTTTAGAGGGCCAAAGGTCCCCCTGATGGCGGACTGCTGAATGCGGCAGCGAGGTCTCGGAACAACCTGCGCTTGGTTCGAGCCTCCACTCGACCCCTTGAACCGCCCAGCGCCCGCCCCAATAAGAATAGGCAGGGACCTCGGTCCGATGACGCTCGTGGCTCCGCAGCGTGGACGGAGCCAGACGCGCTTGGCCGGTGGTCTCAGTTGCGTCCGTTCGCCCTCGTCCCCGTTCATCCCCGAATTCCCATCCTGGCTGTTCAAGGCGCATAGCGAACTCATGCGGATCTTGCCCTTGCGGACTTGGAAAGCGCGTTGGACAGTCGATGCTGGGTCCTCTGAGCCCGACTTTGCGCCGGGCAGATGCCATGTGACGCGGCCGACACGGCGATCCTGCTGCTTGAGAAACCAGGCCCCTTGACAACTCAGCGGCCGAGAACGCGGCCAACTAGTCAACGTTAACCCCGTAGTCCCGGGCCAAGCCCGCGAGCCCGTCGGACCAGCCTTGTCCGACCGCCCGCAGGCGCCAGTTGCCGTTGCGAAGGTAGATCTCGCCCCAGACGAGCGCGTTGACGCTCGCGGAATCGGGAGGGCGGAACCGGAAGTCGATTCCACTGCCCGGCTGTTGGAGCACGGCGGTTGCATCCGCTGTGGAGTCGCCGTCGCCGGCGCTGACGACCAGGACGACGCGTTCGTAGCGTTGCGGCAGCAGGTCGGTGGCGATGCTCGCGTTGTTGGCGGTCAACGTCACGGCACCGTCCGCGCTTCGCGGGTTGTTGTAGAAGATGAAGTCCTCATCGCTGTCGACGCGTCCGCTTGCGCCAACCAGGAGCACGGACAGATCCGCGTGGCTTGCGAGCAGGTCGACCTGCACCCGTGGCCCCGCCAGCGGCACGTTCTGGCCGGCAACCAACTCTTGTTGTTCCGTCGTGTGTGTCGGCGACGGGACCTCGTTCAGCACCGCGGGGCCTGCTGGCGGGGTGGAGGGGATGGGCCCCGGGTCCTCGTCGGTGCTCAGGGTGTAGTCCGCCTCGAGGGAGCCAGTCAGCTCGATCGGCTCGACGGCCTGGAGTTTGCTGGGGTCTTTGCTGGCCCGTGCCTCCAGATGTGCCAGGCATGCCACGGTGTCGACCCGGGTCAGGTCGACGTCCAGGAACCGCTCCCGGGACGTCGCGAGGGCCACGAGGCAGGGGCGGACCTCGCGGCCGGTGGCCGGGTCGGTGCCGTTGACGTACCCGTTGAAGACGACCGCGCGGACCGCGCCTCCCCGGTCGGCCTCCACAACCTCGTGCACGACCCGGAGGGCGGTCTGCCGCAGCACTTCGGCGTAGATGCTGCGGATCTGCGTCGCCGGGCGGGCGGACGGGGTGATGGTGTCGGTGCTCTTGACGTACTTGTAGGCCTTGTCGTTGGGCACCACGTCCACTCGCGGCAACTCGTACTCGATGGCGAGGTGTCCGGACGCTGGAGCGTAGGCGAAGCGCCACGAGTGGGGGAAGCCTTCGGGGTATTCGGCAGCTTCCAGCACGAGGTCTAGGTAGCGAACGACGGCCTCCGGTTGACGGCCGGCCAAGCCGCGTTGCAGCGCTGTGACCTCCTCGACGTGCTGTCGGTGCTCCTCCGCCTGACGGGCGACGTCCGCCTCATGCCGGAGGCGCGCCTGCTCCAGCCGCTGCCCATGCAGTTGCGCCGCGATCCTGTAGTCGTCCAAAGCCTTGTGGTATTCGGCCTGTCGCTGCTCGGCCCGAGCCGCGTGCTTCGAGGCGGCGAATACGCGCCCCAGGGCCGAAGGGCCTTCGACTGCGAAGTCGCTCTCGGACGGGGGCGAGGGCGGCGCCCCGACCGCGAGCGGGTCGAACACGGGGTACGGCGGCGGTTGCTTGAGGGCCTCGAGGTCCAGATAGTCGTCGACGCGGAGCGTCGCCGCGAGCACGCTCTGCAGGACTTCGACCTGGCGTTCAAGCTGCGCTGTGTCCTCCGCGGCATCCCGCGCGCGGTCCTCCGCGTATAGGCGGTCCCTGAGTTTCTGGTCCTGCACGGCAGCGCGGGTGCGGGCAGCGGCCGCACGCTCCCCGTCCCGCTGGGATCTGGCGGCGGCACGAGCTCGCCGCACCCTCTCCCGTTCAGCTTCCCGCTGAATCTGCACGAACGTGGCGAGGACTCCGCGTCGACGGGCCATTGGTCCCCTCCTCCTACCGGCTCAGGTCGACGCCGGAACGGTTGTTCCCGGACTGCTGCGCTTGGCTTTGCCGCCACTCCGGGGCCTCCGCGAGCTCCCGGAACTCCACCACGTGGTTGGTCCCGACCTTCTCGAGCGCGGCTCGCACCTCGGCGGGGCTCACCCGGAAGAACTCACGCCGCCGGTTGACCCGGTTCACCCGCTGCTGATCGAACTCCCTGTGCAACGCCGTCTCGAGCGTGACGGCGTCGTGGCTGAAGACAAGCGCGTGCACGTCGAACTTGAACGGCACCGACGCGCTCCCGAGCTCGTAGACCCTTTGCAGGGGGTCCTCCCGGCGGGTCATGCCAATTTTGACGACCCGATCACCGAAGGCGCCTACATTGGAGATGACGTAGACGTAGCCAACGCGGGTGTTCGCCGCCATCTCCTCCACCTCCTCGATGCTCTCCGTGATCTCTGCGAGTCGCTCACGCGCCTCCAGCAGTCCTGCCTCGTCTCCGTTGAGCCGGGACCGGTCCAGCAGGCTCTGGTAGTGCGCCTGCTCCTTGAGTAGGTCCTTCTTCCGCCGCTTGAACTCCTCCTGGGCCTTGGCCTCCTCCCGCAGTCGCTGCCGCTCCTCGCGCGCGTTCTCCTTCTCCTGCTCGACCCGAAGGTGGTGATCAGCTGTCAGCTGGACCTCCTCCAGGCGCAGCGCGTGGTAGGTCTCGTCAATCGCGGCACCCATCGTGCTGCCGTTCTTCACGATCGCCTCGCGTGTCCGCTCCAGTCGCTTCTTCGCCGCGTCGACCGTATGGGCGCGCACGGTGCGGACACAGTTGTCGGCCTCGATGTTGTACGTGCGCAGCATCAGGTCGCTGAACTGGCGAACGAGAGCCGCCCCCTCCTTCAGGGATCCGTTCACCATCCAGCCAGATTTGCCGCGGACGGCCGTCCGCTTACTGATCGCTTCTTTGATCCTCGCGCGGAGGCCGTCCAGGCGCTGCTTCGAGGACAGGACGTCGTCGAGCGGGTGCCGAAACTGGTAGTAGCCCACCTCCTGCAGGAGCCTGAGCTCGTCTGTTTCGACGATCGCCTCGCGCGCCGCGCGCACCCGCTGGTCGAGCGCCACGATCTCTTGAATCAGCGTGTCCCGGCGCCAGGTCAGCCGCTCCAGTTCTGACTGAACGGGCGCCATGTCCGGCTCCGACGACCATGGGGTCGCCGGTTGGTCGGGCTCGGCATCAACGTTGACTCCGTACTCGCGGGCCAGGCCGGCCAGGCCGTCGGCCCAGCCCTGGCCAACGGCACGGACTCGCCATCCACCGCCGCGTCGGTAGACCTCCAAAAGGACCGCGGTCGGGAGGTCGGCCAGACTCGACGCGGCGAACGCGAGCGTCTCGTCGCTCTCCACCAAGACCGTCAGGTCATCGAGGTGGCCTTCGCCGTCGCTGTTCGCTGCGACGATGATGCGCTCGACGCCCGTCGGGAGCAGTCGCAGATCCAGGCTCAGCGCCCGTTCCGCGAGCGCGACGCTGCCGCTCGGGTGGCGGGGAGCGTTGTAGAAGACAAAATCAGCGTCAGCCCTGACCTTGCCCCGGTCGTCGAGCAGCAGGGCGACGAGGTCGGCTTGTGTTTGCCGTGGCTGCTGCAGGCGCACGTTCACAGCGTCGGCGGCGATGGCGACGTTCTGGCCGGCTGTCAGGTCCACGCGTTCTGCCACTGCCCTTCGACGAGCTGAGAACTTGCAGGCATCTTGCGCTGAGGGGCCAGGCACATGACGGTTGACGGTAGGTGTCTCAAATAGTCAGAAGGTTGACCGATCGACCGGGTTCGGTCGGTTGAGCCCGCCAAGCCGGGGCGGTTCGACAGCAGAGACGAACAGAATCGGGTCGATGCCCCCGGACCCCCTTCTCCCTACTTTAGGGCGAATGCCCGATTCACGCTCCGCTACCGTTCGCCACAGTCTGTGTATGGGGCTTCAAGGCCGCAGGCTGTGTGGGTTATCGGGCAACGGTGGTCATCACGGCCGGGACGTTGATCTATATATCCTCGCCACGGTGCCGCCGCGATCCCAAGCCATTGAGGATGCGGTCCGTGACGCCGCTGGAGCCACGGTGACTGACACCGTGATGGCGACCGTGACGGTTGAGACTTTCGTGCAGCCCGCAGGGCTCGTGCAGATCCCGGCACCTTTGGAGACAGCTGCCGCTATTCCGGCTCCTGTACAGCCGGCGGTCCCGGAGATGGTCAACCCTGGATCGTTCTGCGATGTCCCCAGCGCCGCTGCTGTCCCCGATTCGGACACGCAGATGGTGTGTACGACAACCGCCGAAGATGACCGGGACCGGTGGCGGAGCGCCGGATGACTCACCCGCCGATGCCGCCCTTACTTCGCCCCCCGCGGTTGTCGGGTGTCGCCTGGAGACGGCACCGCCCGGACACCTGGCGACCCGATCGAACATCACTCCATGGCCCGTTCCCTTCCAGAGCGACTGACCCCGACCCATCGGCGTCGCACGGACGATCCTCTGCCCGGAAACAGACCCACGTGTTCCAACATCGACAACAATCCAGCGGCCCCCCGAGGATCCCGCGCCCATACACCCCGACGGGCTCACCCGCACCAGTGAAAACTCGGCGCGTACGAGCTCACCTCCTCCTCCCTCTCATTCACCTGCGAGCGATCAAGATCAACAGCGAAAGGAATACACCTCTGGCACCTCGGCGCCGGAGCGCCGGGCCCATGATCGTTAACTCGCCGACCGGCCCCGCATGAGTTGGCGTGGTGATGAGTCTGTCGCGGATGGCGTCGGTCGACTATCTGGTCGGTCACGTCGCCGCTGGCGACGGCCGGGAATCATCGACGGGGTCGGCGTTGACCCGTTATTACGCGGCGGAGGGGTACCCGCCGGGTACCTGGCTCGGCACGGGCCTGACTGCGCTGGGGGTCGGGGAGCGGGTCGGCGCGGAGGTGACCGAGGAGCAGTTGCGGGCGTTGTTCGAGGATGCCCGCAGCCCGTTCGGCGGCACACCGATGGGGCGGCCGCCGGTGACGTACCCGACGCGTCAGGAGCGCATCGCGCGGCGGATCGGCGCACTACCTGAGTCGATGACCGCGCAGGACCGGGCCGCGACGGTCGAGAAGATCCTCGCCGAGGAGCAGGACACGAAAACGCGGGCCGCGGTGGCGGGCTTCGACCTGACGTTCTCGGTGCCGAAGTCGGTGTCGGCGTTGTGGGCGTTGGGCGACCACCCGCTGCAGGAGCAGCTATACCTCGCGCACCGCGCGGCGATGACCGCGACCCTGGAGCTGGTTGAGGCGGAGGCCCTGTTCACCCGCACCGGTGCCCGCGGCGCCCGCCGGGTCCGGACCGGCGGGATGATTGCCGCCGCGTTCGATCATTGGGATTCCCGCAAGGGTGACCCGCAGCTGCACACCCATGTCACGGTCGCGAACCGCGTTCAGGGGCCGGACGGTGATTGGCGGACCTTGGATTCCGCCGTGTTGCACCGGGCCGTGGTCGCGTACTCCGAGACATACAACCAGTTGCTCGCCGACGAGGTGACCCGACGGACCGGCCTGGGGTGGGAACTGCGGGAACGGGGTGGCCGCGGCCGGCGCCCCGCCCGGGAACTCGCCGGGGTCTCGGATGCGTTGATCGCCGCGTTCTCGCAGCGCTCGGCCGACATCGAGGCCGCGGTCGACACGGCCATCGACCGGACCGTGCAGACGACTGGACGGCACCCGTCGCCGCGGTCGCTGAACCGGATCCGGCAGCACATCACCCTGACCACCCGGGACCGCAAGAAGGCCGTATCCCTTTCGGCCGCGGTCGAGAACTGGCAGGAAACAGCACGGGCTGTCCTGGGAACCGACCCCACCCAGTGGGCCCGTACCCTCGCAGGCGGGACAGCCGGACCCGCCAGGATGCTGCGGGGCGTTGATGTGCCCGACTTGCTGGTCGAGCAGGCGGCGGCCCGCGTGGTTGACGCGGTGGCCGGTTCCCGGGCGACGTGGACCAAGTGGAACCTGACCGCCGAGACCATGCGGCGGATCACCGCGAGCGGCTGGCAGTTCACCAGTAACGCGGACGCCGTCGCGGTGCGGGATCGGATCGTGACGGCCGCCCAGGAACTCTCGGCCTCTCTTATCCCGGGGGAGCTCGCCGCGGTGCCGGACGCGTTCCGTGACCCTGACGGCGCCAGCCAATTCGCCCGCCCGGCGATCTTCACCTCGGCGCGTGTGCTCGCCGCCGAGGACGCGCTGCTGACCCTCGCCGCGGACCGGTCCGGGCCCACGGTGCAGCAGGAGCAGGCGCAACGAGTCGCCGCGGAACGTCTTCCCGGCCGCGGGTATGCGCTGTCGACGGAGGATCAGGCCCCGGCCGCGGTCAGCATCGCCACCTCGGGCCGGGTGGTGGACGTGCTGGTCGGCCCCGCCGGGACGGGCAAGACGACCTCGATGGCCGGGGTGCGGGCGATGTGGGAGGCCGAATACGGCCCCGGCAGCGTGATCGGGTTGGCGCCGTCGGCGAAGGCCGCGCAGGTGCTGGCCGCGGATCTGGGGATCGTCACGGACAACACCGCGCAATGGGCCGCCCAGCAACGACTGCAACCCGACCGGGAGAAGCGGATTACTACCCTCAGCCGGCGACGGGACCGGGCGCTCCGCGGCGGCCACGACACCAGGAAGCTGGACGCGGCACTGACCGAGGCCCGCGACGAGTTCGACCGGTGGCGGCTGCGTCCGGGGCAGCTGCTGATCGTCGACGAGGCCGGGATGGCCGGCACCTTCGCCCTCGCCGAGCTCGCCGAACGGGGCCGGTCGGCCGGCGCGAAGCTGCTCCTGGTCGGGGACCCGTGCCAGCTGTCCGCGGTGGAAACCGGCGGCGCCTTCGGGCTCCTCGCGGCCGCCCGCCCGGACACACCCACCCTGTCGGTGGTGCGCCGGTTCGTCGAACCGGACGGCACCCGCCGGACCTGGGAGGAACACGCCGCCGCCGGGCTGCGGACCGGCGACCAATCCGCAGCCAGCGAGTACGTCCACCGGGGGCGGGTCCGCGGCGGTGACCGGGACACCATGACCGCCGCCGCCTACACCGCCTGGCTCGACAACACCCGCACCGGCGCGAAGAGTCTGCTCATCGCCGTCGACGGCGACACCGTCCGGGAATTGAATCAACGAGCGCGAGCCGACCTCGTCACCGCAGGCACGGTCGACGACACCAACACCGTGATCCTGCACGACGGCCTGACCGCCGGCCGAGGTGACCGCGTCGTCACCCGGGAAATCGACCGGTACCTGACCGACGGCACCCAGCCCACCAACAGCGGCACAACAGCCGCGGCTGCCAGTGGTCGCCGCGCCGACGGGTTCGTCCGCAACGGTCAGCAATGGGTCGTCGACCGGGCTCGCAGGGATGGTTCCCTCGCCGTCCGACTGCTGGACGGCGACGGCCGCCCGGGTGCGACCGCAGTCACCCTCCCGGCCGGGTATGTCCGCCGGCATGTGGAACTCGCCTACGCCACCACCGTGCACCGCGCCCAGGGCATGACCACCGACACCGCCCACGTACTGGCCGACGCCGCGACCACCCGGGAGGCGTTCTACGTCGCGATGACCCGCGGCCGCCACCACAACCAGGCCTACCTCGTCCTCGACCCGCCCGCACACCGGCACCTGGACCACCCGTTGACAACCAGCGCCGCCGACAGCGAGCAACCAACCCGCGGCGAAGTGCTGAACGCCATCGCCACCACCACCAGCGGGCAGACCTCCGCGCACGAGGCCATCCGGGTCGAACAGGACCGCGCCGGCTCCATCGCGCAACTCGCCGCCGAGGCCGAGACCATCGCCGCCTACGCCCACGACCTCGCCGCCACTGACCTGCTCATCAACGTGCTCGGCGACACCCCCACCATCAACGCACTCCTGGACGACAAGCACTTCGGTCAGGTCGTCACCGCCATCCGCCACGCGTATGCGGCAGGGACCGACGTCCCCACCGTGCTGCCCCGGCTGGCCGCACCACTGCAATCCACCGGCACCCTCACCGCGACCCGGCTCGCCGAATCAATCCGCACCCACACCGCCACGACCACACGCCACCACCCGCTGAGCCGGCACCTGGTAGGCGGGTTGCTACCCGACGCCACCCCAGGGCTGGCCGATCCGCCGCTGCTGCAAGCCCTGCGCGAGAGGTACCAGCTGATCGAGACCCGCGCCGACGCCGTCCTGGACCGCGACCTTGCCGAGCACACGCCCTGGGTCCACGCCCTGCCACCCACTGGAGCCGAGGCGACCCAATGGCGCGCCACCGCGCGGTTGATCGCGGCCTACCGAGACCGGTGGGACATCACCACGGCCGACCCGCTCGGACCGGGCCCGGACGGTTCGGCGTCTTATGCGCAGCAGGCCGATCATCGCCGCGCTACTGCTGCCCTGACCGCCCTCCGGCAACGCCAGGCGTCCCACTCGACCGCACCGGTCCTTCCGGCGCAGCGATCACCCGCCGGGCGGGATCTGTAACTCGGCCCCGGCTGACCGCATCCCTTCGGTGACCGCAGTTCCCACCGGGCCAAACGTGAAGGGATCCATCCGATGACCGCACGCATCACCGTCGAAGGCAACCTCGTCGCCGACCCCGACTTCGGTGTCGGCGACTCCGGCACCAGCTGGGCCCACCTGCGGGTCGCCAGCCACGAACGGATCCGCCGCGACGGCGAATGGATCTCCACCGACCCCGAGTTCTACAACGTCACCCTGTTCGGCGCCGCCGCCGAGACCGCCGCCAACGACCTGAGCAAGGGCGACCGGGTCACCGTCCAAGGCCGACCCCAATTGGAAACCTTCGACCGCCGCGACGGCACCCACGGAGCGGAAATGAAGGTGTACGCCCGCAACGTGGCAAAGACGGAACTCGCCGAAACCGGCCCCGACCAAAGGCTGATCCGCGATCAAGGTCGGGGCGCCGCGACGACCGACCCAGCCTCGGCCCCGGTCATCCACCACACCGCGGACGCCACCGCCGTCGTCGGCGTCGCCCGCGGTGCCACCGCCCTGCACAAGACGTTGAAGGACAACGGGTTCCGCTGGTCCACCGCCACCGCCAGCTGGAACCTGCCCGCCGACCTGGACGAACACACCCGCACCGCGCGGGTCGGTGAAGTGCTGTCCACCGTGCGCGCCAACGGCCGAGACCTCACCGTCGTCGACCAACCAGCCCCGACAAGCACGAACACCCGGCCCGCCGCGGCCGCGACCACGGGTGCGGCACCGGCGCCGATCCAAGACGTCCGCACAGGGCGTCATCTGTGAACACTCCGCCGGCGTTCGACCCGGCCGTGTTCGGCGGCGACCCGCAGACCCCACCCGTACCGATGGCGATCTGCTGGAACGAGTTGGACCCGGCCGGGTATGCCCGCACCCTGCGGGACCTCGCCGGGTGGATCACCTGGTTGAGATCCACCTACCGCGTGCCGGCCACCGTGATCCCGCCCTGCTGGTTCACCCACCCCGGTCTTCGTGAAGACATCGGCCACCTGTGGACCGGATGGCTGCTGACCCGCCACCCCGACGCAGGCGTCGGCATGACCGGCCTTGACTGGGACGCCCGTCGGGAACAGGCAATCACGCGGCTCCGGGACGCCACCGCCATCACCGGATGCACCAGCACACGACACCACGACGAACCACCCAGTCCCGACAGCGAACTGTCGCGACTCTGGAACGAGCACATCGCCGAAGACGCAGACAGCCGGCGTCGGCGGGAAGTCCAGCGCATCATCGTGGACGTCGTCACCGAGCACCTGCAAGCCGCCGAACTCCGGCACGACCTCGCACCCGCACTGCTCGCCGAACTTGCAGCCAACCCCTCCGCTGCCACCACCGAAGAGCGGGCAGCCATCGCCGCCCGGCTCCACCAGATCAGCGAACAAGCCGCAGCCGCCGTCGACCAGATCGCCGCCGACACCAACCGCACTATTGCCGACCAGCACGACCTCGCCCACTGTGAGAACAGGGTCGAAGCGGCCCGAAGACGCGTCGCAGAAACGGCAACGATCATCAACGCCGGCGATGCCAACGATATTCGCTCAGCGACCGCACGCCGGGAATGGTTGACCGCGATCGAGAACCTTGTGCCAGTGACGCTTGCCGTCGAGCGCGCCACGGCCAGCGCAAAGGCACGACGCACCGACAGCAACGAACTTCGGATGGCCGCGCATCGGCGGCACCCACACGTCGGGGAATTGCTGAACCCACAAGCCGACGCCGTGTCCGGCGAGCACTGACGCACTGGCTCGGGCACGGACCACGCAATTCGTGACAACTTTCTCTACTCATTCAAGGTAGTGACCGACCACGGCGCCCACACCGTCACCTCCTCCGTGCGGCTTCGCCCGACAGGGCAAACAGGAACCAGCGCAGGGTTCCCGGAACTGTTTCCCCTGGCATTGAAAGGGAATGGGCACGGCCCAGCTAATCGCTGACGATGTCCCGGCCGTGGAAGGTTAGTGCCCAGATGACTACGAAATCGAAGGCGATGATCAACACCGACCACCACGGGTAGTACGGCAGCCACAAGAAACTCAGGATGATGCTGATCATGGCCACGATGACGGCCACCGTACGGGCCAACACCGAGCCGGTGAACAACCCGACACCGGCCAGCAGGACGATGATGCCGCCCAGCACATGTAGCCAACCCCAAGTGGTGAGATTGAACCGGAATGCCCAATTCTCGGTGACCGCATAGAAGTCGTTGTTCGTGAGCTCCACAATTCCCTGGGCCACGTGGAAGAAGCCCACCAGTACGAGCACTAGATGACTGATTCCAAGCTGTGACTGGCTAGGTGGCTGGTGTCGAACGACCGCATTTGGAGGCCACGCGCGAACCCGACAAATCGCGTGGCGCGGAGATGGCCACACGAGCCTCAGAACCGATCGGTGGACCAAATCAGGTCGGCGCGAGACCGCAGTCATGCACTGTC
>Ga0208478_1000656_pt1 | contig 11296 bp, 11 predicted proteins | sample NGESurdeep072012_5_FD_184462 | JGI IMG/M metagenome (GOLD analysis project Ga0208478, IMG submission 184462) | Arctic peat soil microbial communities from Barrow, Alaska - NGEE Surface sample 415-2 deep-072012 (SPAdes) | ecosystem: Environmental > Terrestrial > Soil > Wetlands > Peat ... | reverse complement strand
CGAGATCAAGGAAGGCCAGACCGTCAAGCGCACCGGCTCGATCGTGGACGTGCCGGTCGGCAAGGGCCTGCTCGGCCGCGTGGTCGACGCGCTCGGCAACCCGATCGACGGCAAGGGCCCGATCAAGAGCGACGAGCGCAAGCGCGTCGACGTGAAGGCGCCCGGCATCATCCCGCGCAAGTCGGTGAACGAGCCGATGGCGACCGGCCTGAAGGCGATCGACGCCCTGATCCCGATCGGCCGCGGCCAGCGCGAGCTGATCATCGGCGACCGCCAGACCGGCAAGACCGCGATCGCGCTCGACACCATCCTCAATCAGAAGCCGCTCAACGCGCAGACCGACGAGAAGATCAAACTCTATTGCGTCTATGTCGCGGTCGGACAGAAGCGCTCCACCGTGGCGCAGTTCGTCAAGGTGCTCGAAGAGCAGGGCGCGCTCGATTATTCCATTATCGTCGCCGCCACCGCTTCCGATCCGGCACCGATGCAGTTCCTGGCGCCGTTTTCCGGCTGCACCATGGGCGAATATTTCCGCGACAACGGCATGCACGCGGTCATCATCTATGACGATCTGTCGAAGCAGGCGGTCGCCTACCGACAGATGTCGCTGCTGCTGCGCCGCCCGCCCGGCCGCGAAGCCTATCCCGGCGACGTGTTCTATCTGCACTCGCGCCTGCTCGAGCGCGCCGCCAAGATGAACGACGACAACAAAGGCGGCTCGCTCACCGCGTTGCCGATCATCGAGACGCAGGCCAACGACGTGTCGGCCTATATCCCGACCAACGTGATTTCCATCACCGACGGCCAAATCTTTTTGGAGACCGACCTGTTCTATCAGGGCATCCGTCCGGCGGTGAACGTCGGCCTGTCGGTGTCGCGCGTCGGCTCCGCGGCGCAGACCAAGGCGATGAAGAAGGTCGCTGGCCGCATCAAGGGCGAGCTCGCGCAGTACCGCGAAATGGCGGCCTTCGCGCAATTTGGTTCGGACTTGGACGCCACCACGCAGCGCCTGCTGGCGCGCGGCGCGCGATTGACCGAGCTCTTGAAGCAGTCGCAATTCTCGCCGCTGAAGATGGAAGAGCAGGTCTGCGTGATCTATGCCGGCGTCAACGGCTATCTCGACAAGTTCGAGGTGGCGCGCGTGCACGCCTTTGAGCAGGGCCTGCTGACGCTCATGCGCACCAAGAACGCCGACCTGCTCGACAGTATCCGCAAGAGCGGCGACCTTTCCGACGCCGACGCGGCCAAGCTCAAGGGCGCGGTCGAAGGCTACGCCAAGACGTTCACCTGAACCTTGAAAGCGTGATCCGCAAGGACTGATCCCGGATGGCTTCACTCAAGGACATGCGCGTTCGCATCGCCGCTACCAAGGCGACGCAGAAGATTACCAAGGCCATGCAGATGGTCGCGGCGTCCAAGCTGCGTCGCGCGCAGGTGGCGGCGGAAGCCGCTCGTCCTTATGCGGAAAGAATGACCAAGGTGCTGGGCTCGATCGCGGCGGCGGTGGCCGGCAGCGATTCCGCGCCCCGGCTATTGGCCGGAACCGGCAACGACAAGGTGCAGCTGCTGGTGGTCTGCACCGCCGAGCGCGGCCTGTGCGGCCCGTTCAATTCGTCGATCGTGCGGCTGGCGCGCGAGAAGGCGAATGCGCTGATGAGCCAGGGCAAGGACGTCAAGATCCTTTGCGTCGGCCGCAAGGGCCAAGACCAGCTGCGCCGGGTTTACGGCAAGCAGATCATCGAGACCATCGAACTGCGCGGCATCAAGCAGATCGGCTTCGAGCAGGCCGAGATGATCGCCAAGAAGATCGTCGCCTTGTTCGACGCCGGAGAATTCGACGTCTGCACGTTGTTCTTCTCACGCTTCCGCTCGGTGATTGCGCAGGTCCCGACCGCGCTGCAGATCATCCCGCCGCTGTTTGAACCGTCCAAGGAGGCCGGTGCCGCCGCGGCTTACGAATACGAGCCGGAGGAGGAGGATATCCTCGCCGATCTGCTGCCGCGCAATCTGTCGGTGCAGGTGTTCCGCGCGCTTCTGGAAAACGCCGCCTCCGAGCAGGGCGCGCGCATGAGCGCGATGGACAACGCCACCCGCAACGCCGGCGAGATGATCCGCAAACAGACCTTGACCTATAACCGCACGCGCCAGGCGATGATCACTAAAGAGCTTATCGAGATCATCTCCGGAGCAGAGGCGCTCTGACCCGAGCAATCGAGCTTCTAAGAGGATTAAACATGGCCAAAGCCAATCAAACAGGACGCATTACCCAGGTCATCGGCGCCGTCGTCGACGTGCAATTCGAAGGCGAATTGCCCGCCATTCTCAATGCGTTAGAGACCAAGAACCATGGCAATCGGCTGGTGCTGGAAGTCGCCCAGCATCTCGGCGAATCGACAGTGCGCACCGTCGCCATGGATTCCTCGGAAGGTCTTGTGCGTGGTCAGGAAGTCACCGACACCGGCGCGCCGATTTCTGTGCCGGTCGGCCAGGGGCTGCTCGGCCGCATCATCAACGTGATCGGCGATCCGGTCGACGAAGCAGGCCCGGTCAAAGGCGAGGCCATGCGCGCGATCCATCAAGATGCGCCCCTCTATACCGACCAGTCGACCGAGGCGCAGATCCTGGTCACCGGCATCAAGGTCGTCGATTTGCTGGCACCCTACGCCAAGGGCGGCAAGATCGGCCTGTTCGGCGGCGCCGGCGTCGGCAAGACCGTGCTGATCATGGAGCTGATCAACAACGTCGCCAAGGCGCACGGCGGCTATTCGGTGTTCGCCGGCGTCGGCGAGCGCACGCGCGAGGGCAACGACCTCTATCACGAAATGATCGAATCGGGCGTCAACAAGGATCCGCACAAAGGCTCGGTCGAGGGTTCGAAATGCGCGCTGGTGTACGGCCAGATGAACGAGCCGCCGGGCGCGCGCGCCCGCGTCGGCCTCTCGGGTCTCACCGTCGCCGAATATTTCCGCGATCAGGGCCAGGACGTGCTGTTCTTCGTCGATAACATCTTCCGTTTCACGCAGGCAGGCTCGGAAGTGTCGGCGCTGCTCGGGCGCATTCCCTCGGCGGTGGGCTATCAGCCGACGCTCGCCACCGACATGGGTACGCTGCAGGAGCGCATCACCACGACGCACAAGGGCTCTGTGACTTCGGTGCAGGCGATCTACGTGCCGGCCGACGACTTGACCGACCCGGCGCCGGCCACCTCGTTCGCGCATTTGGATGCGACCACCGTGCTGTCGCGCGACATCGCCGCCAAGGGCATCTATCCGGCGGTCGACCCGCTCGACTCCACCTCGCGCATGCTGTCGCCGCTGATCGTGGGCGAGGAGCACTACGCGGTGGCGCGCCAGGTGCAGCAAATTCTGCAGCGTTATAAGGCGCTGCAGGACATCATCGCGATTCTCGGCATGGATGAGTTGTCGGAGGAGGACAAGACCGCGGTGGCGCGCGCGCGCAAGATCGAGCGTTTCCTGTCGCAGCCGTTCTTCGTCGCCGAAGTGTTCACCGGCTCGCCCGGCAAGCTGGTCGACCTCGCCGACACCATCAAGGGCTTCCAGGGCCTTTGCGAAGGCAAATACGACAATCTGCCGGAAGCCGCCTTTTACATGGTCGGGACCATCGAAGAGGCGGTCGAAAAGGGCAAGAAGCTCGCAGCGGAAGCGGCGTAACGTCATGTTGGCCCGATCAAACCTCGTCGCATTTCTGGTCGTCGGGCTGCTAATTGGCGCGCTGTCCGGCTATCTCACGCGGCCGGAGTCGGCTGAGATCAAGCTTGGGCCGCTGAGCATCGAAGTGAAGGGTGACCGGGTCGCGCATGACAACGGTCCGCTGACCAGCAGCCAAGTTCAGCACATCGCCATCCTTACGTTGATCGGCGGCGTCATCGGGCTTGGTGTGGGCTTCGCGGCCGGCAGAAGCAGAGGCTGAGTAAACAATGGCCACTTTTCATTTCGATCTGGTCTCGCCGGAAAAGCTGCTGTTCTCCGGCGACGTCGAGCAGGTGGATGTGCCCGGCGCCGAGGGCGATTTCGGTGTGCTGGCCAACCACGCGCCGTTCGTCGCCACGTTGCGGCCGGGCATTCTGACTGTGCACGGCACGGGCGGCGCACAGAAGATCGTCGTGCTCGGCGGCTTCGCCGAAGTATCGGCGCATGGGCTCACCGTGCTCGCCGACGTGGCCGAGGCGATCGAGGACATCGACCGCGCGATGATTTCGACCCGCATCAGCGAATTGGAGAGCCGCATCGAAAAGACCGAGCCGGGCTCCGCGCTCGACAAGCTGATCACACGGCTCGATCATTTCAAGACCGTCGACCGGCATTTGACCGGCACGGCGATGCATTAACGGGCACGCGCGAACTTCTCGAATTCCTTCACTATCCGCTCGTAGGTCTGCCGCTTGAACGGCACCACCAGGTCGGGCAATTCGCTGATTTCCACCCAGCGCCAGTCGATGAATTCCGGCTCGTGTCCGCCGGCGGGATTGGTGATATCGATTTCACTGTCGTCGCCGGTGAAGCGCAGCGCGTACCATTTCTGCTTCTGTCCGCGATATTTTCCGCCCCAGGCCGCGCCGACGATGTCGCACGGGATGTCGTAGGCGAGCCATTCGGCGATTTCGCCCAGTTTCTCCACCGCGCGGATATTGGTTTCTTCGTAGAGCTCGCGCAGCGCGGCCTGATACGGGTCTTCGTTCTCATCAATGCCGCCTTGCGGCATCTGCCAGACATGCGTCGCGTCGATATGCTCGGGGCCGCTCGATCGCCGGCCGACGAAAACGAGGCCGGCGCGGTTGAGCACCATCATGCCGGCGCAGGGACGATAGGGAAGGGACTCGAAGGGGGGCATTTTGTCTCCGTCATTCCGATTGTGTGCGTTTGGAATGACGTTATGACGACTTTTCCTTCACCGCCACCATGGTGATCGGAACCAGCACGAAGCCGCGTGCTTCCACTTTTTTCGCCCATTCGGCGATGCGCGTTACGGTTCCCGGCAGCGCGTTGGCGAGCCCGACAGCGGTTCCGTGATCGCGCGCCGCCATTTCCAGCCGCGCCAGCGCGCGGTCGATCTCGACCGGCGTCGGCACGGTATCGATCACGACGTCGGCTTTGGCGAAGGGCAAGTTATGGCTGCCGGCGAACTGGCTGGCGACGCTGCGCGGCGAGGCGCCGTCATCCACATAAATTAGCCCGCGCTTGGCGGTCTCGCGCAGCACCGGCGCCAGCGATTGCTCCGACGCGGTGAAACGCGCGCCCATATAACTCACGATACCGACATAACCCTGGAAACGGCTCATCTGCCAGTGCAGCCGGTCGATATTCTGGTCGGGAGTGAGCGAGGTCAGCAGCGTCTGCGGTCCGGGATCGTTGTCGGGATAGTCGAACGGCTCCATCGGCGCTTGCAGCAGGACTTCGTGATTTTCCGCCCGCGCGCGCTCCGCCAGTTTGTCGAGATCCGCGCCATAGGGCGCGAAGCCGAGCGTCACCGGCGCCGGTAATTTCGCCAATGCGTCGGCGGTGCCGGTCGCGCTGATGCCGAGCCCGCCGATGATGATTGCGATGCGCGGCGCGTCGGTCTTGTCCGCCGACAGCTTGCGCGGATGCGCGTAGAGCGTGAACGGCCGCGCGCCGTCCGGCGCGATCTTCGGGATGGCGCCGTGACGAGTGGTTTCCAGCAGCCGTTGGTCGACCGGCGCCTTCGGCGCGCTGCCGCTCGATTTACCCGGAATGACCACGTCCTGTTGCTTGCCACTGGAGCCATCGATGATGGTGATGGTCTTGCTGCCCGGTGGCGGGGCGCCGGCGGGTATGACCACGGTCGTGGATGGCGCCTTGTCGGATGGCGGCCCATCGCGGTGGGATTGCTGCTGGCCGTCGCCGGCCGGCTTCGCCTGCGGTTTGGCCGGCGAACCGGTGGCGACCACCGCAGTGGGCTCGCCACCCAGGGGATCGTTGACGAAGATCGCCCAGGCCACCACCACGATAACGAACAACCCAAGCGCGCCCGCCAGAATTTGCGGTGCGGCCTCCGGGAGCTTCGGTAGACCCTTTCGTTTGTCTTGGCCGAGGGGGGCGTTCAGATCATCCGGTGCCACGGCCCAAATCCTCGCGAATCATCTGGTGAGTCTACCACGCGATGATTCCACCGGGGCTCGCTGCAAACAAACGGGGCGGCCCTTGGGCCGCCCCGTTGGAACTCGATTGACCGATATGGCCGCGCTTAGTTCGGCACCGGGGCCTTGGAATTCGGCGGGAACGCCGAATTGACCTGGGTGCCGCGCAGCAGCTCATCCGCCATGATGAGCGCCTTGTCGTTTTTGGGGTCCGGCGGAATGTAGGACTGCGAGCCGGTCTGCTCCTTGCCATCGTCGCCCTTGAGATGGCCGCGCAGCGAGGCCTCGCCCTTGGTGCTGGTATCGGTCTTCGCTTTGATGTCATCCGGCAGGTCTTGCAGGACCTCGATGTCCGGCACGATGCCCTTGGCCTGGATCGAGCGGCCGGACGGCGTGAAGTAGCGCGCAGTCGTTAGCCGCAGCGCGCCGTTGCCGGAGCCGAGCGGAATGATGGTCTGCACCGAACCCTTGCCGAACGAACGTGTGCCGATGACCGTGACCCGCTTGTGGTCCTGCAACGCGCCGGCGACGATTTCCGACGCCGAAGCCGAGCCGCCGTTGATCAGCACGATCACCGGCTTGCCCTTGGTGAGGTCGCCCGGCCGCGCGTTGAAGCGCTGCGTCTCCTCGGCATTGCGGCCGCGGGTGGACACGATCTCGCCCTTTTGCAGGAATGCATCCGACACCGAGATCGCCTGGTCGAGCAAGCCGCCCGGATTGTTGCGCAGGTCGAGGACGTAGCCCTTGAGCTTGTCTTCGCTCACTTTCGCCGTGATCTCGGCGATCGCCGTCTTCAGGCCCTCGGTGGTCTGTTCGTTAAACTGGGTGAGCCGGATATAGCCGACGTCGTCGCCTTCGACATGCGAGCGCACCGAGCGCACGCGGATGATGTCGCGCGTGATCGATACTTCGATCGGCTTGTCCTGGCCCTTGCGCATGATGGTGAGCTTGATCTTGGTGTTCACCGGACCGCGCATCTTTTCGACCGCCTGGTTCAGGGTGAGACCCTGCACCTGTTCGCCGTCGAGCTGGGTGATGATGTCGTTGGCCATGACGCCGGCCTTGGCGGCGGGCGTCTCGTCGATCGGCGCCACCACCTTGATCAGGCCGTCTTCCATGGTGACCTCGATGCCGAGCCCGCCGAATTCGCCGCGGGTCTGCACCTGCATGTCCTTGAAGCTTTTCGGATCCATGTAGCTCGAATGCGGATCAAGCCCGGCCAGCATGCCGTTGATCGCGGTTTCGATCAGCTTGCTGTCGTCGGGCTTCTCGACGTAGTCGGCGCGCACGCGCTCGAACACGTCGCCGAACAGATTGAGCTGTCGGTAGGTGTCGGCGGCGGCCGCTTTGGCGCTCGCACCGATGAAGATCATATGTGGCTGTGTCGCGAGCAGCGTCATTGCCGCTCCAGCCGCCGCGCCGAGTAGAATGAATGTGGTCTTGCGCATTATCCGCGAACCTTTTCGCCTTCGCCAGCTGCCCACCATGGGCCTGGATCGACGGGAATCCCGTCCTTACGAAACTCGATGTAGAGCACCGGTTGGCTGGAACCTGTCGCGAGGATCGCCGCGATATGGGAGCCATTTCCCATTACCGCAACGGGTTCTCCGGTCAGCACGAACTGTCCGAGATCAACTGATATCCGTTCCATCCCAGCGAGCAAGATATGATAGCCGTTGCCGGCATTGAGGATCAAGAGTTGTCCGTATGAACGGAATGGACCGGCGTAGACCACCCAGCCGTCGGCCGGCGCGGTAACCTGCGCCCCGGCGCGGGTTGCGATGGAAACGCCCTTTTCCACACCGCCGACGCCGTCGGGGACACCGAATTCCTTCAATTTGACGCCGTTAACCGGAATCGGAACTTGCCCGCGCAAGGACGCAAAGGAAACCGCCGGCGCTAGCCGTCCCGGATCGCGCAGCGCCGACATGGCGGAGCGCTTATCGCCGCGGCCGGCCTCGCGGGCAGCCCGGGTCGCGGGATCGAGCCCTTGCTCCAATTTGGCGATCAAATCTTTGAGATTATCGACCTGATGGGCCAATTGGCTGGCGCGCGCCCGCTCGGCGTTGAGCGCCGTTTCGCGCTCCGCCTGCTGCTTTTGACGCTCGCCGACCAACGCGGTCATGCGCGTGCGCTCGTCGCCGAGCGAGGCGACCTCGGTTTTCAACCGGTCGCGTTCGCCGGCGATCTTTTTGCGGACGTCGAGCAAGTTGGTGAGATCGTTGGCGAGCGCTTCGACCTCGTGCCGCATCTCCGGAAGCACGGCGCCCAGCAGCATGGCGGTGCGCACCGATTGAAGCGCGTCCTCCGGGCTTGCGATCAACGCCGGCGGCGGACGATGGCCGATGCGCTGAAGCGCGGCCAGCACTTCGCCGATCACGGCGCGGCGCCTGTCAAGCGACTTGCGAATGCGGCGCTCGTTGTCGTCGAGCGGCTTGAGCCGCGCTTCGGTCGCCGTAACCTGCGCTTCGACGTCGCGGATACGGCCGGCCGTGTCGATCAGGTCCTGGTTGAGCTTGCGGCGGTCGGCGCCGATCTGTTCGATCTCGCGCTTGAGTGCGGCCTCGGCCTCGAGCGACTTGCTCTGCGCATCGCGCGCGGCCTTGAGGTCCTGGTCGCGTTGCTTGAGGGTGTCGAACTTGTCCTCCGGCTTGTCTTGCGCGGTGGCAGGAAGCGTCATCGGCCATGCGAGCACAAGCCCCGCGATCAGCGCGGCGCGCGGATAAAACCCGCTGATTCGGCAAATCATCGGCGCCAAGTTACGCCCGGGGTTTGAGACGGCAAGAACATTGTGAGGGCACTTTTGCAGGCAGATTAAGACCAATCTGGGACCTGCGTGAGGCGGCGATTCTTTCTATCTATCCCCCCGCATGCGGGGAGGAGGGAGCTTACGCCCGATGATAGGGATGCCCGGTCAAGATCGTGGTGGCGCGGTAAAGCTGCTCCAGCAGCATGATGCGCACCAGTTGGTGCGGCCAGGTGGCCGCGCCGAACGCCAGCCGCAGCTCGGCCTTCGCGCGCAAGGTCGGGGCCAGGCCGTCGGCGCCGCCGATCAGAAAGACCGCCGCGGGCCGGTCATCGCCGCGCCATTTCGCCAGCTGGGCGGCGAGGCTGGCGCTGTCGAGGTTCTCGCCGTGGGCGTCGAGCAGCACGACCGCCGCGCCTTGCGGAATGATGTTGGCGAGCGCGATCGATTCCTCGAGCATGCGCTTGCCGGCGTCGTCCGCGCGGCTTTCCCTGATTTCGATGACTTCAACGTCGCGCAGACCGAGATTGCGGCCGGTTTGCGCCGCGCGTTTGCGGAAGCGCTCGGAAAGCTCGGTTTCCGGGCCCTGTTTCAGGCGTCCGACGGCGGCAACGACGATACGCATCTTGCCGCTGAGACTATCAGCTTGCTCGCCGTCCGTCCGGTCGGCCGGCCGACCACATTTTTTCCAGGCTATAAAAAGTACGCACTTCCGGCCGGAACACGTGGACGATCACATCGCCGGCGTCGATCAGCACCCAGTCGCCTTGCCGCATGCCCTCGACGCGTATGCCGGACACGCCGGCGGCCTTGAGATCCTTGACCACATGCTCGGCGACCGCGCCGACATGGCGCTGCGACCGGCCGGAGGTCACGACCATGTAATCGCCTATCGAGGATTTGCCGGTGAGATCGATGGTGACGCTGTCCTCGGCTTTCATGTCTTCGAGACGCGCGAGGACGATGCGGAGTGTCTCCTTGGCACTGGGGCGCAAAGGCCCAGACTTGGAGACGCGTTCGGGCGCGCGACGCGACGCCCGAGAGAGTGCAGGTTTGGTCAGAGGTTGTTTCCCTTTACGTTCGTTGCACCCGCCCCGGCACGCGCCGGGACATGATCAAGATAGCTATTTTGCTCAATTCTTTCCACTCTTGGTCGTCTTCTTTCTGCCGGCGATGCTGGAAGTTCCCCCGCGCTTGCGCATGGCGCGCAGCGCAGTGGATGACAATGGCGATTTGAGGCCGTGCAGGAAGGTCCAGGCCGGCGGCTTGCGGTAGGGCAGCGAGGCGGCTTCGGGTTCCGCAATGCGCGCGCGGGCGAACGCCTGGCCTGCCGGACTGGCGGCGGCGTAAAGGCTTGGCCCGAGGCGGTCAACCACCACGAACGGCACCAGCTTCGCTATTCCGCGCCATTTCTGCCAGCGGTGAAAGCTCCGCAAATTGTCTGCGCCCATGATCCAGACGAATCGGACGCGTGGGCATCGGGCGATAAGCCATTTTATCGTATTATACGTATATCGCGTCTTAATGACAGCTTCGAGACCGGTCACGACGATGCGCGGATGATGCGTGAGCCCGCAGGCGGCGGCAATTCGCTGCTGCAATGGGGCGAGGCCGCTGGTGTTCTTGAGTGGATTGCCCGGGGTGACCAGCCACCAGACGCTGTCGAGCTTGAGCCGTTTGAGCGCGAGCAGGCTGGCGGCGAGATGGGCTTGGTGCGGCGGGTCGAAAGTTCCGCCGAACAGGCCGATCCTCATGCCGGGCGCGTGGGGTGGAAGAACGCGCTCGGTGCGGGCGGGTCTTTGCGCTGTCACGGCCGGATCTGACCGCTTCCGCGGATGCGGTATTTGAAAGTGGTCAGTTGATCGACGCCGACCGGTCCGCGCGCGTGCAACCGGCCGGTGGCGATGCCGATCTCGGCGCCGAAGCCGAATTCGCCGCCGTCGGCGAACTGGGTCGAGGCGTTGTGCAGCACGATCGCCGAGTCCACCTCGCGCAAGAACTTCTCGGCCGCCGCCGCATCGTCGGTCACGATGGCGTCGGTGTGGTGGGAGCCATAGCGCTCGATATGCTCGATTGCCGCGGCAACGCCATCCACCACCTTAACCGCGATGATGGCGTCGAGATATTCGGTCGACCAGTCTTCCTCGGTCGCCGGCTTGACGCGGCTGTCCACGGCTTGTGTGGCCTTATCCCCGCGGATTTCGCAGCCGGCATCGATCAGCATCTCGACCAGCGGCTTGAGGCAGGTGGTGGTGGCTGCGCGATCGACCAGCAGGGTCTCGGCCGCGCCGCACACGCCGGTGCGCCGCATCTTCGCGTTGAGCACGATTTTCTTGGCCATATCGAGCGAGGCCGCCTTGTCCACATAGACGTGGCAGACGCCTTCCAGGTGCGCGAATACCGGCACGCGCGCTTCCGCTTGAACGCGGGCGACC
>Ga0208478_1000655_pt1 | contig 11316 bp, 11 predicted proteins | sample NGESurdeep072012_5_FD_184462 | JGI IMG/M metagenome (GOLD analysis project Ga0208478, IMG submission 184462) | Arctic peat soil microbial communities from Barrow, Alaska - NGEE Surface sample 415-2 deep-072012 (SPAdes) | ecosystem: Environmental > Terrestrial > Soil > Wetlands > Peat ... | reverse complement strand
AGGTTCAACAGCTTCAATGGCGCTCTTATTAAAACCTGAGGCATATGGTTCAGTGTACAGTTCAACCCTGTCTGTTCCAGTTAAAACAGCATTTTCAATATTAACCGGATTTGTATCTACAAACAGGGAAGTGCGGATACCTTCTTTCCTGAATTCTGAGACAATTTCAGTAAGAAAGTTCCTGTTTTTCTGAGTATCCCATCCGGCATTTGAGGTTATAGCATCATGAGCGTCAGGCACAAGGGTGACCTGATCGGGTTTGACTGACAGAACCAGAGTAATGAATTCTTCTGATGGATAACCTTCAATATTAAATTCAGTCGTGATGAGCGGTTTGATCTCAAGGACATCATTATATCTGATATGTCTTTCATCGGGTCGGGGGTGAACAGTAATGCCATCTGCTCCGAAAAGCTGGCAATTAATCGCTGCGGTTAGTACATTTGGAACATTTCCACCGCGTGCATTTCTCAGAGTTGCTATCTTATTGATATTAACACTTAACTTTGTCATTATAATAAATGTAAAAATTATCCGCACAGTAATTGTGGTGCAAAATTACAATAACTGGCTTTTTTTTTACTATTTTAGTTGAAAATAAAAGTGGTATGGTCGCTAAAGATTTAATATCCGAAGTAATCCCTTCACTCAAGACATCAGATCTGGGACAGACGGCTTTGAATTGGATGGAGATATTCAGGGTATCACATCTGCCTATTGTCAATAATCAGGATTTCCTTGGTCTCATTTCGGATGCGGATATATATGACATGAATCGGCCTGAAGAACCTATTGGAAATCATGCTCTTACATTGTTTAAACCCTATGTTGACGAAGAGCAGCATATTTTTGAAGTTATTGGTCTGGCCTCTCGTTTGAAACTATCAGTTGTACCTGTACTTAATAGTCATAACCATTTTATGGGGGTGATCACGACCAGTGACCTTATAAGACATCTGGCAGGCATCTCATCAATGGATCAGCCGGGCGGTATAATAGTTCTTGAACTTATTGAAAGGGATTATTCACTTTCCCAGATCGCACAGATTGTTGAAAGCAATAATGTGAAGGTGCTTAGTATGTATATCACTTCTCCACCCGAATCAACCAAGCTGGAGGTAACCCTGAAAGTGAATACAGGCGATTTGATTTCGGTTATCAGAACCTTTGAGCGTTATAACTATGAAGTAAAGACATGGGTTTCAAATAATGATTCGATGGACCACTTCTATTCTGAAAGATTTGACCATCTGATGAAATACCTTAATATTTGAATAATGCTGGAGAGAGTAGCAATATATTTCAAGGATAATAATTTAAAAACCAGAGATGGAATTGACAGGCTGGTTGATGAGTTTTCCAGGAGAGGAATTAAAACCCGGATCTATCAGAAATTGATAAGCCCGATTTCCGGCGCTGGCTGGGAACCAGTTGAAAAGTCAGAAGGAATTTCCTATAATTCAGAATCAGCCGATCTGGTTTTAAGTGTTGGCGGTGATGGTACTTTTCTGGAAACAGTACTTAAAGTAAAAGACCTTGGAATCCCGATTGCCGGTGTTAATACAGGAAGAATGGGTTTTCTGGCAAACATTTCCGCGGATGAAATAGGCCATTCAGTTGATATGCTGCGCAGGAGTGAGTATGAAATCATCGAAAGATGCCTTATTGAAATTTCACAGCCCTCAGGTCTGTTCGAAGGAAATTCTTCATCAGCACTGAATGAGATAACTATTCAGAAGGCTGATCTGAGTATGATATCCATCAGCGTATTTGTCAATGAAACTCATCTGAACACATATTGGGCTGATGGATTGATAGTTTCAACTGCCACTGGTTCGACTGCATATAATCTCAGCGTTGGAGGCCCTATATTATCACCTGAGGATGAGAGTATAATTATTTCACCAATCGCTCCACATAATCTGACTATAAGGCCAATTATCCTTTCCGGACAAGGAAAGATCAGAATGGTAATTGAAGGCAGAAGTAAAGAGTATCTGGCCACATGCGACTTTCGGTCACGGAAGGTGCCTTTCAGCGAAGATATCCATATTGTAAGGGCCCCAGTAAAAATCAAAACAGTAATGTTAAATGGAACAAATTTTTACAGCACTCTGAGAAATAAGCTTATGTGGGGAGCTGATCGGAGGAATTGAGATAAATTATTATATTTGTATCAGTAACGAAACTGAAATGTTTATGAAACGGTCCGTTTTAACTATTTTACTCTTTTGTTTCATTGTTTCATTTGTTGATGCTCAGATGTGGAAATTAAAAAGATATGAGGCATCAATAGGTTTAGGACCTTCATTTTTCTTTGGCGATATAGGAGGATATTCACAAACTGAAGACATTCTCGGACTACGGGATATATCTTTAAAGCAGACAAGATTTGACTTCAATGCTAATTTTAAATACAGGATTACTCAGACTGTAAACATCAGACTGAGCCTTACAACAGGGTTCCTGAAAGCAACAGATGTAAGAGGGTCAAATGAGAACAGAGGATTTGAAGCCTCCACAATAATCTTCGAACCTGCACTTATCGGTGAGTACTATTTTATTAAAAATAAAGCTGAAAGCAGTTATCTTTTTACCAAAGGCAATCAATCCGGTTTCATAGGATTTTTTAAGTCGCTCGACTTTTATGTATTTACCGGAATAGGTGGACTTGGTTATTCGATAAAGGGAAATAGTAACCTTAAGAATTACGGCTTTAATCCCGGAGGATTTACTGGTGTGATCCCGGTTGGCCTTGGTACCACACTGATTTATTCCCCAAATTTTAATTTTGGAGTTGAATTAGCCGGAAGATATTCATTTTCTGATAATCTAGATGGTTATTCTAATGTACAATATTCCCGCTCGAATGACGTTTATTATTTTTTCAATTTCACGATTACTTATAAGATGAAGACTGGACCAAATGGGTTGCCATCCTTCAGATGATAAAGAGCTGGATCCCTTTTAATGAAAAAAATACACTGGTTATTAATATTTTTATTTCTGACACTCTCCTTATCCGGTCAGCGTAATTCCGATTATGGAGTATTTGCAGGGGTCTCCTCGTACATTGGCGATATAAATCCTAACAGGCTTTTGTATTCACCACTCCCGGCCGGCGGAATTTTCTATAGATATAACTTAAACCCGCGGCAAGCGTTAAGAGCCAATCTATTTCTGGGAGGTATTCAGGGAAATGACCTTGATTTTAATAATGGTTTTCAACAGGCGAGAGCAGCATCATTCTCAGGTACTGTTGGCGAATTGGCTATCCAGTTTGAATTCAATTTCTTCCCCTACTCGACACAAGGGAAGCGATGGAATTTTACTCCATATTTCGCCGCAGGTGCGGGAATTGCCATGGTCAATACAGTATCTTTTACATATGCACCTGTCATTCCGTTCTCATTTGGTTTTAAAGTTAATGTCTATAAAAATATCGGATTGGAGGCCGAATATGGTTTTCGTAAAACTTTTTATGATAACTTTGACGGCGTAAAAGATTTGGTTGCCCCGTCAGATTATTCATGGATTCATAACAATGACTGGTACACTTTCACAGGAATAGCAGTCACATGGAAGATCTATAATAAATTGGCCGGTTGTCCTGCTTATGGCGAAGTCGATTCTAAAAGGAAACGTTAGGGTATGCAGTTAAGGAAACAGATAGATAGCAATAAATTGCCTTCACATGTGGCAATTATTATGGATGGAAACGGAAGATGGGCACGACAAAGGGGCCTTGATAGAATATTTGGGCATCAGCAGGGTGTCAACGCAGTAAGAGAAGTAATCGAGACCGCTGCAGAGTTGGGAATCGGATATCTTACCCTTTACGCTTTTTCAAACGAAAATTGGGGAAGACCTGATGAAGAAGTATCTGCTTTAATGGGAATAATGATCCAGTCGCTTAGTAATGAGACAGAAACATTATTAAAAAATAATATCCGGCTCAATGCAATAGGTGATATGGAACGGCTTGCAGACGATGTAAGGGAAAGGCTTTTTAAAACAATAAAACTGACTTCTGCCAGTACCGGACTTAAGCTGATCATTGCACTGAGTTACAGTTCGCGATGGGAGATTACGATGGCAGCAAGAAAAATTTCAATTGCTGTGAAAAATGGAAGTCTTAATCCTGAATCAATTACTGAAGAGGATTTTGAAAAATATCTTAACACTAACGGAATCCCTGATCCGGAACTGATGATCAGAACCAGTGGTGAGTTAAGAATAAGCAATTTCCTTTTATGGCAGGTCGCTTATGCTGAATTCTACTTTACTGAAACTCTTTGGCCTGATTTTGGTAAGGATGATTTTTATAATGCTATAATTGACTTCCAGAAGAGAGAACGAAGATTTGGAAAAACTAGTGAACAAGTTTCGGAAAAATGATAATATGATGGTGATCAAAAAAATTAGAAGGACTTTTTTAGCAACATTTCTGGCTCTTTTGAGCTTTTCACTGAATGCTCAGGAAAAACAGAAAATAGTTGATTTTATGACGGTTGAGGATTACATCATAGGTGGTGTAAGTGTAACGGGAGTCAGATTTCTTGATACAAATGCACTTATAGGAATTTCCGGACTGAGAATTGGGCAGACTGTTACTATTCCGGGCGATGCTGTAACTACTGCTGTGCAGAAATTGTGGCAACAGGGGCTGTTTTCCGATGTCAGAGTCTCTATATCAAAGGTCCAGTCGGATACGGTTTATCTTGATATCAACTTACAGGAAAGGCCAAGGATATCATCCATAAAGCTTAATGGACTGAAAACCTCAGAGATAACAGATCTTAAGAAGAAGATAAATCTACCTATCGGATCACAGGTAACCCCTTACTTGCTTAATACAGCCCAAAAAATAATTGTGGACCATTTCGTAGAAAAAGGTTTCCTGAACACACAGGTCAATTATGTTCAGAAAGATGATCCTGACCAGCCGAATAATGTCATCCTGAACGTTAATGTAGACAAAAAAGAAAAAGTAAAGATTGCAAACATAACTTTTGTTGGAAATGAGTACTTCCATTCCTCAGTGCTCCGGAGAAAATTAAAATCAACTAAGGTAAAGAATCTAAATTTTTTCAGGGCTTCAAAGTTTATCAAAGCGAAGTTCATTGAAGATAAACAGAAACTTACCACTTTTTATAATGATAACGGATTCAAGGATTTTACTATTCTCTCGGATTCTCTCTATACAGTTTCAGAATACCGGGTAGGTTTACTGATAAGAATTGATGAAGGGAAACAATATTTCCTGAGAAATGTGGATTGGGTTGGTAACAGCGTGTATAAGAAGGAGGATCTTAAGAAGGTATTTAATGTTGATAAAGGAACGGTCTATAACCAGTCGCTAATCGACGATAGACTGAACGGATCTGCAGGCGCCCAGGACGCTGTAAGTAATCTTTACCAGGATCATGGCTACCTTTTTTCCCGTCTTACACCCGTGGAAGCTAAGATTGACCATGACTCTATCGATCTTGAAGTCAGAATTTACGAAGGAGATCAGGCCTATCTTAATAATGTTCTGATTACTGGTAATACCAGAACTAATGAACATGTAGCCCGGCGTGAACTCTATACCCTGCCTGGAGAGCTCTTCAGCAAAACCAAAATAATAAGGTCAATCCGCCAGTTGGGAGTTCTTGGTCATTTTGACCCGGAAAAGATCAGTCCGACCCCCCTTCCTGATATCACAAACGGAACAGTCGATCTTCTTTATAAGCTTGAAGAAAAAGCAAATGACCAGTTCGAGGTATCCGGTGGCTGGGGAGCAGGTATGCTTGTCGGTACCGTTGGTGTAAAATTTAATAATTTTGCCATGCGTAACTTCTTCAACCTGAAGGAATGGCGTCCTTATCCTTCCGGTGATGGCCAGTCAGTAAGTTTAAGGGTTCAGTCAAATGGTCGTATTTATACATCATATAATATTTCATTTGTTGAACCCTGGCTTGGAGGTAAGAACCCTAATACTTTCTCCGTTTCCCTGTACGAGTCGGTTATGACAAATGGAAAGAAGGCAAGTGAGGATGGATACCAGTCTATGATTATCAATGGTGCATCAATAGGTTTAGGTAAAAGACTCGCGTGGCCTGATGACTTCTTTGCACTTTATGGTGAAGTAAACTATCAGAGGTATAATTTGCATAACTATACCGTTTACTCATTCCTTTTTGATAATGGTACCTCCAACCTCTTTAGCTTTACAACGAAACTAACCAGGTTTTCAACTGGTCCTAACCTGATATATCCTGAAAGCGGGTCTTCATTTACCCTTTCGCTACAATTAACTCCACCTTATTCGCTTATAAGCGGCCAGAATATGAAAGATGTTTCAGATCAGGTGAAGTACAAGTGGATTGAATTCCATAAATGGACATTTAAATCGGATTATTATTATCCGTTGACAAAGAATAGTAAATTAGTTCTCAATGCACGTTTTGCATTTGGATATATAGGGTACTATAATAAAGATATCGGGCCATCTCCTTTTGAGAACTTTTCAGTCGGTGGTGACGGTATGACGGGTTATAGCTTTTATGGTCGTGATATGATAAAAGTAAGAGGTTATGGATCTGGCAGCGATGGAGTGGGATCACTCACGCCAAGTGACCCTCTTAAGCCAGGAGTTCCTTCAGGAAATGTTTATTCAAAAATCACTTTGGAACTTCGATATCCTGTATCTCTGAACCCTCAGGCTACCATATACCTTCTCTCATTTGTCGAATCCGGCAGAGCCTGGTATTCGCTCAGTGAATATAATCCGTTCAAGATGAACCGTGCGGCAGGGTTTGGAGTCAGAGCCAATCTGCCAATGTTTGGATTGCTTGGTGTTGATTGGGGTTATGGTTTCGACCCTGTTCCTGAACCTGCAAAATATCCAAATTCAAATCATTCACAATTCCAGTTTACAATTGGTCAAGAGTTTTAATTAATAAATATTTACTGCTATGAAGAAAATAGGGATATTAATTGGATTATTCATTCTGACTTCGGCTATGGCTATTGCTCAGAAATATGCTTTTGTTGATTCTGAATATATAAGGAAAAACATTCCTGCATTCACAACTGCCCAGGATCAACTCGACAAACTTTCCAAACAATGGGAAAAAGAAGTTGCTGACGGTTTAGCTGTTGTTGAACAGATGTATAAATCATATCAGAATGAGTCAGTTCTTCTTTCCCAGGATATGAAAACCAAAAGGGAAGAAGCAATCGTTGCTAAGGAAAAAGAGATGAAAAACCTTCAGAATAAGTATTTTGGTGTTGATGGTGATCTTTTTAAGAAAAGAGAAGAATTGGTTAAACCAATCCAGGATGAGATTATTAAAGCTATAAAAGAGATTGCAGTTGATGGAAGTTATGCTGTCATTTTTGATACTGCAGCAGGTGGCAATATACTGTTTGCCAACCCAAAATTTGACATCAGCGATCAGGTTCTTGAAAAATTAGGTTATAAAAATTAATTAATTACTTTTGCATATATTGTTTAATAAAATTATTTAAAATGAGAAGATTTATAAGTATAGCATCGTTGATGATTATCCTTGCTTTGGCCGGACAAAGTGCAATTGCTCAGAATTTTAAGTTTGGGCATATAAACAGTGATGAACTCATTCAATCAATGCCTGAATATGATTCAGCCACCGTTAAACTCGAGAAATTCCGTAAAGAACTCGTTAATGCACTTGAATTGATGCAGGTTGAATTGAATACTAAAAGTGAAGCATATCAAAAAGAGAGTAAAAATCTTAGTGATATCGTTAAACAGACAAAAGAACAGGAACTGATGGATATGCAGAAAAGAATTCAGGATTTTCAGACAAATGCTCAGACACAACTTCAGAATAAACAGACTGAAGTTTTCCAGCCTATTTATACCAAAGTTGACAAAGCAATAAAAGACGTGGGTAAAGAGAATGGATTTTTCTATGTATTTGACGTTGCTAAAGGTGCACTGCTCTATTTTGATGAAACAAAGAGTATTAATATCATGGCTCTTGTGAAAACGAAACTTGGGTTAAAATAATTCATAAATCTTAATTCAATGACCATCCTTAATCGGGATGGTCATTTTTTTAATATACCTGTAAAGTGAAAGAACAACCAATTGGTATTTTTGATTCAGGGGTGGGAGGACTAACTGTCGCTCATGCAATTAAACAGATTTTACCTGGCGAAAGCCTCATCTATTTCGGTGATACAGCTCATCTGCCATATGGAGATAAATCGGCAGAATCTATCAGATACTACTCTCAGAGGATTACTGAATTCCTGCTGGAACATAATTCAAAAGTTGTTCTTATTGCCTGCAACTCAGCGTCTGCCTCAGCATTCGATTCACTTAAGAAAGATTTTCAAAACAAAACCATACTTATTGATGTTATCGACCCGGTTGTAGATTATCTGAGTACAAGAACTTTTAATAAAATTGGGGTTATCGGGACAAAGAGGACAATCAGTTCAGGGACTTATGAGAAGAAAATAAAGGAAAAATCACCATCGACTACTGTTGTCTCAATGGCAACTCCCTTACTGGTTCCAATGATCGAAGAGGGATTTATATTCGACGATATCAGTAATGCAATTATTCGCACTTATCTGTCAAATGAATCTCTTGCCGGAATACAGGCATTAATACTTGGCTGCACGCATTATCCGATAATTAAAAACCAGATAAGTAAAATATTTAATTTTAATGTAGAAGTTATCGATTCAGCCAGAATTGTTGCTATGATCCTTAGAGATGTGCTGGATAAAAATAACCTTTTAAACGATTCCGGAAATGTTAAGGACCAGTTTTTTATTTCAGACTATACACCTTATTTTGAAAAGATTGCCCGGATGTTTTTTGAGGGAGAAATAAATCTGAAAAAGGCAGATATCTGGAGTTGAGATGCACACCTAATCTTTCTTAATATTTAACCCGCCCCTTTCCCCCCGAGGGGGGGTATTCCTCGATTTTTATCCAGATTTTTCTAAAAAGTTCGTGAATTAGTGCCCCTTTAGGGAGGATGGGGGGGATAAAACAGGGAGGGTAGCAAAATATATGAACTTGTACGAGGCAAGTTAAAAGACTGAAGCGAAGTGGTATATGTGTTATAAATATGATCAATATCATACTCATAAATCTTTTTTTATACCACTTTCAATGTTTTAAAAGTTAATTTTGTGCATTAGAAGCAGTTAGTTATCTCATTTTTCATATTATACTGAAATAAATTAACAGGTATCATGAGTAAAAAATCAAGGGTTATCGAAAGAGAAGAAGTGGTTATCCGTTTCTCAGGCGATTCAGGTGACGGAATGCAGCTGACGGGCACTCTCTTCTCCGACACTGCCGCTTTATTCGGAAACGACTTATCGACTTTTCCTGACTATCCGGCAGAGATTCGTGCCCCACAGGGAACAGTTGGAGGTGTTTCAGGATTTCAGGTTCATCTGGGCCATTCGAAAATAAATACCCCCGGAGATTTTTCTGACGTGCTGATAGCAATGAATCCGGCTGCCATCAAAGCCAATGCAAAATGGATCAAACCGGGCGGGACAATTATTTATGATGAAGGAAATTTCACAGAAAAAAACATCGAGAAAGCAGGTTATGAAAAAGATCCTATATTAGAGGAAAAGCTTGAAAGTTACAATGTTATTGCAGCTCCGATTTCTTCAATGGTAAAAGAAGCACTTAAAGACTTTGGTCTTGATCCAAAATCTGTACTGAGGACAAAAAATATGTTTGCATTAGGTATGGTTTACTGGCTTTTCGACCGCAAACTCAAGTATACTGAAGATTATTTTGAAAAGAAGTTCAGGAATAAACCAGGTATGGCCGAGGCAAATAAAACTGCATTGCGTGCAGGCTATTATTATGCCGAAACTATTGAAGCTTTGAACCCTACCTACAAAATTCTTCCTGCCCAGATCGCAAAAGGAACATATCGTAATATTAACGGAAATTCGGCAACAGCATGGGGTTTTATAGCAGCAGCCGAAAAATCCGGACTGGAACTGTTTATCGGTTCTTATCCCATTACACCGGCAACAGGAATCCTAGAAGAACTGGCAGCCCGCAAAGACCTTGGTGTTAAAAGCTTTCAGGCTGAAGATGAGATAGCCGGCATCTGTACTTCTCTTGGTGCAAGTTTTGCAGGTAACCTGGCTGTTACGTCAACTTCAGGGCCCGGACTGGCACTTAAATCGGAAGCTATCGGACTGGCTGTAATGGCTGAACTTCCCATTGTAATTGTAAATGTTCAGAGGGGTGGTCCCTCAACCGGACTTCCGACAAAAACTGAACAGGCCGATCTTATGCAGGCTCTTTATGGCCGTAATGGAGAATGCCCGGTTGTCGTAATCGCTTCAAGTACACCATCTGATTGTTTCCATTTTGCTTTTGAGGCAGCAAGAATTGCGTTGGAACACATGACCCCGGTTTTACTTCTTTCTGACAGTTATCTTGCCAATGGTACAGAACCATGGAGAATTCCGGAAATGAAAGATCTTCCAAAAATCAATCCTCCGTTTGCTGACAGAACCGAGATCCCGTTTTTACCATATAAGCGTGATAATGATAAGCTTGCAAGGTCATGGGCAATACCGGGGATCGCTGGCCTGGAACACCGGATCGGGGGTCTTGAGAAGACTGTCAAAGGAACCGTATCTTATACTCCTGAAAATCATGAACAGATGGTTAAGCTCAGAGCGGAAAAGGTTGAAAGAGTTGTGAATGAAATTCCCGACCTGGAGGTTTATGGTGCCAAATCAGGTGAGGTACTTGTGGTTGGCTGGGGCGGATCATATGGATACCTGATAACTGCCGTACGTGAATTACAGGAGGTAGGGCATAAAATAAGCATGGTTAACTTCAATTATATCAATCCTTTGCCAAAGAACGTAAAAGATATTTTCAGCAGGTTTAAAAAGATAGTTATCTGCGAATTAAATATGGGACAGTTTGCAAACTATCTGCGTATAAAACACCAGGAGTTCACCTATGAACAGATAAATAAAGTTCAGGGTCTCCCGTTTACAGTAAATGATATTAAAGAAAAATGCATCAAAATGCTGGAGGATAAATAAAATGGCTGATACTATAGAATATAAATATACAGCGAAAGATTTTAAGAGCGATCAGGAAGTAAGATGGTGCCCGGGCTGTGGTGACCACGCAGTTTTGAGTTCTGTTCAAAGAGCCCTGGCCGAACTGGAGATTCCTAAAGAGAAGTTTGCTTTTATCTCTGGTATAGGTTGTTCTTCAAGATTTCCATATTACATGGATACTTATGGATTTCATAGTATTCACGGACG
>Ga0208478_1000651_pt1 | contig 11351 bp, 7 predicted proteins | sample NGESurdeep072012_5_FD_184462 | JGI IMG/M metagenome (GOLD analysis project Ga0208478, IMG submission 184462) | Arctic peat soil microbial communities from Barrow, Alaska - NGEE Surface sample 415-2 deep-072012 (SPAdes) | ecosystem: Environmental > Terrestrial > Soil > Wetlands > Peat ... | reverse complement strand
ACCTCGAGGTGGAATCCGCGATCCAGGACGCAATGGATCGACTCGCCAAGCAACGACGCTTCCCGATCTTCGGCTAGCCCTGAGGCGAAGAACGCGGCAGGACGGTCGCCGTCAACAGCGGCGTTCTGGTCCCGATCCTCGACGAACCGCACCTCCTCACGGGTGAGCAGCTCGAAAGGTCTTCGTCCCGCCAGCTCGCCGGAGGCTCGATGCCGCTTGGGTTGCGAGTTGGGGTGACTCCGTCAAACCCTATGACGAGTCCTGGCCTCCAGGCTATAGGCTAGTCGGCGCCTGCGCGGAACGGGGCTGCATGACGCCGGTTGCCCTGGGGACAGCTATGTAAGGAGGAAGCCTAAGCGGTGTCCTCGACCAGCGTCGGGATCATCGGCCCGTCGCCCGATGGGTCCGCGATGCCGTCCTCTTGCCAGGTGTAGCGACCGGCCAGCACGCGCTGGGCGGCGGCGTAATTGGCGTCGTCGTCGTTGGACCACAGGTCGTGGAAGAGCGTCTCGGCGCGGCGCTTGGCTTGCTGGCTGAACAGCTCGGCGAGCTCGACTGCCTCGGTCTTGCGCTCGGGCTGTTCGCGCCCGATCGTGTCGGCATAGCAGACGGCTGAGGAGATCGCGAACAGCTCGGCGCCGATGTCGACGATGCGCCCGAGGAACGATTGCTTTTGCTCGAGCTTTGCCTGCCAGCGGCCCATGCCGTAGAAGGTCGAGCGTGCGAGCTTGCGCGAGGAGCGCTCGACGTAGCGCAGGTAGGGGGCGAGCTTGCCGAACTCCTCGTAGGAGCGAGGGTTCTGGCCCTTGCCGACAGCCAGCTGCGGCAGCCACTTGGAGTAGAACATCCCGGCCTTCAGCGCCGCATCCGCCTTCGTCTTGAGATCACCGCCCGGCGTCAGCAGGTCGCCGGCGGCCTGGAGGTGCTGATCAACCGCCTCACGCGCGATCAGCAAGTGCATGATCTCGCTGGAGCCCTCGAAGATGCGGTTTACGCGCATGTCTCGCAACGCTTGCTCCACCGGCACGGGCTTCTCGCCGCGCGCCTGCAGCGACGCCGCGGTCTCGTAGCCACGCCCGCCGCGCACCTGGAGCAGCGCGTCGATCACCTGCCAGGCAAGCTCCGAGCCGTACACCTTGCAGAGTGCGGCCTCGATCCGGACATCGTTGGCCTTGTCATCGGCTAGCCGGCCGGCGACGTCGAGCATCGCCTCGAGACCGAACGCGCTGCCGGCGATGAACGCCACCTTCTGCGCAACCGCGTCGTGCTTGCCGATCGGCCGACCCCACTGCACGCGCTCCATGGACCACTCCCGGGCGATCTTCGTTGCCCACTTCGCAGCGCCGACGGCGCTCGCCATCAGCGCCAGCCGGCCCGTGTTCAGGGTGCTGAGCGCGATCCGGAGGCCGTCGCCCTCGCGAGCGATCCGGTTCTCCTCGGGCACGAACACTTTATCCAGGCGCGTCACCGAGTTCTCGATGCCGCGCAACCCCATGAACGCGTTGCGGTGCTCGACCGTGATCCCCTCGCTGTCGTAGGGCACGACGAACGCGCTGATGCCGCCGCGGTGGCCCTCGCTCTTCGGGACCTTGGCCATCACAACCGCGATGTCCGCGATCGTGCCGTTCGTCGCCCACAGCTTGCGACCGCTCAGCAAGTAGCCACCCTCGACCGGCATCGCTACCAGGTCGCCCTCGCCAACCACAGGCGTCGCGGTCGAGGCCATCCGCGCCGGGTCAGATCCCACATCAGGCTCGGTCAGCAGGAACGCGCTGACGTGGTCCTTGGCGACCAGCGGCAGCCACTTGCGCTTCTGCTCCTCGCTGCCGAACATCCGGATCGGCTCCGCCACACCAATCGATTGGTGCGCGCTCAGCAGCGCGCAAAGCGACGAATGCCAGACACCGGCAAGCGCCAGCGCCCGGTTGTAATACACCTGCGACAGGCCCAGCCCACCGTACTCCTCCGAGACCTTGATCCCCAGCGCGCCGATCTTCTTGAGCCCATCGATCACGCGGACGGGGACCTTCGCGTCGCGCTCGATCTCGAGCGGATCAACCTCGGTCTCGAGGAACACGCGCAGCCGCGCGAGGAAACGCTCGCCCTTCTCGACCGCGTCCGGATCCAACCGCGGCTGCGGATGGATCAGGTCGAGCCGGAAATCGCCGAGGAACAGCTCCCTGCCAAAACTCGGCAGCTTCCAGTCCGCCTCGCGCGCCGCCTCAACGACGTCGCGAGCCTGCTTCTCTGTAATGTCGCTGGCCACGGGTAGTCTGCTCCTAAGTGGGGTCGGTCCGCATGATGTATACGCCTCTAGCATGGCATCAGCGGCGACGCACACGCGATCCGCCGCCGAGACTCCCGCCCTCGGCCTATCTACGTACCGGTCGCGCTCGAGCTCGCCGATGACTACGGCGGGACAGTCAATCATGCTGGACGCGCAGCTGGTCGAGCGTAACTGGCTGCTCGCTCGCGCTCCGTAGTCGCTCGAGCATTCGCAGTTCTTGGGGTTCAGCGAGCGCCATCGACAGGATTGGTGCCCCATTCCCCCCGGGACCAAGTCAAGGCGAGATCGGCCGGATCAACAGCGTGTTTGCGGGCGTCATACGCCGGTCCCCTTGACCGCCCGCCACGCAATCAGCATAAGCCGATCACCTTCGCAGATCTGCACGCGATCGTCGCACTCGACGCCCGCGCTACACGATCTGAGGCTCTCGGGAACGCCAGCCACGACCTCTTCGCACTACTCCGGTGCGCGAGACCGGCACGCACCGCCACCCTGCGTCGGCTCCCATCAGCGGTCGCCCTCGTCGTGCGGACGGCAGCAGATGAGACGCGCTAGTCGGCTCCAGCGCACGACGAGGTCCGGCTGCCTAGGACAACACTCGGCCAGCTCTCGCTTCGCGACCACAGTCGCGCGCTCTTCCGCCCAGGTGTGTGCGCGCTGTACGCGAAGCGCTCAGCATCCAGCAGGCCGGCCGCTCGAGCGGCGGAACGAAACGTTCGGGCTTGTGGCGGCGGGCGATAAGACCCGTTGTTCTACCGACTCTGCACGGGGACGTGACGCCAGCGGACGATCCCTTTGATGTTGCGCTCGCTCCGCACGTAGACGAGCGCTCCGCCGACGCTGGACGCGCTCGGCTTCGACGATGCCGGCGACTCCTATGCCACGCCAGCTATCACGCCTGGCAGCGAGGCGCTGACGATCGCATTGATGGCGACGGCGTGGCTCGACCGGCGAGCGACGATCCAGCCGTGCGGCGTCGCGACGGACCGGATCGGGCGCGGGACGAGCGCTCGGTCGCCAAGGCAATCGCCGCCGGGCTGGGCAGGCGGAACGTCAAAGCGATCATCCGATTTCCGGGACCGCGGCTCCGACCACCGATCTCGTCGCCCGCGTTGCGTCGCTCTAGCGGTCGGGTTAGGCTCGGCCTCCATTCACCGATACGAGGAAGACGAGATGGCGGTTGGCCTGCGGATCAAGTTCGACGGCGGCACGGAGGAGCAGTACAAGGCGATCCACTCGCACATGCGGATCGATGAGAACTCACCCGACGGCATGATGATCCGGTTCTTCTCCCATGGAATCTGGGGAAGAGCAGGCATCACCGGCCTGGCACGGAACGGCTCGCCGGGCAGTTGGACCTTGTGTTTGAGCGCGACCCGCAGAACCGTCGACGGGGACACGAACACCGCGCCGACACACGAGCCGCGGTGCGCGAGCTTGCGATGCGACAGGTCCACATGACCCCCAGGTCTCGATCAGATCCAGGATCGCGGCCTCCGCCCAGTCGAGGATCCCGTGCACGGAACCGCCACCGGGATCGCGGTCCTCCAGCGTCCCCGTCTCCCGCAACCGCGCTCGCCAGCGGTGCGCACGGACGTCGGCGAGGTCCAGCACCCGACACGCACGAGCGCCCCGGCGCTCACGCGCGGGGACCGGGCCGAAAAACCCGAGCGCTGCCTTCCCCGGTGCAACGTCAACTCGATCGCCATCTCCTTGAGCTCGAGGAACACCTCCCCCTCCTCCTCCGGCGTCAACTGCCGACGCGGCTTGCGCCTGCCGTTCTCCATCATCGATCCTCCTGGGTTAAGGCCCCCGAAGCCTCCCAGGATGTGCTTGAAAAGCGACCCGACCTCTATCACGAGTCAGACGCACGGGAGGTCGATCTCGCGGTGTGCCGCGTCGCCGCACGCGTCCGCGTGTCGGTGTCGGCGCACTTCTTGCGCCTCATGTTCGCGACCGGGCTGGTGCGCTCCGACAACCACATCGTGCTCATCGCCGAGCTCGCCGGTACCGGCGGTTTGACAGGACCCCGCCGCCACATCCTGTCCGTCCTCCAGGGCCGACCGTCAGAGGCGTACCGGACCCCGAGATCGGGGTTCTGGGTCGGTCGTGCTCAGGTTGCCGCGGGTGGCGCGAGGGTGGTTCGTCGGGCTGCGTTGCGGATGGGTGAGCGGGGGTGAGGATCTCACGCAGCGCGTCGATCGCTCGCTGGGGGCGGTGCGTCGGCGACCGGTGGCGGCGATCCAGGTAGGGTTCGAGCCGTGAGCGTGGAGAGTGATGGAGGGGGCGGCGCGGGTTTGGTGCTCGGTGGGGGCGGGGCGCGTGGGGCCTACGCGTCTGGAGCGCTGTCGGTGTTGCTGCACGAGCTCAAGGATCAGGTGAGGGTGATCGTCGGGACCAGCGCGGGGGCGCTGATCTCGGCGTATCTGGCGGCCAACTGGCATCGTTCTATCGAAGAGGCGATCGAGGACGGGCTCAGCTTCTGGCGCGAGCTGCGATTTGGGGACGTGCTCGCGCCGCTGATGGCGCCCCGCGGGGCGGCTCGGTTTATGCGCTACATCGGCGAGTTTCTACCCGTGAGCAGCCTGCACGCCCCGTCGGTGCTGCACCCCGAGCCGCTAGAGCAGACGCTTGGAAGGCTGGTGGACTTTGACCAGCTGGGCGAGAACATCCGCGAGCAGCGGGTGGCGCTCGGGGTGGTCGCTACCCCCGCCCACAGCAACAGGTCGGTCGTCTTTCACCAGGGCGGGATCCCGCGACACCGCGACGATCCTTTGCGCGGCATCGAGTACGTCGCGACCCCCAAGCTGGGCACTCAGCATATCCTGGCCTCTGCGGCGATCCCGGCGCTGTTCCCGGCCGTTCGCGTGACCAAGCCCGAGCAAGCGGCCGGCTGGTACTTCGACGGTGGCCCGCGCCTGAACACGCCGATCAAGCCGGCGCTGTGGCTGGGGGCCGAGCGCGTGATCGTGATCGCGCTCAACTCCGTGGGCCCGAGCCGCGCGCCAGCGCCCGAGCACCAGCCCGACTTCTACGTCGGGGCCGCGCATCTACTGCACGGAGCGCTGGGGGACCCGCTGGCGCAGGACATCCGCACGCTGGCCAACACAAACGCGCTGATCGCGGCCCGGCGTGCGGGCGAGGAGCGACGTTCTGGCGCCGGACTCGCCACGCGCCAGGAGCAGCCCGACAGCCTGGACGAGCCGGTCCACCCCGTCCCCTACATCTTCATCGCGCCCGAGGACCCCTCAGCGATCGGCGAGATCGCCCGACACGTCTACCGCAAGCACTACAGGCGCCCGTGGAAGCCCGACGCGCGCGATCTGTGGCTGCTGGGAAAGATTCTCGACGGCGGTGCGGACGCCATGCACGGCGAGCTCTTGAGCTACGTGTTCTTCGCCGGCGAATTCGCCGAAGAACTGATCCAGCTCGGCCAAGCCGACGCGCAACGCTGGATCGACGAGCACCCGGAGGACCTCTGGCAGCTCGATCCACTACCCGCCTGGACCCAGCCGCGAGCAGCGACGCACGCGCCCCCAGCTCCCCACAGCTAACGGAGCAGGTGGGCTTGAGCCCCGTCGAGACCCACGGTCGGCAGACGTCACGCATGCTCGAATCCGGACAACGAGCAAGCGCCGCGCGCTGTCGCATTCGGCGGCGAGCGGCCCTCCCCGCCGCGGACCAGCCCACTATCGCTCCGGAACGATTCCGGCACTCCGGGCGGTCGTGGGGGCCGGCGGCCGCGACGCTCCTACGGCCGTTCCGAACCGGTAGTATCGGCCCGGCCCGTCCGGCTACGGAGAGTGCTGCGTGTAGACCTCCTGTGTCAACCTCCGGCCGCGATCAGTCTCTGGAGGGCGGTGGTGTCGGTTAGGGTCGTAGGTGTAGTGGTCGTGCCAGAGGCGCCAGATGACCTGGCTCCAGGCCGGACCGAGGATGCGTGCTGCCTGGGCGTGGCCGGCGCCTCTGGCGCGGGCCCCGGTGTAGATGTCGGTGGCCCAGGGGTTGTGGCAGCGGCTTGAGTCAGCGAGCGTGTCGAACGCGTCGGGAGGCGGTGGTCGCTGCGTTGACGCAGGCTCGGTCGCGAGAGCAACAGCGATGCGCGCTTGCCAAACGTGCGCGGCTCGAGCGACCGGCAAGCGCTTCAGCGAGTGCCGCTCGGCGCGGCTGAGCGGAAGTCTCCGCGCTGAGGGCAGCGATGCTGGTGCCTCTGCTCAGGAGCATCAGCGCCGCCGCGGACTGCAGACACTGCCGCAATCCATGGCGATGCAGCGGCCTGCGGCCGGCCGACGACGCAGCTACGTCGAGATCGATCTCAACGAGCGATGCATCCTCCTTCGCATCACCCGCGAGGAGCCGTACGACCGACGCCAAGCGCGTGTTCTCCGGCGCCTTTCGGAGCGGCTCGCCAACGGGCCGAGGTGCCGGCCGAAGACCTGGCGGTGATCATGGTCGAGAACGGTTCATGCGAAGAGGCGGAGCCGCCGCGCAGTCAGAGTGGCGATTAGTATTAGTGGCAGCTACCCACAATCTCCGGCCATGCCTGGTGGGCTCTACTAGCCGGTTCCCGGCCTGCGACCGTAGAGCCTCCGCGAAACAGTGAAGCTGGACCGTGGCGAGCGTCTACGGATATTCGAACTGCACAGCAAGGGGACCGAACTCGCCGCTCGCCGGCCGGGCTTGGCTGCCCAGCGGAAGCTTGAGCCAGTAGTCGAGCGCGGATGTGTTCCCGGCCCAATCCCAAGCGTAGATCGTGAGCCGGTAACGACCAGAGCGTAGACCGCCGACGGGTAGCGGCGGCGTCAGTCCGCCGGCCAGCCAGTACGCCCAGTTCGGGATGCACCTCACCTTGGTGAAGAAGCAGGCGAATCCTGGGTTCGCGGCGCCTGGCGCGAAGATGACCGGCTTCAGGCCGGGGGGGTAGTTCTGCGACCCGCGCATCGCCCAGTTCAGGCCTGTCAGCGCTCGGCCTCGGGCGTCATACAGGCGCCACGCGAGGGACGATGGCGCGAGCACGGGTGTCTCGTACCGGCCCTTCTGCACGAAGCTCTGGGGGTCGAACACGCCGACAACCACACGCCCGTCGGCGAAGACGTGGGGGATGCCGATGACCGGCGATTCGGCGTCGCTGTAGGGACGCAGACTGCCTCCGGGTCTGAGCGGGTTCAAATAGTCCGATGTGCTGCCCTCGGACAGCGCGACGTGATAGAAGCCGTACAGCACCCGGCCGATCATGGTCTTGTACGCGACCACGTATTGCCCGTTGGCGACGGTCGGCTGGATGTGCCAGTAGTAGAACCGGCCCACGTCAACGTTCACGTCGGGGCTGCTCGGGTAGCGAATCGATGCGTAGCCGGACTGCATGGCGTACACCGGTTGCGAGTTGTTCGCTTCGATGTCGACCGCAACGTGGAAGTTGGCTGGACGCAGCTCGTTGATCCCGGCGCGGATCGCGTGCTGCTGGTGGAAGGGCCTCAGCGGCCACCCGGGGATCACTCCCGCTGGAGTGCAGCCCACCGAGCACGGCAGCCCGTCGTCCCAGTACGGCGGCAGTCGATCGGCGCGGGTGCTCGCGCGCTGGAACCGCGAGAGGGCGAACGGCCACACGTCCAGACGCAGGCCGTTTCGGTCCGCGATCGCGGTGTACGTGAGCCGCGCTCGAACCCGCAGCCTCTGATCGCCCGTGCTGGCGGCGACCAGCGGTTGGTCGCGGGTCCATGCGCTGGTCGACCGCACGGCCCGGGAGCGTGCGACAACGAAGTTCGTGTCAGGTACCGTCGCAAACGCCAGCATCTCCGAGCTCAGCACCAGCGCGCGGCGAGCGCGGGTGCCCGAGCGCACCTCCACCCGGCCCGAGAGAACCCTGACCGCCAAAGCCCCTGTCAGCGTCGGGTTGGACCCCGGAGCCAACGCGAGGTCCCGACATTCCAGACGGACTTCGCCGTGTGTCACTCGGTAGCGATTACCGGCGTACGAGAGCACGAGCATCCCCAACCGTCCTACGCGAATGTCATCGCCGGTCTGCAGGAACAGCCCGGCGCCCGGGGTTCCGGTGGGGGCAGCCACGGGCTGGCCATGACGGCTCACCGCGACGTGGGCCGGGATCCTGGGGAGCGGGATATGGGTTGCGCAGGCGGCGATCACGTCGGGCCGGACACTGGCTCACCCGCGGGCACGTGATACGTCACGGGTCGCAAAGGGCGGGGGATGCTTGAGGTAGCGATCGAAATGTACCGCCGTCGTGCAGTAGACCTGTGCGTGAGTCCGCGAGCACAACTGGTGAAGGAAATCCGTGACGAGGGTGTGGTAGTCCAGCGAGTCCTCAACTCCCGACTGATACAGCGACCACGACCCGGTGTCGTAACGCGGCAGCTCCGCGCGGGCCTCGGCGTCTCCGGCAGCGAACAGCCGCTGTCCCACCGGATCCCCACTCACCTTGGCGTAGTCGAACAGCCCGATCAGGGTCTGGAGAAACCCGTTGATGACCGCGACCTGCGGGTCCGGCGCGAACGAGTACAGCAGGTACCGCCGGCCCCGCGCAGTCCTGACGCCGACGCCGACGGGCGGTTCGTCGCTGAAGATCGGCAGCGAGCGCCGCGCGAGGTCCAGGTAGGTCGCATCATGCGTTGCCTCATACGTCTGCGTGAGTGCTTGCACCGCTGTCCCTTGCGACATCGCACTCGTCCATGGTGGCGCCCCGCCGTCGAAGTGGAAGTAGTACTCCCACGCGAGTCCGCCCCCCCGATCCACGCCGAGCGGAATCAACTCGTCCACGAGGCTGCGCAGACGCGGCCAGAACTTGCGCCCGGCCGCGAACATCCAGTCCGCTTGCCCCCAGCTCCCGAGCTCCTGCAACGCGATTCCCTGCCCCGCGTAGTACTCCCACACGATCTGCGATCCGCCAAACTGAACCCGCTGACCGGACGAAAGCAGTGGGCCGTGCGTCCACCACCGGCGGTTGCGGTCCAGTGTGAGGAACAGCACTGGCAGGCGCGACGGCGTGAGCTCACCGGCGGCGGCGATCCCGTGCACGTTCTCGATTACCGCCTCGAGCTCTACAGCACGCGTGCCCCTGAGCCTCTTGACCGAGCTCAACGAGGAATTGAAGCTGTTGAGGTACCGCACGTAATGGGCCCGATCGATCCGATGCGTCCGGTACAGACGCGCGAGCTCGGTACGGACGTTGCGATCGACAACCCGCGGGCGGCCGGCGGACGGGGCCACGCGGGTATCGCGCCCCGTGCCAGGCCCGGCGGGCGCGTCCGCTGCGGTCACCGCGCCCGGGAGCGCCGGCTCGAGGGCGGCGGGCGCGAGGTAAGGGTCGTTCCGGGCCACAGCGTGGCCATCGCGGCCGAGCAACGTGACCTGCGATGCATGCGTCAGCGCAGGGGCGCAGAGTCCCAGCAGAGCGCCAGCGGCCGACGCAGCCAACAGTGCGTGACGCGACATGGGCGCCAGGTTACTCGCCGAGCCCTTGCCCATCGGTCTCCAATGCAGCCGACTGTCGCCCGCCCGAGCTCCGCAACGCCGAGCCTGAGGACGAACCGCCGCTCGGCGTGGCCAAGCGGCTACCGGCTCGCGACGGACTCCCACGTCGAACTTGCAGCCGGCCCTCAGAGCCGGCACGCCAGCAACGACCGTTGTCGGTGACTGGCGGGATGTGCAGCGGAGCTCGTTCATCAGACCCAGCCCGTCCGGTCTGAGTGCTGCAGTCCCGGCCGTGTCTCCCGCCACCGGTGAGAACGGTGTGGCTGCGGTCGCCCTTTCTTCTCGTCTTGGGCGAGGATGGGCTCCACTGGTCGCGCGGAGACTCTCCTGCGAGCGAGACAGGGCATCGCTTGACGTGCGGGGATGTGAATCGTCGGTTCGTGGGCCATCTCTGTCAGGACTGCTACTTGCAAGACCCGACGAGACCCAGCGGCTACTACGCGCCGTTGCTCAGGAGATGAACCCCTTGGACGGTCCAGTTCGTGCGCGGATGCGCAGTGGGCGTTCCGCTGACTGAGGACTCAACCGCAGCGGGCGCCAACAGCATAGGCGCGACCACTAATGCTGCTGCTGACTTTCTCATCCGGCCTCCTTTGTGGGCTAGGGTAACGCGCGCAGCCAGCCTCGTGCGGGCCCGCAGGTGCGATCAACCGAAATGGGTGAAGTTCCAAGCGCTCGGACCGCCTTGGGCTTGGTCGACCACACAACGTTCCCGACCGAGTCTGCCGCTAGGCACAGGGACATGGAAGGGCAGGTCACGGCTTCGATTCCGACCGGGGCGTCGGATCGTACGAGGTGGGTGATCTTCCAAGGGCTTGCACCCTCGACGTCGATCCCTTGCAGGTAACGCTCGTGGTCGAGACGTACGAATGCCCGAGCGGCCGCTGGATCACTGGCAGCGGCACCCCCTCTCGGGCGAGCTCGACGGCGTGCGCATGACGGAGTGGGGTGATCGCCCCACGCCCACGCGTCCATCCCGACTTCCCGGCGTTGTGGCCGGGCATCGCCGCGGGTGAGCGCCGTCGGCCGGCGGCGTCCAGCAACAACTCAGAAGACATCGCTCCCTCCCTTCGAGAGCAGATCGTTGACTCACCCGCTCTACCGGCTCACGGCAGAGGGCGCCACTTCGACGCGGGGCCGCTCCCATCGAGACTCCGTCGCTACCGCATCGTCGAGCAGCGTCGGACCGGTCGGCCGCGCGTGGCCGCTACTGCTCAGAAGCGCAACTGTCGGGTTTCACGAGTGGATTGGTGGCGGATCGGAAGTCTCGCGAGATGCCGGCCAGAACAGCGTCGACTCCCGCTTCCCCTGGCCATCCGGGCGTCTCGGCTTCGCGAAGTCGACCGCTGCTGCAACGCGTCCAACTCGGTCAGCTGTCCGGCGCGGCCGGGGTCGGCTGCTTTGTATGGCGCGCTGTGAGCGTTACCGCTGGCGGGCGGCCAACCAGAATTCCCCCTAGACCCAAGGACCGTCCGCTTCCGGCCGGAGCATGCCGCGTCTTGTCTGTGCTGGGTCACGAAGCGCGGCGCAGCGTTTGGTGTCCGCGCCGATTGGGAGTGCGGAGCCGGGCGCCTAC
>Ga0208478_1000650_pt1 | contig 11359 bp, 11 predicted proteins | sample NGESurdeep072012_5_FD_184462 | JGI IMG/M metagenome (GOLD analysis project Ga0208478, IMG submission 184462) | Arctic peat soil microbial communities from Barrow, Alaska - NGEE Surface sample 415-2 deep-072012 (SPAdes) | ecosystem: Environmental > Terrestrial > Soil > Wetlands > Peat ... | reverse complement strand
CTGCAAGGTAAAAGAGACGGAGCAATGGTCGGATTGCTGCTCGGATGTGGATTGCGACGCTCGGAAGTCGTGGCCTTGAGACTGGATCAGCTGCAATTGAGGGATAGCCACTGGGTCATCGTCGATTTGATCGGCAAGGGAAGACGGCTGCGAACGGTGCCAGTACCCTCATGGTGCAAGCAACTTCTCGATGCTTGGCTCCGGCATTCGGGGGTGAGCCAAGGGAAAGTGTTCAGAAGGGTTTCGAAGGAGGGAAGGCGACAAGACGCCGGCGTGACAGCCAACGTAGTCTGGTATGCGGTCAAGCGGTGCGCCGGACAGGCCGGCATAGCCAATCTGGCGCCTCACGATCTTCGTCGCACCTGTGCCCGACTCTGCCATGATTCCAGCGGCGAACTCGAACAGATTCAGTTTCTGCTCGGACACGCTTCTGTCCAAACAACGGAGCGATACATCGGAAGCAAGCAGAAATTTCAGGACGCGGTGAATGATCGACTTGGACTTTCGGTCGCAAAGGATACCGCCTGAAAAGTGTCATGCGCTGCCGTTTCGGGAATATTGGCGATAGCGTCCCTTATCGTTCACTACCCGGGTTGGCAAGCCCGCAACAGGTTTCTGGGTCAGTTGCCGGAGATGCCGACCATTCGCTCAAGTGAATGGCCGCTGCGAAATGCGCCCAATGGCATTCCTAGACCCTTGGGCGTTTGTCGGTACGAATCCCGAAATCGCAGCCAACTTCTGTATCGCCTGTCGCTCAGTAGAGCTGCCTGCCTAGATCGCCAACTCCCTTAGGGCGGGCGTGTTCTGAATCAGCAGGGTGGAACCATGAAGCTCGGCAATGTGCTGCTTACGAAAATCGGCGAGAGTGCGCGTCACGGTCTCTCGCGACATGCCGATGATTTGCCCAATCTCCTCGTGGGTCAAAGCCACTGTAGTTCCGCGAGCGGTGGTCGTCGCGGCATCGTCGTGCGACCAGTCCAGCATCAGGCGGGCGATGCGCTGTGGAGCCGAGCGCATGACGAAGGAACGGAGCTGTTGGTACGCCTGCTGGCACTCGCGGCTCAGATGGATTGCTGCCTGCATGCTGGCCTCATTATGTTCCGTCAGAAACCTGATAAAGTCGTCCCTTTTGACAAAGTTCAACTGGCACGGTTGGCCAGTCTCCGCCGTTGCCTCGTGCGGGGTTGCAGACATAGCCGCGTTCAGCCCTAACACCTCGCCCGGCTTAGCAACCTTGAATATGATGGTCTGGCCCTGGCTCGAACTCGCCGATAATTTCACCCGGCCCCGGCACAGAATGTAAATTCCCCGGCACAGCTGGCTTTCGGTAAACAGAATCGCGCCGGCAGGATACGCGAGCGTGAACTTTATCTTTTGAAAGGCTTCCATGTCCGCTTTCGGCAGACGACAGAAAAAGCCTTCGGAACATATGTTGCAGGCGAGACAATTCTCGACTAGGTCCATGCCATAAGGTGAGTGCATTGCCAACCTTCCTGTACGAGGAGGCCCCCAGGTTGTTGCAGAATCCCATGCAGTGGGAGCGGAGGAAAGATGTTCGCGCTCAGTGATGGCTGCAGCAGGGATTTTGCTGTGGTTGCAGTAAGGATACGCTCTTAACAGGCGCAATGCTTGGAACGGTTCGGTAGGGCGCAGAACAGCCGCAAGCAGCAACCCCACAAGCAAACACGCGGGCCGATGAACAAGAACCGGATGATGAGGCCTACGGTGCCGGGGCGAGCGGGCAACAAGCCCTCCTCCGCCGTCAGCCAATTTCCGACGCGCACGCCCAGCAGTCGGACACCCTTCACGCGGCGCATGCCTGCCGCCAGATCTGGGCTGAGCAGTCCGCAATCGGATGCCTCATACGCCAGCCGGCGGATCGCGGCCGAAGTGTTGATGGGCGCTGCCTCGAAGCGAAAGGGGCGCAGTTTGTACAGCGGCTGCTGCCGGCGAAGAACGCGTCTGTGCATGCTTCCGGGACCTCATGCCATATGTGACGACATCTCCTCCTGCGGAGTATCCGCACCTCGGTTCCAGCTACGCCGGCTCGACCCTTCTTTACCTCGCTGCCGCTTCTGGTCATAATTAAAGACGCGATGTCCAAGCAACAATTCCAGACTGAAGTAAGCCAGCTCCTCGAACTCATTGTCCATTCGCTCTACTCCCACCCGGAGATCTTTCTCCGCGAGCTCATCTCCAACTCCTCCGACGCGCTCGACAAGCTGCGTCACCTCACTCTGATCGACAAAAAGTACAAGGCGATGGTCGGCAACGGCAACGGCATCGCTTCGCCGCGCATCGACCTCGAGCTCGACGAAGGTAAGAAGACCCTCACCATCTCCGACACCGGCATTGGCATGAACGAGGAAGACCTCGTCGCTCAGCTCGGCACCATCGCCCGCTCTGGCACAAAGAACTTCCTCGCCCAGCTCTCCGGCGATGCCAGGAAGGACTCCAACCTCATCGGCCAGTTCGGCGTCGGCTTCTACTCCGTTTTCATGGTCGCCGACAAGGTCGAGGTCTTCTCCCGTAAGGCAGGTGAAGACAAGACTTATAAGTGGACGTCAGACGGCAAGACTGGTTTCGACATCGAAGAGGCTACTGGCAACGACTCCCGCTCCACCGCCGGCACCACCGTCCTCATCCACTTCAACGACGATGGCGCGCCGTACGCCAGCAGCAGGCGCCTGCAGGAGATCGTCAAGAAGTACTCCAATCACATTGCCTTTCCCATCTTCCTCACCTACGACAAAAGCGACTGGGACGCCGACAAGAAGGAGTCCACCAAGTCCCGCGTCACCGAGCAGGTCAACGCCGCCTCCGCCATGTGGCAGCGCCCCAAGTCCGAGCTCACCGATGAGAACTACAAAGAGTTCTACAAGTCCATCACCGGCGACTGGGAAGACCCGCTCTTCTGGTTTCATACCCGCGCCGAAGGCACCCTCGAATACACCACCCTCTTCTACATTCCGGCCAAGGCCCCCATGGACCTCTACCAGGCTGACTACAAAGGCGGCATCAAGCTCTACGTCAAGCGCGTGTTCATCATGGATGACTCCAGAGAGCTGCTCCCGCAGTACCTGCGCTTCGTCCGCGGCATCATCGACTCCGAGGACCTGCCCCTCAACGTTTCGCGTGAGATCCTGCAGCGGAATAAGGTGCTCACCAGCATCAAGACCGCCAGCGTTAAGAAGATCCTCTCCGAGCTGAAAAATATCGCTGCCAACGACAAGGACAAGTACGCGCAGTTCATCGTCGAGTACAACCGTCCCCTCAAGGAGGGCCTCTACGGCGACTTCGCCAACCGCGAGACCATTCTCGACCTCGTCCGCTTCAAGTCGACGAAAGTCGAAGGCCTTACCTCGCTCGCCGAGGCCAAAGAGCGCATGCAACCCGAGCGGAAGGCGCTCTATTACATCACCGGCGGCTCCGAGAGCATGCTCCGCAACTCGCCCCTGCTCGAGATCTACAAGAAGAAAGGCATCGAGGTACTCATCCTCGACGACGACGTCGACGAGATCGTCTTCTCTTCCATACCCAAGTACGGCGATATCGACCTCAAGGCCGTCAACAAGTCCACCACCAGCGATGATTTCAAGGACGACTCCACCCTGGAGAAGACCGAAGAGCTCAAGCCCCTGCTCGAAAAGATCAAGGCTACGCTCGGCGAAGCCGTCAAAGAGGTCCGCGCCTCCGTCCGCCTCGCCGACAGCCCATCGGTCATTGTGTCGGACGAGGACGAACCCAGCGCCCGCATGCGCCACATGATGCGCGCCATGGGCCAGAAGGAGGTCCCCGAGCCCAGCCCAACGCTCGAGATCAACCCCGACCACGAGATCATCAAGAAACTGCTCGCCAATCCTGAAGACGCCAGGGTGGCCGACGCCGCTTGGCTCCTCTTCGACCAGGCCCTCCTGCTCGAGGGCGTCCCACTAAAGGACCCAGCCACCTTCGTCCAGCGCCTTAACCGAGTGCTGAATCAATCCATCTGAACCGACCACAAGCAGCGGACCAACGCGTCTCCCACGAGGGAGGCGCTTCTGCTTGCCTTCAACAGCGAGGATGAGTACCGATATGTCGGCAAGGCACACCGAACCTTGTTGCAAGTGATCGTGCCCAAGAATGAGTGTCGTGAAGGGCGTTTATGGGGAGTAATCGGACGTAGAAGCCGATTTGTCTTCTGGCAGAACCACTTGTGAGCGATCGCGTCGCTGTTCGGCACAAAAACGTATAACGCACTAGCGACCGAAGTTGCGGCGAGCAGTCTTCCCGCTCTACAGGCCGGGAGGCTCGTCGCCTTCGAAGTGCGGATCGAACCCGCCAAAGAATAAGTACTCCAGCCGGTCCGCCTCACAGAGAATTCTGCCTGGCACTCGCTTTCTCTCCAGCCGGAGGGACTCTGTCAAGCCGTTTATGGCGTTGGCGACCTCTCTGTGTATGAGTTGATCATGTCGCGTCAAGTCGATGTAGCTTCGGGCGGCCTCTGCGAACGAAACGAATTCTCGCGTCGGATACTTCCGCTTCGTTCCGCAAAGCGCCTCCTGGAAAGAGCACCATCGATCTACTACCGCCTTGGCTACGCGGTTCTTCTCGGGATTGTCCATCGAATGCTGCCTTGGCGCCCAGCGACACAGGCGCTTGATTCGACCGTCACCTTTCTCAATACCACAGATTGCCGGACAGGACGCAGGGCGCGCCAGCCGCGCCCTGCCCAGATACCGACTTCCCGGGCGCTTTGCTGGTGTATTGCCCGCCGCCCGGGAGGAATCCCAGGGATTGTCGGGGGCCAACTTCCCAGATGATGACTTCTGGCCCGCGTCGACGAGCGGTAGTGAACACGTCAACTCACGACCTGCCTCGAACGGGCCGTTCAGCCGGAATTACCTACGACATTCAGATCTCATCGTGAAGTCCGCCAGCAGGAATTTCGGATGGGCTATGATGGCGCAACATGACCAGCGACCTACTTCGCAGAATTCTCTTTCCATTTCACACTGAACAGCGGCACGCCCGCCTTCTCTACCTTGATCTCGTTCTTCCTGACTTGTACTTTCCCTGTCGTTTTGGAGTCCAGGCGGAGAGTGGCATCGACATTAGGCAATTGGCGATGGGGGTGCGACGCCGACTGGGCAGCGGCATAGGCTATCGCCGGCGGTCCGGCCTGGCGCATCTTAGAGGCAGCCTGGCTGTCAACAATCGCACCCAGCACGCTGTCCGGCACGTGATGTTGCTTCAAGCTGATCAAAGCGTCCGCCGTGGTGACGAAGTTCGTCCCTGAAATTTCGATGTCGCGCACGATAACACTCTCCGGGATACCGGCATTCACCATCTTCACGACATCAGAGTTCGTCAGCGGACGGTCCGACTGCTCCTGCGCAAGACCGGGAGCGATAAAAGCCAGCACGATTGCCAACAGGCAGGCTGTTCGGGTTACACCAGCGCAACGCATGAGCGGCATCTCCGTCATTCAAAGGATCTCGGGCTGCCCATATCTAGCACACGCCTCCGTCTGCTCAAAACGGCTAGCCTCATCTATAGATAGAACGATGCCCGGCGGTCGGCTTGCAGCAATTATTTCGGGGAGGTAACGATCACTGCTTGGTCCAGGTAACGCCACCGTCCGTGGTGCTGTAGCTCGCACCGGTGTCTGCAACGACCACGCCGTGTTGCGCATCGTCAAAGCGGATCGACACGATCGTCACCGTCTCGGTGCCACTTGCGCTCGGGATGGACAGCCTATTCCAGTGCTCGCCCCCGTCGCCGGAGTGAAACAACATTCCGTCATTTCCTCCCGCCCACACGTCGTTCCCGATGACGCTAACCGCGCGAAAAGCACTCGTCTGATCGGCCAGCACACGTGACCAACCTTCGGACATGAGATGCTCGAGATGGCCTTGCAGCGTAACGCGCCAGCCGGGATGGGCAGTTCGCACAGCCCCCGCCAGGGCCCGGTTGACGGACAGGTTCAGCGAGTCCGCCGCACGGTATTGCCGATCAGTTTCACCTGTCGTCGGCGCAAAGCCGTTGGCCCTGGGTGCTGTTGGGGCCGTGCCCGCCACCGCTCCACCAATCGCTATTACGGGCGCCTCGGGTGACGGCTGCGGCGGGGCAGATTTTACGTGCACGGTCGCTCTCCCCGCAGGAGCTGGCGCGGCGCTATTCATCGCGATCACGTCGGCATTCACGGTCGGAGCCTTCTGGGCAGGTGGGGTCGTCGCAGGCGCCATCTTCGGCCGCCCCTTCGCTGCCGGCGATGGAGCAGCCGCTGCCGGCGCAGGCAGTGCCGGAGTCGCCTCCGGCAACTGCTCGGGAGGGCCGCTCGCTTTCTCAGGAACTGTTTTGGAAGCAGTTTCCCTCTCTGCTGGTGCCGCGACATAGCTCTTCCGCAGGAGATATCCGGCGCCGAATAAGAACATTGCAGCAACAGGAACGGCCCAAACCCATTTGCTCGTCGACCGCCATCGCGGCTCCGCCGCTGCAAACGGACGCTGTATGCTCGCGGCTGCTTGCTCTACCGCCGGATGATCTTGTTCGCCCAGAGCTGCCGCCGCCACCAATTTGCCTGCTGGTTCTTGCACTTCTTCCTCAGTTGCATCGCTCGTCAGGAAAACGATCTCGCGGCATTCCTCGCACCGGGCCAGATGATCGGTCACCGACTGCTTCTCACCTTTGGCCAGTGCATGCTCCACGAAGGCAGCAAGCACATCCGCAGAAGGATGGTCTGCGGGCGCCGCCTCTCGGGCGAGGGCATTGAGCATCGGCTTGGGAATCTTCTCGTTCATTCCTGAGGTTCGCCCTTCTCCTTATAGAACGTGGCTTTCGACCTTCCTTGCTGCAAAGTTTCACTCACCCGCACTCGTAGATCGCGGACATCTACATCTTCCATCGCCTCGTCGGCCTGGCGCGCGGACATGCCGGCCTGCATCAACCGCTTACGGACACGTTTGCGTGCGCCCGCCGTAATGCGCTCAAGCTTGCGGCTGATCGTGGATTCGTGCACTCCCTGCAACTTGGCCAGCTCCGCCAGGGTCCGGTGGTCGAGATAGTAGGCGGCCAAAAGAAACCGCTCTTCCGCATCGAGACCAGCCAGCTCCGCCGCTACCGCCGCTTCAACTCGGGGATCAGCCACCGCAGCTTCCGGCTCGGGCGCGGTAAACTGTGCACCGTCTTGCAGCGCAGCATCGAGACTTGTCTCACGACGGACACTGCGATATTGATTGACGTACTCCTGCGCGATGACAACGCGCAGCCACCCCTGCAACGAACCTCGCCCCTGGTAATACGACAACTTCGAGGTCCGCTGCTGGCCCTTGGAATCCACTCCATAGAGCTCGGCGTAAAGCGAATCCGCGAGGCTGCGAGCCGCGCTCTCCGTCCGCGCGATCTTATATGCCGATTCGTACAGCGTATTGCGGTAGCGCGTAAGGAATGTCTCCCAGGCGCGTTCATTGCCATCATCGCACGCACGGGCAAGGACCAGCTCGTCCACTCGAAGTGAGGTCAGGAAACGCATCTCGGCCGCATCGTCGCCGAAAGGACCTGTCTGCAAGACAACCTGCGTCAGCACCGCCGCAAATGCTGCCTGGTCGATGCCGAACTGCTGTGCCCCACTGGAGACGTAGTGCTGGCGGGCGAACTCCTCCACCGCAGCGGACGGCCGCTCTTCGATCGGGCCAGAAGTGGGAGCCAGGGGCATGTGTGCGAATCGTATCAATTCGTGCGCAAGAAGAACACAGGGCGGCGTTCTACCGCTAGAGACGTACAAACACCTCAGCTGTAAGCCGTGACTGGCTGCGGAAGAGAGGTGCGCCTCTGGAGGAGAACATGAACAGCATGATTCTGGCCGGCGTTGCTTCCGTTTTGCTGACTTCCGCCCTTGCCGGCGCGGGCACGCCAACTCACGAGTACAAGGTATTGCCACCCATCACCCGGGGAAACCTCAGCTTGTTTCCCATTGTCGGCGGCACGGAAGCCAATACTGCGCCTCTCTTGACGCTCGACGAAGGAGTGCGCTCGGGCGCGGTCGTGGTCACAGAGGCCGGCTCGCTACAGGGACTCGTTCGTCCCCCCACGCATTACCAGCGCAACACCGGAGGCGAAGTCAATCGCCTGGTGCTGGTCAACAACTCCGCCCGCCCGCTGCTGCTGCTCGCCGGAGAAGTGGTGACCGGTGGCAAGCAGGACCGCGTCATCGGCCTCGACCGCATCGTTCCGCCAAAATCCGACCCCGTTGATCTTTCTGTCTTCTGTGTCGAACCGGGACGCTGGGTGGTGTCCACGGAACACTTCGGCAGCATGGGTTCGGCCATGGCACAGCCCAGCGTGCGCATGCCCGCGATGGCAGCGCGTGATCAGCTGCAGGTGTGGAAGCACGTGGCATCAGCGAACGCTGGAATCGCTAATGCAGCGCCGCAAGCTGCTCCGGCAATTGGCGGGACCACTTCCTATGCCAAGGTCATGCAGAATCCGGAGGTGGAGAAAAAGGTTGCCTCGGTTGCAGCCAATTACGACGGCCTCTTGCACGAATTGCGCAAAGTAGGTGCCAAGGGAGTAGTAGTGGCCGTTAACGGTCGCATCACCTGGGCCGATGTGTTCGCCAGCACCGACCTGCTGGAGAAATACTGGCAAAAGCTGATTCGCTCCTACGCCGCCGAATCGTTGACCGACGCCGGGACCGGCGCTCAGGCCGACCAGAAATCGGCACAGGCGTTTCTCGATCAACTGCAGGGAACACGCGAAGTCAGCGAAACCGAACCCGGAGTCTTCCGACGCACCGAGATCACCGGCGAAGGCTACAAGGTGTTTACCCTGAATTCGCTCCTGCCTAAGGAAGAGTACACGGTGCATTTGGCCAAAATGTCGTACAAAGAAGTCATGTTTCCGGATGTGCGCCCGTTAGAGCGGGTGCGGTAAACAGGAGTTGCTTTCGAGTGGATCCCGGCGCCCGGCGAGACGTCGGAACCCCCGGTACTCGTCTTTTCGAAGGCCAGGACCGGCGTATACACTCCCATTCTCGCCAAGCATTCGAAGCACTTCTCACTCGAAGACAGCCTGGCCATCGGTGTCGATCGGATGCAGAGGAACTTCGGACCGCTGAAGCAACAGGTCGAGGACTGGCAGGCGCTGCAGTTGTCAACGGCTGCGGCAAAGCTGCTGATCTACCAGGCGTTCATCGAGGAGGAGCCTGGATTTCCCAAGCACCTCGCGCGGCGAGTGCATGATCTGTACTTTCAGCCCGTGCATGAGGAGTTCCCGGCGCGAACCATGTGGAGCCTCTCGAACGCATTCACCAGCGCGTTCAAGGAGCTGGAGCCAATACCCCAGTACAAGGCGACCGCAAAGCTGGCGGGCTTCCTGGAGGCGGTCCGGCCTTCCTAACCCCCGAGTGGAAATACCAAGGTACGGTCCCGACGTCGTGCCGGTCGTCTCCGTCTATTGGAGGAGATGGGAGGCGGGAGGGACCGTACCGCGCCGGCCTACGAGCGGAGATCAAGACACTTCCCACGGAAGCGCCCGATGAAACTTCGACGCAATGAAATGAGCAGTGAACGGTAGAGCGCAGCCTGTTCAGGGCTTAAACTATCAGTGATTTCAACTATTTAGAGGTGCCTCCCGGCGATGCAAGTCACTGATAATCACTGCAAGCAAGACCAACTGCCGGTAAAACTGCCGGTAACTTTTGTTCGCCTTTTGTTCCATCCGGCCATTTCGCCATCCTCGACTTGATCAATACCATTAGGATCAAGGGAAGACGGTATCTCGGCAGTTTGCCACTCCTTAGGCGAAAAAACGGTATCTTCCATATTTATGGCACAAATGAAATAATCATGTTTATGAAGCAAGAATCGATTCGGACGACGGTGGACATTCCGGCGCCCCTTTACCGGAAATTAAAGGAACAGGCGGCGGGAACTGGTTCTTCGATTCGTGAGCTGGTTCTTCTCGGTGTGAGACGTGTGGTCTTGCAGGCACAGCGGCCGAGGCCAAAGCGGGTCGAATTTCCTCTGATTGTTTCCAAAGGACCACAGGTAGTCCTGACGAATGAGCAGATCTATGAATACGTTGAATTTCCTTGATGCCAATGTCTGGCTGGCGCTCCTGTGGAGCCGGCATATACATTCCGAGAGAGCCAGATCCTGGTTTGAGCAGGCCGGACAGGAGCAATTCCTTTTCGGTCGGTTCACGCAAATCACTGTTCTTAGGCTTCTCACAACCGAACCGATCATGGGAGTGGACACAAAGTCTATGGCGGAAGCCTGGCGCCTGTGGGACCGGATCTGGGCTGATGATCGAGTTGTTTTCGTGCCCGAGCCGGAGGATATCGAAAAGGAGTTCCGCGCGCGCTCTCGAATGCCTAGTCGCTCTCCAAAGGTCTGGGCAGACGCGTACATGTTGGCTTTCACGGCCGTGGCAGGCTTGAAGTTGATCACGTTTGACCGCGCTCTGAAGTCGCGCGGCAACGATGTGCTCGTGCTATAGGACAGCTAAGCGGATGCGGCTGTGCACCGCCAGAATGTCATCGGATGAAAATGTCGCGAGTCTCTTTCGCCAGCCGCGACCTTTGAGCCCGCACTGGACCGGTCATTCCATCTGCAGAACTCGCCAGTCGTTGATCCGCACCGCTCCCGTTTCGCCGTACGGAAGCTGCTCCATTTCTGAAATGATGTCCGGCCATCCCCGTCCGCGAATAAGTTTGAAAGTGGTATCGTGTGCTCATATGATGTTCGCTTGAAGCAGTTGCCACCTCGGAGTGTCCTTCACCAGTGCTTTACCTAGGTCTCGCCGCAAGCCGGCGATGTATCCCTGCTGGAGACTATGCTTCAGGAATTTACCGCATTCGAACGTCTTCCCGTCACTGTGACCGAGGCAGATCTCTTGCGCGATATGCAGATTCACCTCCCTGTGAATGAATCCGATTTCTTGCAGTCGAGGAGAGCAGATTCGCGGAGCACGCAAGCATCGACCGGATCGGTCTTTTGAGTTGGAGATACGCGGTGTGCTAGCTGGATGGGAAAGACGCTCCGGGATAGCGAGGACGCTCTTTTGAAGAAAATAACCGTGGCCAATTACCGACAGGATCCATACTACGCTCGGATTGTGAAAGCGGTTGAGGGTCTTCTTCGGGAAAAGGGATTCGTTGCTCCGTTGGAACTCTTTGTTCGTATGGATCTGCTTTCCCCGGATTCGGTGGAGAACTGGAGGCGCGGCCGGATTGCGTATCTCGAGAGGGTCATACGCTGCAATTTAGGCAAGGCCAGCCGAATCTTGCGTATTTTGCGGATGCACGCGCACGATCTGGATCTCAAGCCCTCGTTCACCGTGTACAAACGATGGACCAAGGGCTCTCGCCCTCTCTTGC
>Ga0208478_1000646_pt1 | contig 11419 bp, 7 predicted proteins | sample NGESurdeep072012_5_FD_184462 | JGI IMG/M metagenome (GOLD analysis project Ga0208478, IMG submission 184462) | Arctic peat soil microbial communities from Barrow, Alaska - NGEE Surface sample 415-2 deep-072012 (SPAdes) | ecosystem: Environmental > Terrestrial > Soil > Wetlands > Peat ... | reverse complement strand
GAGCGGCGCGCGCACGGGCCGCACTTTCGTTCAACACCGAGAGATACTCCAAAGGGCGAACGCTTGGCAGCGGCTACCCTGCATGATAGGCTTTTTGAGCCCACGTGGATTTAGCTGATAAATAAGCACAAATCGACCGAGTGGTGGGCCCGGCACGGGGATGACGAGAAAGGATCCGCTATGGCAACGAAACCGACTGAGTCCGTAAGTCCTGAGAAAGACGAAGCCATTGCGGACTCACCCGAAATGACGCCCGAGCAACGCAATGAAGTAGCTTCGAAGTTAGTTGACCGGTTTGCTATTTGGTCCGGCGTTGCCGGACTTCTCCCGCTGCCCATTTTTGACACCATTGCCGTCGGCGGTCTCCAGCTCCAGATGCTGCGTCGTCTTTCACAAATCTACGAGGTGGCGTTCTCCGAAAATAGCGGCAAGGCGCTGATCGCGAGCACGGCGGGAGCGATGATCCCGGCGACCAGTGGCATTGGCGCCGCCAGTGTGCTTAAGGCCGTGCCAATTTTCGGAACGATCGTCGCTGGATTTGTGATGCCGGTGCTCTCGGCCGGAGCCACCTACGCCATCGGCAAGGCTTTCATTCAGCACTTTGCGACGGGTGGGACTCTGCTTGATTTCAACCCTCCGGATTATCGTGAGTTCATCAAGGCCCAAAAGGAGAAGTGGGACTCACGAAGGGCTGGTTCGAAGATTTCTCAATCCAGCTCTTCTGAAACGACCACGGGGGCGGCAGCGACCAGCTCTTAATTCGCTCAGCCGTGGGCTAGCTAATCCGGGAGTGGCCCCACCCGCCGAAGCGCAACTGCCGTGGACCGGCGAGAAGACCGAGCCCCATGCTCGAAGCCATCATCTACATAATTCTGTGCCTTCTCACAGGACTTTGCGGCAGCCAACGCCGAATGGGTTTTTTCGGGACGTTTATCCTCGCGATTATCACCACTCCATTGGTGGTGCTGCCTGTGCTGCTGCTCACCGGCCCATCACGTCGCATCGAATGGCGCCGCTGTCCGTAGAGCAACTGTTTGATTGGGGTCCGCAAGCGCCTCCATCGCTAAACCGGCGGCGGCGTCTTGTGCAAGCGTAGACAGAAGACATCACACCTATGACGTTCCTCCAGCTCGTTCGCCGCGAAATGCACGGCTCGCTGCCGAAGCTGTTGTTCATGTCCGCGCTTGGAGGCATTAGCACCGCCACGATCCTCGCTTCCATCAATTCGGGCATGCAAGGCACTGGCGACGGAAATAAGCCCAGCCTGTGGGCGGCCATGCTTTTTATCGTTTCACTTTTTCTATTCATCAAAACTCAGTTCTACGTGACCATTACGGCCACTGCCGAGATCGAGGCGATCATCCATAAGCTCCGCCTGCGCGTTATGGATCAAGTAAGGCGCTCTGAACTTCTGTCGATGGAACAAATCGGGCGTTCGCGTATCGTTGCCGCGATCACCAGCGATACCGCGGTGCTGACGCAAGCAAGCAATACGCTCAGCTTTACGGTGCAAGGCGCGGTCCTCATTTTTTTCGTCGGTATCTACGTGGCGTATTTGTCATTTGCGGCGTTCGCCATGACCGTCGTTATCGTCTCCGGGGCGGCAGCCATATTCCATGTCAAGAATCGCCGTCTGATCGTCGAGAAGCAGGAATCGGCGCAGTGGGAACGCCGATTATACGATCGGCTGACCGACTTCATGGATGGGTTCAAGGAGGTGAGGCTCAACCGCGCACGGAGCAACGACTTGTTCGATGACTCCGTCAACGTGTCGCGGACCGCCGCCAACATCAAAATACGCAGCCAGGCGGAAACCTTCAAACTGATCGTGACGTCGCAGGTCGCCATGTATGTATTGCTCGGCGCGGTCGTATTCGCAGCTCCCCAATTCAGCGATACCCTGGGCGGCGCGTCCCTGACCAAGACCACGACGGCCCTCATGTTCGTTGTCGGAGCGTGCTTCGGACTGGTGCAATCGATACCGGTCCTGCTGATCGCGAATTCCGCGGCGGACCGCATTGACCAATTGGAAATTGCTTTGCGGGCGGCCGCTTCGACAACCGACGAGCACGACATAAAGATACCGAAGCTTTTCGATAAGATCGAGATGCGCAACATTGTGTTCCGTTACGTTGACCAACATTCCGACGCTACCTTCCAGATCGGGCCACTGGATTTCAGTTTGGAATCTGGCGAGCTCGTCTTTATCACCGGCGGAAACGGCTCGGGGAAATCGACGTTTTTGAGGGTGTTCGCTGGACTCTATCCCCCTGATTCCGGTGTAATCACGCTTGACGGGGCGCGGATCGACACCGAAACGCGCGACACGTATCGCTCGTTGATGTCGGCGATTTTCTTCGATAATCATCTGTTCCGGAAGCTCTATGGAATTCCAGAACCGGAACCAGGCGAGGTCGATCGCCTGCTGAAGCAATTCCGGTTATCCGACAAGACCTCGCTGTCGGACGGCGAGTTTAGCACGCTCGAACTTTCTGGCGGTCAACGCAGACGTCTGGCGCTCATCGTGAGTTTGCTCGAGAAACGTCCGATCCTCATTCTGGACGAATGGACGGCCGAGCAAGATCCCGAATTTCGGCGCAAATTCTATGACGAGCTGCTGCCGCAAATGAAGCAAGCCGGCTTGACCGTCGTGGCGATCACGCACGATGACCGCTATCTCGACGAGCTAAAAATGCCCGCGCGCAGGATTCGTTTTGAGGAAGGCCGTATAGTCGAGCAGCGTTCGATGGAGAACGGCTGATGGTAAAGTATCCAGAGTTAGATCCAATGCCGCCCCCGCCGCCGAAGCGCGGATGGTGGCGATATGTCGGACGCCACCTGCCGGGCGTATCCGTCGTGTTGATGGTGATGTTGCTCGCCGCCACCGTGCTTTATCCTTACGTGGTGATTACAGTTCCGAGCGGGCAGGTTGGTGTCCTTTGGAAGCGATTCAACGGTTTTGACTTTTACTGCTGGTGCTTTGTTGGCCGAGGCACAATCCTGGATCCCAAGCAACTGAGGAATGAAGGTCTCCACATTGTTTGGCCTTGGGACAAGCTGTTCATTTATGACCTGCGGCTGCATTCCTCGACTCAGACATACAACGCTATTTCCAAAGACGGCGTGAGCGTAATCGCTCAGATCAGCATACGGTTTCAACTGCTGCATAACTCCGTCGGCGTGCTCCACAAATTTATCGGTCCACAATACCTGGTGTCGGTCGTGAGTCCCGAAATCGGCAGCCAAGCGCGTGAGGTCATTTCTCAGTACACAGCCCAAGAGGTTTACACATCACGCGAGCCGATTCAGGAAAAAATTCGAAACAACTCGCAAAAGAGCCTGGGCACTCATCTCAACAATTTGATCCAGCCCGAGGCCATGGAACAGCCGGACCCCAAAAATTTCAACGACTTCCTGCAGAACTCGATCCAAATTCTCGACACTCTTGTGCTCAGTATCGAATTGCCACCTGCAATCGTTGCAGCCATCAATCGCCAGACCGAGCAGTTCTACCAGATTCAGGAGTTCAAATTCCGGGTCGAGCGCGAAGCACAGGAGTCAAAACGCAAGCAGATCGAGGCGAATGGCATAGCTGCCTTCCAGCGGACGGTCAGCCAAGGGATTTCTGATTCCTACCTGCGTTGGCGCGGCATCGAGGCCACGCTTGCGCTCGCGCAGTCTTCGAATGCAAAAATAGTGATCATTGGCAACGGCAAGGATGGCCTGCCGATCATTCTCGGCAATGTTGATACGCCTGCATCGCCAGGCCCGGGACCGAAACCCGCTGAGGGCAATCCGACATCGAATGCGCCTGCAATTTCGCCTGCTCCGCCTAGCAATCCGCCGGCGGGTAGTTCATCAACGGCGCCTCCCGGTGGGGCCTCAACGGAGGTCGACAAGAACACTTCCTCTACCGCTCCCGCTAGTTCGGATAAGCAGCCAAGTTCATCCATACCGCTCGATCTCACCGATATCCAATCCATTCTTTCCCGGATCTCCGAGGGGCTGCGCACGACCGGATCGGCGACGATTCCAAGGACAGGAGCGCAACCGAAACAGTAGTCGATGGCCGAGTGCCGGAGTCCGAGTAACGACATGAGTCGCTTTGCTTTTCGAATTGCCATGGCGTCCGCAATTCGGCAATCATGGAGACGCGCGCCCGGCGGTCGCGCTGGCACCATGCGAAGGAATTGGGAAGGAATTGCAAAGTGACCGAAAGGATGGAAGCAGGTCGCTCGGACCAGAAGACCCCTCGACTGTACGTCTTGTTGACGGCACGAGGGGGCCAGTTCCTGCTGGTCCTTGCCATTGCGGTCCTCGCAATAGGCGGCGCAATTGGAGGCTACCTATTCGGCCTGGATTTGATTCACCACGACCTTGAAGCCGCCAGGGAGCGGATCCAGCAGCTGCAGCCCGAAAACCAGAGGCTCAAGAAGGCAATTGTTGACCAAAACGCAAAATTGGTCGAGCTGCAAACCGAGCTTACAAGTGTTCAGGCCGCGTTGCGCGCGATCGCGCCTTCGGAGAACACCTATAACGTCAGTCCCAATCAATCGCTGATCGTCGCGGACGGTCATTTGACTATCGGATTAATCGGTTCTCCCACGAACGAGAGAGTCAACATCAACGTTAACGGCAAACAACAGTTGGCCGCCACGGGAGACGTCATTCACATTGCGCTCGATCCGTCGACGACCTGTCAGGTGGGAGTCCAGTCGTTTGATATGTTCAAGGCTGTTCTTACCGCGTCGTGCGCAGCCGTGAAGCCTCAGTAGACTCCGTATTCCGCGATCCATTCGCTGTGGAAGCGCTCCGGCGTGGAGCCGCGATCACGCAATAGAATTATTTCCGGTTCACAAAAGCCCGGCTATTCCCAGATTATGACGTTGGGAAGAGAACCATCGACCTGACGCAACGATGTGTAGCCCACACCGGCAAGGCCGCGAAACAAACCCAAATTGAACTGCCTATTTCCGCTGTTCCACCGGTAATCGCCGGTTGATGTCGCGGTTTCCAGAAGGGTCATCAGCCGCCGTGACGCAAGTTCACGAAGATCGCTCCGCCCAAGAGCGCTCCCGGCCTCGCAGAAGAATTCAATGCTGCCCAGCGTGCCGCAGCAGAGCGTATCCAAGGGGCCGGGCCAGCCTCGCTCCACGCCCACGAGCGCGTTCCGGATATCCGTCGCTAAGAGTTTGGCATCCAATCCCCCCCGTTTGGTCATGGCAATGCGCGCCAGACCGATCCCGGGAGCTCCGTGACACCACTGACATGGCCAGCTCGGCTCTCCGTCGCCGCGCAAATCGGGCCAGTTACTGCGCGCGGCGTCGTAGCTAAGATTTTCAAATGCGATGCATTCCGACGCGGCCTGCGCGAACTCGTCGCGGCCCGTTACCGCTGACAATGAAGCGAGCGCATAGGCAAAGCCTGCCGCGCCGTGGGACATACCGTTAAGGCCGTGCGGGCCGGAACCTTGTCCGCTCCAACTGCGGCGGCCCTCCGGTCCGACCCGGGGTTGACGAAGCAGGTATTCGCCGCATTTTATCGCGCGCTTGAGCACATCGTTGGATTGGGTATCACGATAAAGACGAAGCAGACCGAGTATCGCCCCGGCACTGCCACCCATTACGTCCAACTGTTTGTCTGCCGCAATGAGGTCGTCAGTGAACAGCTCCGCTGCCACATGGGCGTCCGCGAGCAGGTCATCGTCGTGCAGGCTCTTGGACATCACGGTCAGGGCATAGACGATCGAGCCCAATCCGGTGGCGCCGCCTATCCCTAAGGATCGGGCCATGCGCGCTGCGTTCCGGCTTCTCAGGTCCTTGCGCAGATGCGACATCCCGGCCAGCGCAAGCTCGCCTGAAGATTTCCGCCCCGTCACCGCTGCATGCGCGGCGAGAAAAACCGCAATGCCGGAAACGCCATTGTAAAGTTCTGGGCCTAGGCACACGAGCTGGAAAACCTCGGAGTCTCCCAGCCAGTCGAGACCAATCCAAGCGGCGCCCGGCCCTCGGCGAATTGCATAACGGGTAAGCTCTTCGGTGATCTTGTCGGCTTCCGCGACGAAAATCTCCTTTGTCGGCGCTACAACTACGTCCGAGCGCGAAGGTTGTTTGCGCTCCACGCCCGGCGCCGGCGGCCCGGCAGATCTCGGAAGCGAGCTCGTATTTTGCGTGATCACCGTGAGCTGCCAGGCGATATCTTGCTCATCGAAGTTCTGAACACGAGCCCGCGCGCGATCCATACCCGAGGTGGCCTCGGTATGAATCGAAATGCCGGTCGCATCGCGTATCTCGTTTCCATCACTGGGCGACACGAAATGCGGCACATTCAGCGCGATGAGAGCTGACCGTTCGGCCTGCTGCAAGGGCCAAAGGGGATCAGAATCTTTCTCCCAATCCGCCAGCCTGGCGATGAAGTCTGTTTGTGCGGACCAGATCACGCCGTCGTCCATGGTCCGATGATTTTTGAGGCGCTGGAGCAGCATGTAATAGAATCTGGTCGCACGAATAACCTTGCGGACTGGAACGCCGGTAAATCCGTCGAACAGTCCTCCCTGCTTGGCACCCTTGCTCAGATGCAGCAGGAACTTCGCGTAGTGTTCGAATCCCCCGATGAAGTCGTCGACATAATCGCCGAACTTGGCGTAACGGCCATCGACATGCGGTAGGTTCGGTGTGGTCTTGCCGACTTCCTTCGATTTCGCGGGCCGCATCTCGTCGGAGTTTATGTTGTTCCACTTGATCTTAGTTTTGGAATTCCAGTCCGCGGTCATCCCGCCGATCGCAAAGACATTGTTGTCGGGGGACCGCCCATAGGCGGGAAGCAGGCCGACCATCATGACCGAGTTGGCGACGGTTTCCATGGCGGCGTCAAAGGCCTGCGCCTCGGGATCTTGGGCTTTGTGCTCCTCGGCGGGGGCCTGAAGGATCGTTTCCAGATCGATTGGCACCGGGTGATCGCCGGTCGCAATCATATTCTCCTGATGCATGTCATTGGCCGCGAAGCAGTGGAAGAGCGCAAGCCAAGCGCCGGCACGACGGAAAAATCGCTGGCAGCCTTCTTGATCGGCGCATCCCGTATGATCAATGAACTCGGTCCAACCGTAACCGTCCCGCGCAATCGTGCGCACCGCCTTCAGTTCGAGTGGGGGCTCGGCCCGATTCAATCGCTCGACTAAGGCGTACCAGGCAACATCGAGCCGCAAATCTTTCGGCTTGTACACGACCCGCGAGCCATCCTCGAAGCTGACGATCTGGACCGAATGGCCGCCATTGTGCGGATCGGAGAGATCGCCTTCGATCTTGGCGACCCGGCTGTCGGCGCCGGAATGGAGGATAGCTCGACGAATCGTCGCCAGATCGGCATCAAGGCGCAGGACGAATTCGCGCGACGTATCGATCCACTGCCGCGTGACCGAAGCCATCAACCGCAAAAGTACCGGCTTGTCTTCGAACAGACCCCGGAAACCGCCAGCTTTCATTTCGGCGACGAATTGATCGTAGCGCGATGTGCCGGCCTCCTGCTGCGGCTTCGCTGCATCGGGCGGCGTTTCACCGGTCTTCCGCGCCTTGACGAAGCGTTCATAGATTGCCGGAGTGGAAAGACTGGACAGCTCCTTGAGAAGCGAAAGGCGCAGGCAAGCACGAGCGGATTCGTTCAGATTGTCGAACCCCCGTGCCTTGATATCCGACCAAAGCAACACCTCGGCTTGTTCGACCACCGGCGTGAACAAGTGTTCGAATGCACAAGGCTCGGTCTGCTCAAACGCCGCAAGCTCGTTGGCGTTTTTGGTTGGGCTTTGCAACGCCGCGTCGATCCAGATTGCGTCGTCGATCCACGCGGGCTTCGAGGCGGAAGCTTTGCGGCGAGCGGTGGCGAATCTCGACAGCGCCTGACCAATCGTCCATCCGTCCCGATCCAGCCGCCGGCCAAACAGCGACCAGTCGCCGCTGGCACACGACCGGCACCAGGCGGCGAGGCGCCGCGCGGCCAAATCGGTATCGCCTTTCTGGCCAGGCAGCGGTTCGAAATCATCGGACAGAAGTTCGTCGATGGTTGCGGCGCGAACGATCAAGCGCTCGTAAAAAGCATCCATACGAATTCTTTCCGCTCGGGTTTCTCAATTTGTTCCGGGCCGCGGTCATTCTATGTCCGGGCAGCCTAATGTCATCTTCCGTCCGGCCCTTTCGGCCCGAGCCTACGCTGGCCGTGCCGGGGCGACTGGCGTCTGTGGCGGACGTTTGGGGGAGGATCAGGCGGGTCTTTTTGGCGTCTCAAGTGCCAAATAACAAGGGGGAATTGGGCCGGCGCAACGGGCTGTGCCGGAGACGATCCCGCGTCTCGAAGATCGAGGAGATTGGACGGTTTATCCGCATAAAATCAGCCGTCTGTCGCATTAACCGTACTATGCGGGGTGGCACGCACAGCCCTATTTAGATTGGACTTTACACCCTTAATGGCCGATGATTTAATTATGGCTGGCGGGGGGTTTATCCGAATTTCTCTGACTGCCTGCTGATTGCCGGCGCCGCTGGCGAACGAAAAGGACCAAGGCCATGAGCGACACCACCAGACTCGACCAGATTGATGAAGAGATCCTCGGCTACGAAGTCTCCGACGAGGCGCTGGAGACTGCGGCGGGCACGGGGAAAGAGAAAGCCGGGAACTACACACTCGGATTCTGCAGCGGTTTGTCTGTCTGCCCAGCTTGACCTTTAAGTTGGTTATGGCTTTTTAATTTCGTCCCTGACCGCCAGATCAAAAGAGTCACAAACGAGGCGCCGAATATTACGGCGCCTCGTTCGCTCCTTTTATGTAGATGCTCCTCCTTCCTGCCGCTGCTCGACACGGCAGGTATAATTTACCCACGTTCAATCGCTTTTTTCGCCCATTGCGGCGATTGCTTTTCGTTTTTTGGTTCAATTCACTAGACGACACCGTGGCCGACATAGGCCTACTGTCACAACGCCATCGCAACATCGTGACGTAACTATACATTTTCACGCAACGAAATAGTTTACGCGAGATAGCGGCGCATCTCGGTCACACGGGGAGTGAAGTTCCTTCGTCGCGTCGCGCGCCGCTATGCTTGCGGCACAGTAAATAAAAAGCACATAATCAGCGACATTGATTGGCGCTCGCAGGGTTGCGAGCTGCATTGGAGCATCAGATGAATCGCCGGACCCTGCTCACATCCACCATGCTCTTGCTTGCCTCGCGGCAGCTTCCGCTACCCGCCTGGACGAGCCGCGCCGAAGCGCAGGAAAAAACAATAGGCATGGTTTGGCGGCACGGCGTATCTCCCTTCGGCGACCTGAAATATCCGTCCGGCTTCAAACAATTCGACTACGTCAACGCGAACGCGCCGAAGGGCGGCGCGGCGTGCCAGATCGCGCTCGGCCCCTTCGACAACTTCAATATGGTGGTCGCCGGAATCAAAGGCTCGCTCGTCCTCGGCATCGATCTCGTCTACGAGACACTTTTCATGCCGGCGCTTGACGAAGTGTCGAGCGAATACGGACTGCTCGCCGAGGCGATGAGCTATCCGGACGATTTCTCCTCGGTCTCCTTTCGACTGCGGGCAGAGGCAAAATGGCACGATGGCAAGCCTGTCACGCCGGAAGACGTGATCTTCTCCTTCAATGCGTTCAATAAATTCAGTCCGCAGGTCGCCGCCTCTTACCGCCACGTGGTCAAGGTCGAGAAGACCGGCGATCGTGAGATCGCTTTCACGTTCGACGCGCCTGGCAACCGCAAGCTGCCGCAGATCATCGGCCAACTCACCATCCTGCCCAAGGAATGGTGGGAGGGCGCCGACAAGGACGGCAAGAAACGCAGCGTCGGTGAATCGTCGCTCGAGCCGCCGCTCGGCAGCGGCGCCTATCGCATCAAAGAGTTCTCGGCCGGCCGCAGCATCGTCTACGAGCGAGTCAAGGATTATTGGGGCAGGAATGTCAACGTTAATATCGGCCGAAACAATTTCGACGAGCTGCGGTTCGAATATTTCCGCGATGCAACGGTCGCCATCGAGGCGTTCAAGGCGAACACGGTCGACTGGCGCAGCGAGAACAGCGCCAAGAACTGGGCCACCGCCTACGACTTCACGGCGGTCACCGAAAAGCGCGTCGTCCTCGAGGAATTTCCCATCAACAATGTCGGCATTATGCAGGCCTTCGCCTTCAACATCCGCCGCGACAAGTTTAAGGATCCGCGCGTCCGGCTTGCCTTTAATTACGCGTTCGATTTCGAGGCTCTAAACAAGCAGATTTTCTTCGGCCAGTACAAACGCATCGCCAGCTATTTCGAAGGCACGGAACTCGCGGCCACCGGGTTGCCGACCGGCCGGGAGCTCGAACTGCTGCACACGGTGCGCGATCAGGTTCCCGCTGAACTGTTTACGAAAGCCTATTCCAATCCGGCCAGTGGTGATCCCACGGCGATCCGCACCAATCAGCGCGAGGCCGTACGGCTCTTGAAAGAGGCGGGTTTCGATATGCTCAACCAGCAACTCGTCAACAGAAAGACGAGCGAGCCTTTCACGATCGAATTCCTCGCCAATGCGCCAGTCTTCGAGCGCGTCTTCTTGTTCTACAAGCCCTCGCTCGAACGCATCGGCATCACCGTGTCGGTGCGCACGGTCGATGAGGCGCAGTATGAGAACCGGCTGCGCAACTGGGATTTCGACATCATCACCTACGCCTGGGGGGAATCGCTCTTGCCCGGCAACGAACAGCGCGGTTATTGGGGTTCGCAAGCGGCCGATCAGGCTGGGGCGGACAACGTGATCGGCATCAAAAATCCGGCGGTCGACGCGATGATCGAGCATATCGTCTACGCCAAGAACCAAGCCGATCTCGTCGCCGCCACCAAGGCGCTCGACCGCGTGCTGTTGTGGAATCATTACGTCGTGCCGCAATGGGCCTACGGCAAGCTGCGCACCGCGCGCTGGGACCGCTTCAGCCATCCTAATCCGTTGCCGAAATACGGCATGTCGGGGTTCCCGAACCTATGGTGGTGGGACGCCGACAAGGCAGCCAAGGCTGGAACCCGGCAATGATTTCAAAAAAGCGGCGGTATTTGGTGACCACAATCGCGCTCGTATAGTCGTCAGGACTCGCGTTGATCTAGCATAGCCAAGCCGGCGCTATGCTCGGCAATATAGTCAACGGCTTTTCCTTGCAAAAAATCAAATCAGGGCACCATCGAAAAAATTAGCCCCTTGACTTGGATCAACGTCTCGAAGCACCGCCGTCGTAAATAATTTTAGTGCCGTCGGCGAAATAGCCAGGCAAGTACCGGCGAGAAGAAAAACAGAGGCAACTGGCATGGGAAACGCAGAACCATCGGGGTCGCCAAGCCTCACGAAGACCATCATCCTTGCCGGATCAGGCGCAATGGCGACCGTCGTATTGCTCGCAGG
>Ga0208478_1000643_pt1 | contig 11441 bp, 8 predicted proteins | sample NGESurdeep072012_5_FD_184462 | JGI IMG/M metagenome (GOLD analysis project Ga0208478, IMG submission 184462) | Arctic peat soil microbial communities from Barrow, Alaska - NGEE Surface sample 415-2 deep-072012 (SPAdes) | ecosystem: Environmental > Terrestrial > Soil > Wetlands > Peat ... | reverse complement strand
AGTCCAAACCGTTCAGCGTTCTGTACGCACCAGTTCCAGTCTTTTTCAATATTTGCTGCATTTACTACAATAAGGTATTTTTCAGTATTATACCTGTATACCAGCAGGTCATCAACAATTCCTCCTTTACCATTCGGAAAGCAAGAATATTGGATCTTCCCGTCAAAGAGGGCTGATATATCATTTGATGTTATATATTGAAGAAACTTCAGGGAAGAGGGACCAGTGACCCAGAATTCACCCATATGAGATACGTCAAAAACCCCGATTCCCTTTCTTACTGTGATATGTTCTTCGTTAATTCCAAAATATTCTACAGGCATATTATAACCGGCAAAAGGAACCATTTTGGCGCCAGCCTCCTGGTGAAATTTAACAAAAGCAGTATTTTTCATTAAAATTAAATTTAAGACACTCGACAGGATCCACTATCTAAATGTGGAATCCTCAAAGCAAACAAATACTTTCCTTAAAAAATCTGATGATTATCAGAATTCAAGGATTTTAAACTCAACTCTTCTGTTTTTAGTCCGACCTGCAGCAGTAGTATTATCAGATATAGGCTGCAATGAACCATAACCTCTGAATTCCATTCGGGAGCTGTCGATACCCTTTTGAATAAGATAGTCAACAACGGCCTTTGCCCTGGCTCCCGAAAGTTTAAAATTAAGTGGTTCGCTTCCCGTTTTATCTGTATGTCCTGATATCTCAATTTTCATATGAGCATTCTCTTTCATAATATTCAATAAGCGATCGAGTTCTTTATATGAATCGGATGTAAGTAAAGATTTCCCTGTCTCAAATAAGATGTTATTCAGTACAACTTTCTTGCCTACCTTTACCTTAATCAATTCAACATTAAGGTTATAAACTTCTTTTACCCAGTTATCAGGAACATCAATTCGTCTCATATCCGACAGAAAACCAGTGGCATGCAGATCAATCATATAAGATCTTTTTGACGGAAGTTTTAACCTGTAACTGCCATCCGTTTCAGAACTTGCAGAAGTACCTAAAATTTCACCACTGGAAATATCCTTTATATCAATTTTTGCCAATATCGGTTCGCCTGTTTCAGAATCTTTTATTTTCCCAACAAGATATATTGCCTGTTCCTGAGGAATAACTGCTACTACAGGAAGATCCGGGGCAACTTCTTTTACTATTGGTTTAGGTGTCGGAGGTATCACAATTACTCGTTTGGGTGGCAGTATCCTACCCTTGTATATATCTGATCCGCCAAATCCCCCGCTACGGTTTGAAACAAAATAAAAGGAGCTGTCATCAACTGGTGAAGGATAATAGAAGATTTCGTCCCACGGAGTGTTTATTGGGTAACCACAATTTTTTACAGTATCCCAGGCACCAGACTTATTTTTTATGCTATAGAAGATATCAAAACCACCTATTGAATTATGACCCCTGGAGCTAAAAAAGAGAGTATCTCCGGTTTTTGAGAATCTTACTGCCTCCTCATCATAAATTGTATTAATTATTTTCCCGGCATTTCGTGGTTTCGACCACTTCTTGTCGTTTATCTTCTTTATGAAGTAGATGTCCTTACCGCCGATATTATCTTTACCATGATCTGAAACATAATAAATCTCGTTTCCTGATGGACTGAAAGTAAAAGATGTTTCGGATCCTTTGGTGTTGATACCGTATGTGACTGGTTTGGGAGTTTCCCAGATACCTTTTGTGTTCAATGATACCTTAATATCACCATTATTTGCATAACCGGTATAAATATAGAGCATGTTATTGGTCGAATTGATATAAAGAGGTGCTTCACAGTACTTTGTAGTCAATTCTTTTCCGGCTGAAGTAGCCGGTGCCCAGGAACTATTGTTTAAGTGGGAAACAAATATGTTTTCATCAAATTTTGTGTCGGAATGACGTTTACCGGATTTCGGGAGTTCCCTTCTTGAAGCAAAATAAATTGTTTTCCCATCAGCAGTAAAGACTTCGGAATAGTCATCAGAAGAAGAGTTGATATTTGGTCCAAGGTTTTCTATGGAAATTCTCAATGTATCTTTTGTCACGATCAAAGCAGAGTTACATTCCTGAATGCACTCCCGAGCCAGCAAGATATTCTTTTGACTCTTTTTCCCGGGTAAAGACAGGTAACCGGTAAATTTTTCAATTGCTTCAGAAAACCTTCCTGCATACTGAAGTGATCTTCCTGTGAGTAAAAGAACATCTTCAGCAACATCTTTCTTAAGTTCGATAGCTTTCAGAAGAAAACCCGATGCCTCTTCCTTTTTGTCTGAAAACAGAGCCGATACGCCTGTCTTATAGTTCAACTCGGCATTTGAACTATTATATACAAGAGCCTCCAAATATTCATTAAATGCATCACTGTACCAGATACCTTTTTCACCATAATAAGCATCTCCATTTGCGACATGTTCCCATGCCTCTTCAAATCCCGGATTATTGGTTTTAAACTCCTTACGACGGATGGACACATCTGTCTGTGCATCCAGAACTAAAGAATTTAAAAGGAGTACCACTATCAGAGAGTTAATAAAATATCGCATAACATCCGGTTTTTATACGTATAAAAGTAGCACTTATTTACTTTATCTAAAAAATCTTCTTTAATAATAAGATGAAAACTGTTCCCTGGCAGACCAAATATTATTATATTTGTTTGAAATTCTTTGCAAAGTGTATTAATATTTTATCGCATTAATAATTATGGATTACAAATTCATAAATATGGAATATCTTGATTCCGTATCAGGAGGAGATCCCGGGATCATTGATGAAATAGTTGTAATATTTAAAGAGCAATCTGCTGAAATATTTAATGAGATGAAATCCCTCCTGGCATCAAAGAATTATACCTCCCTTGGATTACTCGCCCACAAAGCGAAATCGTCAGTTGCCATAATGGGTATGAATGGGCTCGCAGAGATGTTAAAAACATTTGAACTTCAGGCCAGGGAAGGGAAAGAATCACAAATATATGGACAATATTTAGAAAGATTTAGAAGTGAAACGGAGGAGGCTACCAGGGAGCTTGAGGATATAATAAGTAACAGGTTAAACGGGATATGAATGATCAATATTGAAAAAAAGGATAAAATAGACATTATATCCTTCTCTGTCAATAAGATCAACGCTCTGATCATTGATGAAATCAAAGAAGGGATTCTTAAAGTATTTGATAATTCGAATTCAAAAGTAATAATTGATCTCAAAGGTGTTGAATACATCGACAGTTCAGGTTTTGGCTGTTTCCTGTCAGTTATGAAAGCTGCCAGAAACAATTACGGGATACTTAAATTTGCTAATCCTGAACCCAGAGTTACTGAGTTATTCAATACACTTCACCTTCAGACTGTTTTTCAGATATACTCAGATATTGAGACCTGTTTAAAGTCGTTCAAATAATTCTTGATTCATTTTGCTCTTTTAACGAAAGAAAGATGACCATCTTTTACACCAACTACTATTGTATCCTCTTTTGAAACTTTGCCGCTAATAATTTCTTTAGATAATTCATTTACTATCTCCTTTTGAATAAGCCTTTTCACTGGCCTGGCTCCCAGTTGAGGATCATACCCTTTTTCGGTCAGCCAGTCAAGAGCATCATCATTCACAATAAGTTTAAGGTTATATTCGGTGAGCATATGTTCTATATTGTTGAGCTGAATTTTCACTATCTCTTTTATCTGATCTTTAGTTAAAGGTCTGAACATTACAATTTCATCAACTCTGTTAAGGAATTCCGGTTTGAGTGTTCTTCTCAATAACATAAATAGTTCCTCTCTGAGGAGTTCCTCTTCCTTTTCAGGCATTTTATTATCCCATTTATCCATTCTGTCCCTTATAATCTCTGATCCCAGGTTTGATGTCATAATGATTATGACATTCCTGAAATTCACAGTCCGGCCCTTGTTATCTGTAAGTCTTCCTTCATCAAGAACCTGAAGAAGCAGGTTAAACAGGTCGGGATGTGCTTTTTCAATTTCATCAAGAAGAACAACAGAATATGGTTTATGCCGGACAGCCTCAGTGAGTTGTCCTCCTTCGTCATAGCCAATATATCCAGGAGGGGCTCCAATAAGTCTTGATATTGAATGTCTTTCCTGGTATTCCGACATATCTATTCGTGTTAACATGTTTTCATCATTAAAGAGGAACCCCGCAAGAGCCCTTGCCAACTCTGTTTTTCCAACGCCCGTGGTTCCAATGAAAATAAAAGAACCCAATGGTTTTTTTTGGTCCTGCAGTCCGGCTCTTGATCTACGGACTGCATCAGCAACTGCCGTTATAGCTTCATCCTGACCAACTACTCTTTTGTGCAATTCGTCTTCGAGCCTCAATAATTTTTCTTTTTCGCTTTCCAGCATCCGTGATACAGGGATCCCGGTCCATTTAGATACTATTGCAGCAATATCTTCCGATCGGACTTCTTCCTGAATCAGAGAACCTTTGGTTCTTTTTTTTTCAATAAGCTCCTTTAGTTTGGATATTTCCTTCTCGAGTTCAACGATTTTTCCGTAACGGATCTCAGCTACTTTTCCATAATCTCCGCTTCTTTCGGCCTGGTCGGCTTCGAAGCGAAGAGATTCTACAGCTTCTTTTTTAGCCTGTACCTTTTCAATCATCTCTTTTTCAGACTTCCATCCAGCTTTAAGCTCATCTCTTCTCGATTGCATATCAGCCAGCTCACGTGAAATTTTTTCTGCTTTTACTGTATCTCCATCTCTCCTTAATGCTTCCTTCTCAATTTCAAGCCGTGTTATAGCTCTTTCTGCTTCATCAATCTCTTCAGGAATTGAATTCATTTCAAGCCTTAACCTTGATGCTGCTTCATCAATAAGGTCGATTGCTTTGTCAGGTAAAAACCTGTCAGTTATATACCTTGTGGAGAGGTCTACTGCTGCAATGATCGCTTCGTCTCTGATTATAACTTTATGATGTGTTTCGTATTTCTCACGAATACCTCTCAGAATTGAAATAGTATCTGCTCTGTCTGGCTCCTCAACCATTACAACCTGGAATCTTCTTTCAAGAGCTTTATCTTTTTCAAAATATTTCTGATATTCATTTAAAGTTGTCGCCCCGATTGCTCTCAGTTCACCTCGTGCGAGAGCAGGTTTCAGAATATTGGCAGCATCCATTGCTCCTTCCGACTTTCCAGCACCGACAAGAGTATGAATCTCGTCGATGAAGAGTATTATTTCCCCGTTCGATCCGATAACTTCGTTCACTACCGATTTAAGTCTCTCTTCAAACTCCCCTTTATATTTAGCTCCAGCGATAAGGGCTCCCATATCAAGAGAATATATGATCTTCGATTTAATATCTTCCGGAACATCTCCTCTTATTATCCTGTGAGCCAGACCTTCGGCGATAGCTGTCTTACCAACGCCGGGCTCACCAATCAAAAGCGGGTTATTTTTAGTACGGCGTGTCAGTATCTGCAATATGCGCCTTATTTCCTCATCTCTGCCGATAACCGGATCGAGTTTTCCTGATCGTGCCCTTTCATTAAGATTTATTGCATATCTGTTCAGCGAATTAAAAGTATCTTCTGAAGTCTGGCTTTCGACAGTTGCCCCCTTTCTAAGTTCATTAACAGCTGTTTTCAACTCTTTCATTGTTACTCCGTGATCTTTAAGAATGCGTGCAGTTCTGTCATCAGTATCAAGAATACCCATCAATAGATGCTCTGATGAAACGAATTTGTCTTTCATTCGGGAAGCATGGTCGTTCGCTTTTTTGAATGCTTCTGATACTGAAGAAGATATATAGGATTCTGCACCACTAACCTTTGGATATGAATCTATTAGGTCATCGATCTCTTTTCCCAGAGATACAGTATTGACTCCCATTTTTCCGAAGAGGAAATTTGTTATATTCTCTGCTTCGCTCATCACACCCTTGAGAATATGAGCACATTCAACAGCCTGCTGTCCTTTTGAGCTTGCGATATCGAATGCTTTCTGAACTGATTCCTGAGCCTTTAATGTAAAATTGTTTAAATTCATAAAAGTGTATTTGAATACCTATATGCAAAATTGCTGCCAGTTAGTGTAACCCTTGTTTTATTGTCGTTTTGACATCTTATTATCAGATTATGATGTCAATCTGGCAAAGATTTTCTCTAATACTCCAAACCCAATTTTAATTTGACTTAAGATCACAGATTTTTCTCCCCTTTGGGGAGATGTTAGCGAAGCTGACAGATTGGTTTTAAAATTGATACAGGATTTACTTAGGCTAATCCTTCAACTTGATCAACCCCCTTTTGATTTCCTTCCGAGGGGGAAAAATACCCGAAGTTATGGATAATTCAGATGTAATAGATTTAGCACTATCTTTGCCCCAAATTCAGAATTATGAGTAAAGTTTTATGGAAACCCGGAACGATGATTTATCCTTTGCCAGCTGTTATGGTCAGTTGCGGATCTCTCCCTGAAGAATATAATATTATTACAGTTTCATGGACCGGCACTATCTGTACTGATCCTGCAATGTGTTATATATCCGTGAGGCCTGGTCGTCATTCATATAATATTATAAAGAAGAATGGCGAGTACGTCATAAACCTTACAACAAAATCGCTTGCTTTTGCCACTGACTGGTGTGGTGTTAAATCGGGAAAAGATCATAGAAAGTTCTCTGAAATGGGACTGACTCCTGTTCCGGCCACAAAAATAAAAGCACCGCTGATTAAAGAATCGCCTGTAAATATTGAATGCATTGTTAAGGAGATAAAAGAACTTGGATCGCACCACATGTTTATATCAGAGGTAGTTGCTGTTAACGCTGACGAAAAATACATTGATAGAAATACCGGCCTCTTCAAATTGAATGATGCTAATCTTATATGCTATTCGCATGGGAAATATTATGAAACCGGCAGCTTAATCGGCAAGTTCGGTTATTCTGTGGAAAAGAAAAACAAGAAAAAATAGAAGTTATAGAGACAGGTCTGAGACCTTTCTCTACATTATCATTATATACTTTATTCTCAGATTTAAACAAAAAACATTAATTAGGATTTTTTGTCCCAAATAACTAATTTCATATCTTCAAAGCGGGAATTATTTAAGTGATTTATTATGAGTGAGAAGATCCTGGAAACACTGATGCAGCTGTTTGCAATAATTGCCAAACCTCAGAGCAACGACAAAGAAAGAAGAGGTGTTGTTGAGGTATTTCTCAAACGTTTACTCAATCAGGAGCTGGTAAAGAAATATCTCACCACATATGATGAAAAATTTGAAGAAGCCAGGAAAAAGCTTGAAAAGAGTAGTACCGAAAGACGTGAAGGGGCTATCGCTATCAGGATCAGGAAGCTTTGTAAAGAGATCAACGAACAAGGACAGCTCGACCAGGAACAGAGAATAGTAGTTGTTATACAGGTACTTGAATTCTGTAAATCGGGTGGACAGGAAGTCAGTCAGCTTGAACAGGGTTTCATAAGTACACTTGCAGAAGGCTTAAATATTACTCCGGAGGAATATAAATTCATTGAAAGTTTTGTTCTGAATTCATTTACAAATATTCCAGCTACGTCTGATCTTTTAATAATTAATGGAATTAGGAATTTTGAACACAAAGAGGCAAAACATGCTTATAAGGATTTGCTGAAAGGGCATATCTGGATACTTTTTGTACCATCAGTCAATAAGTATTTTGTAAGGTTTACCGGTTCCGGTGAACTTTCAATGAATGGACAGTTGCTTCAGGAGGATAAAGTATATCCGTTCAGTCAGGGTTCATCTGTCAAAGGATATAAAATCACGCCTATTTATTATTGGGATGTTACAATGCAATTCCTGAAGGAGGAGTTCAAAGCATCAAGAGTAGTTTATGAAGTAAATAATCTTGAATACCGGTTCAAAAGCGGAACAGTAGGTATTCATCACATGAGTTTCAAGGAAGAATCAGGCAGGATGGTTGGTATTATGGGTGCCAGTGGGGCAGGGAAATCCACTCTGCTTGGTGTCTTAAATGGGACAAACGATCCCTGGGATGGAGAAGTGTTGATTAATGGAATAAGCATCCACAAAGAGAAAGAAAAAATCAAAGGGCTTATCGGATATGTTTCACAGGATGACTTGCTCATTGAAGAGCTTACTGTTTTTGAAAATCTCTATTACAATGCCAAGCTATGCTTTGATAATCTGACTGAAGAAGAAATAATCATCAGAGTGGATAGTGTTCTGAAAAACCTTGGACTTTATGAAATAAGGAATATCCAGGTTGGCAGTCCTTTGAACAAGAAAATAAGCGGCGGACAGAGAAAGAGGCTCAACATATCCCTTGAACTTATACGTGAACCAGCAATAATGTTCCTCGATGAACCTACGTCCGGTCTATCATCGCGCGACTCTGAAAATATTCTGGACCTTTTGAAGGAACTCGCACGTAAGGGCAAGCTTTTGTTTATAGTTATCCATCAGCCATCATCTGAAATATTTAAGATGTTTGACAAGCTTATAATCCTCGATACTGGCGGATACCTTATATATAATGGCAACCCTGTGGATTCAATTGAGTATTTCAAAAGAAAAATTGAACAGGCAAATTACAATGAGAGTGAATGTTATGTATGCGGTAATGTTAATCCTGAACAGATTTTCAATATTGTAGAAACTAAAGTATTTACAGAGAGCGGGCAACCTACTGAAACACGCAGGATTTCTCCCTCAGACTGGAGTAACCTTTACAAAGAAGAAAAGAAGGAGGATAAACGGGATCCCGGCGGTTTAATTCCAGAAATAAACTTTAAAACTCCAAATAAATTTAAGCAGTTTATTGTCTTCATAAAACGAGATGTCCTTTCTAAGATTGCTGATACGCAATACCTTCTTATTACACTTCTTGAAGCACCAATACTTGTTTTTTTCCTTGCCATTCTCATAAGATATTTTGATACAAGTATCAAAAATCCCCACTATACTCTTTATGATAATAGTAACCTCCCGACCTATATTTTCATGTCGGTAATTATAGCTATTTTCATGGGCCTTACAGTCAGTGCGGAAGAGATAATAAAGGACAGAAAAATACTAAAGAGGGAGGCATTCCTCAATCTGAGCTGGAATAGCTATCTGATGTCAAAAGTGTTCGTTCAGTTTGTAATATCAGCAATCCAGGCTTTCACATTTGTACTTGTTGGTAACTGTATTATTGAGATCAGAGGGATGATGTTTGAATACTGGCTCGTACTTTTTTCCTGCTGGGCAGGTGCAAATATGCTTGGACTGGTGATATCCGACAGTTTTAAGGCTGTAGTAACTATTTATATATTAATCCCTATTCTAGTCATTCCTCAGTTTATTTTAAGTGGGGTTATGATTAAATTTGAAAAGCTCAATCCAGACATTTCCTCGCCTGTTTCAATTCCGATATATGGCGAGTTCATTACTGCCCGATGGGGTTATGAAGCCCTGGCAGTCAAACAGTTCATGAATAATAAATATGAACAGCCCTTTTATCTTTTTGAAAAAGAGATGAGTAAGGCTACATTTAAGAAAGACTACTGGAATGTTGAGATAAAGGGTGCTCTTGATAATATTATCAACAATCTTGATAAAGGTGTAAGAGATAAAGAATTCAGAGATAACCTGCTACTTGTATCAAATGAGATAAAGAAACAACTTGTACTGACGCCAGATTTTAAATTTGATTATGTTGATCAGCTCACACCCGACAAGATTACTCATGAAATAGCTAATGCTGGCATCAGCTATGTTGAATCAATCAGGAAATTTTATGTCAAAATTTATAATGATGTCAGTAACCGGAAAGATGCTTTGAAATCGAAGCTTGCCGGAGAAAATCTGCAAAAATTTCTAAAGCTCAGGGATAGCTACTTTAATAAATCGCTTGAGGATTTTGTGAAGGACAAGAATGAGAATACAAAGATCATTATTTATAAAGGCGAATTGGTTCAGAAACTCGATCCTATTTTCATGGATTCCAAATACAAAATGATAAGAGCACATTTTTATGCACCTGAAAAGCAGGTTTTTGGGATGAAAGTTGACACTTATGTAGTAAATGTTATCGTTCTCTGGGTTATGATATTCTTTCTTTATCTGGCTCTCTATTTCAGAGTGCTTAAAAAACTTCTCGATTCAGGGGAATATTTCTTTGGAAAAAAGAGTAAAGGTTCCGATTAGATCCGGACGTTATATAAAACCAGAGGCTGCCTCAGGAGAGACAGCCTCTTTGGTTTTTGGAACAACCGATCTTTTCAGAATAATCTCAAAAATAAGTTATTCAACAATCTCAATCATTTTAAATGGTACCCGGATTATAGATTCATAATCCTCTCCTGCCTCAAGCATATCTTCATCGTCTTCCTCGTAATACCAGTTCACTTCAACCTCATTTTTGGCTTTATGTATAGCTTCGAGCTTCTTGAATACATCTAGGATACACTTTGATGAACTTGTGTTGAAATATTCCAAACGGATATTTACCACAGTTTTAGTAAGCGGAGACTCCTTATATGTATCTAGCCAGTCTACCAAAGGCTTATAGAATTCTACTGAGTTTTCTGGAATAGAACGTCCTTTTATTTCAAAGACACCTTCTGTAGAATCAAATTTAACTGTAGGAGTTTTAGGGGTTCCTTCGATGATGATCGGTTCCATATTTATCAGATTTAAAAGTTGTTTTACTTTTATTCGTTCACTAAAATATCAAGATAGAAAAATGAATAATGACTGTTATATGCTTTAAAGGTGTATTCCAGTTTATTGCCGGTCTTCCTGGCAATATCAACAAGACCGAGCCCCCCACCACCTTTAGCAGAAATTCTCTGGTGGTTCAGAATAAATTTATAAAGTTCCTTTATCTCTTCATGACTCGACCTGTTAATCCTCTTTATTTTCTCTTCCAGCTTCTCAATATTTTCAACATGTACAAAGTTTCCGGTAATTATTCTATACCCGTCACTTACCTTCTTCACAACCAGCAGACCAAATCTTTCACATGTCTGATCATCAAAGTCATCGGGAACTTTGTCAACATGATGGTATAGATTCTGAAGACTTTCAACCAGAACATTATAGACCTTTTTCCTGAGTTTCGATTGTTCTTTAACCTCAACCATCTTATCCTCAACTGTGTCAAGAACATGATTTATGACATCCGAATCAACATTACCTTTATAGTAAAGGATTGTATTCGTGGTCGATAGGTCTGAAAAATAATTCTCTATATTAAAGCTCATTTAAGCTTCATTTTAGATATGCTCAAGTTTTTCCAATAACAAATATAATAAAAATATAAAGTTACCAAATTAAACTTGTCCTCTTTACGGATTTTTAAAAAATGGCAACATTTTTGATAAATGTGATCTTTTAATGTGATCAATATCAATTATAAGGTGATATCAGGTCTTCCGTAGCTTCTTTGTTCCTGTATACATCTCATACTTAAGGAGGATACATTCCAAAGCT
>Ga0208478_1000642_pt1 | contig 11445 bp, 9 predicted proteins | sample NGESurdeep072012_5_FD_184462 | JGI IMG/M metagenome (GOLD analysis project Ga0208478, IMG submission 184462) | Arctic peat soil microbial communities from Barrow, Alaska - NGEE Surface sample 415-2 deep-072012 (SPAdes) | ecosystem: Environmental > Terrestrial > Soil > Wetlands > Peat ... | reverse complement strand
CGGGCTGACATCCTGGAGTTCAATCCCGACGGCTCGGAGATGCGCGTGTACGCCTATGGGATTCGCAACGCGGGAGCTGGACTGGCGATCCATCCGAAAACCGGCGAATTGTGGTGCTCGACCAATGAACGTGACGGGCTGGGAGACAATCTCGTGCCTGACTACATCACTCACGTCGAGGAAGGCGGCTTTTATGGGTGGCCATGGTGGTACATCGGAGGCCATCAGGATCCACGCCTTAAGGGCAAGCATCCTGAGTTGAAAGACAAGACCCTCGTCCCCGACGTCTTGTTGCAGCCTCACACCGCCTCGCTCCAAATGGTGTTCTACGAGGGCAAGCAATTCCCGGCTGAGTATCAGGGGGATATCTTTGCATCCCAGCACGGCTCATGGAACCGATCGGTGCGCGTGGGATACGAAGTGATACGTGTTCCCATGCACCAGACGGGCCGGGCCAGCGGCGAGTTCGAAGATTTTGTGACCGGATTCGTGGTCGATAACGGTCACGTCTGGGGAAGACCCGTAGGTATCACCGTGGCTCAGGATGGGTCGTTGATGATGACCGACGACGGCTCGAACTCCATCTGGCGCATTAGCTATACGGGCGGCGGGGGTGAGAAAAGCGCGCGAGGCTCAGATCAGGCGACCCGGGCATCAAGAATGCAAGTAAGCAGGCGGCTCCTGATTTCGACGCCCGCCGCAGGAGCCGCGGGAAAGTAACCGTTACAGGGTGGAGTGGCAAAGAAGGAATTTTGGAGGTCAGTCATGAGCAAAAAAGAAGTTTCGGCGAGTTTGGCTGGGAATGCTTTGCTTGGCGGGGAAGTATCTGTGCATCGCCTCGGCTTTGGCGCGATGCGCCTTTCCGGAGAAGGCATTTGGGGCCCGCCAAAGGACCGGGAGGCAGCGCTAGCCGTTCTTCGACGCGCCGTGGAACTTGATGTCCAATTCATCGACACTGCCGACTCGTACGGTCCACACACAAACGAGGAGCTGATTGCCGAGGCGCTGTTTCCCTACCCGGCTGGACTTGTGATCGCGACCAAGGGAGGCTGGAACCGTCCCGGCCCGAATCAGTGGACCCACGATGCGACTCCTTCCCACCTTCGCCAAGCGGTTGAGGGCAGCCTTAAGAGGCTACGTGTCGAATGCATCGACGTTTACCAATTGCATATTCCGGACCCCGTCGTGTCTTTCGACGCGTCAGTGGAGACTCTGGCCCGGTTGCGAAACGAAGGGAAGATTCGACTGATCGGTTTATCAAACGTCACGCAAGAGCACATCGAGCGGGCGCGCCGAATCGTCCCGATTGCCTCGGTACAGAACCGATACAGTTTTGCCGACCGGGAGTGGGATTACGTGGTGAATTATTGTCAGCAGAATGAAATTGCTTTTATCCCTTGGTTTCCACTTGGCGCAGGCCGGGTCGCCGGTGAAGTACTGCATCGAATCGCACAGGCGCATGGCGCGAGTCCCACGCAGATAGCACTGGCATGGCTTCTGCGGCGATCTCCCATCATATTGCCGATCCCTGGGACTTCCTCGGTCGAACATCTTGAGCAGAATGTTGCGGCGGCCGCGCTGCGCTTGACTGAAGAAGAGTACGCGCAACTTGCCGGGGTCCCCGAACTGGTGGGATCGCGGTGAAGGAATCTGGCTTTCGAATATCGTCTCGCAGCTAACCACTCCGAAATGAACAAGGGAGACTTTTATGAAACGGCTTACGGCAGATCAGGTGAAAGCAGGATTCATTGGCCTGGGTAACATGGGAAGCCGGATCGTGCAACGCTTGCGGGATCATGGCTACCAAGTGTGCGTTTATGACAGGAATCGGGCCAAGGCGGAAGCCCTTGCTTCACACGGAGGTGTCGTCGCTGCCAGCGTTCTTGAACTGGCGCGCTCGTCCGATGTGGTTCTCTCCTGTTTGACCAACGACGAAGCCGTTCAAAGCGTTTATTCCGGACCTGAAGGAGTGTTTGCTGGGGCAAAGCCGGGAATCGTTGTTCTGGAGATGAGCACGATCTCTCCAGAAAGCTCACGTGAGCTGCACAAGCTCGGCGCGAGAAGTGGAGTGGACGTACTGGATGTCGCCATCTCCGGCAGCACTCCTGCCGCCGAAGCAGGCATCCTCACGTTGCTGGTGGGTGGCGACCAGGAGTTGTTCCAGGCGGCTGAGCCAATCTTCCTGGCGGTAGCAAAGCAATATTTTCTGCTAGGCGGTCCGGGCTCAGGAACAGCGATGAAGCTGGTCGTCAACACGCTGTTGGGTGTCGGCATGCAGGCAATCGCTGAGGCGGTGGTCCTGGGGGAGAAATCTGGTCTCGATCGCGGGCGTTTGCTCGAAGTTTTATCAAAGACAGCTGTGATCGCCCCCTCTCATGTGGGAAAACTGGCGAGGCTGGCAATCAACGATTACAGCCCACAGTTTCCACTGCGCCTGATGCACAAGGATTTTCAGCTAATCCTGGAAGCGGCGGCACAAGTGCATGTCCCCATGCCTGCCACACAAGCGGCGTTTGGCGTCAATTCTGATGAGGTGGCACACAGCGCCGACGAGGACTTCTCGGCTGTGCTTAAGCGAATGGAAGAAGTTGCCGCCATCGCAGCACCTGCTCACTCCAACCAGTGACGAACTGATCTGTAGCAGGCCATGATTCGAGTTGCACACTCCACCAAGACTGCGTGCGGCCGATTCGTTTTTTTCGCCTATACGGTCCTCGTGACCGCGGGATGACAAGTGTCGGGCCTCTGACACACTTGAGAGGTCGGGATTGCCAAGGCTGCCTACTATCCGCTGATTGGTTTGACGGCGTCCGGCGGATTTGAAAGCGGCAGTCTCACGTCATTGCTGCAAGGCCCCAGCGGTTGGTGGTCGGTCGGGGCTTCGGCGTTGCAAACGGTCTTCGATGCCGGGCGACGCCGGGCCGTGACTGATCAGGCGATGCAGGGCTACGATTCTTCCGTCGCATCCTATCGTCAAACAGTGCTCTCGGCGTTTCAACAGGTAGAAGACAATCTCGCAGCGTTGCGGATCTTGGAAGAAGAGGCAAGAGTGCAAGGGGCTGCGGTGCAAGCGTCGCAGAGTTCGCTCGATCTGTCCCTTATTCGGTACAAAGGCGGTGTCACCAGCTACCTTGAGGTGACCACAGCCCAAAGTGCAGCCCTGGGAAATCAGGTGACTGCGGTCAATATTCTAGGCCGGCGCCTGGCAAATACCGTGCTCCTGATCCAGGCTCTCGGCGGTGGCTGGGATCGATCTAACTTGCCCGAAAGACCGGAATGCTGCGGTAAATTGGCTAGCAACATCAGTCCTAACTGATCTGGTACGTAAGGAGGTCACAAGGCCATGCGCAATCAAACGATCGAATTATTGCTGGTCGGGCTTCTGACCGGAGGCGCTGTGTTGGTTTTGGCCAGGAGTGCGTCTCTGCGGGCGAGTGCGGAGCCTGCTCCGAATTCAATGTCGCAGGGACAGATGCCCCCGGATTTCGACGCGGAAGTCGCCAGGGTTGTTGCTGCACTGGATCAGATTGAGGCCGACACCTTGCGGCAGATGGACATAACCACGCTCGATCGTCAAGGACAGATTCATACCTTGGGGAAGCTGATGCTCTTCGATAAGCATCTTTCGGTCAATCAGAACGAGGCATGCAGTTTCTGCCATACACCGGAGACGGGATTCACCGGCCCAATCCAGTCGCTGAATCTAAGTACCGTGTCGTATCCGGGATCGGTGAGGACACGATTCAGCCAGCGAAAGCCGCAGAGTTACATGTATGCGACCTTCGCGCCTGTGCTCCATTACAATGCGCTGCAGGGCGACTTTGTGGGCGGGAATTTCTGGGACATGCGCGCCAGCGGCTACCGCTTGCAGAACCCCAGTGCTGAACAAGCCCAGGGCCCCCCCACCAACCCGGTAGAAATGGGTTTGCCGGACTCGGCATGTCTTGCGTACCGGCTTTCGAAGGCTCCCTACCGAAAGCTATTCGAGACGGTCTGGGGATCCGACTCGTTTGCCATCCACTGGCCGTCAGATGTCGAAAAAGTCTGCGCGACGCCCGGCCCTCCGCCAAGCGACGACCCATTGCCGGTCCATCTCAGCGCGGCAGATCGGCAGCGTGCCGACCACATCTATGACGAGTTCGGCCTGGCGGCTGCCGCCTACGAGGCTTCGCCGGAAGTCAGTCCATTCACTTCCAAATATGACTCCGTACAAGCCGGCAAAGACAAGTTCACTCCACAGGAAGAGCGAGGATACGCGCTGTTTCGCGGTAAAGCAGGATGCAACCAGTGCCATCGCGACGGCGGCCCTGGCGAAGAGCCGCTGTTCACGGACTTCACCGCCAGCAATCTCGGCGTGCCCAGAAATCCCGGGCTGCAGTATTACTTCGAAGCTACGCCTGACAAACACGGCTTCCGCGCGAACCCAGCTGGGTCAGCCTTTGTCGACACAGGCGTCGGGTCGTTTCTACGCACGCTGCAAAGTGATAGCGGCCAATTGAATCCAGATTCGCAGTGGGTCGGGCTGGCACCAAAATTCGATGCCAAGTTCCAGGTGCCCACCTTGCGCAATGTCGACATGCGTCCCACTCCCGACTTTGTGAAGGCCTATATGCATAACGGCTACTTCAAGAGCCTGAAAGAGGTCGTGCATTTCTACAACACGCGCGACGTGCTGCCTAAGTGCAAGGCCGGAGATGCCAGTGACAAGTTCACATGCTGGTCTCCCCCTGAAGATCCGACGAACCTCAACAAGAAGCAGCTCGGCAATCTTAATTTGACGGACCAGGAAGAGGATGACCTCGTCGCGTTCCTGAAAACCTTGACTGACGGCTACAAGGTTCCCAGCCCGCGAGCGGCAAGGTAGGTAGCAATTTCGAAGCAGTAGAAAAATCGATTCTTGGCCGCCAGGCGCCTAGATAGATCACGTTGGTAACGGGACGAACCTCCGCGGCAAGAACGTTAACCGCGTGAACAGGAGACATCGCCCTTGCGAGACTTCGATAGCTTGTCCCAAAAAGAAATCCTCGCCCTTGCCATTTCGCTGGAGGAAGAGGACGAACGAATTTACTCCGATTATGGCGAGAGCCTGAGAGAAAATTTCCCCGGCACCGCACAGGTTTTTGAAGAAATGCGCCAGGAAGAGATTGGGCATCGTCGCCGGCTGATCGAGTTGTACAAGCAGAAGTTTGGCGAGCACATTCCGCTTATACGCCGCCAGGATGTGCGCGGATTTGTGCAGCGCAAGCCGATCTGGCTGAACACGCCGTTACGGCTGGAGCAGATCCGCGCCCAAGTCAGCGCCATGGAAGTGGAGACGCGGCGATTTTATGAGCGAGCGGCCGCACGGGCGCAGGATGCGAGCGTTCGGCAACTGCTTGACGACTTGGCAGCAGAGGAGTCAGCTCATGTCGAGCGCGCTGCTGAGCTGGAGAAAACCGAGCTCAAGCCCGAGGTGCGCGAGGAAGAGGACAAGGCTAAACGACGCCTCTTCGTCTTGCAGATCGTGCAGCCGGGGCTGGCCGCATTGATGGACGGCTCGGTTTCGACGCTCGCGCCGGTTCTTGCAGCCGCATTCGCCACCAGGAACACCTGGGACGCCTTTGCTGTCGGCCTCGCGGCGTCGCTGGGAGCCGGAATCAGCATGGGCTTCGCCGAAGCGCTGTCAGACGACGGCAGCCTGACCGGTCGCGGCACCCCGTGGCTGCGTGGATCAGTCTGCGGAGCGATGACCGCGCTGGGCGGCGTCGGGCACACGCTTCCATTTCTCCTCCACGACTTTAATATTGCGACGACGGTCGCCATCTTGGTGGTTCTAGTCGAGCTGGCAACCATCACTTGGGTACGTCACCGCTTCATGGACACGCCGCCACTCTCGGCTGCCATGCAAGTGGCGTTGGGCGGTGCCCTGGTATTCGCGACTGGGATACTGATTGGGAATTCCTCGCTCTGGGCAGAACCAGAGAGCGAAAGACCTGCTCGATTTGAGCCGGCGTTTAGCAGCTTGGTCGGTCGCAGCCTCAATGTTGAGACTGCACAGAAAGTCGAGTGGAAATAGTAAAGAAACAACTCACCTGGAACGTCCGAAGTGGGGTCTTAAGCTTCTCAAGGTCGACCTTGCACTCTCGCCGTATCAACTCTGTAGCCGCTCTCAAATTACCGCCCACGCCGGCGCGCGAACGATCCATGCCCAATCGTCCGCGGTTCATGCTCCTGTCCTCAATTCTGTGAAGACGCGCTCATCATCTTTCTGGGAGCGCAAACGCAACGTATGCGGCTCCCTGCGGGCCCTTGGGATTACGCGAGCCACTGGTAGCGATTACGATGTACTGCTTGCCATCGATCATGTACGTGCTGGGCGTAGCGTTGCCGGCAAACGGGAGATTGCCCTGCCAAAGCAGCTTGCCGGTCTTCGGGTCAAAGGCGCGCAGCTTGTGGTCGAACAACGTCGCACCAATGAACAACACACCTCCCGCGGTCAGAATGGGGCCGCCGTAGTTTTCCGTTCCGGTATCAGCCGTGCCCTTGGCGGCGAGCTCTGGATAGTTGCCGAGCGGAATCCTCCAAAGATACTTGCCTGTGTTCAGATCGATCGCGTTGAGTGTGCCCCACGGAGGCGCGACTGCGGGATAGCCGTCCGGATCGAGGAACTTGCGGTAGCCGGTAAAGCGGTACTTCGGCATGGTGGAGGATGAAGGAGCGTTGCCGGCAAGCTCACGCTTGTTGCCCACTTCGGCACGTGCTGGTACAGCTTCCATGGGAGCACCGAGGAAGCGCAGAATGGCCGTTGTGTCACTAGCCGAGAGTGTGGAAAAGCCCGGCATGCGACCCTTGCCGTTGTGGATGATTTCGGCAATCTCCGTCTGCTTCATTCGCTTGTCGATGTCGACGAGCGAAGGGAATGCCGGCGGATTGCCTGCACGGTTGCTTCCGTGGCAGATTGCGCATTGCGCTTGATAGATCGCCTCGCCGGGGCTGGCGTCGCCCTTGTTTTCGGTCAGTCCGCCGGTCCAGGCCAGGTCGTTGGCGTTGATGTAAATGACGCCGGAGCGCGGATCGATTGCGGGTCCACCCCACTCCGCGCCGCCATCGAAACCGGGGAAAATGATCGTTTGTATATCGACAGAAAAAGGGACGAACGGCCCTTCGCTGCGAAACGACTTGAACTGCTCGAGCGCCCACTGGTGCGCTTCCGGAGTGCGTGTCGTCAGCATGTCTGCCGTAAGCAACTGGCGGGCATAGGGAGCAGGGGCAAGAGGAATCGGCTGGGTTTTGCTCGCCACTTCGCCTGGAACTGTTGAAGGGGGGAAAGGCCGCTCTTCGATGGGAAAGAGCGGCTTGCCGGTCACTCGATCAAAGACAAAGACGAAGCCTTGCTTCGTGGTTTGTGCGACGGCATCAACCCGCTTGCCATCATACATGACGGTGACGAGTGCGGGTGCCGAGGGGAAGTCGCGGTCCCATATATCGTGATGCACACCTTGAAAGTGCCAGACCATCTTCCCTGTTGCGGCGTCGAGCGCAAGCAGGCAGTTGGCGTAAAGATCATTACCCACGCGGTCGAAGCCGTAAAAGTCAGAAACCGCGGATCCTGTTGGAACGAAAACGAGGCCGCGCTTCGCATCGACAGCCATGCCCGCCCAGTTGTTGGCTGCGCCGGCGGTCTTCCATGCACCATCGGGCCACGTCTCGTACCCAGGTTCGCCGGGGTGCGGTATGGTGTGGAAGCTCCACACTAGCTTGCCGGTGCGCACGTTATACGCGCGAATGTCTCCGTGCGGCGCAGGGTTAGTCTCCGGAGCGCGGAAGCCGAGTATCAAGTTGTCTTTGTAAAGAACGCCCGGTGTAGTAAGCGAGACTGTGTTCTGCGTGTAATCGGAGCCGAGGTCCTTGCGCAGGTCCAGCCGTCCGTCCTCGCCAAAACTGGCGATCGGCTCGCCCGTAGCCGGATCCAGCGCATACAGGAAGTTCATGATGTAGGCAAAGAGGCGCGACTCCTTGCCGTCTGTCCAATAACTCATCCCACGGCTTGGTTGGCGGCCGACAATGCCGGAATCAAACTTCCAGAGTTGTTTTCCGGTGGTTCCGTCCAGCGCGAAGACCTGGAGCGTGGGACCGTATCCATAGACTACCCGGCCCACAACCAACGGATTCGCCTGCACGCCGCCATCGCTGCCCACGTCCACGCGCCATACCTGCTTCAACCCGCCGACATTGGCCGGGGTGATCTGCGCAAGCGGTGAGTAGTGATCGCCATCGACACCGCCGTTATAGGCCGTCCAGTCCATTGGGACGACCGGATCGGCAGGCTCGCCGGAAGAGGCGGCCTGCGTCGCACGCGGCTGGTACAGTGATGTGCCAAGTGCCAGCACCGTTACCAAGAGCGCGAGAGCTAACGATTTGTGCTGAGCCGTTCTCATCAGTCTGGTCTTGTATTTCACATCTGCATAGCCGTACATGTGCAGCTGCTGATCGCAATGCGGCAACGAGCCGTCGGGATTGTCTCTTCGGTTCAGCGTCAGATCGACCCTACTGTTGAACGTCGCTATGAAAGCACGCTCCACCAGCAGAGTCAATGTCCGCTATCGAAGTAAAGTTGCTTTGTGCAAGTAATGAACAATCAGTAAGAAAATGGCCGGGAACCTTTCACCATCTATTTCCTGCTATGCCAGCGCAGCCCGCCACGCACCAGGATCGGCTGGCCAAGCGTCACAACCGGTGTGCGTCCGATGTTGTATTGATCATTGGTTAGGTTCTCACCCTGGAAGAAGATGTCGAACTCCTTGGTCAAGGAATGCGAAACCGTTGCACTGAGCACAAAGTAGGCGCCAAGCGGCAACAAGTTCTGGTCGTCATCGTATTCATTGCTCGCGGTGCGTCCCTGGATGGCTACAAAGAACTGTTTCGGAGCGACCCATGTGCCCTGGAAGGCGAACTCGTTGCGCGGCACCAAGGGGACCATGTTGCCAACCAAGGCTGAGTTGGCAGGAAAACTCACGACCGTCGAGTCGATGAATTGGTAGGTAGCCGTAACCGATATGCGATCGGTGATGCGCATTTCCGCACCGGCTTGGAAGCCCCACGCGCGTGTCTCGCCCAAGTTCTCGCGCATGCGGACGATCAGTTGCGGCGTGGTGTTGATGGTCACATTAGCGACAGGGTCTGTGGTGTGGCCCCAGAAGAAACTGCCGTGTATCGAAAGCCGAGCGTGAAGCGCGGACGCTCGAACTCCGCCTTCCGCACCGGAGAAGCGCTCAGCACGCAGGTAGGGATTGGCCAGCGTCTGCACGTTGCCCACCCGGAAGCTGCGATACAGCTCGTTGAGGGTTGGTGCCCGGAACGAGCGATAGCCGGCGGCGTACAATACCACGCGGTCGTTGACGCTGTACGATGTGCTCAATCTGGGGTCGAAGGCATTCTGTCCGCGATCAGAGTAGGCAACGTAGGTTGGTTTGCCAACTACTGGAATACGGCTCGAGCTGCCGTCCAAGTTGCTCCACAGGTCTTCTCTTCCCGATAACGTTACCGACCAATTGCGGGTAATCTGTACGATGCCTTCCAGAAAAGCTCCCAATGACTGCTGGGTTCCGCCGTTGGAAAGCTCCGCAGTGGGCTTGCCACTCGAATAGGATGTCTCACTACTAAAGCCTTGGACGTCGAGGGCGTCAAGCCCAGCAAGCAATGTGAAGCGACGTGCGAGTTGCTTCGACCACTGCGCCAGCAGGCCCATTTGCTGCACCGGAACGTACTGAATGTTGGTCAGAGACTCGCTGTTGCGATCGGCGGCAATTGACGAGAACGTCTGATGGTAGTTCTGGGTGCCCCCATACATCCGCACGGTGAATAACCCAGCAGCAGGGCTATTCCAGTCCGTGCCAAATGCCAGTTGCCGGATGGTGGTGTCGTTGACCTGGAGTGCTGTGCCATTCTGCCGGTCTTCGCCATACAGGGAACCGTTCAGAAAGGCGCGTCCTTTATCGCTGAACAACCGTTCCAACCGCAGGTTTCCAGAGCCATATTGCGAGGCGACAGGCGTGTCAACCGAGCCGCGGACGTTCTCGGGAACCGCAACATAACCGTCAGTGCGGAACCCTTCGCCGCTGGTCACGACGGCCCATTGTCCAAATCGCATTGTCCCCCAGCCCGAACCGAAGGGCGAACTCTCGTTCCCATACGAGCCCTCGACGAAAGCATCGGTCTGCACTGCTGGGCGCGTTTCAAGATTGATAACGCCACCCAAAGCATCGTTACCGTAGAGCGCCGACACCCCGCCGGGCACGAGCTGGACCTGGTCTAGCGATGATTGTGGGATACGTGCCCAGTAAATCCATCCGCCAAAGGGATCGTTGAGCGGAATGCCGTCTGCCAGGACCAGTGCGCGGCTGGCGCCATTCGCGCCCAGGCCACGCAGCGACACTCCTTGCGACGTTGGATTGGCGGTCTGGCTGCCCGATCGCCGCAACAGCGAGAATCCGACCACGTTTCGCAATTTGTCGTCAGTAGCTAGAGCGCCCCATTGTTGCAACTGGTTTGAGCTGACGACAACGGCATCGGGCTGCGCCTCCAGGTTGTCTACGCCAGTCGGCAGGATGGCAGTGCGGGTGCCGGTCACGTCGAGACTTTGTTGCAGGGGCGCCGGAACAAGCGTAATCGTCAGGTCGTTCTGGCCCGATTGCCACGGCGTCGTGATGGGAGCGAAACCGGAGGCACTGACGGTAAGGGTTCCGCTGTCAGCATCCACTCCGTTGAATGCGAAGCTGCCGTCAGGTTGGGTGACACGGCGCAACTCCTGCCCATTCGTATGCAGAAAAACCTGGGCGCGGGCGATCACGGCACCGGCACTGTCCTTCACCGTTCCGCGCACCGGTTGTTGCGGAGCGGCCCGTGCCTGCGGCTGAGGCAGCAGGGATGCGAGTACGGTGATGACGGAACATGTGAGAACAGTGGAACGGTACATTCGTGCTTCGTCTTCCTGTTTAGGTATCGGTGCTCCTTTCGGTTGCCGATGCCGGCCCCGGTAGTCGTCGGGCCTCGTCTGTGACTCGTGCAATAGGCTAACCGTAACACTAGTCCCGGCCGGCGTTAAGGCTTGAGCCGGCGCTTAAGAGCTCGTGGGTAGTCAGGTGGTCGATGCTTGGAAGTTCGGAGAGGTACTGGTCTTGGTCATTTGATGAAGGATCGCCTTCTCGTGAACTGGCCTAATTGAGACGAGTTCGACCTGGAAGGACATCTCTCTGTCCAGAGAAATATTCCCGAGTCACGGGCGACTCTGAATGCATGGGCCGGGACTGACTCTCGTTGACTCGGTCCCGAAGTCTTGTTGTGGGAGATCTGCCGCTGACAATTCACGGTGACTACGCACCTCTTCTTGCCAAAGGTCCGAAGTGTAGGGGCCAGGATTCCTCCCCTGTGAAGTGTGGAATGTACTCCCCTGCTGGTAGGAAGGGC
>Ga0208478_1000638_pt1 | contig 11500 bp, 11 predicted proteins | sample NGESurdeep072012_5_FD_184462 | JGI IMG/M metagenome (GOLD analysis project Ga0208478, IMG submission 184462) | Arctic peat soil microbial communities from Barrow, Alaska - NGEE Surface sample 415-2 deep-072012 (SPAdes) | ecosystem: Environmental > Terrestrial > Soil > Wetlands > Peat ... | reverse complement strand
AGCCCGCAGACATGTGAGGGTAGCTGAATTCGGTTCCCCAGGCATCGTAAAACTTCGTCTGCACGTCCACCGGCGGGCGGAAGCCATTGAAGAACGCGACCTCGCTGTACGTGCCTTCCGGTCCGCCCTCGGCGCTGGTGCCGTTGTCGCCGTTCTGGTAGATGATCAACGTGTTGTCCAGCTTACCCAGGTCCTCGAATGCCTGAATCACACGGCCGATCTCGTAGTCGTTGTAGGCCACGTAGGCGGCAAACACCTCGACCTGCCGGATGAAGAGCTTCTTCGCCTCGGGCGAGAGCTTGTCCCACGGCGTCAGCATGTCGCTCGGCCAGGGCGTCAGCTTCATGCCCTTGGGGATTACGCCGAGCTTCTGCTGGTTCTCGAAGATGCGCTCGCGCAGCTTCTCGTAGCCGTCGTCGAATAAGTGCATCGCGTGGATCTTGTCCACCCACTCCTTTGTGGGATGATGCGGCGCGTGCGAGGCGCCGGGCACATAATAGAGGAAGATCGGCTGCCCGGGGTCGCTCTGATGAATCCGGTACATCCAGTCGATGGCGTCGTCGGCCATCGCGGTGACCAGGTTCCAGGAGGGCTCCTTGCCGGTGGTCGGCCAGATCGCCGCCTTTGGATCCGAGCGATCCATCTTCAGGTTGCCCTCGTGACCATGCCACGGGTAGATCTGCGTCGTATTGCGGAAGAGATTCGGCCCCCACTGGTTCGCGTCGCCGCCGACAAAGCCGTAGAAGTAGTCGAAGCCCATACCGGTCGGCCACTGGGTGAACGGCCCAGCCTGGCTGGCCTGGAACGCCGGAGTGTTGTGGTCCTTGCCGTACCAGCTCGTCGCGTAGCCGTTGTCGCGCAGGATGCGGCCGATCGTTGCGTTGTCCGCACCGATGATGCTGTCGTAGCCGGGGAAGCCGGTGGCCTGTTCGGCAATCACGCCGAAGCCGACCGAGTGGTGGTTGCGCCCGGTGATGATCGCGGCGCGCGTCGGCGAGCACAGCGACGTGGAGAACATCCGGTTGTAGCGCAGTCCCATGGCCGCGATGCGGTCCATGTTCGGCGTCGGGATGACGCCGCCGAACGTGCTCGGTATGCCAAACCCGGCATCGTCTGTCATGATCAGCAGGACGTTGGGCGCGCCTTTGGGCGGCACCACAGTCGGCGGCCACCATGGCGTGGACCCGGGCCTATTCTCCTTGATCACGCCGCCGAATTGCGGAGCCGGCGGAGGCAACTGCTTGCCGCTGATGGCCGTGGTGGCGCTGGGTGAACCCAGCGTGCCGGTAACCTGTTGTGCTGCAGCTGGCATGATACCCATCGCAAGCAAAGCGCTTGCCAGCGCGACCTCATTGCGGCGGCGTTTGATGAACGACATCGGTGTAAATCGCATGGGTGTTTCCTTCCTTGCGTTATCGCGGCGGTTACAAAGCCTTGGTCAAGCGTCCGAACGCCGCGTGGGTGCGCGGGCGCGCCTCTTGGCGACACTAATTCTTTCAAGTTCCCGTTATCGCTTGGTGCTGTTGACTTCTTAACTGCGTAATCAGTTCCATGGACCTGGTCTGTGAGACTTCGTGGAAGCTAATCCTCGGTTCTTCGCAGGCCAGTTCCATGGCATGCAGAATCTTCGAATACAAACCGGACTGAATATGAGCGTGCAGGTCTTTGGCTGACTGCCATTCCTCCACATAAACAACTCGTCGAGGGCCGGTCGCCTCTTCGAAGACGCCACAGTCCAGGCATTCTGGCTTGGTGTTAACGCGCTCCTCAACAAATCTGAGGACCTCGAGCATTGCCTGTCGTTTCTTTATTTCGGGCACCAACTCAAGCACCGCAATGATCATCGCGAGTCGTCTCTTTCTCAGCCGGAAAATCCGGCGTCAACCTTGCTGCGATCGAGATCAGTCACTTTCACCAGCCTGTTTGAAGTCGTCGGTTACTTTCTTCCAAGTCTTTGTGCACCGAATTCGAACCTCCGTTTTGGTTATGCTCGGCCACCTTGAGTGAGCAGAGAATTCAGCTCCTGTTTGTGAGAGAAGTCGCTTGATGGGATTGCACGCGAGCTGCCATGCTCCGTTCCAACCGAGCTCGTGTTGGTAAACGGTTTGTAATGCGGAAGTTATGTGTTCGGGAGGATCTTCGCGAGACGGCCTGCAGGATGGTGAAAAGTACGGCCTCCCGTACTCAGTCCGAAATATCGTACTTACTGTGCCGGGAAGGAATGCCTAATCGCTGCATCGTCGTGTACAAGGTCGTCGGCTTCATGCCCAAAAGTTCAGCGGCTCCGCCGGGTCCTTTTACCCGCCACCCCGTCCGTTCCAGTACCGCCAAGATGTGGCGCTGTTCCGCTCCCTTCAGCGTCGGGAGAAGAGCGTTTCCCGCAGCCTCAGGGATTTTCACGTCTAGCTGTGTTCCGCTAGTAACAACCAAGGCTTGTTCAACTGTATTTCGCAGCTCTCGAACGTTTCCGGGCCAGGGATAGCGCTGCAGCATTTCCATGGTCTTTCTTGGGATGGACTCGATCTTCTTGCCCATCTTCCGTTCCAGCTCGCGAACAAATCGCCAGGTCAGCAGAGGTATATCTTCCTGACGTTCTCGCAGCGGTGGGACATGAATGGGGAACACGTTCAGCCGAAAATACAAGTCTTGGCGAAACAACCCATCCTTCACTCTCTCGGCTAAGTCGCGGTTTGTGGCGGCAATAACTCGGACGTCCACGCTGACGGTTCTGGGGCTTCCCAAGCGCTCAAATTGACCTTCCTGCACAACCCGTAGCAGTTTCGCCTGCAGTTCCAAAGGGAGCTCGCCGATCTCGTCGAGAAACAACGTAGAGCCGTTCGCCAGTTCGAATCGGCCCACTTGCTTGGTGAGTGCACCAGTGTAAGCTCCCTTTTCCCGGCCAAACAATTCACTCTCGATCAAAGTGGAAGGAAGCGATGAGCAGTCAACTTTCACCATGACCCGGTCTTTGCGGCGACTCAGATTATGAATCGCCCGCGCTACGAGCTCCTTGCCGGTACCGGTCTCCCCCATGATGAGCACGATGGAATCGGCCGGCGAGACCTGCTCGATTTGTTCAAAGACCTTCTTGAGCTTAACGCTCTGGCCAACAATGTCGGCGAAACGGCCTTCCAGCTCGATCTCCTCCTTCAGGTACTCGCTCTCCGCTTGCAGTCGTGCCTCGACATGTTTCGACTCGGTGATATCGGTACTGACTCCCATCAACCGGTCTGGTTCGGAATCACTCCCTGCTTGCCTCCGTCCACGGGCTGCAATCCAGCGAACACTTCCGTCGGGGCGCGGCACGCGGTATTCAACAGCGGCTTCATGTCCTGACCGCATCGACTCATGTATGGCCCGGCGGACCATTTCCCGGTCTTCGGGATGCACGAGTTCGAGAAATTTATCAACGTTCAGCCCCTCGCGTGGCGAGACCCCGAGGAGTTCGTACGTCTTCTCAGTTGCCCATATGTGACCTGTTTCTGGTTCCAGGGTCCACAAGCCGGCGTTGGCAGATGTGGCGGCCAGACTCAGCCGTGCTTCACTGTCGCGCAGCTTTTGGTCGGCGCGCTTTCGCTCGAGTGCGTTTGCAAATACCTGCGCCAGCAATTGAAGCCGTTGCAGGAGCGGTTCGGGACAGGCTCGTACCTCCCGGGTTGCATCGAAACTGATGACACCGAATACCGGAGCGCCCCCAACCGAAAGCGGAAATCCCAGAGTTGATTTCACGCCAAAGCGGTGCCATGCTTCACGGTCAGTGCTGGCCTCGGGCGGAACTTCGGTAGTGTTGGGGACTGCAATGATCTCACCAGCGAAGAGCTTCGCCTGAGTCCAGGGGAAGAATTCCGTGGCACTCATGCGCTCAGGCGTCGGCGGTAACTCCGGATCTCGGTAAATATGGGTCATGACCAATTCGCCGGGATTCTGGATCGAGGCCTGCCAGAGCGAGGAGTGTTCCAATCGCAAGCACTCGCAAATCGCGCGCTGGGCATCTTCGATTTCCCGATCTACACGATCGGCGGGAACGTTCACAAAACGCGCCGAGAGATCCGCAATAAGTCGTTCAAACCGCAGTTGTTCTTGCAGTTCGGCGTGGAGATCCGGTTTGGATGCTACGACCATATTTCAGACCTCGGATCGGGCAAATACGTCCCCGACCCTGAGCTGGTGCAGAGAACGCGTGCCTTGAGGACGACCTGAGTTGAACTGCTTAGTTTATCCCATGGGTTGAAGAAAGTGACGTGGGCGCACTGACTACCCAATACCGGGAATTGACCGGCTTACACCCCCGGCCGATTTCCGCAATTTGAGGCCGCCGTCGATTTGAACGTCGCGGAGAGGGTAACTCGCGCTTGGCAGACCAGTGTTTGACCATTTCCGCAGGTCATGCGCGAGGGAGAATCACGATCCAGTACGTGCTGATGATCAGCAGCAAGAACGCAACCGCTATTACCGCGACTCGCGGCCCTACGACTTCGACGCGCTGGCTGAGCGCCGTCAGAAGTAACACCGTCGCCAGAAAGACCGTTACTTTTACGTAGCTGTCCCCGGTTTCCCGTGTACTGACACCCTGCTCGAAGTGAGCCTTGGCCTCCTGAGCAAGCGTTGCCGACTCTCTCGCGTGTGCGTTGGTGTACTCCGGCATGAAGATCGGGCCGGGCGGCGCAGACGGATCGTTAAACGGGTCGAGTTTCTGCCAGGCTGCAAACGCGGCAACGTATTCCGGCCGGAACCGGCGCTGGTAGATTGCGGCGAGTTTATCGTTGCCGGCTGTTTTCGCCGCAATCCAACCGTTGAAGGTTACGACATCGAAAAGGCGATCCTGGCCCGCCAGCGTCGCCTTTTCTTGGGACATCACGGTCGTGAGCGCTACCAGCGCGTACTGCTTGGCGGAGAGGGCATCCCATTTTGCGGCCTGATAGCCGCTCCATGCAGTCGCGACGGCTACGATGGAGAGCACCACTGCCTCAGCCACGCCAACCCACGTAGCACGTCGGTCCGACGGGCCGTGATGGTGTCCGTGTTCGTGTACTCTGTGAGCGAATTCAACGTTGGATGTTGTCTCGGACATCTTCAACCCTCCCCTCGTCCAGATCGCGAGAATCAGTTTTCCAGATTGCTAGATCACAGCTCTGAACCGGGAATCTTAGCGGATTACGAGTGACTTGGCGAATTCACACACTCTATCTGAGTTAAATGATCCGTGCCGGCCCGGCTGTAATCCTTGCGATCCTCGTCGTTCTTGTCGTCGGCGTGCGATTCAAAAAGGAAAAGACGCCCGCGGCATGACAGTGTGAACTGATGGGTTGCGTTCCTCCGCGCGAGCCACTGCCTCTTTGTTATGGTTCTTTCATGGTCGCAAGACCTTGCACAGGCCCCTTTTGCGTGACTAAAATCTTTTCATTCTGAAAGCCTCGAAGGACCAGGAGTAGAACGTACCGGAGTCGACGGCTTGAAAATCCAGTTCGAGCTGGGAGCACTCCCGTACAGCACGAAAACCGTGCTGCTAGTACCGGTGCTTGTCATTCTCTCTTTCGTCCTGCGTGGCGCACCAGTGTTCCTCTATCGCAGGGACCTGACAAGAGGCGAGCGTTTGCCATAGCGATCTAGGGAGGATCGGATGACACCTGATACTGGAACCGGGATAATCAACCTGCACCACATGGCGCAGGCGATCGTGACGGTTCTGGCAGTCATAAATCCCGTGGTGTGCGGGTCAATTTTCCTAAGTCTGACATCGAAAATGGAGCGATCGCAGCAACGGCGATTGGCCGGCAAAGCGTCTCTCGAAATCCTGCTAGTCCTTGGGGTCTCCGCACTCGTCGGCCACGCCGTACTGCGGATATTTGGCATCTCCTTGGAGGTGTTCCAGATCGTGGGAGGGATCATTATCGCCTACATGGGTGTCAACATGTTGGGTGGCAGAAACACTTTTGGCCGACAGCCACCCCCGGAAGGTGACTGCGACACGGGTGTCCGGCTCGCGCCACTGTTGATGTTTGCTGCCGGGCCCGGAACAATAGCAACCGTGGTGACGTTGACAGCCGCCCACGCCTCAGACGGCGCACCATCGACAGCGATTGTCGCTGTTGTGGCAGGCGCAGCGGTCACGTTTGCGGCGTTGCTGTTCGCTATCCGTGCAGGAGCACGCGTTGGCCAAGAAGTCGAGGGTGGTGTCACACGGTTCATGGGGCTCATAGTGGCGTCGATGGGAATGCAGTTCATTATGGTCGGACTTAAGGCGTTTATGCAGGGCTAAACCCGGGGAAATTGCGGACTTCAATGGCTTGACGGTCGGCATCATTGAAGTTGGCATTCGTTCATCGAGTCCGGTGCGCCAGTGCGGTCGTTCCTACGCACCCTGCAGAGTTAAAGATGTCAGCCGCACTTGTAGACTGCGCCGTGTTCGTTGTTGAAAGCAACAGCTTAGTCACGCCTTGAAGGGGCGCGCAATCGGGAAAAAGTCAGGCCCTGCCTACCGCGATGGCTTAGGCATCGCGAACCGCCTTTTCCGTCGCGCCGCCCGCGTTCTCCTAATCCCGAGGCTGTGCGGGTGCAGCGTACCATTGGTCTCTCGGAACGATCTTTGCCTGCGGCGGATCAGCGATGTAGGCCGGCGTCATAATCTGCACCCCGTATTCATTGAAGACGTCGAGGATACTGGAGTACAACGCGGCATATAGCCGCTCCATGGCTTGGGGGTTGTCGCAGTAAGCATTGATCTCGTACGTGATCGCAAACTCCCCAAGTTCTTTTTCCATAACAAAAGGCTTCGGTTCGCGCAGGAGTCCCGGCGTGCGTTCTGCTGCGTGGATCAGCATGCCCTCCACCTGGCGCCAGGAAGTCTGATACCCGATTCCGACCGTGGTATGAAGAATCAATCCCTCTTTGTGGGCTAGCGCGCTGTAGTTCACTACTTCCTCGTTGATGATGGATGAGTTCGGAACCGCGACCAATTCATTCTTGATGGTGCGCAAGTACGTCACCATCAGCCTTGTCTCTTCCACATCTCCGATGTGATTGCCAATCTTGACACGGTCGCCATTCTTGAACAGACGGCGATACGCCATGCTGTATCCGGAGATCATGTTTCCAATCAAGGAGGTCGATCCCAGGGAGAAAACCACACCGACCAGTAAGGAGACGCCCTTGAAAGCCTGCGAATCCGAACCGGGTATGTAGGGGTAAGCGGCCACCAGCGCGAAGGCGATCACGGCAAACCGCACCAGGCGATAGGTTGGCTTCGCCCACGCGGCCTCGAACCCTGACAAGGTGATTGCTCCGGTGTCAATGCCAAGAAAAAAAACGCGAATCAGCTTCAACACATACCAGGTCACCAGGATCAGAATCGCCAGGAAGATCAGGTTGGGAACCGCGTTCAGGAACGCAGTGCCAATGGCGATCAAGGGATTCACCAGGAAGTCAGACAAGCTGTTGGCTAGTCCTCGCGTCCAGGGGAACAGTGCCAGAACGTAATGCGCATAAAGATAGGCCATCGCCAGGGCGATGACTGCCCAGACCAGCCCATGCGCGCTAGCCATCACCCGCCATAAACGTTCGGCCTCAATCAGGCGGAACGATTGAATCTGGATTCCATGGACCTTCTCCTTGTAACGCCTCTCGAGCGCAGAGCGGGATTTTCTGACCACTACACGCGCGATCCATAGACCAACGATGAGTGCCAACGTCGCACCAGCGGCCAATTGGCCATGTCGGGCCAGGAGCCTCGGCTCGCGGTCGTGCCGGTAGTCGATGACCGCTTCTTGGATTCTCTGCAAAGCAGCTCGGGCCAGGTACTGCCGGCTCACACCCGCATAGGCAGGGTCGGCATCAAAAACGACCATGATGGTTTGGTCGCCAGCTAGTATCCGTGTTCCAAACGACTCATCCTTCAATCTAAGCGACTCCGGCGCAACCGTACGATTGGCGGCCACGGCCCGAATGCGATCTGCAATCGCTTGCGCCCGTTTTTCTGCTGGATACGCCTGAACGCCCGTTACACGGAACAATGTCTCGCCATCGACAACTACTGGCGCAGTTTGGACCGCAGTTTCGGTTTCCTCGGCGACTGCGCCCGAAGCGGGACTCGCAGCGGCGGAAGATGGATTCTGGGCCGCGGTACGTACAGCAGGCAAACTGACGACCAAGCACAATCCCAGCAGTACACAGTGTCGCTTCAAATCTTTGGGTGAGAACATGGTCTACCCCTTGTTGACCGATGGAGGAAAATCCGATTCTGCGCCAGCCAGAGACAGCTTGTCATGCAAAGCTCACACTGTTTGTGGCAGAAATCATAGCTTCGGCGGGCATTTTTAGATATTAAGAACAATACAACCTTGGGAGAGGCAATGAAAAGGACCCTGCTGTTGTCGGTCGCCTGCGCCCGCCGAGTGCTCACTCTGAGTGACACAGGCTGTTGCCGCCGCATCGGTCCGCAGTCGGTGGTTCGCGATCGCCACTTGGGAGGTGCCGAACCGGGGTACCAGCGGCATTGTTGGTGGCTCAGACATTACTTTTTCGGCGCCATCGCCGGGTAGCGATCAATCTGAGCGTGCGACTTGCATCCTTTATATAGAGATCGTCCAGCTTAGCGATCTTCTTTCTGTTCTACCCCACTGTCAGCCCTAGTACAGCCAACAAAACAAAACACTTAACGCACTTCCCCTCCTCCTCCAACTGACCTGTGCCGGATCGGTCGCATCTTGGCTTTCAAAACAACCCTAATTGGGCGGACTGCCCGGAAAGGATCACTGCAATGTTTGGACAAATGATGGTTGAACCCGTTGTGCAGCTCGACCCCGGCGTCGATCTGCAGACAGCGATAGCCACACTGACAAAAGTCGCCGAAAACGTCGAGATCGTCCGCTGGATCGAGTTTCCGGCGTCGATCCTGCTGTTCTTGCTCGTGCCCGGAGATCCGGATTCCGGGGCGGTCTACGTCCTGGACCGTAAGAAAGGAACCTGGTACGCCGTCGACTTCGAGGACGAACAATTCGGCGGGTACAGCGTAAGCGAACTCGAAACGCTCCTGAAGGACTGTAACTTCCTCGATCTTATTGAGCGGCCAGGACTTTGGCGCTCCGGCTTGCGCTGGATGGTATTGCCCGGAATGCGGCCTGAGGCGGCCGTTTGACAGAAAAAATATTCCGGGTTATCTACAACTATCTTAGTTATGCACCTTTAAGTGATTGATGTCAATGCCTTTATTGCAGAAAACACTGCCTTTTTCCCAGAGCACTGCAAAAACGTCTAGCTTGTGATTTCTGCACGTCTTGTTCACAGATCCGGTATCACTAACGGAAATGGTCACTCCAACGGCGGCTGTTTGGGAACTGTCAGTTTTTACAGGGGGTCCAACATTCTGTGGTTCTAGGGCAGCTCGGACGAATGAGAAAAGCGCCTACCTGATACGCGGCTGGATATGTAACTCGGAGAGGAATATGTGCCCCCGCAGCGCCTCGTGAATTGCCGGGACCAAGTCGGCGCGGGGGCTTGGTGACGGATGCGTAAGCTCCGGCAGAAAGCGCAGCCTGGACGAAGTCCCGGTCTTCGTTGACGGTCAGGAACACGAGCGTACGACTTCCAAGTCAGGCCGAGGTTTTCACTGGTGCGAGGCCCGCAAAAGCAGCCGACGGCGAGCAGCGCACGGTCCCTGGGGTGCGGCATGGCGTCGATGAGCTTTAAGATCAGCTTCGGCTGGGTTTTCGGCCTCTGTACGGTTTGGGTGTCGGGCATCAGCAAGTCTTCGGCTGGATCCTCAGTGGCGAACTTCATTTTGCGTGCCGTTCTGAAAATGGTCCTTATAATTGGAGAACGCGTGGCGGACGATCGAGTCGGAGAATTCCTTCGCCAAATTGTTCAAGTGCATCTGAAGCTCGAATTGTGAGATCTCCCCGAGCGGGCGGTCCTTGAAATACTCCGCCCAATAACGATTGATCTCGATGGTGGTTTTTCCTTCGTTGCCTGGTGCCAACAGCCTTCCCGCATCGGCAGGTAACGGTGTCTTACGAACCAACCGAAGTTGGTTTCCGGATCAGGCCTGTTCTGTTGGATCTGGCGAACGCCCAGATCTTCCGCAATGATGCCTTCCAACTTCTGCCGGGATTCCCATTTCTTTATCTGGCTGATAGGCCCGAGAACCAGCACAGCGTGTTTCTTTTTCTGTTTTCCGGTGGCAGGATCGGTAACGTAGCGGCGGTAGTTGCCGTAGATCAGGCCGCCCTCTTTGGTGAGCCGTCATTAAGCGCGGGTTGTTGCCGAACCGTGCGCATGGGCCGGTGCAAGACCCGTGGCAAGGTGAAACTGGTTCGAGATTCAGGCTGTACGCGACCCCGCACCGCCGGTTGCAAGGGAATTTCATCGCATCGTGACGATGCACAGATGCACGGATGCGGGTGATGGACGTCTCCGAAGCGGCTCAAGCACTGCTGGTGATGCGGCGGGATGACTTCTGGTTTACTCGTTTGCTCGTCATACGGCCGGAATCGATTCCCTGACGCGGCTGACTTGCCACAGACTTCGGGACAACCGGCGAATCCACTTCAACGAGATGGGCGTTTCCCGTCAACTTGACGTAAGTGGACTTCACGAGCGGCCCGGCGACGCTTCCCCGAACGCCGTTTTCTGGCTATGTTCCTCCTTGCCGGATGTCCAGACGCAATCCGCCCACGCCGGATAACCCGGTGTTTAGCAATTAGCAATTAGCTGCAAACCAGGCCCTGAACCGAAAGTCGCGCTTCCTGCGCCTAGTTCTTCGCCCGCTCCCAGACCAGCACCCGCTGCTTGGTTGCGGGATTGGACATATCGGACGTCACCGTGATGATGAGTTTGTCCCCTTCTAGCCGGAAGGGCCGAGGCTGGGTTGAGCCGACATACGCGGGTAGCCATGCGATCTCCGGGTAGTGCGTGACCGTCGAGGTTGCGCTGTCGAGCTTGTAGGTTCCGCAGTATGCGAGCAACGTGTCGTAGTACGCGATCTTCTCCGCGTCGGTGGCATGATTCGGATCTTTCCAGGCCGGGCGATCTCCATTCACAATGGTGGCGCACATGTGTCCGTCGGGTTCATACATGAGGAAACCGTGCGGATGCGGACCAAACTGCACCGAAGGATGCACCGTGCCGTCCTTCGAGGTGTCTTCGATCGACAGCAGCTTCCAGGTGCCGACAAGCTGGGCAGTGGTGGGAGCCGATTGGGCGAGCAGCGATGCGGACAGCACAAGGGCGGCGAGCAGCAGTTTCATGGTCAACCTCGGGATGCGTGTTCGCGCGCGGCGCGAAGGAGTGAAGCCCGTTGGAGAAGGCTACCACATCGCATGGCTCTTCGCGGTCAAGGCGATGTCGAATACCGTTACTGTTCGGAAGGCTTGGGGACTTCCTTGATGTCGTACACGAACATCGAGCGATCGAGCATCTGGGTTGGCTTGTAATTTAACAACCAGCGGTAGCTATTCGGGTCGGGCAGCACCTGTCCGTGTAGTCGACTATGCGTGGAAGTGTGACG
>Ga0208478_1000637_pt1 | contig 11505 bp, 8 predicted proteins | sample NGESurdeep072012_5_FD_184462 | JGI IMG/M metagenome (GOLD analysis project Ga0208478, IMG submission 184462) | Arctic peat soil microbial communities from Barrow, Alaska - NGEE Surface sample 415-2 deep-072012 (SPAdes) | ecosystem: Environmental > Terrestrial > Soil > Wetlands > Peat ... | reverse complement strand
CAAGTTCGATGCCAAACCATTTTTTAAAAGTCAGAGAGTCCTTTCGGATATCGAGAGCAACGTCGAATATCTTTCCCATGACCACTCTGATAAATTTTGCCTGAGGGAAGGGATTCAACTGATAATGTAATCCTCTGATTACACCCTTCACTGATTTTGATTCATTATCCTGTACCGGAGAGAAACTGATACCTTCATCCTGAAAGGCAACCTGATTAAAACTTTCAAAAAAGTAGCCTCTGGTATCAGAATATATGGTGGGTTTTATAACTACAAGTCCTTTGAACCCGGTTTCAATGATTTTCATTATCTTAAAACTCTTACTTTAACCCTTCGAATATATAAATATCTTCACTGGCAATCCTTAAAAGGTATTTCCCGTATTGACTATTCTTTAATGGCTGAGCAAGTTCTAACAACTGATTTTTATTAATAAATCCTCTTTTATAAGCTATCTCTTCGATGCATGAAGCTTTTAATCCCTGCCTCTGTTCAAGAGTAGCAATGAAATTTGCTGCCTGGAGCAAACTTTCATATGTACCTGTATCCAACCATGCCAATCCTCTTCCCATAATTTTAATATCAAGTGTCCCTTCTTCAAGGTAAACTCTGTTAAGATCAGTTATTTCAAGTTCACCACGAGGAGATGGTTTAAGTGATTTAGCCTTCTTTACAACAGTTTTATCATAAAAATATAGACCAGTGACAGCATAGTTTGATTTTGGTTGTGCTGGCTTCTCCTCGATACTCATAACCTTTTTATTCTTATCAAATTCAACAACACCGTAGCGCTCAGGATCAGTAACATAATATCCAAAGATACAAGCGCCTTTCTTCATTTCTGCAGTTTTGAGAAGGACATCTCCGAAGCCGTGTCCGTAGAAAATATTATCACCCAGGATCATACATACCGGATCGTCACCGATAAACTCCTCACCAAGTATAAATGCCTGAGCGAGGCCGTCGGGCGAGGGTTGTTCCCTGTAACTGAAATTCAATCCCAGCGATTTGCCGTCACCAAGCATGTTCCTGAATCCGGCAAGGTCCCTGGGCGTAGATATAATTAATATCTCTCTGATACCTGCCAGCATTAAAACCGATAACGGGTAATAAATCATTGGTTTATCGTATACAGGTAACATCTGTTTCGAGATAGCACTGGTAATCGGATAAAGCCTTGTCCCTGAACCTCCTGCTAGAATTATACCTTTCATAATGACCTGTTTGAGTATTTTTTTAATTTTGAATGCTTACCCTATGTAATTGTTTGGGCGTCCGGCAGCAGGCTTCAGGTTTCCGGGAATTCCCTGCCGCCTGAAACCTGTTGCCCGTAGCCTATCTTCTGCCTATTCCGAAATATGTATATCCAAGTTTTCTGAGCTGTTCGGGGTCATAAATATTTCTGCCGTCAAATATGACTTTCCCTTTCATTAATTCACCCATCCTGTTAAAATCAGGAAGGTGAAATTCCGACCATTCAGTCATTAATGCAACAGCATCAACATTAACCAGGGCTTCATACTGATCAGATGAATATTCAATCCTGTTTCCAAGAATTTTTTTCGTTTCATTTATTGCCGCCGGATCATAAGCTTTGACTCTGGCACCTGACTTAAGAAGCTTCTCTATTAGAATAATCGAAGAGGCTTCTCTGATATCATCCGTCTTTGGTTTGAAGGATAATCCCCATATTCCAATTATCCTGTTTTTCAGATCATCATTAAAGAACCGGGTCATCTTGCTGAAAATGACATTTTTCTGATATTCATTAGCCTTCTCTACAGCTTCGATTACATTGAGCTCATAGTCATTGTCTTTGGCTGTTCTGATAATAGCTTTAACATCCTTTGGAAAACATGAGCCTCCATACCCGGTACCAGGATAAATAAATTTACTTCCAATCCGGGAATCGCTCCCAATTCCTTTCCTCACATTGTTAATATCAGCGCCAAGAATCTCGCATAAATTTGCTATCTCATTAATGAAACTGATACGTGTGGCAAGCATCGCATTTGCGGCATATTTTGTAATCTCCGCGGAAGGAATATCCATGAAAAGGATCGGATGATTATTCAGAACGAATGGCATATAAAGCCTGTTCATTATCTCCCGTGTTTTTTCATTATCAATACCGATAACAATTCTTTCCGGTTTCAGAAAATCTTCGATTGCCGCCCCTTCTTTAAGAAATTCGGGATTTGAAGCAATATCGAATGGTATTGATTCTTTTCGTTTTTCAAGTTCAGCCTGAATGGTACTTCGAATCTTTTCAGAGGTGCCTACCGGCACGGTACTTTTTGTTACAACAACTACATGTTTTATTATAATACGTCCAATTTCTTTTGCAACATTCAGTACATGTCTCAGATCAGCTGAACCATCTTCCCCGGGAGGAGTACCCACTGCAATAAAAATTACCTCCGATCCATCAATTCCTTCTTTTATATCTGTTGTAAATGAGAGTCGTTTTTTTTCAATATTACTTCTGACCATACCCTCAAGTCCGGGTTCATAAATCGGAATGGTCCCCTCCTTAAGCTGTTTTATTTTATCAATATCTACATCGACACAGGTTACATTAACACCGCTTTCAGCAAAACAGGTACCTGTCACCAGACCAACATAGCCAGAGCCAACAACAATAATCCTCATAAATACTCAGATATTTTAAGTAATAACTTCTTCATTTATGCAAAGATAATATAACAAGTCAAATACAAAAATTTCAGGAATGGAACTGAAAGGCTTTAGGCATCAGGCGACAGGCTCCAGGAAATCCATTCAGTTTATTGAACCTGCTGCCTGCCGCCAGTTGCCTGATGATTTTATACCATAATATTGTGGGGTTTTGAAAAATATCATATCTTTGCAACCAATTTTTCATACAAAATAATGTCTAACTTATTAATTATTAGTTCCTTTAATTTAATCTTATGACTGAAAACAAAAAGAAAACAACCAAAAAGGAGGTTGTTGAAAAAAGCGAAGCCCCGGTAAAAGAGGTAAAAAGAGCAAAAGCTAAAGAGAAAAGCAAAAAACAGGATGTTTCAACCGAATCATTACCTTCAGATGAGGCCGTGACGGTTATTACAGAGGAGCTTCCAGAAGTGGAAAATGTTACTGAAGCTGTAAAAGCTGAAGATTACGGATTCGAATCGGAAGTAAAGAAAGAAAAGAGACCGAAAAAAGCACAGGCAGAACCGGAAACTGAGCCGGGAAAAGAAATTAAAACTAAAGCTGAACCAGGAAGTACTGCTTCGGCTGAAGATTTTGACTGGGATACCTTTGAGAGTGAAGAACTCCGTAATTCGCCTAAGTATAAGGAGTATGAATCTCTCTACGATGAAACACTGTCTACTGTTGCAGTTGACGAAGTGGTGATCGGTACAGTTATCCAGATGACATTACGCGAAGTAGTCATCAATATTGGCTATAAATCTGAAGGTGTTGTCAGTTTAAATGAATTCCGTTATAATCCAAATCTTAAAGTTGGGGATAAAGTTGAAGTATATGTTGAAAGCCAGGAAGATAAAAAAGGTCAGCTTCTGCTTTCTCATAAAAAAGCCCGTGCAATTAATTCATGGGACAGGGTTAATGCTTCACTTGAAAAAGACGAAATTATTACAGGTTACATCAAGTGCCGTACAAAGGGTGGAATGATTGTAGACGTTTTTGGTATTGAAGCTTTCCTCCCTGGATCACAGATTGACGTCAAACCTATTCGCGACTATGATGTTTTTGTTGGTAAAACAATGGAATTCAAGGTTGTAAAAATTAACCAGGAGTTCAAGAACGTCGTTGTATCTCATAAAGCTCTTATTGAGGCTGAACTTGAGCAACAGAAGAAAGAGATTATTGCAAAACTTGAAAAAGGACAGGTTCTTGAAGGAACCGTTAAAAATATAACATCTTATGGCGTATTCATCGACCTTGGTGGTGTCGATGGCCTTATTCATATTACAGATCTTTCGTGGGGCAGGGTTAATCACCCCGAGGAGATTGTACAGCTTGATCAGAAACTTAATGTGGTCATTCTCGATTTCGATGATGATAAAAAGAGGATTGCTCTGGGCCTTAAACAATTGACTTCACATCCATGGGATTCTGTCGACCCGAACATGAATATCGGCGATAAGGTAAAAGGAAAAGTTGTTGTTATGGCTGACTATGGTGCTTTTGTTGAAATAGCACCTGGCGTTGAAGGTTTGATACACGTATCTGAAATGTCATGGTCTCAGCATCTGCGAAGCGCTCAGGAATTCCTGAAAGTAGGTGACGAAATTGAAGCAGTAATTCTGACCCTTGACAGAAATGAGAGAAAAATGTCTCTCGGTATCAAACAGCTCAAAGCCGATCCATGGCAGAATATTGATAAAAAGTACACCGTTGGCTCAAAACATACTGCCAAAGTAAGGAACTTTACCAATTTCGGTGTATTCGTTGAGATTGAGGAGGGAGTTGATGGCCTTATTCATATTTCTGATTTATCGTGGACAAAGAAAATCAAACATCCAGCCGAATTCACAGCCATTGATGCGGATATTGAAGTAGTTGTACTTGAAATTGACAAAGATAACAGACGCCTTAGTCTTGGTCACAAACAGCTTGAGGAGAATCCCTGGGATGTATTCGAGAATCTCTTTGCTATGGATTCAGTGCACGAAGGTACAGTTGTTGAAGTATTCGACAAAGGTGCCGTGATAGCTCTTCCGTATGGTGTTGAAGGATTTGTTACCCCAAAACATCTCGTGAAAGAAGACGGAATGATGGCAAAAGTTGATGAAAAACTGATGTTCAAAGTAATTGAATTTAATAAATCAGCTAAGAAAATCATTGTTTCACACAGCAGAGTATTTGAAGATGAAAAGAAAGCTGCTGAAGCACCAGTGAAGAAAGCAGAACCAGCTTCACCTAAGAAAACGGCCAGGAAACAGAAATCAAGTTCTGAAAAAACTACGCTCGGTGATATCTCTCAGTTGGCAGCTTTAAAAGAAGAAATGGAAGAAAAAGAGAATAAAGCCTCTAAGAAATCGAAAAATTAATTAAATTTAGGCTATCAAATTTTAATACTATGGATTTTAATATTGAGAGCCGGAATAACAGCACTGTTATTCAGATACAGTCGGAAAAACTTGATACCCACATTGCTCCGGCACTTAAGTCGGAACTGGTGCTTGTCTCAGGAAAGGGTGAAAAGAATATCATCCTCGATCTTGAAAAATGTCAGTATTGCGACTCATCTGGTTTAAGTGCTATATTAGTAGCCAACAGGTTATGCAAAAATGCAGGTGGTACATTCGTTCTTTGCGGACTTAATGAAGCTGTTGAACGACTTATCACAATTTCTCAGCTCGATACCGTACTTACAATAACAGGAACGGTTGATGATGCTGAAAAAATGATATCGTAAAGCAGATCGGTTGCAGAGTGCGATGAAACTGACTATACTTGGTAGTAGTTCTGCATTGCCAACATCAGGAAGATATCCGTCCGCTCATGTGCTCAATGCGCATGAGCGGTTATTTTTAATAGACTGTGGTGAAGGTACTCAGATGCAACTCAGAAAAACCAGGATCAGGTTCGCAAAAATAAACCATATCTTCATAAGTCATCTTCATGGCGATCATGTCTTCGGTCTTTATGGACTATTGTCGACCTTCAGTTTAATGGGAAGGACCAACCCGATTCATCTTTATGCTCCTGAAAACTATAATAAAATGCTGAAATCACATCTCAGTGATTTTGATATTAATCTAAGCTTTGAAATTGATTTTGTACCACTCAGAGACAAAGACCCTGTTAAAATACTTGATGACAAGTATCTTACTGTGACATCTTTTCCCCTGATGCACAGGGTTCCATCTTACGGATTCCTTTTCAGGGAGAAAATTTCCGAAAGGAATTTAATAAAAGAATGCATTGATAAGTATCAAATTCCTCATGTCAGACTTCCGGCAATCAAAAAAGGAGAGGATTTTATTACTTCTGATGGCACCATAATAAAAAATGAAGATCTCACAATACCACCCCCTGAACCACTATCTTATGCCTATTGCAGCGACACAAGATATTTCAAACGGTTGGCTTCTTTTGTTAAGGAGGTGAGTCTCTTATATCATGAAGCTACTTTCGATAAAAGCAAAGAAGATCTTGCAGAAATAACAGGTCATTCAACAACTCTTGATGCTGCAAAAACTGCCGTCAATGCCAAAGTCGGTACTCTTATTATCGGCCATTTCTCAGCCAGGTACAAAGATATTTCATTTCTAGTCGATGAAGCCAGGGCAATTTTCCCTGAAACTTATCCGGCGAAAGATGGCAGGTGCTACGAGGTTGGGAATATTGCCGATCCTTAATAAAAGAATTTCTATCTTTGAAGCTTGATTTTATATAATTATTTAAATAGAATTTGGGGGATGAAGATTCCTCGCTATCGCTCGGAATAAATCCCGCTTCGCGGGAGGAATGAGGAATCTTATCTTAATTAATAATAAACTAATAAAGTTTTGCAGGAAAAAATTTTAATACTCGATTTCGGATCTCAGTATACTCAACTGATAGCCAGAAGGATACGTGAAATTAATGTCTATTGCGAGATATATCCTTATAACCATTTTCCTGCTCCCGATGATAATGTTAAAGGAGTAATCTTATCAGGCAGTCCATCTTCAGTGCGTGACAAAAATGCTCCATTTCCCGACCTTTCAAAGATCAAGGGAATAATACCGTTACTTGGCGTCTGCTACGGAGCACAATATCTGGTACAAAATTTTGGAGGAGAAGTTAAACCTTCAGGAATAAGGGAATATGGAAGGGCAAATCTTGTCTATATAAACAGTAATGACCCGCTCTTCACAGATATAAAACCGGGAACGCAGGTATGGATGTCACATGCTGATACTATTGCAACGATCCCTTCCGGATATGAGATTACAGGATCGACAGCTGATGTAGAAGCAGGGGCATATCACATAAAAGGTGAAAATACATGGGGAATACAGTTCCATCCTGAAGTTTATCATACAACTGAAGGAACTCAGATCCTTAAGAATTTTGTAGTTGGGATCTGCCGATGTTTTCAGAACTGGACACCTGATTCATTTGTGGGTTCAACCGTCGATAACCTGAAAAAGAAGTTAGCAGATGATAAGGTGATCCTTGGCCTCTCAGGCGGTGTGGACTCTTCTGTTGCTGCATTTCTGCTCCACAAAGCAGTTGGCAAAAACCTTACCTGTATTTTCGTGGACAATGGATTACTAAGGAAGAATGAATTTAACAAAGTGCTTGAATCGTATATTGGACTAGGACTAAATGTTATTGGAGTTGATGCATCCGACAGGTTCCTTGATCAACTGGAAGGAGTTAGTGATCCGGAGACTAAACGGAAGATAATCGGACGTGTATTTATTGAAGTATTTGATACCGAAGCAAAAAAAGTTAAAGATGTCAAATGGCTCGCGCAGGGAACAATATACCCCGATGTAATTGAATCTGTTTCAGTTAACGGACCATCTGCAACAATTAAATCACATCATAATGTCGGTGGTCTGCCGGGGAAAATGCAACTGAAAGTAGTGGAACCTCTTCGTCTGCTTTTTAAAGATGAGGTCAGAAGAGTTGGTCAGGCTCTCGGGCTCCCCGATTTTATTCTTAAAAGACACCCTTTCCCCGGTCCGGGATTAGCGATTCGCCTGCTCGGGAAAATGACAAGAGAAAAACTTGAGATACTCAAGGAGGCGGATGATATTTTTATCGAAGGTCTTAAAAAACACGGGTTGTATGATTCTGTCTGGCAAGCCGCTGTAATTCTTTTACCTGTTCAGTCAGTCGGAGTGATGGGCGATGAACGGACTTATGAAAATGCTGTGGCGCTCAGAGCAGTAAGTTCAACCGACGGCATGACAGCCGATTGGTCGCATCTGCCATATGAATTCCTTGGGTTTATCTCGAATGAAATAATAAATAAGGTAAAAGGAATTAACAGGGTTGTTTATGATATCAGCTCAAAGCCACCTTCCACAATTGAATGGGAATAACAGCGCACCTCATACCGCACACCGCACATCCCGGATTCAATAGAACTTTCGGGCTTTTAAATTGTTGAATTATAATATAACACTGAAAGTAAAAATATGAAGAAACTCTTTTTAAATGGAGTAGTCCTGGCAGTTTCACTATTCCTGTTTACAATAACAGCTTCATCGCAGGTATTAAATGAGGGGACTTTTAAATTCGGCAGAACTTTAAGCCTGATTGATGCCTTTTATGTTGATTCAGCTAATACAGATATGCTTACAGAAAAAGCCATAGTTGAGGTTCTTAAAAATCTTGACCCACATTCAACTTATATTTCGGCTAAAGATGTTAAAGAGATGAATGAACCTCTTGATGGCAATTTTGAAGGAATAGGTGTTCAGTTTAATCTTCTTCGCGATTCTATTATAATTATTGAGCCTATTAGCGGAGGTCCATCAGAAAAAGTAGGAATCAGGGCAGGAGACAGGATTCTGACTATTGACCAGGAAAAAGTTACAGGAATAAATATGACTACAACTGGTGTTCGAAGCAGGTTAATGGGTCCGAAAGGAACAAAAGTAAACATCACTGTTTACAGAAGAGGAGTAAAGGATATCCTCGATTTCACAATTATTCGGGATAAGATTCCAATATATAGCGTCGATGCTTCATATATGCTTGATAATGAAACAGGATATATTAAACTGAATAAGTTTGCTGCAACGACCGAAAGAGAATTTTCAGATGCTGTTACAAATCTTAAAAAGCGAAACATGAAAAACCTTGTTCTCGATTTAAGAGGAAATGGTGGCGGCTATATGCTTGCAGCAACACAATTGGCTGATGAATTCTTCTCCGATCAGAAATTGCTCGTTTATTTAGTCGGAAGAAAAACACCGAGGCAGGATTCTAAATCAACAGGGAATGGAAGTCTGTCTTCATCAAGAGTTGTGGTTCTTACCGATGAGGGATCCGCATCAGCCAGTGAGATTTTTGCAGGAGCGATTCAGGATTGGGACCGCGGAGTTATTATGGGCAGGCGTACATTTGGTAAGGGGCTGGTACAGAACAGGTTTACCCTCACAGATGGTTCTGAGATAAGATTAACTATAGCCCGTTATTACACACCTTCAGGGAGATCGATTCAACGGCCATATAACGAAGGTTATGATAAATACATGGAGAACTTTTACAAAAGATATACCGATGGCGAACTGATGTCGGCTGACAGCATTCGTTTACCTGATTCATTGAAATATAAAACATTGGTTAACAAACGAATTGTTTATGGTGGAGGTGGAATAATGCCTGATGTTTTTGTGTCTGCAGATACTTCTTCTAATTCTGCTTACTTCAAAAAGCTCTTTGCAAAAAATGTTCTTAATACCTTTACTCTTGAGTTTTATGATAAGAACCGGACCTTGCTAAATTTGCAGTACAAATCATTTGACGACTTTAAGACAAAATTTCAGTTCAGTCCTGATGATATTAAAGCATTCATCGCTAAAGGAGAATCTGAAGGAGTCAGATTCAACGAAGAGCAATTTAACAGATCGAAAGAAGAAATCTTATTAATACTGAAGGGATACGTTGCGAGTAACATGTGGCAAATAAATGAATTATATCAGATTGTGAATGAGAACGATAAAGTGATTGACAAAGCACTAAAACTTATTTCAGACAAAAAGAGTTATAATTCAATACTTGGTATTCAGTAATCAGGAGTCAATAAATTCATAATGAAATTTGTAGCAAAGACTCTGTACGGACTTGAAAAAGTTCTTTCAGAAGAACTTATAGGTCTTGGAGCCGGAGATGTACAAACTGCAAACCGTGCAGTATTGTTTGAGGGTGATATGAGTCTTCTATATAGGGTAAATTACTCTGTCAGAACTGCCTTATCGGTACTTCTGCCAATAGCTGATTTTAGAATAAGGTCAAAAGATGATCTTTATAAAGGCGGATCGAAGATAGAATGGGACAGAATTATGGATCCGGATGATACTTTTTCAATTGTACCGGTAGTTAACTCCCTTCATTTTGGCCATACCGGATATGCAGGTCTCATACTTAAGGATGCCATTGCCGATTCTTTCAGAAATAAGACTGGAAGGCGTCCTTCCGTTGATACCACCAATCCCCGTATACTTATTAACCTTCATATCAGCAACGATCTTGTTACAATATCGATAGACTCTTCAGTTGTGCCTTTGTTTAAACGCGGGTACAGACAGGAGCAGTCAGTGGCTCCTCTTAATGAAGTTCTTGCTGCCGGTATAATACTTTTATCGGGATGGAAAGTATCTGTACCTATGACGGATCCAATGTGCGGATCCGGAACCATTCCTATTGAAGCAGGGCTGATAGCATGCAGGATTCCTCCGGGAAAATTTCGTCAATTCTTTGGATTTCAGAGATGGAAAGATTTTGATGAGGATCTGTTCGAAAAGATTAAACTTGAATGTAACAGTCTGATTAGGCTTTCTCCTGTAAAAATATCTGGAAGCGATGTATCGGAACAAGCAATACAATATGCTAAAGCTAATGTTGCAAGAGCAGGGCTGAATGATGCAGTGACTCTTGAAATGTCTGATTTCAAGAATCTTAGATCTTCTGATGATAATGGATATTTGTTTCTCAATCCTCCGTACGGACAGAGAATTCAACCTGAAGAAATTGACATGTTGTATAGTACGATCGGAACAACATTGAAACATAATTTCCCCGGGACCACGGCATGGTTAATAACTTCAAACAAAGAGTCACTCAAGCATATTGGTTTGAAACCTAAACAAAAATATACTCTGTTTAATGGAGCTTTAGAATGTGTCCTCCTTAAATATGAGATGTACCAGGGAACAAAAAAAAGGAGAAGTCCTGATATCACCTTATAATTGGTGTTGATCACAATAAATCGTTACATTTATCAAAAATGGTTCCATTATTTAAAAAACCGTAAAGAGGGCAAGTTATAATTTGGTAACTTTATATTTTTATTATATTTGTTATTGGAAAAACTTGAGCATAGCTAAAATGAAGCTTAAATGAGCTTTAATATAGAGAATTATTTTTCAGATCTGTCGACCGGGAATACAATCCTTTATTATAAGGGTAATGTTGATTCGGCTGTCATAAATCATATTCTTGACGCTGTTGAGGATAAGATGGTTGATATTAAAGTACAGTCAAAGCTCAGAAAAAAGGTCTATAATGTTCTTGTTGAGAGTCTTCAGAATCTGTACCACCATGTTGACAAAGTTCCTGATGACTTTGAAGATCAGAAATCTGAGAGGTTTGGTCTGCTTGTTGTGAAGAAGGTAAGTGACGGGTATAGAATAATTACCGGAAACTTTGTCCATGTTGAGAACATTGAGAAGCTTGAAGAGAAAATCAAGAGGATTAACAGGTCGAGCCATGAGGAGATTAAAGAACTATATAAATTTATTCTGAACCACCAGAGAATTTCTGCTAAAGGTGGTGGGGGGCTCG
>Ga0208478_1000636_pt1 | contig 11545 bp, 5 predicted proteins | sample NGESurdeep072012_5_FD_184462 | JGI IMG/M metagenome (GOLD analysis project Ga0208478, IMG submission 184462) | Arctic peat soil microbial communities from Barrow, Alaska - NGEE Surface sample 415-2 deep-072012 (SPAdes) | ecosystem: Environmental > Terrestrial > Soil > Wetlands > Peat ... | reverse complement strand
CATCATTGTAATACCTGTTTGCCAGATCGACAATTAATCCGGCGGCTTTTTCAAAGAGGTGCACCCTGTTTCTGTGAGTAGCAACAATGGTCCCGTTCCCCGGGAGTGAAAGTCCCAATGCTTCTGTCAGACAATTCATTGAGTTAGCGGTGAACATCCCTGAGCATGAACCACATGTAGGGCATGCAGATTTTTCAATCTCATACAGATCCTTGTCGCTGATTGAGTCATCAGCGCCTGCAACCATAGCATCTACAAGATCAAGATACTTGTCATTTAAACGTCCGGCCTCCATAGGCCCTCCTGAAACAAAAACAACCGGGATATTAATTCTCATGGCTGCCATCAGCATTCCCGGAGTAATCTTATCGCAGTTGCTAATGCATATCATTGCATCTGCAAGATGAGCATTACAGACATATTCAACACTATCAGCGATTAATTCTCTTGAAGGGAGAGAGTAGAGCATTCCTGCATGACCCATAGCAATTCCATCGTCGATAGCTATTGTATTGAATTCGGCAGCAAAGAGACCCCTCTTCTCAATCTCCTTTTTGACAACCTGGCCAATCTCATGCAGGTGAGTATGCCCGGGTACAAATTGTGAAAATGAATTAACAATAGCAATAATAGGTTTTCCCATTTGTTTCTCCTTCATCCCGTTGGCACGCCACAGGCTTCTTGCCCCTGCCATATTCCTGCCGGTTATTGTCTTTGAGCTTCTGAGTTGGTTCTTCATATAAGTCATTTAAAAAAAAAGCTTCCCGGTTTCCCGGAAAGCTTCTGTATGTCTATAGTAACACATATTATTCCCGGGTCATGTGCGATGAGCAATAATGAGGATGAGGACTATAATATGGATTAAAGATATTCTCACTGTTTTATTATAAATTGACGGACAAATGTACCAATATTTTTAATATATCAAAGAAAAAACGCTGTTTTTCTTCATATTGGTTATTATTTATTAGAAACAAAGGACATCTGTGCATTAACTTAAGTATTGAATGTCAGTTGATTGCCTGATTTTATTTCATATTTCGAAATTTCCAGAATCACCCTTTCAATTTTATAAATATTTATTATCTTGTACTGAATAATTTAATCTTCATAACACGCTGAATATGAAAATTATCACCATTCTGTTTTCAACATTGCTTTTCTTTTCCGTTTCATTTGCCCAGATGAAACCAGCAGAAAATCAGAAAAGTCACAGGATTGAAAAGATAATTAATTCCCAATGGACATTCAATTATTTCCCCGGTACAAGTGCAAATAAAGGGTACGAAGCTCCGGGCTTCGATGATTCCAAATGGCCGGCAGTAAGTATTCCGCATACCTGGAGCACTTACGAAACCACAGGTGAACTTCATCCTTTTATCAGGAATCCTTCAGAAACCGATAACCCTTATTGGTGGATGGGATGGGGCTGGTACCGTAAGCACTTTTCTATTAACATGGAATATTCCGACCGAAAAGTTTTTATTGAGTTTGAAGGCGTTCAGAAATATTGCAAAGTCTGGCTTAATGGGAAATATCTTGGTGATCATAAAGGAGGTTATGGTACTTTCGATTTTGATATTACAGAATATGTAAAACCCGGGGAAGATAATGTTCTTGCTGTTGCAGTAAATAACCGCCAGAAGGATGAATTCAGGATACCTCCAATGGCAGCTGCCAATTTTGATGTTTATGGCGGTATCTATAGAGATGTCAGGCTTGTCCTTAAAGATAAACTTTTCATTCCTATGCAGGGCTCGGCAAACCATGAGGGAGGAACATTTGTAACGACACCCCTTATTTCTGAAAAAGAGGGCATAGTCAGAGTGCAGACATGGGTAAAAAATGATAATCTGCAAAAGAAAACATGTACTTTAGAAACTTCTATTGCCGATGCAACAGATAAAGTTATCCAGGTAATTAAATCGGAAGCTGTAATAAATCCGGGCCAACTATATAAGTTCGATCAGACCAGTAAACCCGTCGAAAACCCTCATTTATGGTCAAATGTCGATCCCTACCTCTACAGGGTTTATACTAAGGTTGTAGAAGGAAAGACAGTAGCTGATATCTATTCAAGTCCTCTTGGTTTTCGTTGGTTCAGGTGGGATTATAAAGAAAACTTCCTTTATGTGAATGGTGAAAAAATGGTTATCCATGGAGGAGACCGCCACGAGGAGTATCCATGGCTGGGAGATGCCATTCCAAAATGGATTACGGTGATGGATTATAAAGATATGGCTGAAAACCTGAATTATAACTTCGTAAAAACTGCACATTATCCCAACGACAAGCTTGTTTACGAGTTAGCTGATGAACTCGGTATTGCTATTGATGAAGAATCTCCAAGTATAAATAATCAGGAATTCTCTGTTGATGTTCAGGAACAGCAGATGAAAGAGATGATACGTCGCGACCGTAACCATCCAAGCATAATGTTTTGGAGCATGGGAAACGAGACCAACCATCCTGTTGATTCAAAATTTGCCATGGCCGAAGATTCAACAAGGATATTGACTGCATGTCGTATTCCAGATGGTTCAGCGGGTGCTTTTATTAAACATTCTGATGAAAACCTTGCAGTTGAAGATCTATTCAGATGCACAATCAGAGGATGGATTAACCAGGATGTAAAAGATCTGAAACCAACTGACAGACAGCAGAGTGAGACTGAGGAACACCAGTTGAATACAAATAAAGCAAGTGGAGTATCAAAGACAGAGAACTTGTGTAACTGGCTCTATGAAGATCATGGTGCAGACCGGGAATATCTGAATGCGCCCCTCCAGCATGTTGATCCTTCAGGTACGGTGGATGTTTACAGGATCCCAAAATATATTTACTATTTCTGGCAGGCGAACTATGGCAAAAATTTAATGGCTTTTATTCAGCCATCTTATTGGCGATCTCAATATTTGGAACTAAAGGAAGATATAACCATAAATTCAAATTGTGATAAGGTTGAACTTATGGTTAATGGCATAAGTAAAGGATTCCAGTCGCCTGACCAATCTAATTTTCATCGTGTTACTTTTAAAAATGTATTGATTGAGGATGGTATAATAAGTGCTATCGCAACCAAAAATGATAAAACGATAAAAACAGAGCTAGTGATGGCAGGTGATCCAGCAAAAATAGTTGTTACCGGATCACAGGATAAAATAAAAGCCGACCGTGGTTCTGTTGTTATTATTACTGCGGATATTGTTGATTCCAGGGGAATTCATGTCCAGGGTGCCAATAATACAATAAAATGGACTTTATCCGGACCTGCAACCATGGTAGGCCCATCAATTTATGAATCAGATATTAATAAACATCATGAGATGGACGGTGTATGGTATATGGAAATGCCGGTATCAAATGTTATCAGACCGACAGGGAAACCAGGTAAGATTAGTCTCTCAGTTTCAGCAAGCGGACTTACTTCAGGAACATTTGAAATTGAAGCGGAAGAAATGGAATCCGACAGTTCGGTTATCGTTGAGCCTGTTCTTCAGGATGAAGGACGAATTGGTGTCGCAAAAATCTTACTTAATGTTAACAGACTGGAAGAAGTGCCCCGTGAAATAAAAATGAATTATGATGAACTCAATCTGGGATCATCGGATAAATCCGGATATGTCAGGATGATCAGAGATTATATTTTGAAGAATAATCCTTCTCTGGATTCTGCAACAATTGAATTTAAGACATTAAACGATTTATTTGGTACCCAGCTGTTGAATTCTGGCGGACATCTTAAAGCCAATGATTACAATTTCAATGTTGATCACTACAATAATTGCAGGCTGATATCAGGCTATATTAACAGTACAAAACTTCCGCCGCTTTTTAAAGATGGGTTGAAAAAGTACTATTCAGATGCTATTATCAGGAATGGGAGTGAAAAAAATGCTGGCGAAGAAATGAACTGGCTGAACTGGATCCCTTCAGGAGGCAACGTGGTAATCGTTCAAAATGAAAAGACTAACACAAATATGAAAGGTGCTATTTTCACAAAGAATTCAGGGCTCGCTGAAATAATCACCGCGGTTTATCCACAGTTTGTGAATTTTTCTCAGGAAGCAAAAGAACGTGCTTTGACATTTATCAGTAAAGTGAATCCTTATGTACATGCTGCTTCAATAAGTGATCAAAGCCGGGAAGGAGATAATTTAAAACAGACGAATATCTCCTATACAGCCGAAAAAGGACAACCAATTTTAATACCCTTGCTGAAATTCATCTCAGAATAACTTACTCTAGTTCCACAAAGATTGGAACTTTCAAAGATTTAATTTGAAAAAAATTAAATAATTTCTACTTTTACAACATAAGTTCTTTGATTTTAATTAATTAAGAAATAAGGACTTAGAAATTCAGAATTATTAAACATAAGACATTTAAATCTAAACCGGTTCAAAATGAAAAAAAGAAGTATTATTTCGATTGCCCTTTTAATGGTTGTTACAGGCCTAATCTTTTCCACCATTTATTCATTCACAGCAAAACCTCAGAAAAACATAGGGTTGCAGTTGTATTCCATTCGTGATTCCATTATGAAGAATGTACCTGCTGCAATAGCTAAAGTGGGTAAAATGGGTTATAAATTCGTTGAGCCTGCAGGTTATGCCGACGGAAAACTTTATGGTATGGCACCAACTGCTTTTAAGGCTCTTTGTCAAAAAAACGGATTGAAGATCTTGAGTTCTCATGTAGGACAGGCGTTGCCTGAACCTGCCAGCTATGGAAAGAATATGGCATGGTGGGATGCATGTATTGATGCTCATGTTGCTGCAGGTGCAAAATTTCTTGTTCAGCCATTTATGGGCGATGGAGCGTATCGTAGTATCGATACTCTGAAGCTTTATTGTGACTATTTTAACAAGATTGGTGAAAAATGTAAAGCCAAAGGTATTCGATTCGGATACCATAACCACGATAAAGAATTCTCGACCAAACTGGCCGGTCAGACAATTTACGACTATATGCTTGCACATACTGATCCTTCAAAAGTTATGTTCGAGATGGATCTTTACTGGGCTGTAATGGGCGGAGCAAACCCTGTCAATTATTTTAAAAAGTATCCGGGTCGTATCCAACTTTGGCACATAAAAGATAAAAAAGAAATAGGCGGCGCAGATACAATGATGGATTTTGCTGCTATCTGGGCAGCAGCTCCTAAATCCGGATTGCAATATGGTATCGTTGAAGTTGAGGAGTATAGTTTCGACCAGTTTACAAGCTGCCAGAAAAGCCTTGATTTCCTTAACAATGCACCTTATGTTGTAATGCCTAAATAATTATTACAGAATATAAATCCTTTTTCAATTGATGTGGGAAGAGCACGATATATTACTTGTGCTCTTCTTTTTTTTGCATATATTTAATCTCTATCAAATATTTTAAAGAGATGAAGACCCGCATTATTTTATTCATTATTGCATTATTGGCATTCGCAGGATGTCAAAGCAATTATTATACCGGAAAAGATTTTCAGTCAGTGCCTAAAATCGATTCTCATGTCCACATTAACAGCGACAAGGGATTCTTTGAAGATCAGGCAGTGCAAGATAATTTCAGGCTAATTACTCTGAATGTTGATCATTCAGACTCAGCTTCAGTCAAACACCAACTTGAGTGGGCACTTAGATCGGTACAAAAGTATCCGGGGAAAGTTTTTTATGGTGCAACATTTTATTTTGATACTGCAGGCTGGGGATCAGAGGCCTGGACTGGGAAGGCTATTGCTCACCTGAGGAGTAATATCTCAGGAGGAGCAGTTTCTGTAAAGCTCTGGAAAAACATCGGAATGACTGAAAGAGACAAAAACGGCAAATTCATTATGATTGATGATCCTGCGCTAAAGCCGGTCATTGATTTTATTATAAGTAAGTATCTGCCTGTAACAGGCCATCTTGGAGAACCGCACAACTGCTGGCTATCATTAAGTGAAATGACAGTAAGCAGCGATAGCAGTTATTTTGCAGAGCATCCTCAATATCACATGTTTCTTCATCCTGATTATCCTTCATATGAGGATCAGATAAATGCCCGCGACCATCTTCTCGAATTGCATCCTGATCTTAAATTTATAGGATGTCATCTTGGAAGCCTCGAATGGAATGTTGATGAGCTTGCCAAAAGGCTTGATAAATTTCCGAATATGGCTGTTGACATGGCTGCCCGTATATGCCACCTGGAATATCAGTCAGCGAAAGACCGTGAGAGGGTCCGTAACTTTTGCATTAAGTATCAGGACAGGCTACTTTATGGTACAGACCTTTCAGACGATGGGAACAATAATCGTGAAAGTCTTTCAAAATGGATTCATGAGACATGGCTCGACGACTGGAAATATTTCACTTCAAATGATAAGATGACTTCTGATAAATTCAAGGGCACATTCGAAGGGCTGAAACTTCCGAAAGAAGTTGTCAGAAAAATATACAGTGAGAATGCAATCAGGTGGTATAAACTGAATGTTAAATGATTGGTAGGGTCATGGCATGGCATTGCCTTATCCTATTTTTGCAAAATAACCCATATTTTTTCCACTAAATGAGGATCAGAAATAAAAACATTTTTCTATATTTACACGTGAAAGTACACGTGTAAGTAAAATTAATATTTTCAATTGAAAAGTATAAAGTTTATTACCAGTTCTGTATGAAAACACAATCAACCTTATTTAGTCAGATTTTCACCCGACCTTTTCTCAAATTTCATTTAAAAAGACTTTTAATAATTTTTACTGCTATTCCACTTTTATTTTTAGCGCAATGCCAGACCAGGAAAACTTCCATCCATGATGATAAAGTTCTGGCATTTCATAATTGGGCTCCGACTCCACCTATGGGTTGGAACAGCTGGGATTGTTATGGCCCGACAGTTGTTGAAGATGAAGTTAAAGCAAATGCTGATTATATGGCAGCTCATTTGAAAAAGTCCGGATGGGAATATATAGTAGTGGATATAAGGTGGTATGTGGCAAACGATAAATCAGGAGGTTATAATGAAAAGGATCCTGTTTATAATATGGATAGCTACGGTCGTTTCCTTCCTGCTATCAACCGGTTTCCTTCTGCAGCCAACGGTAAAGGATTTAAACCTCTGGGTGACTATATTCATAGTAAGGGTTTGAAATTCGGGATTCATATGATGCGTGGGATTCCTGTTTTAGCTGTAAAGAATAATACCCCAATATATGGCAGTAATTTAAAAGCCCGGGACATTTACACTACAGAAGGACAATGTTTCTGGTTAAAAGACATGTACACAATTGTAGCAGGGAAGCCAGGAGCGCAGGAATATTACAATTCCCTTTTTCAGATGTATGCCTCCTGGGGACTTGATTTTGTAAAAGTTGATGATCTTTCAGGTCGCACTGCTGAAATTGAAATGGTGAGAAAAGCTATTGATAATTGCGGAAGACCAATAGTAATTAGCATTTCTCCAGGCGGAGACAGGCCTGAAACGGCTGAATTTCTGAAGAATAATGTAAATATGTGGCGTACTTCGAATGATTTCTGGGATAACTGGCAGGCACTTAAGAATCAGTTTACAATTCTAAAAAGTTGGGCCGGACTTGGAGGGAAAGGTTGTTACCCGGATGGGGATATGCTTCCTCTTGGCAAAATCGGGTTAAGGGCTGAACGCGGAGAACCTCGTACTACCGAATTCACGAAAGATGAACAATATACCTTAATGTCATTGTTTGCCATTTTCGGCTCACCTTTAATGTTTGGCGGAGATATGCCCAGCAACGATGAATTCACTTTATCGTTACTCACAAACAAAGAAGTTATGGAAGTAAATCAATATCGTATTAATCAGAAACAGCTTTTCAGGGAAAATGACATTATTGCATGGACAGCGGATGACCCGAAAACAGAAGATAAATATCTTGCCATGTTTAATGCCTCCGATCAGCAGCAGATCGTAGAAGCCAAAGCGATCTGGAAAAGTGAAATGATTACTCTTAAAACCCCCGGTCAGAGTGTTGATATTGATATAGATATTACCGGTGCAAAAAAGTTGTACCTCGTTGCAACTTATGATGATGTAATTGGGTTTGCGAGACATAATTGCAACTGGATTGAACCTAAGCTTACAGGTCTTAAAGGTTCTGTTAATCTTACAGATCTGAAATGGGTTAAAACTTCCGCCGGAAGAGGTGACCCAGTTATCAATCAAACATCCCAGGGTGAAAAATTGTCTGTCAATGGTAAAGTATTCAAAAATGGTATCAATGTGAATGCTACCTCAATTATTGAATATGATTTACCAGATGGAGCGACAAGGTTCAAAGCAAAAGCCGGCCTGCAAAGTATGATCGCAACAGGTGGTTTGCCTGGCCAGGATCCGGAATCTCAGTTAAGAATGGACAATACAGTAAAATTCTTGGTATTCGTTGAAGACCCGGCTGGTACTAAACCAGATGACTCTGCTGCAATTTCAGTAAAATTTAAAAAGATTGGATTAAATGGTACTCATTCTGTAAAAGATCTGTGGACAGGAGAAACCCTTGGAAATTTCACAGACTCATTTACCAGGACTATCAACCGTCATGGTGCCGGACTTTACAGGATACATTAAAAAAATACATTATGAAAAAACTTGCTTATCTTTTCCTGTTTTTTACTTCCGGAATTATTTGTTGGGCTCAGCCTGCGAATGTAATATCAGTTTATGCTGACAGACCTGGCTCTTCGATTCAATCCACCATGTGGGGGATATTCTTCGAGGATATTAATTTTGCAGCCGACGGAGGTATTTATGCAGAACTGGTCAAAAACCGTTCGTTTGAATTCTTCAAACCTCTAATGGGCTGGAAAATTCTGAAGCCCGATACTACGACCGGCCTTTTGATTATCAACCAAAGTAAAACAAACCCTGACAACCCTCGTTATGCCAGAATTACAGTTGCTGATGGAGAACCATCTTTTGGTTTATCAAATGCTGGTTTCAGAGGTATGGGCATTAAAAAAGGAATGACCTATCATTTCTCGGTTTTGGCCCGGCAACTGGAAGGCTCCAAACTGAAGATGCGGATCGAACTGGTGAATTCAAAAGGAGAAGGAATAGGAACTGCCAATCTGGCTCCGGAAGGAAAAGAGTGGAAAAAATACACAGTTAGTTTTGTGGCGGCTGCAACCGAACCAAAAGCAAAGCTGAACATCTGGTTCGAAGGGAAAGGTTCATTCGACATTGACATGATTTCACTATTCCCGGACGATACCTGGAAAAACCGTCCAGGTGGACTGAGAGCCGATTTGGTCGAATTACTGGCCGATTTAAAACCCGGGTTCCTTCGTTTCCCCGGCGGTTGCATTATTGAAGGCCGGGACCTGGATAACCGGTATCAATGGAAAAAAACCATAGGAAATATTGAAGATCGTCATTCGATTGTGAACCGCTGGAATACAGAATTCGCTCACCGCCTTACTCCTGATTATTTTCAATCTTTTGGGATGGGTTTTTTTGAATATTTCCAACTTGCTGAAGATATTGGTGCAGAACCACTTCCTATATTAAGTTGTGGCATGGCCTGTCAGTTCAATACTGCCGAAGTGGTCCCGATGGACCAACTCGATCCATACATTCAGGATGCCCTTGATCTGATTGAATTTGCTAACGGACCAACGGATTCCGGCTGGGGAAAAGTACGGAGCCAATTGGGACATCCGGCCCCATTCAATATGAAATTTATAGGAGTTGGTAATGAGCAGTGGGGGCCACAGTATATAGAGCGATATGGAGCATTTGCAAAAGCTATAAAAGAAAAGTACCCAAATATAAAGATTGTTACCAGTACAGGCCCTTCTCCTTCCGGAAAGGATTTTGATTTTGCTGCTAAAGAGTTAAAAAAACTCCATGCTAAAATCGTTGACGAACATTATTATGCCAACCCGGAATGGTTCCTTCAGAATGCCAATCGTTATGACAACTACGATCGCAATAGCTTCAAAATATTTGCAGGCGAATATGCTGCACAAAGTAAATTTACCTGCAGCCCCGACAATCAGAACAATTGGAAATGTGCCATGTCCGAAGCTGCTTTTATGACCGGTTTGGAACGCAATGCCGATGTGGTATATATGTGCTCTTATGCTCCATTATTTGCGCATGTGGATGCATGGCAATGGACGCCCGACCTGATCTGGTTTGATAACCTGAAGTCGTTCGGAACAGCCAGTTATTATGTGCAGAAAATGTTCTCAAATAACAAGGGGACAGAGGTATTACCTATGCTTATGAAAAACAAACCACTCACAGGCCAGAATGGATTGTTTGCCTCAGCGGTTTTTGATAAGAATGTGAATGAAATTATACTGAAACTGATAAATTCAACCGAAAAAGCCCAAACTCCTAATATAATTCTCGAAGGATCTAAAAAACTGATGCCAAAAGCTAAAATAATTGTGCTGAAAAGTGAAAACAATAATAATGTAAACTCATTGGAACAACCTGCATTCATAAGCCCGGTCGAACAGGAATTAATAATAAAAGGAAAAATAGTAAATCCGATACTCGATCCCTATTCATTTACGATTGTCAGAATTAAGGTCTTGAAATAGGACAATGTCTAAAATGTTGAAAATCGAAATACAGGGAGAAATAAATTTTAATAAGTATTTAAAATCAAGACTCAGTCAGAAATCATTAATTATGAAAATATTCCGATTTAAAAAGCAGTTCACTATTCTGGCAATTTTAAGTTTTATAATTCTGGTGTTTTTTTCCTGTTCGAAAAAACATGATCTGCCTTCGAATATTGAAGACTCTGCTACAAGTGATTCTACAATTATAGATCCTGTTGATCCTCCTGTTTCCGAAACTATGGGATTCTTTTTGGACGAATGGCAGCCCAAGACTTATACAGCGCCTCAATACACCGAAGGAACCGTAGCCTCTAATTCAGGAACAGTAGTGACTGTGGATGCAGCAAATGTTATCACAAAAATACCGTTAACCATCTTTGGGCACAATGCTAATAACTGGATGTCGCGGATGTATAATGAACCAGTGTTTATCAATCATTTGACGAATCTGAAGCCCAATGTGATCCGTTTTCCGGCCGGGAGCGGAAGTGATGCGTATTTTTGGAATTGTGATAAAAACCAGCCCCCCGCTGATGCACCAACTCGACTTCGAAAAGCTGATGGTACTTACCAGACGGGTAATTTATATTCTTATGGCAAATCGGATGATAGCTGGAAAGCTACAGTTGATGATTATTATTCTGTGCTTCAACAGAGTAACAGCGAGGGTCTCATAACGATTAATTATGGTTTTGCAAGATATGGAACCGGTAATGATCCGGTCGCTTCAGCTGCACATCTGGCTGCTGATTGGGTACGTTACGACAATGGGCGGACAAAATTTTGGGAGATTGGCAACGAAAATTATGGCGATTGGGAGTGGGGCTACCGTATTGATGTGGATGCCAATAAAGACGGACAAACAGAGTACTTAACAGGAGACCTCTATGCTAAGCATTTTAAAATTTTTGCTGATTCAATGAAAAGAGCTGCTTATCAAATCGGAAAAACCATTTATG
>Ga0208478_1000634_pt1 | contig 11582 bp, 7 predicted proteins | sample NGESurdeep072012_5_FD_184462 | JGI IMG/M metagenome (GOLD analysis project Ga0208478, IMG submission 184462) | Arctic peat soil microbial communities from Barrow, Alaska - NGEE Surface sample 415-2 deep-072012 (SPAdes) | ecosystem: Environmental > Terrestrial > Soil > Wetlands > Peat ... | reverse complement strand
CTCGTCGCCGTGCGTGTGCAGCTGCTCGCGGCGCATGCGCAAATAGTGCGCAACTGCGCGCAGTTGCGGGTCCGACGCGTCGAGCGCGCGCTCTGAAAGCTCATAGGCGGCCTCGTCGCCCAGCGCCAAGAGCGCTTCGGCAGCCGCCGCAACCAGCCGCTCGGGTCCGGCTGGGATCTGACGCTCTGATGCAGGATGAGGTACGCGAGCCTCGCGGGGCCCAGGCCCAGGCATGCGCGCTAGATGCTCGAGCAGCGCGTGCGGCGTTTGTGTGTAGGACTCGACCTCGAACCAGTCGGAGCCGAACTGATCTGCCATGAACGCGCTGCCGTTTGCGCCTGGACGCTGGTGGCGGTTCTCGGGTTTTAGGGCGCCTATCACCCGGACCCCCTCGCTCGTGGCTGCGCGTGTTGCCTGGGCGCACTGCGCGGTGTCGTTCGCGGGAGCGTCGGTGACGACGACCATCAGTTTGTGCTCCGCGGCTGATGACCGCAGCATCCTCGCGGCGTGGGTGACCGCCTCAGCGGTTGGAGTGCCCCCGCCGCCGCAGTCGGCTATCAACAGCATCGCCCGGTCTGCTTCCTCTAGCGGCGTCTTGAACTCGAACAGGTTGACGTAGTCCCCAAATCCGCAAAAGCCGAGAATCCCGATCCTGTCACGCTCTGAGTCAATACTCGCGAAATGCCACGCCAGAGCCACCTGCTGGAGCTCGTCGCGGTCAAACAGCACAGAACCTGAACGGTCGATGAGCAGCCAGCACTCAAGGCGCTCCTCCTTACCGACTCCGAGCGCGGCGCGCAGCTCATCGACTCCCGGCTTGAAGCGCCCCTCGGCCACTTGCCCAGGGGCATCGGCCGCTTGGACGTAGAGCTCCGCGTGCGAATACAGGGTCACGCGGGAGCGGCTAGACGCTTCGTTCTCGGGCACAGATCTCTCTCTGGTATGGGGACCTGCTTCGATGCTTCCAGCTGTTGACTGCGGCAACATCCGAACCAACCCCTCTCCGCAGTCCGCAAAAAGCTGCAAAGTTCAGAGGATCGACACTGGTCGCGCATTGCCCTCCAACTCCGTTCACGCGGACCAAGCTTGATCGGCGATCTCGTCACTAGGCCAGCCCCGCGCGACCACAGACCTCATATTGCGGTTAGACAGCGTCTTGATCGGCGGCACCCGGATCTGATGGCTCTTGCCGGCGACCCTGGGTACTGCGGATCCGTCAAGCTGCGGAGATGGATGACGGAGCGCTGTTCTTGGTCGAGGCTCAGGTGCCGTGTTCAGGAGTGTGAGGTGTCGGGCCGGGGGTGTGACTCTGCGGTTTGTCGTCTTCTCCTCTCTGCGCGGGTATCGGCGGTCGTGGGTCCCAGGGGACGTGCTCGCTGCCGTGGCGTTGCTCGTGATCGCGGTGCCCGAGCAGCTGGCGACGTCCCGGCTCGCCGGCATGCCGCCGATCACCGGTTTCTACGCGTTCGTCGCGGGCACGGTGATGTTCGCGCTGCTCGGTTCGAACCCGCAGATGTCGGTGGGCGCCGATTCCACGATCGCTCCACTGTTTGCCGTGGGTATTGCCCACCTGGCGCCGATCGGATCTCCTGCCTATGTGGACCTGGTCGGGATCCTAGCTGTGGCGGTTGGCGTGTTCGTGGCGCTGGTCTGGCTTCTGCGTCTCGGGTGGATCGCCGAGTTCCTCTCGGCGCCGATCATCACAGGCTTCTTGGCTGGTATCGCTGTGGTCATCGTCGTCCATCAAATACCTGACCTGTTGGGGCTCGCGGCGGCCAGCGGCGGCACCGTGCACCAAATCGCGGCCGCGGCGAGCCACCTCGATCAGGCCAACGGCTGGACGCTGGGGATCGGAGCGGCGGTGTTCGCGATCGTCGTCATCGCCGAACGCGTCGACCGGAGACTCCCCGGCGCCCTTGTAGCGCTCGTCGCGGCCACGATCCTCGTCGTCGCCCTCAGCCTTCATGACGATGGCGTGGCCGTGCTGGGCAACGTGGCTCACGGTGCGCCGCGGTTCGGGCTGGTAGGTCTGTCCTGGTCGACGCTCGGTAGCGTGGCGCCGATCGCCGGCGTCGTGGCCCTGATGGTGGTGACCCAGTCGGCGGCGACTACCCGCGCGTTCGCCGACCAGGGAGGCTACGAGGTGGACGTGGGCCGCGACTTCCTCGGAGTGGGCGCGGGCAGCATCGTGGCCGGCCTCGTCGGAGCGTTTCCCGTGGACGCGAGCCCGCCGAGAACCGCGGCCGTGGCTGCGGCGTCGGGCCGCACCCAGGCCGCCGGTCTGGGTGCCGCAGCAGCGATAGCACTGCTCGTACCCGCGGCGGCGGTGCTCAAGGACGTGCCAGTCGCAGCCCTCGCGGGGGTGCTTCTGTACGTCGCGACACGGATCTTCCACGGCCGCGATCTCCTCGCGATCGCGCGCTTTGATCCGTTCGAGTTCGCTCTGGCCGTGATCACCCTGCTCACGGTCGCATTCGTCGGCGTGGAACAGGGGATCGCCGTGGCGGTCGGCCTCGCGATCCTCGACCGCACCCGCCTCAGCGCCCGCCCTCAGCTGCACGTCCTCGGCCGCATCCCAGGAACCACCAGCTGGACCCCGATCAGCAGCCCCGAGCAACCAGCCCAGGTACCTGGGGTGCTCGTCGTGCTGTTCGCGACACCACTCTGGTACGCAAACGCTGACAACTTTCGCACCCACATGCATGACGCGCTTGCGCGCGCCGTCGGACCTCCGGCGGTGGTCGTGCTCGACGCGATCGGGATGAGCGACGTCGACTACACCGGGTCACGCTCGCTTCGCGCGGTGCTCGACGCGCTTGACCGGGAGCACATCTCGTTCGCGATGGCCAGAGCGGGAGAGCACGTACGCGACGGCCTGGCACGAAGCGGCCTGCTCGAACGAATCGGAGAAGACCGACTCTTCCCCTCAGTGGATGAGGCGGTCACCGCGCTGCGCCGACAGGACCCAGACTCGCTGGCGAAACGACCGGACTCCAGCGAACCTTGAGACAAGATCTGACCGCTCCGTCGGTCGCGTCCGCCCGCGGAATTTGCCGCCTCCGGGTACTCCACACGCCCACCATCCAAGGCTCAACGGAACAGCGCTCGCGTCAAAGCGGCGCGAGGCCTGCCCCCCCGAACAGCATCTGCCCGCCCCACGCCTGGGACTGCCCGGTGCTGATGAAGCTCGATCCCCGGTCCATCGCCTGGACGTGCGCCAACTGCGGCTCGATCGTCACAGCGCCGGCCGGCACGCCCCGACCGCAGGGATCATCAGCCCCAGCAGGCTGATCTGGGACACGTCCCACCCCGCGGACCTGGCCAATCCCAGGCGCGTCCGCCGCAGCTGGGCGAGCCGCCCTCCTTCCGACCACCGGTACGAGCAAACAGCGCGGCGCCGCCTCTAGCCCACCTCCGGGCGTAGCGCGGCTTATGCTCGTCGCGCATCGCGATCATCCGGGCGGCCGAGCCGGGACGAGTGCGTTCGTGGCCAAGCAATCGCCCCACACCGCGGGGCCGACGTCATCGCGTCGTCGCCGATGCGATCACGCCATCTGAGCAGCCCTAAGGGTGGAAGCGATCGTCCGCGAGAGTTGTGCTTGCCGCACCGAGCAGGGAAGCCGGCCGGCGGTCGCACCTCCTCCTCGCCAGAAGCGTGCACCTCGATCGCGCCATCTTGTGGTCGCCGATGCGATCGTGCGCGAAGTGGTGGCGTCGCGGCGCGTTGCAATCGTCTGCGAGACGCGGTTCTTCGCGTTGAAAGGAGGGCAACGCGTTCCGCTCGCGATGCTTGGGCCGGAAGCCGATGGCGGGGTGTTGTGTGCGTCGCGGGTTGGCGTCAGGTCGACCAGCGGATATGCTCGCGGCTCGTTGTGCAGGCGGTCGGCCGTGGGGTCGGTCGTGACGCTTGGATCGGGCGGTGCGCTGTGGCGGAGGTTGTGGTTGTCGGCGCTGGGATCGGCGCTCTGGCGACCGCGTTGTTGTTGGGGCGTGAGGGGCGAGACGTGGTCCTGTGTGAGCGGGACCCGGCGCCGGTCCCGTCCTCGCCGGAGGCGATGTGGTCTGGGTGGGCGCGCCCAGGTATCCCGCAGGCGCGTCTGGGGCATTGTTTCCTGTCGGGCTTTCGCGTGCTGCTTGGCGCGCGTGCCCCGGATGTCCTCGAGCGTCTGTACACGACCGGCGCGCCGCTGGTCGATTTCGCGGCCGACATGCCGGGGGAGGAGCGCCGCCCCGAGGATCGTGAGATGACGGCGATCATGTGCCGGCGGCCGGTTCTCGAGGGGACTCTGCGCCACGCCGTCCAAGCCGAGCCGACGGTCGATATGCGCTGTGGATGTGAGGTGGTCGGACTGGTGGCGCAGCCGTCATCGTTGCGGGGCGTGCCGGAGGTCGTCGGTGTCCGTACTCGAAAGCACGGATCGATCGCCGCGGAGACGGTCGTTATCGCGGGTGGACGGCGCGTACCGGTGCAGCGTTGGTTTGCGCAGATTGGTGCGGCGCCGCCGGTCGAGCGATCCGAAGGCTGCGGCTTTGTCTGTTACACGCGGTTCTTCCGTATCCAGTTGCGGCCAGGGGAGGACCATCACGTGTCGACCGAGCTCGCTGTGGAAGGCGACCTGGGATATATGAAGTACGAGATATTCGGGGCCGACCGATCCACGTTCTGCATCGAATTCACTCCGGCGGCGGCCGATCGCGAGCTGCGCGGTCTGCGCCACGAAGCGGCCTATATGGAGGCGGCTCGGGCACTACCGGAGACCCTCGACTGGCTCGACCCCGAACGCGCGACGCCGATCGGACCCGTCGCGGCGATGGGCGAAGAGCGCAATCTGCAGCGCGAGTTCATCAGCGCCGGCCGCCCGATCGCGCTAGGGCTGCATGTCATCGGCGACGCACGCTGCCAGACGAACTCGCTATATGCATGGGGGTCCGGCGCGGCGCTCGCGGCGGCAGCCACACTGGTCGATGTGTTGACCAAGCATCGCGGCGATCCCGAGGCGCAGGCGCTGGCGTTCGAGGCCGAGCGGAGTGCCGAGATCACCGGACGGTTTGAACTCTCACGCGCCCGCGACCGGGCGTTTCGCCGGCTGCAGGACGGGGAGCCCGAGTGGGACGACGCCGACGACCCTCACGGCGTATTGCACAGCGTTGTCGTTCCCGCCGCTGAGGAGGACCCCGACGTCTACCGCGCGGTCACGCGCTGGGAGCTTCAACTCGATTCCGTCGCCGCCCTCGCCGAGAACACGGCGATCCTCGATCGAGCTCGCGCGCTCGCCGCGATTCGTCCGTCACAGCCAGAACCGACACCCACACCGACACGCGACACGCTCACCGAAATCATCGCGAGGACAACCACCGACTCCTACTAACCCACCGCGCAGCAGCGCACGACCGCTTCGGGGGCGGACACCGCGGCTCCTGCGGACGATCGCATCCGCTGCCGCGCCGGCACCGAGCGTGCGAGCGCGTCGGCGCCTTGGGAGTGAGCTGGCTACACAGAAAGGTTCCGGCTCGTCGCGCCGGCATTCGGCCCGTTGGGCTCCCGACCGGATGGGTTCCGAGCGGGCGGAGAGCGCGGGGACGATGGTGGCGTCAACCATCGTTCCAGAGGAGGACGTCATGGAACCTCTACCACTGCTGGATCGCGCTGGCCGGCGTCGCTCGCCGGCGACCACGTCCAGCTTTCACCAAGGGCTCCCGCCGCGCAACAAGGGCCGTCGCTACCCGCCGGATCCGCCGACCGTGGAGGAGATCGTCGCGGTGATGCGCGCCGCCGGCGACAGCCCCGAGGGCGTGCGCCTGCGCGGGATCATCGTCGTGCTGTGGCGCGCGGGCCTGCGGATCAGCGAGGGGCTCGCGCTCAACGAGACCGACCTCGACCCAGGCCGCGGCTCGCTGCTCGTCCGCCACGGCAAGGGCGACAAGCGCCGCGAGGTCGGGATGGACCGCTGGGCATGGACGCACCTCGACCCGTGGCTCGAACTCCGCAGGGAACTGCCCGCCGGCCGGCTGTTCTGCGTCCTGCGTGGCCCGACGCGCGGGCGGCCATGCGCTGCGGCCGGAATCCACGCCCAGCTGCACCACGCCGCCGCGAGGGCCGGGATCCGGCGCCGGTTCGCGCCGCATCAGCTCCGCCACGCACACGCGGTCGAGATGTCGCGCGAGGGGATTTCGCTGCTCGTCATCCAAAGGCAGCTCGGGCACGCCGACCCCGGCCGCTGAGGCACGGAACCCGCGCTTAGGCGGGCTCGCGCGGGGAGCCGCGAGATGTGCGCCGCGGCAGGAAAGCGAGAGCCCGGCTGGCGAGATCCGCCGCAAGGAGGGAACAGAACCAAGGGCCTGGCATGACGCCAGGCCCTTCGTTTTCCGGCGTGCAGCCCAGGCCGGCCTTCACGTCAGGCTAGGCTGGCTGGGGAACGGCGTCGGCCTCAGGCATGATTCCTGAGGACTCGACGCGGAGCAGCCGTGCTGACCGAGGCGGTAGCCACCAGTTCCAACGGCCCACGAGGGCGACCAGCGCCGGCGCGAGGATTCCGCGGATGAGTGTGGCGTCCAGCAGGATGCCGCCTCCCAAGGCGGTCGCGAACATCTTGGCCTCGGTTCCCGGGCCGGCGCTCATGGCGACGAAGGCGAGCCCGAGGATCAGGGCCGCGCTGGTCACCAGGCGTCCGGTGCGGCCGATCCCCTCGACGACAGCTTGGTCCGTCGAGCCGGTCCGGTCGTAGGCTTCGCGCATCCGGCTGATGATGAAGACCTGGTAGTCCATCGAGATGCCGAACAGGAAGGCGAAGACGACGATCGGCATTTCGACGTTGATTGAGCCGGTGGCTCCGATTCCCCAGATGGCGTGCGATCCCCAGCCGTGTTGCCAGACGAGGACCATGAGTCCCCAGGCGGCACCGACCGAGAGCAGGTTGAGCAGGACGGCCTTGAGCGGCAGGATCAGCGAGCGGAACGCGCGCGCCAGCAGCAGGAAGGTCAGCGCGCTGATGAGCGCGATGACGAGCGGGAAGTTGCCGTAGACCGAGTCGAGGAAGTCGGCACTCTGCGCCGCGGCACCGCCGGTCACGACATCCGCAGGCAGGTTGTGAGTCGCGGCCCGGATGCGGTCGAGCGTGGCGCGGCCCTCGGGCGAGTTGCCGTCGGCGGTCGGGATGACGGTTATGACGGCGGTCCCTTGGTGCCGCCAGTCGGCCGGCGCGACGGCGCTTTGGACGCCGTGGACCTTGGCCAGGGCGTGCGCGACGACCTCGGGATCGCCCGAGCGAACGAGCGAGTCGAACGGGGCGATCGGCCCGGTGCCGATGCCCGAAGCGGTCAGCTGGTCCAGTCCGACACGGGCCGTGCCTGACTGGGCCAGCGAGTCGGCGCGCGGGTTGCCGAGTTGGATCGAGGACGCGGCAACCAAGAGCGCCCCGAGGACGGCCATCGACGTCACGGCCGCGACTGAGCGGTGGCGGACGATGCCGCGAGCCCAGGCCGACCACCCGCTGCTGACCCGATCCTCGCGGCCCGTGTGACGGCGGTCGAGCCTCGGGCCGATCGTTGCCAATACGACAGGCAGCAGGGTCACCGCCACCGCGACGCTGACCAGCGGTATCAGCATGCCGGCAATGCCGAGGCTGCGCAGGAACGGCACCGGGAGGACGACGAGCGCCAGAAGGGAGATGCCGACGGTGGAGCCGCTGAAGACGACCGCACGCCCAGCGTGCTGCATGGCCTCGACGACCGCCGCCTCGTTGCTCGTCCCCGGGTGCAGGCGCTCCTCACGCCAGCGCACGACGACCAGCAGCGCGTAATCGATGGCGATCGCCAGGCCGATCAGCGCGACAAGGAACTTCACGATCACCGACACGTCAGTGGCGGCCGCCAGCGGCCAAATCAACAGGAAGGTCGTCGGGATCGCGACCATCGCCATCAGCAGCGGGACGATCGCCATCCACGACGCGAAGACGAAGGCCAGCACGAGCAGGGCACCGACACCGGCAATCAACGCCTCGATCGCCAGGCTCGCGCCACCGCCCTTGTTGCCGTCAGCGGCAGCGGCGCGCAGAGCATCCAGCCCGGTGACCCGGACGGGCGATCCGCCAACGTCGATGCCGGCCAACGCGGCCTGCGCCTGACGAGCTTCGATCTGGCCTGGGTTGACTCCGCCCAGCGCGGGGATGGAGATGAGCGCGAACGTGGTCCGGCCGTCCTTGGAGACGAACGCCCGGTCGTGAGTCGACGGGTAGGAGGCCATTCGCGCGTGAGGTAGCGCAGTCTTGACCTTGGCGAGAGCGGCTGTGAGCTCGCGGCCGACGCCCGGAGCATCAACACTGCTGCCCCTTGGCAGCGTCACGACAGCGAGGATCGGGGCGACGTCACCACCGTTGCCGTAGATCTTCGCGATGCGGCTGTTGGCAGCGAAGGCCTCGCTGCCAGGAATGTTGAACGAGGTCGAGAGAGCGTCGCCGGCGGGCTTGATGGCGGCGAACCCGCCGATCGCCAGGACGAGCCAGAGCCCCACGACGAGCTTCTTGTGACCCAGAACCCACCGCGTGAGGGTGGTGATCGAGTTGCGCTTGGACATCCGGTCAGTCCTTTCGTCGATGCTGTCGGACTTACGCTGTAAGTTCATGGTCGGCACGCTACACTTACGCTGTAAGTAAGTCAAGGGCCGCCGCTGCACGATTTACGCTGGCGGCGCGTGGAGGACGCGACGAGATGGCCGTGAAGACCCAACAAACCCCGCCGAAACGGACGCCGCTCAGCCGAGCGCGCGTCCTTCGTGCCGCGATTGCCCTGGCCGACGCGCGCGGCGCGGAAGAGCTGACGATGCGCAAGCTCGCCAAGGAGCTTGGGATCGAGGCGATGTCGCTCTATAACCACGTCGCGAACAAGACGGATCTCTTGGACGGGATGGTCGACGTCGTCTTCAGCGAGATCGACGCGCCTGCGGCCGGCGAAGACTGGAAGGCGGAGCTGCGCAAGCGCGCATCATCGACCCGGGAGGCGCTTAGCCGGCATCGTTGGGCGATCGGCGAGATGGAGGGCCGGACCACCCACGGGCCCAACAACCTCCACATCCACAACGCCGTCCTCGGCTGCCTGCGTGCCGCCGGCTTCTCCATCGAGATGACCGTCCACGCCATGTCAGTCCAGGACGCTTACATCTACGGCTTCGCCCTCCAGCAGAGCGACATGTCCTCGCAGACCCCGGAGGACTTCGCCGCCGAGGCGCAGCGCCAGATGGTCGACTACGCAGAGACACTCTCTGACTACCCCCATCTCGTCGAGGTCGTCGGCGGCCACGTCGCCAAGTCCGGCTACGACTACGACAGCGAATTCCTCTTCGGGCTCGACGTGATCCTCGACCGCCTCGAGCAACTCCTCAACCAACGCTGAGCAGGCGGCGTCAGACCGCCTGGGCCTCAGCCGGTCACGCGCGGAGGTGGTTTCGGCCCTCCGATCGCCAGTCCAACGGACGAGTTCGGACTACGGCCGCTGCGGCGGCTGGGGAGACGCCCCTTCCAAACCGAGCGGGTCTGAGGGGCCGACCTCGACCCGCCCGCTTCGCGCGGGCGAGCGGCAGTAGGCGCGTTTGCTGGGAGCGGCGCCAAGCCTCTCGAGCAAGCAAAACGTCCGTGCTGTGCTGCCCACGAGTAGCACCGGTGGCGGCGCGGGCAGCCGCTCCTCGCACAATGCCGCGGCGTCGGAGCCTCGCGACTGGACCGCCGGGCTCGCTTTGCATGCAGGAGGACACAGTCCGCGTTGGCGCGCAGCAACGGCGTCCCTGATGGCCCCGCGACAACGAAAGAAGCAGGTCTCACTCCCGGCCGTCCGTGCGCCGATATCGTGCGCTGAAGCGCAACTGGCGAATGCGCCACCAATACCGTCGACCGCGATGATCGTCGCGCAGCCGACCCGCGTGCGGAAGCGCGTTGGCGCAGGCCTCCAGGACCAAACACGGGGCGGGCGCTTCGTGCCTCACACGACAATGACGATCTTGCCGTGGGCATGTCCCTCTCCCTGGTAGCGGAGGGCCTCGGGGGTATCACTCAACGAGTAGTGCTTATCGATGACCGGCGCGACCTTTCCGGTCTCGACGAGCTCCTTCACGATCGCGAGGTCCTCCTTGTTGTGCCTTACGACGAACACCCGCATGCGCTGGCCCACGGCCGGGGACAGCAACAGCGCCTTGAATTGACGGCCGAGTCCGAACCAGCGCCCCAGGTCCTTCACGCCAACTAGGACGTAGGTTCCTCGGGGAGTCAGCGCCCGCCTGCAGTCCGATAACGACCTGGTCCCTACCACATCGAGCATCACGTCGTAACGCTCCGCGCTTTGGGTGAAGTCCTCGCGGGTGTAATCGATGACCTGATCCGCGCCAAGCGAACGGACCAGGTCGATGTTCCTCGTGCTACAGACCGCGGTCACGTTCGCCCCGAACGACTTTGCGATCTGCACCGCGAACGTGCCGACACCGCCAGACGCGCCGTTGATCAGCACCCGCTGCCCCGGCCGCACCTTGCCTTGATCGCGAACGGCCGCCAAGGCGGTCAGCGCGGAATCGCCAACCGCGGCGGCTTGCTCGAACGTGAGGTTGGTCGGCTTGCGCACGAGGTTGTTCTCGGCGGCGCACGCGTATTCGGCGAACGCGCCCTTACACCAGCCGAACACATCATCGCCAGCACGAAGTTGCTTGACGTTCCCGCCGACCGCCTCAACCTGCCCGGCGATGTCGAGTCCCGGCGTCCTGCGCCTCGGCCCCGTCAGCCCGAACATCAAGCGCATGACGTATGGCACACCCCTCAGCAGATGCCAGTCGCCGATATTGACGCCCGCTGCGCGCACGCGGACCAGCACCTCATCGTCCTTGACGGCGGGCTTGGCGATCTCCTCGAGTCGCAGGACGTCGGGTGAGTCGTACCGCGATTGAACGATCGCCTTCATCAATCTCCTCCTGAGCCATCGCCGGACCTGCTGTCCCTCGTGGATTCAGCCTGACGCTACCGCGCGGACCTCACAGCGCGCTCGATCGTGATCGGACTTGCCGCTCCACTCGATACCCGGCCACGCCAGAGCAACACTGCTCGAGCCGCGCGTCGCTCGGGTAGGAAGACGGTTCCGGCGACTACGACAACGCGAGGTCCCCCTGACCGGCTAGCACCCGGTACCTCGCGAGGCAAGATCGCCGCAACCGCAGCGACCTCGACGGCCAGCCCGGCCGAGAGGGCTGGCCCGGTCGGATAGAAGGAGCCCCCGGCGCACGCCCCGAGTTCCGCGCCAAAACCGAAGCAGGTCTCCGAGGGGCTCGACGCCGTAGTCCCGGGTCTCGCCAATCTCGCGCCTCTCAGCGGCGTCGACGCGTCGGTCGGCCGGACCGTCGACCCGAAGTAGCGCGTTTTCATGAATCCAGGGCACGCGCCACAGGCAGTTGCCGGACAGGTCCGGAGACCCGCAAAGTTCGGATGCAGGTCTGAGCCCGCGGGTCCGCGCGCACCTGCTAAGCGCGGGCTGCGGGGCGCTCGCCGCTCTGGAGCCTACCCGCGACGCCGGAGTCTGGCCGTTGATGCACGGAACTCGCGCAACTCAGGGAA
>Ga0208478_1000630_pt1 | contig 11672 bp, 6 predicted proteins | sample NGESurdeep072012_5_FD_184462 | JGI IMG/M metagenome (GOLD analysis project Ga0208478, IMG submission 184462) | Arctic peat soil microbial communities from Barrow, Alaska - NGEE Surface sample 415-2 deep-072012 (SPAdes) | ecosystem: Environmental > Terrestrial > Soil > Wetlands > Peat ... | reverse complement strand
GCTTAACGCCAAAGGTATTCTGACAACAATAAGGGCAAGCCGTGGTGCAGACATTCAGGCTGCATGCGGACTATTGTCAACTCTCGAACTAAACAAATCAATTCAGAAATGAGGATTACATTCTTTATACTTTCGCTGGCCTGCTTAACTATTTGTTCTTTTTCGCAGGAAATATCTTCTGAAACTTTTCTTGCTGATTCTTCTCTGGCACATGCATCTGTCTCTTTGTGTGTTGCAGATGCGAAAACAGGAGATATCTTATTTGATTATAATTCCGGAACAAGCCTTACACCGGCTTCGGTAATGAAGGTCATTACATCAGCTGCTGCTCTTGAATTGCTGGGTCCTGGATATACTTTTAAAACCACAGTAGGCTATACAGGAACACTGAATAAAAGAACAGGATTATTAAAAGGTAACATTATAATTCATGGAGGTGGCGATCCAGCATTGGGTTCAAAGTATTTTTCTGATCATTACAGCAATTTTCTGAATAACTGGGTATCGGAAATCAAAAAACTGGGAATTAAAAGAATAAAGGGCAAAATAATTACCGATGACTCCTATTATGATTATCTGCCTGTTCCAGGTAAATGGATATGGGAGGACATTGGTAATTATTATGGTGCAGGTGTGTACGGGTTGTCGGTCTACGACAATACTTATGAAATTCATTTTAAAACATCTTCTGATAACACTATGCCGTCAATGAAGGAGATTATTCCAAATGAGTGCAGGTCTGAATTGTCTGATTTCCTGATTTCTTCAGGTACCACTGATGAGGGTTACGTTTTTGCCGCTCCTTACAATACAGGAGGATGGATTGCCGGCACCATTCCTGTGAATCAGCAGGATTTTGTCCTTAAAGCCTCAGTTACAGACCCTCCCCTTCTTATGGCTAAAATAGTAAGTGAAAAACTTAAAGCCAGCGGCATAACAACTTCAGCCAATCCAACCACCGTTAGATTAGAACTAAATTATAAACCAGGAAAGGTTGTACCGATTACAGAAACTATCTCTCCCCCGCTTGCTGATATAATTGAAGTACTTAACCATGAAAGTGTAAATCTTTTTGCCGAGCATCTGATTAAGGAATTAGGAAAAAAATTCAAAAACAACGGATCAACCGCATCAGGCGCTGAAGTCATTATTGAATTTCTTAAAAATTCCGGTATAGATACAAATGGAATGTTTATCGAAGACGGTAGTGGGCTGTCTCCGGTTAATGCAATCAATACAAGAGAATTGGTGCGTCTCCTGGTTTATATGAAAAACAGGGGAAAGTACTTTTCCGAATATTATTCATCCCTGCCAGATGCCGGAAAAAACGGAACCCTCAAAAATAATTTTAAGGATCCTTCTTTCGATTCACGACTCAAAGCAAAAAGCGGTTCAATGACAAGGGTGAGAAGCTTCGCAGGATATTTTACTACAGTTTCAGGTAAAGAAATGGTCTTCAGCATAATCATTAACAATTATTCCGGTCCTTCAAAAAAAATTATTTCGGATATTGAAGATAATATCAGAGAACTGATATCGAATAACTGATCAACAGATGTAGCTTTTCAAACATTGTCTATATTTGCACTCTTCTTAAGCGAAAAAAATAATGAATAATAAAATTGCTGTCAGAAAGTGCAATGAATATGATTTTCATAAGGTCTATGATTTAATATCCGATATATACAAAAAGACAGATGGACCTGATGTCAATGGGAAAAAAGTACTCGTAAAACCTAATATTCTTACAGATGATGACCCTTCAAAATGTATAAGCACTCATCCTGCGGTTGTGGAGGCAATGGTCCGGTTTCTTCAGTTTAAGGGAGCAACTGTTATGGTTGGGGATTCTCCGGCAGTTCACACACAGAAATTCAAGGGTATGAAATCAGGTATTTTCAAGGTTTGCGAAACAACCGGTGCCACATGGGTTGATTTCATGGCGAATCCTGTCGAGAAAGTGCTAAGGAAAGGGAAGATAAGGGTTGCAGCTATTGTAGATCAGGTTGATCTTATTATATCTCTTCCTAAATTCAAGAACCACGAACTTGTTTATTTTACAGGCGCGATAAAAAATACTCTTGGCATTGTACCAGGTTTCAGCAAAGGGAAACAGCATGCGTTGCACCAGGACAGGAGCAAATTTGGAGAATTCCTGGTTGATCTTAATGAAGCCGTTACTCCTGATTATTTTCTGATGGATGGTATTATGGGAATGGAAGGTCCGGGCCCAGGTCGCGGGTTCCCGGTTGAAGTAGGCCTTTTACTCGGCTCGACAAATCCTCTAATACTTGATATCATAGCCAGCCGGATTGCAGGTTATGAACCCTTAGTTATTCCGACCTCAAGAGCAGCATTTTTCAGAAAAAACTGGTTGCTGTCAGAAGATGAAATTATTTATGATGGCCCTGAAATGAGCAGTATCATAAAGAAAGGGTTTATGAAAATTCCCATTTCAACAACCAATAATATTGCTCTGAAGTTTGTAATGAAAAGGATTAAATTCCTGAAAAAACTAGAAAGAAGGCCCGTATTTATACATGAAAACTGCACGGGGTGCCAGAAATGTGTCAATATTTGCCCCGTTCAGGCCATTTTGCCGCTGCCATCAAAAAAGACTCATATTCTCCTGACCGATAATAAATGCATAAGATGTTTCTGCTGCAGTGAAGTTTGTTCTGATAATGCTGTTGAAATAAGGAGAAAAGTCTTTGGTGTCTGAAAGAATAATCTAATCTCCGGAGAGCCTAATTACCTCTCCCTAAATCCCCCGCCTAAGCGGGGCAGGCTCTCCCCAAGGAGGGAGGAACTTAAATCTCTAAGATATTGAAGGTTACCCCCTTCTCTCCTGGGAGAAGGGGGCTAGGGGGAAGAGGCATAGAAACAAAAAACTTACACAACTTGTCCCGCTTTTGCGGGAGAGAACGCTGAGGAAACATATAGGACCACAGAGTCATAAATCAAATAAGTCGATTAAATAAATTAATGAAGCTATTGCAGCGCTACCCATCTGGAGTTCACGGATATTTACCTGTTCGAAAGTGTCATTTGCAGAATGGTGATACCAAAAATATCTTTGTGAATCAGGGATATAGCCAATCTGTAATGCACCTAAAGCTTTTAGAGGCGCTATATCGGAACCGCCTCCTCCCTTGTCGAAGTCTCTGATATTAAATGGAGCGAACCAGGTAGCTAATGTCTGGAGCTTTTCAAGTTTTGGTCCGTCAGCATCGAATCCAAATCCCAGAGGGCTCATAACTCCGCGATCAGATTCCAGGGCAGCGTAATGAACTTCACCTTTCCTTTTTGCTTCTTCAGCATAGGTCTTTCCTCCGGTTGTCGTCATCTCTTCGTTCATAAACATAACTGCCCGTACAGTGCGCTTTGGTTTTATACCAAGCTTTTTATAAATCCTGATCATTTCAATTGCCTGAACACATCCACCGCCATCATCTATAGCTCCCTCAGCAATATCCCAGGCATCCAGATGCCCCCCGACTGTAATATATTCACGAGGTTTAAGGGAACCATAAACTTCACCTATAACGTTATAAGATAATGTATCCGGATAGTTCCTGCATGTGGAAACCAGATGAACAGTTAGTAAAGGGTCAGTTTTCAACCATTTGCTTAATAATTCGGCATCTAAAGTAGAAACTGCCACAGCCGGTATCTTATTGACACCACTTGCATAACGGGTAACTCCCGTATGGGGGAAACTATCCAGAGACTGTGTCATTGACCTTACAATAACGGCTATTGCACCATACCTGGAGGCTTCTGAAGGTCCCATAGTACGCTGATTAACAGCGCCTCCATAAGCAGAAAATGAATTAATTACTTTATTGTCAAAAGACCTGTTAAAAAACACAATCTTCCCCTGAACACTCTGGAGACCTAATGTCTTAAGCTCTTCAAAATCATGAACTTCAATAACTTTTGATGTTATTCCGTCTTCAGTTGTGCCGACAGAAAGACCCAGAGCTGTGATTGCCAGTTCTTTTGTTCCACTGACCGATGATCTTACGCTGCATTTTTCAATACCTCGCACCCAATGAGGTACCGGGACTATCTGTAACCAAACTGTATCTGCGCCTGCATTTATAAGAGCCTGCCTGGTATATTCGATGGCTTTTTCAGCAGAAGGGGAACCAGCTATTCTTCCCTTCGTATGTTTGCACAGATATTCAAGGTTGTTATATGCGGTCCTGTCTGTCAGAGCCTCATCAAAAACAGAAGATAAAATTTTGGCTGGTTCCTGTGCTTTTAATAAATATGAAATCAGGACCAGGAAAAAAATTGCTATGATTTTTCGCACTTCTCAGGTTTTAGACATCAATCTTAGCGTATTTAGCATGTGTTTCTATAAACTCTCTGCGCGGCGGTACCTCATCGCCCATTAGCATTGAGAATATATGATCAGCCTCTGCAGCGCTCTCTATTGTAACCTGTCTCAGGGTCCTGGTTTCGGGATTCATAGTTGTTGACCATAGCTGTTCTGCATTCATTTCGCCAAGACCTTTATATCTTTGGACACCAACAGACGATTCTTTCCCCTGTCCCATCTCCTGAACCGCCAACTCTCGCTCCTCTTCAGTCCAGCAATAGCGTTCAGTTTTACCCTTTTTAACCAGGTATAGAGGCGGTGTGGCAATATAGATATTTCCACCTTTAATAAGATCCTGCATGTATCTGAAAAAGAAGGTCATGATTAGTGTGGTAATATGGGAACCATCCACATCGGCATCAGTCATGATAATGATTTTATGATAACGCAGGCCTGCTATGTTAAGGGCTTTACTATCATCCTCTGTTCCGATATTGACACCAAGTGCAGTAAATATATTTTTTATCTCTTCACTCTCGTAGATTCTGTGTTGCATTGCCTTTTCAACATTCAATATTTTTCCTCTCAATGGCAGAATTGCCTGAAAACCTCGATCACGTCCCTGTTTTGCTGTTCCTCCTGCAGAATCACCTTCCACGAGGTATATCTCGCAGTTGGCCGGGTCCCTGTCGGCACAATCGGCCAGTTTGCCCGGAAGTCCTGAACCGGATAGTACATTCTTACGCTGGACAAGTTCTCGTGCTTTACGTGCAGCATGACGTGCAGTTGCAGCGAGGATTACCTTCTGAACAATTATTCTTGCATCTTTTGGATTCTCCTCAAGATAATTCGTAAGCATTGTACTTACAGCCTGATCGACCGCACCCATTACCTCTGAGTTTCCCAGTTTGGTTTTTGTCTGACCTTCAAACTGCGGTTCTGCAACTTTAACTGAGATGATAGCAGTAAGACCTTCACGGAAATCATCGCCGTTGATATCGAATTTCAGTTTTGATGTAGCCCCTGAATCTTCAGCATATTTTTTCAGTGTACGTGTTAAGCCTCTCCTGAATCCGGCAAGATGTGTACCACCTTCAATAGTATTTATATTATTTACATAGGAATGGACATTCTCGGAAAATGAATTATTATACTGAAGGGCTATTTCAACAGGAATCTCAGTCTTATCAAAAGTTATATGAATAATTTTTTCAATAAGCCTCTCCCTGTTTGAATCAAGATATTCAACAAATTCCTTCAGGCCCAACTCAGAGCGAAACTCTTCATAACGGGCAGTCCCGCCATTGCCATCGTCAATAAGCTCTCTCATATCTTTAATAGTGAGCAATATCCCCTTATTAAGGAAAGCCAGCTCTCGAAGACGTGCTGAAAGAATCTCAAAGTTGAATTCGGTAGTCTGGAATATGGTGCCGTCTGGTTTAAAAGTCACAGTAGTTCCAGATTTATCAGACTTCCCGATAACCTCTACCTCAGTAACAGGTTTCCCCTTTTCATATTGCTGCCTGAAAATATTGCCTTCTCTCATAATTACCGCAGATAGGTGGGCAGAAAGCGCATTCACACAAGATACCCCAACACCATGTAGACCTCCAGACACTTTGTAAGAATCTTTATCAAACTTCCCGCCGGCATGTAGCACCGTCATAACCACCTCAAGGGCAGATTTCTTTTCTTTCTCCATTATTCCGGTGGGAATACCTCTTCCATCATCTGTAACACTTACGGAACCATCTTCAAGAATCACAACTTCTATTTTAGTGCAATAGCCTGTAATAGCCTCATCAATGGAGTTATCAATAACCTCATATACCAAATGATGTAATCCTTTTACACCAATATCCCCGATGTACATTGCAGGTCTTTTCCTAACAGCCTCAAGACCCTCAAGCACCTGAATATTATCTGCTGAGTAATCAATACTGTCCTGCAATTTCTTTTCTTTCTCGCTCATTGTTCCTGTATTTTTAAGTCAACCAGTTTTAATATCAATTAATAATTATCGGACCAAAATATTAAAGAGGAGATCTATCTGATTTGACTCCTTTTTTATGACATCAAACTTGTTTTTTTGGTAATGAAATCCGGATATCTTTTTTACTGTTTCCAGTTATCAGAATCAACCTCACTTTTCCTATTATAAATTATTGATATTATGATTATTAATTATTAGGGCAAATATACGGATTTTAAATTGTTTTTCCTTAAAAAAATGTTAAAAATAATGCACATTTTTCAGGAAGAAATTAACACTAAAAGATTGTCTGGTGTCTTGAAGTCTGAATGTCTGAAAGTCCGACCCAAAAGGGGTTGAAAATCTCTTTTTTGCTGCAAATCGCGTACCGTAATCCTCAAACCGTTCTCTAAAGACTATAAGTAAATCCAAGCATTAAAAGGAATCCCTGTGAAGGATAAAATGCCCACTCATAATAGCGGTTATTAGAGATATTATTAAGTTTTGTCCAGAATGAGAGTATTTTAGAATAACGGTATTCAGCACTTAGATTAAGATTGAGATGAGCCGGCATTTGGATTATGAATCTTTGATCGGGGATAATAGGAACAGTTGGATTTGTAGCCGGAATTGGAAGATCTCCGTTGATTGTCTCCCAGCGCTTACCCATGACCGTAATTTCAACTCCGGCAATAATCTTGTCCCTGAGATTATACTTTAACCCTATCTTAGCATCCCAGCCCGGCTTATTCCATGCATATTCAAATCTGGAAAGAGTATATTTATAAAGATTTGCTGCTCCATTGAATGAGATTTTATCATTTATTGGTCCACTCATTTCCGCATGAACATTGAGTAGCTCCACATCGTCGGTAAGAGCAGAGAAATAGCTTCCTCTGGCAGTAACATTGACACTATCAGGAATGACAATATTTGAATAGAAAAGCATATTGCTGATCAGGGAATATGAAGCTGACACCAGGTAAATTCCCCCTAATCCCGTATTTCCTCTCAATCCGGATGATATGACAAGGTCATGACTCGTATTAGGCAGTTTAAAAAGGCTGCCATTGCGGATTAAATACGGATTTTCAGAAATGATTGCTGATGGCTCATTCTTATCGAGCTTACCAGATAGTCCTGCAAAAAAACTGACATAAGAGGGGACAACATTTAAGTTGAAATTAACATCGGGATAGAGATGAAACTTCGGAGATAAAGCCATATTCTTATCGAGCAATGCCTCAATTCCTAGTTTAAAACTCCATTGGTCAGAACTCTTTTTTATGAAAGGGCTGATTGAGGCAATGTATTTCGAAGTGGTTAAAAGGGAGTCAGGAAGCCTGTAATAGTCATAGTTTATGCCGGAACCAATATATAATCCTTCATAAGATTTTGCCATCATTCCTGAAAACCCGGCGCTACGCTGAATCAGATTCTTTTCATTATAAAAGTAATTATAATAAACATCAAATTTATATGAGAAGCTTGCGGAATCCAGAGTTAACGAGGATAATGAAGCTTTGGCACCTAAATTATTATAACGCATCCTGATATCACTTTTCTCAGGGGTAAAATCCATTAAGAGAGGATTATAATATTCTTTTGTATATGGAGCATAGCCATAAGCGTATCTGACCTTCTGACTAAAATCGATTGAGCTTTTTAGGATGTTGTTTCTGAAGAATTTACTGCCAAAAAGAGAAACATCGTTATCCATATATCCTGCAAAAACCTTAGTGCCATTTTCCAGTTCAACCTTCCCATTGGATGAAAAATGACGTGCATAGAAACCTATTGATCCCTTATTAGACCGCTCATTTGTCATACTAATTTCAGCCAGTGGGGTCAGATAATTTCCAATGCCCAGGTTAATATAACCTTTGTAAAGTTTAGGCAGAGGATCGGGGAGCAAGGAAGCTGCCTTTATCGGACTGATAGTATATTCAGGAAGAAAAGGCGTAGTCTTTACATCATAACGGAAGTCAGGTCTGACTTTCGAGGTATCATTCAAATCAGGCAAAAAGCTCCTCTTTTTAGATTCCGGGAGAGATGGTTTGTAAGGATTATACAAAGTAACCTCTCTCTTTAGTCCGGTCTCCTGTTTCTTTACCTGGGCATTGACCGGCAATAAAGAGAAAATAATGAGGATTGGTATAAATAGATTTCTTTTTATCATGTCAAATCAATTTCTTTATCAGTTTTTTATTTTTGCTGAACACTATTTTGCACATTGTCATTTTTATCAGTTTCTGATTTGATTTCCTCAAGAGAGTTTAACTTAGCTTTTGCCTCATCAAGTATTCCATCATTATCAACTGAGTAATAATTCTTCAGACTCTGAAGAGTCGCACGGGCCTGTAGGGAATCACCCTTTTTAATGCTTATATCAGCCAGGAGGAGAAATACTCTTGCCATCCAGTACTGATGAGGTGTTTTCTGATCAATAAACTCAGTAATTACCTTTTCAGCTTCGGCAGGTTTATCTTTCTTATTCAGAAGCTCAGCTACCCTGTATTTTGACTCCGCTCCTTCCACGCTGGTGACTTCTGTTGCAACCTTCCTGAAATCTCTGAGGGCATCATCAAAATTATTGAGACTATAATTTGCTTTTGCGCTCATAAATGTAGCTTCTCTTAACAACTCATCCGGTATATTTGGTGAATTGTTAATTTTCCCGGCAGCAATGATGGTCTTTTGCGCATCACCAGCCTGATAAGCCGACTTCAGCTGTCCTTTAAGAGCGATAAGGGTATTTGCATCAGTCGAGGAAATCTTTTCCAGTTTCTCATAGTAACTAAGTGATGCTGAATAATCTTCTTTATCATAAAGCATCGATGAAGCAGTAATTAACGATTGTTCAAGGAATTGATTATTTGGTTCGCCTGAGACTTCAATATATAGTTTGAGTGCCTCTTCATTATTTCCTGCCGATCTAAGGCATTCTGCCAGGTAATACTGTGCGTTTTGCCGGAAACTGCCATTCGGAAATTCACCTAAATAACTTTTTAAAACATCGGTAGCTTTATCATATTTGCCGTTCATAAACAGATTTTCTCCTGACATATAAAGCATAGAATCCTTCTGAGCCAGGTTTATATCACCATATCCGTCAAGTGTCTTTACGTAAGCAAAATAGTTATCCACTTCATTTAAATCAACATAAGTGTTTCTGAGTCCGGTCATTGCATCTCTTGCTTCAGTTGTTGATTTGTAGTTCTCTATCACTTTTTTGTACTGGGAAATTGCTTTTTCATTTTCCCCGAGGTTATAATAAAGCAGGCCCAGCTGAACTATAGAACGCGGTACAAAAGAGCTGCCTGAGTAATTGGAGATGATTGTATTGAAATCCGATTCTCCTTTTTTGTAATCTTCAATTACCAGGTAAGCCCTGCCTCTTTCGAAGATGGCATCCGGAACAAATGCTGAAGAAGGAAATTTCTGCATCAGAGCCGTGAGCACATCAATTTTGCCTTTCGTATCATTAATAAGCCCGAGACAGAATCCCTTCTGGAACATAGCATAATCGGCATCCTGATAACTGTATGCAATAACTTTGTCGTAATAATCAATAGCGGAATGATAACTGGTGGCAATATAATAGCAATCGGCAATTCTGTTCTTCGCATCAGCAATTACTTCCGGTCTCACATTTGTAGCCACCGATTCGAAAGTTTTGAAATAACTTAAAGCATTCATATAGTCTTTCAGATTAAAGAAGGTGTATCCAAGATTATACCTCACAAGGCTATATTCACTTAATAGGCTGGAACCCGGTAATCCCATAAATAACTCATAATCAGCTTTTGCCAAATCATAATGACCTAGCCTGTAATTTGCTTCACCCCGCCAGTAGATAGATCTAGCCCTGATCTGCATGTTATATTTTTCATATTTGAGCGATTTATCGAACATATTAATTGAGGCTTCAATCTCGAGGTTATTAAATAGTTCTAGTCCCCTGAAAAATGCAACTTTCTGGAAGGCCTCTTCCAGTCTGCTGTCTTTATTGCCAATTTTATCAAGTGCAGCCAGGGCGGCTTTGTAGTTTTTAATCTGCATAAATGTACCTACAAGATAATCGTACACCTCCTGTATCCTTTTTGATCCGGGATAGAGATCAATATATTCCTGAAAAGCGGCAATGGCCTCACCAAAAGGAGCATACGCTGTTTCGTATGTCAGTTTTGCAAAGTTGTAAAGTGATTCTTCCTTGATCTTCGTATCAAAATTAAGTAATGATGCCTCACCAAAAGCTAATCTGGAACGGGGTTTGTCACCTTTCTGCAGATAACAATCGCCAAGAATATTCCAGATATTCTGACTGAGAACATCACTCTTTGCACCTATTTCAAGAAAAAGTTTGATGGCTTTATCAATCTCTCCTGTCTTATAATAACAATAACCAAGCTCATATTTATCCTCCCGGTCACTTGCCTTTGCCCCAATCGAATACTTCTCAAGATACGGCAATGCTTCTTTATAATTCTCCTTACTGTAATAAGCATCACCGATAAATCTGTAAAGTTCAACAGCTCTGGCTTTACCGGCTGACTTAAGAAGATCGGGAGCCATTGAGAGAATACCATCATAGTCTTTCTGCAGGTAAAGAATCTGAACGATGTAAAATGGCACCACACCTCCGAAAGTTTCATCCTCTTTCAAACGCATGAATCCCTCCATGGCAGTCTGATACATTTTCTGTTCGTAAGCTATCTGAGAAAAATAGTATACCGCTGGCGGAGTATATTCAGTGTCAATATCTTTAATTTCAGAAAACATCAGAAGGGCCCTGCTCTGATCACCCTTGATATAAAGCGAATATCCCAGTCTGAAAAAATATTCTGCCAGCTTATCTGATTTCAATTCCTGCCTGTTCACGGTTTCGTAGTAGACTACCGCTTTCCTGTAGTTTTTATTCTGATAGAAATAGTTGCCTAATTCCAGTCTGGCATCATTAATCCGTGGACTTTCAGGATGCAAGTATATGAACATCATCATCCTGTATTCAGCATCGGTATTGAAAAGTTTTAATGCTGCAATTGAACTGTAATACTCAGCATCGGCCACAAGTATGAGATCGGATTTATCACCATTTCTGACAAATGAATCGAAAAGTCTTATCGCAGCCGGGTATTTCTCTTTATTGAACAATTCCATTCCTCTGTAAAATTCAGATCCAATTTCTTTGGCAGTAAATGGAACCTGGGATGTGACAGGAAGTAAGAAGATTATAAGAAAACTGAATATTAAAATGAATTTGTTTCTGTTCATAACTTATTTTTTTTGGCTCTTCACAAAAAAATACTGCTCATGTTCTAAATAATATAAATAAAATATAACATGTTAATTGTAAGCCATATATAACATTAA
>Ga0208478_1000629_pt1 | contig 11673 bp, 11 predicted proteins | sample NGESurdeep072012_5_FD_184462 | JGI IMG/M metagenome (GOLD analysis project Ga0208478, IMG submission 184462) | Arctic peat soil microbial communities from Barrow, Alaska - NGEE Surface sample 415-2 deep-072012 (SPAdes) | ecosystem: Environmental > Terrestrial > Soil > Wetlands > Peat ... | reverse complement strand
TCGTGGCGCCGGAGCTTGGCTGGCGGTAAGCGGGCCCCGTGGCTAGCGTCGTCCACGAGCGTCCCGCCCCTGCGGACGGTGACGAACCGCGGGTCTCGGACCTTGGGCAAGATCATGGCCAGTCTCCCTGCGCCGAGCACCAATCCCCGGAGCCGTCGGTCTGCCTGTCCTCGTGGGCACGCGGCACTCGACAAGCCTATGCGTCGGCCGGATTCACGCAATCGGCTACAGGCTCTAGGAAGCCGCGCTGTCGACTCTCACGATGACCAGGTCGTGGCGAGGGGAGCGCACGGGCGACCGCGGTGAGGCCAGCCGGCGTACGCTACGACCTCTTTGGTGGGGCGGGAGGCAAGCACATGGCTGAGAACGGGACCCTCGTCGGGACATTCGTCGAGCCGCGGGGGGCGATCAGATCGATGATCGCTCGCGACACGCGCAACGTGTTCGGGCCAGCGAGCCGGGCCGTCAGTGGGGCGCTGGGTGACATGGCCGATCGCGACATGGCTGGCTCGTCACCCCTGGCCAAGGGCGACATCGCCTATCTCGGGGTGACCGCCGACACCGTGATCCTGTTCCGAGCAAAACGCGGCGCGTTCAAGCCAAAAGCCCTGCCCGACACGATCGCGTCCGCGCCGCGCGCGGAGACGGTCAGTGCCACGATCGCGGAGGGTCGGCTGGGTTCGGCCCTGTCGATCGTATTCGTCGACGGGACGACCTGGATCTTCGACATCCCGCGGATCCATCTGAAGGGCGCCCGCGAGATCGCGGCAGCACTCGCACCCGCTGGCTCCTGATGAGCTCGCCTGGTCGCACGGTCCGCGTCAGTAGTCCTTGAGCTCAGCCCGAAGGACGACGAGGAGCTCCTGCGAGCGCAAACGCACGCTTCGGTCGCTCGCTGCGGCGCCTCGGAGCCTAGGCGCCGTCCGGCCGCGTCGGAACCGACCCAGTTTCGACGGTAAAAGCCGGCTCCATGTCCGGTGGTGGTTTGATCTGCCGACCAGCGATCACGAGGTATTTGGGCCCTCCGAACTGAGCGAAGAGGCGAATACGGACCTGGACGATCCCCTCGACGATGGACACACGAACGACGTGCAGGCTGCAAGGTGAGCCCCGCCGATCCCGTACGAATGCCGGAGGCGAGGGTACCAACCGATGGCCTACGTCTGCCGTTTGGCCTGTTTCCGGCGGAAGCTTGCGAGGAACACTCTTGGCGCTAGGAGCCCTCGATATCCGATCTGGCTCCTTCTTGTCAGTGCACGATCCCATACCCGTCGTCATAGGTGGCCATGAACTCCGGCAGCCGATGGCTTCGAGGCCTCGCCAGCCTCGGGGCAAGCGGGCGAGCAATCCGCGGCGCGACCGCCCTGCGCAGCCCGCCAACGGGGCCACATTTCCGAGGGCTTCACCCAGACACCGCGATCATCGGGCTGGCGAGCGCGGGCGTTGGCCTGATCGCGCTGTGGCTGATCGTAGGCGGGGCGGCCCTAAGCACTCAGAGCGCTGTCACGGGCTTCGCGGCTCCTCTGGTCGATCTCATCGCCGTAGTGCTCGTCGCCAAGGCTGCGCGCTCGGTCACGCCGCCGAGGATCCGGGTCGCCTGGAGCCTCATCGCCTTCGGGATGCTCGTCTATGCCGCCGGTGACGGCATCTGGGCATGGGTTTCGATCGTCCAGAACGCCGACCCATTCCCGTCACTGGCGGATGTAGGGTACGTGGCGTTCTACCCGATCGTCGCTGGCGGGCTGTTGCTCTTCCCAGCCCCGAATCGGGCACGACGTGAGGCGGTCCGCCTTGCGATCGACTCCGCGATCGTTGTGGTCGGCGGCGGTATGGTCGTGTGGCACGGCCTCTTCCTACCGGCATTGGCCGCGGCAGAACCGGACGCGATCGGCACTGCCCTGCTCCTCGCTTACCCGATCGGGGACCTCGTCTTGCTCTTCGCGGTCGCGACGATCGCGCTGGGCCGCCCGGCCGGGATCGCGCCTCGTGCGCTCCTCGCGCTCGTTGGCGGATTGGGGCTGATGTTCATCGCCGACGTTGGCTATGGCGAGCTGACCATGCTCGACCTCCCCGAGGCGCACTGGGTCGACCTCATCTACTTGGCCTCGAGCCTCGCGATCGCCCTTGCGGGCTATCTCCAGGCCCATGCGGTTGAACTGCCGAGCGACGCGCCAGCCGGACCTAGCCGATGGCTCACGGCGCTGCCGTATGTCGGGTTGGCCGCTGGCTTCGGCGTCCTGCTCGCGGACGCGGAAGGAAGCGTCGGTACTTCCGTTGGCAACCTGCTGCTGGGCGCGGTCGCGCTCACGGTCCTCGTGCTCATTCGCCAAGAGGTCACCAACCGCGAGAACGCGGAGCTGCTGGCAGATCGTGCTCGGCGCGCGACTGAGGCGCGGTACCAGCGGCTCGAGGGCCAAGCGAGCGACGCCGTCCTGCTCGTCGATGCCGAGGGTGTCATCGCCTACGCGTCGCCGTCAGTCGAGCGCGTCCTCGGCCTCGATGCCGCGGCTCTGATCGGACGGCCGGTGATGAAGCTCGCCCACGCGATCGACGTTGAACAGCTCAGGCAGCTCATCGTTGATAGCGCGGAGGGCCGGCCGGTTGAGCCGCTCGAGTGGAGCCTGTGGGGCCGCGACGGAATGTGGCGGCATGTCGAGACCATTTGCGCGAACCTGCTTGACGACCCGACGATCGGCAAGATCGTCCTGACGACCCGCGACGTCCGCGAGCGTAAGGCGCTCACCCAGCAGCTCACCCAATCCGCGCTCCACGACCTGCTCACCGACCTCCCCAACCGCGCCTTGTTCGTGAACAGGATCGGTCAAGCGCTCGAGCACGCACGTCGGACAGCTCAGCCCATCACGATCCTGAAGCTCGACCTCGACGGCTTCACGCGGCTCAACGACAGCCTCGGCCACCGGGTCGGAGATCTGATCCTCCAGGAGGTCGCCCGCCGAGTGACAGGGTCGATCCGCGCCGCTGACACCGTGGCCCGGATCAGCGCTGACGAGTTCGGCGTGCTGCTCGATGGCCCCGCCACTGCGGCCGATGCGCTCGACGCGGCTGAACGGATCCGCTCGGCGCTGCGCGAGCCGATGACGCTCGGCGGCCGGACGTTCGAGCTCACCGCCGGCATCGGCATTGCGACCGGTGAGCCCGGTGAGCCCGGTGACCAAGCGATCGACCCGGCCATCCTGAGCCGCAACGCCCACGTCGCGCTGTCGTTGGCCCGTGGGCGGGGCCATGATCAGGTCGTCACCTTTGTCCCGTCGATGCGGGCGGCGCTCGACGCCACCGTCGAGCTCGAGTCTGATCTTCGGCGGGCGGTCGTCGGGCACCAGTTCGTCCTCCAGTACCAGCCGATCATCGATCTCGCTACGCGGGAGCTCGTCGGGGCCGAGGCGTTGATCCGGTGGAACCACCCGACGCGTGGCCGACTCGCACCCGATCTGTTCATCCCACTCGCCGAGGAATCGGGCCTGATCGGGGACATCGGGACATGGGTGCTGCGGACGGCCTGCGTCGAGGTCGCCCGATGGGCCCGCCGAGCGCCCAATCGGATCCCGTACGTGTCGGTCAACCTCGCATCGGCCCAGGTGGCCGATCCGAACCTCGCCTGGACGGTCCAAGCGGTGCTCGCCCAAGCCGGTGCCGCCCCTGGCTGGCTCACCTTGGAGCTCCTCGAGCGCCAGCTCGTCCAGGACACGGCGGAGGTGCTGGAGCGCCTCCACGCGATCCGCGCCCTCGGCGTCCAGATCTCGATCGACGACTTCGGGACCGGCTATTCGTCGCTCGCCTATCTCCAGCAGTTCCCGATCAGCCACATCAAGATCGATCGCTCGTTCGTGATCCCGCTCGACGATCCCGACCAGGGCCCGGGCTTGGCGGCGGCGATCATTGAAATCGGCCGCGCGCTCGGGATGTCGACGATCGCCGAGGGGATCGAGACTGAGCGCCAGCTCGAGCGGCTGCGGACGATGGGCTGCCCGCTCGGCCAGGGATACCTCCTGGGACGACCCATCGATGCCAAAGCGATGCTCGAGCTGGTCGCAGGCTCGGGCGCCCCGATGGCGGCACGCGCGGCCTGAGTCGGCAGTGCTTGCAGATCGGGTAGTGGCGGGAACGCTCCCGGCTGGAACGGCCCTGAGGCGAGGACTCTGACCCTGACCTCCCACGACTCACGGACCGCCACACATGAGGGCATCGTGACGGATTCGTCCATCTCCAATGCAAGCTTCACGCCCGGGACCGCTTGGGGTACGGGGAGCCGCTAACGCCAGTGCAGGGGACCGCGCCGCCGCGGCAGCGCGGAGGCGCTGACGCTCGCCGTCGCCGACCGTCCGAGGACCGAGTCGATCTCCACCTGGTAGCGCCGGCCGTGCGGCGTCCGTTCGAACCACTCGAGATAGTCGGGGTCGCTGCGGGCGACCTGGGGGATCGACCAACCAGCGAAACGGCCGAACTCGAGGATCCGCCCATCCGAGGGCCCGGCTGATGTCGACCCGCTGTTCGCGAAGGCATCCCAGCGCCCTCCGCCGTTGCGCAGGCGTCGCTGCTGATCGTAGCCCGCTCTGGCAATGGGGTTGGACAGCACGGCCCAGGCGTTGTTCAGCTCGGCCATTCGATCGGGCGAGCCACCGACGTCCGGGTGGTTCTTGGCGGCGAGGGTCCGATAGGCGGCCCGGATCACGTCGGTGTCGGCACTTGGATCGACCTGCAGCAGCCGATACAGATCAGCGCTGTCGACCACGCTGCCGTCCCATGCCGGTACCTCCAGGTCCAGTCAGACGATCCGGCTCAGTAGCCAAGTCATGGCGACGAGCAGATCGACATGAGGCCATAGGTGTCGGCCTCAGCATCGACAGCCTCCTCATGACCCATGCTCAGCGCACGTGCCGAACGGCCCTTGGCAGCCATCGTTTGGTACCGCCTGTCATGACGATTTGGTACAAGCGCCATCGGGCAACGCCCGCAGCGGAAGCCGCGGACAGGAGCGACCATCGTGGTTGAGCGCGAGCGAAAGGTAGTCGGCATCCGGAGCCCAGTGGTCGACGACCTCCAGCGTCTTCGCGGGGCGGCGGCGGATCCGAAGCATGGGACGTCTTCCGTCGCGCTACGGCTCAAGTGTTTCGCGCAGGCGCTCCGCCTCGGCATCGATGATTCGGATGCAGCCACACGATCTGCTCAAGAGCCCGTCACGGTCGGCGATGCTGATTTGTCCGCGAGAGTAGCTGACCAGGCCCGCGTCCTTGAACTGGCGCATCGCGACCGACAGGGCCGGGCGCTGGGCGCCGATCATCTGGGCCAGAAACTCCTGCGTCACCCGGAAGGGAGCCTCCTCGACCCGATCGTCAACCTGCAGCAACCAACGCGCTGCCCGCTGGTCCAATCGGTGGCTGCGGTTGCAGAGGATCAGCTGGGCCATCGTGACCATCACGACCTGGACGTGCCCTTGCAGGAGCGCGACGAGGCGACCGCCACGCTCGAGCTCGGCACGGAGGAGCTCCGATCGGAGCCGCACGCCCGTCAGGGGCACCTGCACGATCGTCCGCATCGGCGTCTGGCCGGTCCCCAGAAACACCGCCAGGCCGGTCATCCCTTCTCGGCCGATCATCGCAGTGTCGACCGTTTCCCCGCCCGCATCGATGGCGATGATCGAGGCGACTCCACTCGTCGGGAAGTACACGAACTTGATCGGTTCGTTAGCCCCTTCGAGCTCGGTTGGACGGGCCAGGCGGACAGGTTCGAGCGCCGCTGCGATCCGCTCGAACTCGTCATCCCGGAGCGCACCGAGGAGGTGATTCTGCCGCGGGTCGATCCCATGAGTCGAGCTCGCCATGTTTGCACCCATCGTCGAACATGCCTGTATGTCCGATGAAGTACAGACGACACAGGCCAACAAATGTCACTGTCCGATCGGCGAACTTATTTCGGGGCCGTTACAGATGCCCCGGCTGTGCTTCGGTTGTGAGGCGAATGGCAGAACGTGGTCAGCGAGCGCGATCCAGACGAGGCCGAGGAATCCACGGCCGATCGGCTTGAGGACTGGCGCACCGCCGAACGGGACGCCGCGGCCCAAAAGCAGGGCTCTGCGCTGGGGCGATTAGCCCGCCAGGTGGCGGACCGCGCCCGTGATCTCTTCCATCTACGCGAGAATGAGGCTCGCGAGGATGAGGTGGAGCGCCGGGCGGCCGATCCCGGGGGGCCATTGGACCGTCGCTAGGCGCCTCCCCTCGCCGGCCAGCTGGCCGGCGTTTCCGATTGCTTGCCGAATGGGCCGAACGGGTCAGCCATGAGTCCGCCCCAGCGGCCTGCTTAGCCTCCGGCGTGCGGCTGGAGCCGGGCGTCGTGCGTCATCGCACGGCGGTAACTGAGCCAGGCGGGTGGTCGTCGGCGAGCCGAGAAGGAGGAAAAGGGCGCGTGTCCGAGCCAAGACAATCGACGAGCGCGGATGAGCCGCGAGTCGACCCCGGGCGGCCGGTCGATCCCAAGGCGGCTGAGCTGAGGGCCGAGAAGAACCCCCTGAAACGCCTCGGCAAGGCCCTCGGCCCGGGCCTGATCACCGGGGCCTCGGACGACGATCCGTCGGGCATCGGGACCTATGCCCAGGCAGGTGCGCAGTACGGCTTCACGACCCTCTGGACGACGCTCGCGATGCTGCCGATGCAGACGGCCGTCCAGTACATGTGCGCCAAGATCGGTCTCGTGACCGGTAAGGGCCTGGCGGGCGTGCTCCGTGAGCACCACCCGCGGGCCCTCTATCCGGCCGTGATCGCCCTCGTGGTCGCGAACACCCTGAATGCAGGGGCGGATATCGGCGCCATCGCGGCGGCAATCAACCTGCTCCTGCCGATCCCCGCGATCGTCTTTGTCGTGCCGGTAAGCCTCGGGATCATCGGGCTCCAGATCCTCGGCAGCTATCGCCTGATCGAGAAGGTCTTCAAGTGGCTGGCCCTGGCCCTCCTCGCCTACATCGGCGCTGCCCTGTTCGCGCGACCCGACGTGGTGCGCGTCCTGGCCGGCACCCTGATCCCCACGATCCGGTTCGATCCCAAGTACATCGGGATCCTCGTCGCGCTGCTCGGCACGACGATCTCGCCGTACCTCTTCTTCTGGCAGGCCAGCCAGGAAGTGGAGGAGCAGATCAGCATCGGGCGGCGCCACCTCCGCCAACGCCAAGGCGCCTCGCATTTCGAGCTCAAGTACGCCCTCTGGGACACGATCGGGGGGATGGTCTTCTCGGAGATCGTGGCCTACTTCATCATCCTCGCCAGCGGCGCCACGTTGTTCGTTGCGGGCAAGACCAACATCGCCTCGGCTACCGATGCCGCCCAGGCCCTGCGTCCGCTGGCCGGCGACGCAGCTGCGCTGCTGCTCGCCGTCGGGCTGATCGGGGCGGGCGTGCTGGCCGTGCCGGTCCTCACCGGCTCAGCGGCGTACGGCGTGGCCGAGGCGTTCGGTTGGCGATCGGGACTCGATCACAAGCTCAGCCGGGCGCCCCAGTTCTACGTGGTCATCATCGCGGCGACGCTCGTCGGGATGGCGATCAACTTCCTGGGCATCAACCCGATCGCCGCCCTCGTCCTGAGCGCGGTGCTCAACGGCCTGATCGCGGCGCCGCTCCTCGTCCTGGTCATGCTCGTCTCGAACGACCAGGCGGCGATGGGTGAGCGGACCAATGGCCGCCTGCTCAACGTCGTCGGCTGGGTGACCACCGGCGTCATGGCTGTGGCCGCGATCGGCCTCATCGTGACGACGATCTTTGGGTGACCGGAGCATCTCGAAGACAGGCTCGACATGCCGACGACCGCGTGGCCTGGTCGGTTCTCTCCCGTTTGATGGGCCGACGCGAACGCCGCCGAGGCAACAGAACTTGAATCAGCCAGCAATGATGAGCGAAACGGGCGCCGGCCGGACGACCGGCCAACAGCCCAGAGGGAGATCGTTCCCGACGCCGTCGTGACCTGGGCCGAGCGACTCCGCTGCGCTATCGAGCACGCGGTCATGGCCGCTCCCGTCGCCGAGCTCAACGGCCTGCCGCCCGCGGCACCGGCGTACCGGCGCCTCTTCCGCTCGAACGACGAGCGCCCGGCGTCACTCCCGCGCTGGCTCGACGCCTACAATCGCGGACGTCCCCACGCCGGGCTCGAGGGCCAGACGCCGATGGCCGTCCTCGTCAACAAGGTCGATGGGAACGACAACTAGATCCAGGTCGTGGCGCTGCACAACAAACGCGACACGGCACCCATCGTCGACCTTCCCCGAGCTGACCGCCGATCGGCTAATCGTCAAACAGCGGCCGCAGCGCGTGGACAGCGGCCGATTCCACTGACATACTCCGCCGATCTGGGGACGAGGCAAGCACGCGCCGCCATTGTGACGGTCGCCCCGGCTGCGCGTGGCCAATGGCGAGACCGAGCCGTCCTGATATCGGCTCGTGCCCGCCCGAACCCCGGACGCGCCGGCCTGGAGGAGGCAGCATGGCTGCACGGTTTACCGATACGCTCGCCCGAGTCGGGGTGATCGGCGCACTCCTGGCCCTGACCGCAACGTTGGTGGCCGCCCCCGTCGCCGCGGCGGCACCGTCGCGGCTGTACGTCTCCAAGGAGCACAGCAGCGACGCCAATCCCTGCTCCGCGAGCATGCCTTGCCGGACCATCGGCCACGCGGTCGGCGTCGCCCCGGCCGGAGCCGCCATCTACGTGGATGAGGGCAGGTACGCCGAGCAGGTCTCCATCACCAAGCGGCTGACGCTCAAAGGCGAGCATGCCGTCATCGATGCGACGGGCCAGAAAGGCGGCATCCCGCAGCTCGCGAGCATGGACGTGGTGGGCTACGGGCTCGTCGTCTTCGGTCCGGACGCCAGCGGATCGGTCGTCGAGGGCTTCACGGTCAAGCATGCGATCGGCGAGGGCATCCTGGTGGCCGGCACCTCGAAGGTCAGGATCGAGGACAACACGGTCCGCCTCAACGACCAGGGCTTCAACACGAGCCAGACCCTCGAATGCACGCCCCAGGGCAACGTCCCAGGCGACTGCGGCGAGGGGCTCCACTTCGCGAGCGTGACCTGGTCCAGCATCATCGACAACGTGGTCGAGAACAACGTGGGCGGCATCCTGATCACCGACGAGTTCGGCCCGAGTGCCCACAACGTGATCTCTCACAACATCGCCCGGAACAACAAGCAAGACTGCGGGATCACGCTCCCCTCCCACAATGTGCTGGCCATGACCGACCCGACCAAGGGCGGCGTCTACGACAACCTCGTCTTTGACAATGTGTCCGAAGGCAATGGCGGTGCCGGCGTGGGTATGTTCGCCCCCTTCCCCGGGGCCGCCTCGTACGACAACTGGGTCATCGACAACACGCTCCGGAACAACGGCGAGGCCGGCGTGGGCATCCACGCCCATGCCCCGGGCCAGAACGTGTCGGGCAACGTGATCGTCGACAACACGATCTCGGGCAACGGCATCGACCCCGACGCGGGGAGCGGCCATCCGACCGGCATCGCCCTCTTCAGCGCCGTCGTGCCGGTGACCGTGACCGTCGCCTTCAACCACATCGCCAACGAGTACTGGGGCATCTTCCGGAATGGGCCGCTGACGATCAGTGGCCTGTCGACCAACCACTACGCAAAGTCCGTGACCCATCACGTGAACTGACCGCCAGCTTCGTCGCCGGCGGCTCACTCGGGCCGCCGGCGCCCTCCCTCAAGATTCGCTTCCTCGATCAGCTGCCGGGTGCCCCGGGAAGGCCTCGCTCGCAGCTGATCCAGGCGGACCGCTTCGTCCGTCGCTCGGTGCCAGCCCGCGATCGGGTGACCCTGCCCGCTGTACCAGGGCATGGTCTGCGCCCAGTTACTGAGTCGCTGACCGAGCGGCTACGGCCGTCAGGTGCGCTACCTTGGCGCCGTGATTACGTCCCGACCGGCCGCTAGCCTCGGAGACCTCCAAGCTGCGGGCGACCTCCTTGGCCGTGCCTGGCTCGCGGGTGCCCCGTTCGTCGCGGCCACGCCCGGCGATCTCGCGTGGTGGTTTGCACAGGCGTGGCCGTCCAAACTGTCAGAGCACTTGCGGTTGTGGTCTGCCGACAGCCAAGTTGTCGCCTGGACGTGGGTGGACGGCTCGGAGTTCGACGCCCAGGTGTGGAGCGGCCACCGCGCTCTCGACGAGGCAGTCGAGCGAGCCATCCTGGCCTGGGCGATTGAAGAAGCAAGCGTGCGGGCTGGGTTGAACGGAGACGGCACGGTGGAGGCATGGGCGGCAGCGGGCGACCAGCGCACCACCGACCTGCTCCGGTCCTTCGGATTCGACCGGGCACCGGTCGACCAGCCGCACAACAGCGTTTCGCAGTTCCTGCGTTCGGTCGACGACCCCGCCAGGATTCCAGATCAGCGGCTCCCGACTGGGTATCGGATCCGATCGGTCGGTGGGTCCGCCGAGCTCAAGGCTCGAGTGGCGGTCCACCGAGCGGCCTTCGCACCATCGCAGATGACCCTCGGCAAGTACGAGCGACTCATCGGACTGCCTGCGTACCGGTTTGACGATGACCTCGTCGTCGAGGCGCCAGATGGGTCGTTGGCCGCGTTCGCGATCGCCTGGTGGGATCCCGTCGCCAGGGTTGGCGATTTCGAGCCTGTGGGCACCCATCCCGACCATCGACGCCGGGGCCTCGGTGCCGCGTTGATCACGTATGCGCTTGGGCGATACGCGGTTCGGGACGCCCGGCTCGTCCAGGTCTATTCAGACACCGCGAACGCGGCCGCCGAGGCGCTCTATCAGTCGGTCGGCTTCCAGCGTGGCCGCGCTCACCTCCGATACCGTCGGCCGCGCGACTTGACGGTCGCGTTCGGTTCGTTCACCCGACAGGACGGACAGTCCAGCTGATTCTCGTTGAGCACCCCGCCACGACGTTCTCGTCGTGTGGCGCGGAGGACTCGGGCCCTTGGCGGACGGGATCTGCAAGAAGGACCGCGTGGCGCCGCCGACTCCCCCGGACCCTGACGTGGCGGCCGCCCGGCTAGCAAGGCACATCGCCGACCTCGTCGAGCCAGCGCGGGTCGAAGCGCTCGAGGACCTCGCACAGGGACGACGGGCGTTCGGGATTACAGCTGGCTGGGTGCGTGGCAAGCTCGATCCGGCTCCCGGGTAGCTTCGAACGCGGACCTTCCGCCAGGGTTGACCCGGCCGCTGAACCTAAACTACAATGCGTGGCATGGTAGCTGGCGAGGCACGCGACCCACTGACGGAACTCCGCCGAGGCGTCCTCGAGCACTGTGTGCTCGCTGTCGTGCGCCAGACCGAGTCCTATGCCTACGAGATCGTGCGCAGCCTGTCGGACCATGGGGGCTTGGTGACGAGCGAGGGGACCATCTATCCGCTCCTCTCCCGGCTCCGGCGCGACGGCCTCGTCGAGACGACCTGGCGCGAGTCCGAGTCCGGACCGCCGCGCCGCTACTACCGGCTGACCGCCGAAGGCCAGCGGGCGCTGGACGCGTTCGTCGGCGATTGGACCAGGTTCACCAACGCCGTCAACGACGTGCTCGGCACATGAGCGACTGGAGCTCTTCGATGGACAGTGACCCCCTCGTCCGCGACTACGTCGGCCGGCTCGAGGCGGCGGCCGCTGACCTCGGCTGGCTGCCGACCGCCGACCTCACCCGCATCGTCTCCG
>Ga0208478_1000628_pt1 | contig 11685 bp, 13 predicted proteins | sample NGESurdeep072012_5_FD_184462 | JGI IMG/M metagenome (GOLD analysis project Ga0208478, IMG submission 184462) | Arctic peat soil microbial communities from Barrow, Alaska - NGEE Surface sample 415-2 deep-072012 (SPAdes) | ecosystem: Environmental > Terrestrial > Soil > Wetlands > Peat ... | reverse complement strand
GGGCCGAGGCCGAGTGGATCGCGGGCACGCTGGACGCCGAGGTCGTCATGGTGCCGGACGCCGGCCACTACCCGCAGTCCCAGCAGCCCGACCGCACCGCTGATGCTGTCGTCCGTTTCCTGGCGAGCGTCCACCGCGATGCCTAGGGCGGGCCTCAGCGAGGGCCGGGTCGTCGACGAGGCTGAGCAGCTCGCTGACGAGGTCGGGCTGTCCAGACTGACCCTCGCAGCGGTCGCCGAGCGGCTCGGCGTGGCGCTGTGAACCCCACGGGTGGCCCGGACGCACCCGGCCGAGAGCTGCCACCTTGGCTGCGGCCGCTGGCCGCCGCGGCTCGGTCGGTGCGGCCGGAGGAGTTCAGCCGTTTTCTGCCGCCGGACGAGGGCGGCCGGGCATCGGCGGTGCTGATCCTGCTCGGCGAGGGGGCCGCGGGTCCGGACCTGTTGCTGATAGAGCGGGCGACCACGATGCGCAGCCATGCCGGTCAGCCGGCGTTCCCCGGCGGCGGCGCCGACCCGGCCGACACCGATGCCGTGGACACCGCCCTGCGGGAGGCGACCGAGGAGGTCGGGCTGGACCGGACCGCTACCCAGGTGATCACGACCTTGCCCGCGCTCTGGCTGCCGCCGTCCGGGTACGTCGTGGTGCCGGTGCTGTCCTGGTGGCACACGCCGCATCCGGTCTACGTCGCCGACCCCACCGAGGTCGCGGCGGTGCGGCGGGTCCCGATCGCCGAGCTCGCCGATCCGGCCGCGCGAGTTCGGGTGCGCCACCCCAGCGGCTGGATCGGGCCGGCATTCCAGGTCGGCGACATGTTGGTCTGGGGCTTCACCGCCGGCTTGGTCGACCGGCTGCTGGCGCTCGGCGGCTGGGAGCGGCCGTGGGACGCCTCCCGGGTGCGTGAGCTCGATCCCGAAACGATCGCCTTGGCGGCGCGGACCCGGGCGTCGACGGACGCCGTCGCCAGTGTCCAGGTGCAGCCACCAGTGCCGTGACGGCGCCACTTTCATGAAGGGACCCCAGATGCGTTTGACCCGCCTGGCCGTTGTCCGCCGCGCCCTGTTGGCTGGTGTGCTCGCTGCCGTCCTGGCCGCCACGGTTGCCGGCTGCGGGGGCGGCTCGACCGGGGGCAAACCGGCCGCCGGGTCGGCGACCGGGTCGACCGCGGTGGCGACGAGGGGCAGCGACGGCATCGCCCGGATCACTATTGCGGCCAACGACAACTACACGTTCGTCCCCGCGACCGTGCAGGTGAGCCCCGGGCCGATCGAGGTCACGGTCCGCAACGTCGGCAAGGTGCCGCACAACCTGGTCGCCCGCGGCGTACCCGGGGCGGCGGTCGACTTCCTCGACGGCGGACAGAGTGCGACGCTGCGGTTCACCTTGGCCCAGCCGGGCTCGGTGCCGTTCGTCTGCACCTACCACGAGCGGATGGGGATGACCGGCGCCTTCGTCGTGCGGTAACCCGCGGCGCACTTGCCTGGTATGACGGGGCCGGCAACGGGTCGCCACCCTGCCCGGTTGCGTGCCGCACCGGACAGCCATACTCGGACCCGATGTTCCTCGCCATCGCCCCGTTGACCGACGCCAGCCGGTGGGCGCGCGGCAACGGTCTCGAGATCGTGCTGTTCGTCATCGGCGCGGTGCTGCTGACCCGGATCGCGACCTGGGCCGGGCGGCGCCTCACCGAGCGGATCGACGCCCGCGACGACAGCACCGATGCCTTGGTGCGGTCCGAGGCGGCAAAGCACCGGCACGCCTTGATCCAGGTGTTGACCTGGGTCACCCTGGTCTTGATTTACTGCGTGACCGCGGTGCTGATTGTGGTCCGGCTGAACATCCCCATCAACGGGCTAGTGGCGCCGGCGACCGTGGTCGGGGTGGCGCTCGGGTTCGGCGCGCAGCGGATCGTGCAGGACATCCTGGCCGGCTTCTTCATCATCGCCGAGCGCCAGTACGGGTTCGGTGATGTGATCCGCATCTCCGCCGTCGGGGTCGCCACCGCGGCGACCGGGACGGTCGAGGACGTGACGCTGCGGATCACCCGGCTGCGGTCGGTCGATGGCGAGGTGATCATCGTGCCTAACGGCCAGGTCGCCCAGGTCACCAACCTCTCCCGCGACTGGGCCCGGGCGGTGATCGACGTACCGATCCCCGCCACCGTGGACGTGGGCCGGGCGACCGAGATCCTGCATCAGGTCGGCATCGACGCCTACGCCGACCCCGAGCTGCGCCCGCTGCTGCTGGACCCGCCGACGGTGATGGGGGTGGAGAGCATCGAGGTGGACGAGTTCCGGATCCGGGTGGTGGCCCGCTGCCTGCCGGGCAAGCAGTTCGACGTCGGCCGGGACCTCCGGGCAGGCATCGCGGTCGCGTTCCGGCGCGAGGGCATCACCATTCCCACGGACCTCGACACGGCCCAGCCGACCGGCGCCCAGCCGTGATCGAGCGGTTTAGACCCTCGACGATCGCGCTCGTCGTCCTCTTCGTGGCCACACTCGCGCTCTACCTCGGCGTCCGGCCGGAACCGGTACTACCTGCAGTCACAACCTCCGTTCCGGTCATCGTCTCACCGGTCCCCACGCCGGTCCGGCGGACGCCGACACCCACGCCGAGCGAGACACTCCGCTCGCCGTCGCCGACCAGCCCGGCCCCGTCCGCGTCGCCCAGTCCGGGCGCGCGCACCTCGACGCCGGCTTCGCCCTCCGGTCAGGCGTCCGGGCCGAGTCCGACGCCGAGCCGCTCGGCAGCTCCGGCGCAAACGCCCAGCGCCACCTCGACCTCGCCGTAGCTGGCCGCAGTTGCCGCCGGGCGCAGTGCCGCTGGCGGGCAGCGGCGCCACCCCTACTGCGACGCGCAGGTAGCTGCCACCGCACCCGTAGGCTTTGGGCGTGTCTGGGGACGTACTCGATGTCGTGCTCATCGGCGCCGTCGTCCTCTCGGCTCTGGCCGGCTACCGCCGGGGTCTGCTGCTCGGCGTGCTCGCTTTCGTCGGTCTTGCCGGCGGCGCCCTGCTGGGCATGCGGCTGGCCACGGCCTTCGCCGGCTCCGTCGCCGGGACGACCGCCCGGCCGTTGGTCGCGCTGGCAATAGTGCTCGTGGCGGCGGCGGTGGGGCACGTGGTCGCCACCGCGCTGGGTGCGGCCGTGCGCCGGCGCCTGACCTGGTCGCCGGTGCGGGTGCTGGACTCCGCCGGCGGGGCGGTCCTGTCCGCCACCGTGGTGCTGGTGGTCGCGTGGCTGCTCGCCACCGTGGTGGTGAGCTCGCCGTTACCGGAGTTGGTTCGGCAGATTCGCCAGTCGCGGGTGCTGACCGCGGTGGATGCCGTCATGCCGGCCGATGCCCGGCTGTGGTTCTCCTCGTTTCGTCGGTTGGTCGACCGGCAGGGACTGCCGGAGATCTTTGGCGGGATCGGTCGTCCCCCGGCCGCGCCGGCGGCGGTGCCCGATGAAGCCGTGCTGGGCAGCCGCGCGGTGCAGTCGGCCAGGGACGACGTACTCAAGATCACTGGGAACGCCCGGACGTGCTCGCGGCAGCTGGAGGGCAGCGGCTTCGTCTACGCCCCGGAGCGGGTGATGACCAACGCCCATGTGGTCGCCGGGGTGGAGGCACCCAAGGTGCAGGTCGGTACGCGGACGATGCCCGCCCGGGTCGTGCTCTTCGACGCCGACCGGGACGTCGCCGTGCTGGCGGTCCCCGGTCTGGGTCGGCCGGCGCTGGCCTTCGCCGGCGTGGCCGCGAGCAACGACAGCGCCGTGGTCGCCGGCTATCCCCTGGGCGGCCCGTTCACCGCCGTGGCCGCCCGGGTCCGGTCCCGGGAGCAGGTTCGGGGCCCGAACATCTACCAGGACCGCACCGTCACCCGCGAGGTCTATGCCCTGCGCGCCGTCGTCCGCCCGGGCAACTCCGGCGGGCCGCTGCTGGCGCCGGACGGCTCGGTATACGGCGTGGTGTTCGCCGCGGCGGTCGATGATCCGCAGACCGGCTACGCGCTCACCGGGGCCGAAGTGGCCGCCGACGCCCGCACCGGGGCCACGGCCACAACGCCGGTTGGGACCCGCGGCTGCGACTGACCGGCTATTGGGCGACCCACGCAGTCAGGGCGCGGCGCGCAGCCGCACCACCGGGATCGACACCGGTCCGCCACCCCGGCCGCCATCCCGGCTCTGGTCCGCCAGCTGGTCGGCGAGCGTGCCGGCCACCGCCCGCACGCCTGCCACGTCGACGCCGTACGGCGGGGCGCCGGCGTAGGGCGCCAGCCCACTCGCCCCGCGGCGCAGCAGGGCGACGGCGCCGCGGTGGTTCCCCCGCTGCAGATGGGTGAGCCCGACCGACACCTGGGCCAACGCCCGCCACAGCTCGCGCTCGGCCGCGGGTGCCGCCTTCCAGGCCGTCTCCAGGACCTCATGCGCAGCGAAAGGGCGACCGGCAGTCAGCAGCCGGTCGGCTTCGGCCACCGTCTCGGCCGGCGACAGGGGGCGGTCCTCGGGTGGGCGCGGGACTCCGGTGGCGCCGCGGGGCAGCGGTCGACCCAGCGCGTCGCGCGGCCGGGAACTGCGGGGTCGTCCAGCCCAATCGCGGTCGCGATCACCCAGCGGCGAGTCGGGCATCCGAGCGCTCTCCCTCTGTCGCGGCCGGCAGCCGACCGGCCGTCACGGTTCGCTGGCCCAGGCCCAGCGGCAAATGGCGTCCGTGGTGGCGTCGGGCACCTCTTGGTGGGGGAAGTGCCCGACCCCGGGCAGCAGCCGCCAGTCGTAGGCGGCCGCGACGTAGCGTCCGGAGCCCATGGCCGTAGTCGGCAGCATGCATCGGTCCGCGGACCCGTGCAGCTGCAAGGTGGGCGCCGTGATTGGCGCGCGCAGCAGCCGGGCGAACCGCAGGCCGCTGGCTCGGGTCTGCGACCGGACCGCCCAGCGGTAGTACTCGGCGGCGCAGTGGGCGACGCCCGGGATCAGGAAGGCCTCGCGACAGCGTCGCTCGGTCTCGGCGTCCGGAAACCCCGTTTCGCCCCAGGAGTGCAGGAGGCGGCCGACCAGCGCGGCGTCGTCCTCGACCAGCCGCCGCTCCGCCAGCCGCGGCACCTGGAGCGCCGCGATGTGCCGCGCCGCCCTCAGCTGGCCGCCGCCGTTGCGGGCCAGGGCGGCCCGCAGCCGCCGGGGGTGCGGCATGGACAGGACCACGAGCCGGCGGACGACCTGGGGGTGCAGGGCGGCGACCGCCCACGCCAACATCCCGCCCCAGTCGGAGCCGACGACGACGGCCTCGCGCTCGCCGAGTGCCCGGACCAGGCCGGCGACGTCGGCGGACAGGGTGTAGGCGTCGTACCCGCGCGGTGGCTTGTCGCTCGCGCCGTATCCGCGCAGGTCGGGCGCTACCACTCGGAAGCCGGCGGAAGGAAGGTCCCGGAGCTGATGCCGCCAGCTCCACCAGAACTCCGGAAAGCCGTGGAGCAGCAGGATCAGCGGGCCGCTGCCCGCCTCGGCGACATGGAACCGGGCGCCGTTCGCGCTGACCTGACGATGCTGCCAGGGGCCGGCAACCAAAACTGCTGTCTCCGCCGGAACAGGCGTCTGGGCGGCAGCAGGCGGAGCCATTCCGGCAGGGTGGCACACCCGCGCAGGCGGGTGGAGTGCGTCAGGCCAGCAGCCGCTCGTCGGGGACCGACGTCGGATGGCGCGCCCAGGCGATGTCGTCCTTGACCGTCTCAATCGTCCGAGCGGGCGGTCCGACCTTGGATATCTGCTTCTTGCCGACGAGCGCCAAGATCCCGGCCAGCAACAGGTAGAGGACGCCGACGACGAGGAAGCCCCAGCCCACGCCGATGAAGTGGCCGATGCCGAAGGCCAGCGCAATCGACAGGAAGATCGTCGCCAGGAAACCGAGAAAGCCGGCGCCGCCGAACAGGCCGGCGCCCAGGCCAGCCTTCTTCACCTCGCCGCTGACCTCGAGCTTGGCCAGCTCGATCTCCTTGCGCACCAGCGTGGACAGGTCTCGGGTCGCCGTGGCCACGAGCTCACCGAGCGACGGGCCGTCGGCGCTTCCCGCGGCTCGTCCATCGGCGGCGCCGGCCGGCCGAGCCGACGCGTGGCCCAGCGGCTCAGCCATGGTGCACCCGCCGGGCGGCTCTCCAGCGCGGGATCGTTCCCCGGCCGCTCGTGTCAACCATGCGGTCGTCCTCCACCTATCCTCAGTTGTCGTCCGCGGTCGGGTGCCGGTCGCCGGTCGCAGCCGGCCGGGACGTAGTACGCCGGGCGCGACCTACCCACCCTCGGCACCGGTACACCTGTCCACAGTGATCTTTGCAGATCGGCCGCCAGGGTCCGGTGCCGGGGGTGGGGCCGGCGCCTAGGCTTCTTCCGCGCTGGCCGCGGTGTGCATCCGCTCGTCGATCGCGTTGACCACCGTGGGGTCGGCCAGCGTGGTCACGTCACCAAGCGCCCGGTTCTCCGCGACGTCTCGGAGTAGCCGTCGCATGATCTTGCCGGAACGGGTCTTGGGCAGTTCCGGAGCGATCATGATCTGGCGGGGCTTGGCGATCGGACCGATCTCCCGGGCGACGTGGTTGCGCAGCTCCTGCACGAACGCGTCCCCGCTGGACTCGTCGTCGGCCACGGAGCCCTTCACGGTCACGAACGCCACGATGGCTTGCCCGGTCATCGCGTCCGAGGCGCCGACCACGGCGGCCTCGGCCACCGCCGGATGGCTCACCAGGGCGTGCTCGACCTCGGTGGTGGAGATCCGGTGGCCGGAGACGTTCATGACGTCGTCGACCCGGCCGAGCAGCCACAGGTCGCCGTCCTCGTCCTTCTTCGCGCCGTCACCGGAGAAGTAGACGTTCGGGAAGCGCGACCAGTAGGTGTCGCGGTAGCGCTGCGGGTCACCCCAGATGCCGCGCAGCATGGCCGGCCACGGCTCGGTCAGCACCAGGTAGCCGCCCTCGCCGTTGCCCACGGACTCGCCGTCGTTGCCCACCACGTCGGCGCTGATGCCCGGGAAGGGCCGCATGGCCGCGCCCGGCTTGGTCGCGGTGATGCCCGGCAGCGGAGTGATCATGATGGCGCCGGTCTCGGTCTGCCACCAGGTGTCGACGATCGGGCAGCGGTCGCCACCGATGTACTTGCGATACCACATCCACGCCTCCGGGTTGATCGGCTCGCCGACGCTGCCGAGCAGGCGCAGCGAGGACAGGTCCGACTTGGCCGGCCACTGTTCGCCCCACTTCATGAAGGTGCGGATCGTCGTGGGGGCGGTGTAGAGGATGGAGACCTTGTACCGCTCGACGATCTCCCACCACCGGGTCTGCGTCGGGGTGCCTTCGTACATCACGCTGGTCGCGCAGTTGGCCAGCGGGCCATAGACGATGTAGCTGTGCCCGGTCACCCAGCCGATGTCGGCGGCGCACCAGAAGACGTCGGTGTCGGCCTTGTGGTCGAAGATGTACTTGTGGGTGGCGGCGCACTGGGTGAGGTAGCCCCCGCTGGTGTGGAAGATCCCCTTGGGCTTGGCCGTCGTACCGCTGGTGTAGAGGATGTAGAGCGGGTGCTCGCTGTCAAAGGCCTCCGGCTCGTGCGTCTCCGGCTGCCGGTCGACCACCTCGTGCCACCAGACGTCCCGGCCCGGGTGCCAGGCGACGTCCTGGCCGGTCCGGCGGACGACCAGCACCGTGCCCACGTCCGGGCACTCCTTCACCGCGTCGTCGACGATCGGCTTGAGCGCATTGGGCGCGCCGCGCCGGTAACCGCCGTCCGCAGTGATCACGAAGCGGGCATCGGCGTCGATGATGCGGCCGGCGAGCGCCTCGGCCGAGAAGCCACCGAAGACCAGTGAGTGCGGTGCGCCGATCCGGGCGCAGGCCAACATGGCGACCGCCGTCTCCGGGATCATCGGCATGTAGACCGCCACCCGGTCGCCGGTCTTGACGCCGAGCTCGGTGAGAGCGTTGGCCGCCTGGCAGACCTCGCGGTGCAGGTCGGCGTAGGTCACCGTTCGCCGGTCGCCCTCCGGCTCGCCCTCCCAGTAGAAGGCGACCTTGTCGCCGCGGCCGGCCTCGACGTGCCGGTCGACGCAGTTCACCGAGACGTTGAGCTTGCCGCCGACGAACCACTTGGCGAACGGCGGCTCCCACTCCAGCACCTGCTCCCACGGCTGGGTCCAGGTGAGCTCGCGGGCCTCCTGGTCCCAGAAGCCGAGCGGGTCGGCCGCGGCGCGGGCGTAGATGTCGGGCTGGGCGTTCGCCGCCGCGGCCAACTCCGGCGGCGGCTCGAATTGGGGCGTCTCATGCAGCAGCGCGGACAGCGCGCTGTCGTAGGTGGCGGGCTCGGTCACTGCACGCTCCTTGGGTCGACAGTCACGGCTTGGGTGCGTCGGGACGTTGCGGGAAGTGAAACGTCGGCCGGGGAAGCGGGCGGATCGCAACGGCTGTGGCGCAAGAAAGGGTGCGTGGCAGCCAGCCGGTTCCATAAGAGCGCGCCGCGCACCCGCCGCAGATGCCGGGCGCGGTCGCCAGCGGACCGCGCCCAGGTCCGTCGGGGCGCCGCCTCAGCGGCCGACGTTCCTCAGCCCTCGGACACCTCGAAAGTCTCGTCGGCGACCAGCCGGTGCGCCTCGCGGTGCACGTCGGCAGCCGACTCGGCAGTCGGAGCCTCGACCAGGCAGAGGATCTTGCCTGCGCGTTCGTCCACCCGGTTACTCCGGTAGTGAACGCCATGGGACACCTGCACAGACAGATCGGCCTCGTGCGCCTTGGCGCCGTCGGCGGCGGCGGCGGCGACGCCGCCCTAGCTAGCGACCCAGGGTCGCTAGCTAGCGACCCAGGGTCGCTAGCTAGATATTGTGGACGTCCATGTAGAGATGCACCAGGGCTCTCCTTGAGTAATCTGCAATTGACGCAGGAATGGACGATGGACAGTCGGCACGGCCACCCAGAACAGCCAGAGCACGCCCGCGACTCGCGCAGCCGCGGGCCTGGTCTGGCTGGCTGTTCCCGGCTCAGCCGTCACCTCCAGCCCGTCGATGCCGGGCAGCATCACGTCGAGCAGAACGAGATCCGGCTTCCCGGCATGCACCGCTTGCAGCGCGGTCTCGCCGTCTGCGGCCTCGACGACCGCGAACCATCCGCCTCGAGGAGCCGCACAGCACGGTGCGGATATGCGGTTCGTCGTCGACGACGAGTACCCGGCGCATGATCACCTCATCGCCAGGTTGCGGCCGGGAGCCGCTCACGACGATGTGGTCGCCCCGGTGCGCTGCGCCGACACCGGCTCATGAAGAGCCCACGATGCTCCAATGGATCCCGGCCCGGCGGTCGACGCCCGCCCCGGCTGAAGGACAGACTGCACTCGTCGTATCAGCCGTCCCAGGGAAGCAGGGCGATGACAGCGCCGTCCGAGACCGAACGCACCGCACTCGCCGCGCGTCGCCAACGGCTGCGCGACCGGTTCCTCGCGCCGCCCGAGCGCCGGCCGCCGACTGCCGGCCGCGGCATCCACCACGCCGCGCTCATCTGCAGCGACCCGGAGCGGACCATCGGCTTCTATCAGGAGCTGCTCGGCTTCCCACTGGTCGAGCTGGTGCAGAACCGGGACTATCCGGGCTCCTCGCACTTCTTCTTTGACGTCGGCAACTCGACGCTGCTGGGGTTCTTCGACTTCCCCGGACTGGGACTCGGGCCGGCGGTCGAGGCGATCGGCGGGGTGCAGCACATCGCCGTCTCGGTGCCTCCGGACCGGCACGCGGAGCTGCGCGCCCGGCTCGACGACGCTGGCGTGCCGTACGCCGGCCCGGATCGTGGCATCGAGGAGTCGCTGTATCTCCGCGACCCGGACGGCATTCAGATCGAGCTGCTGCGCGACGAGCTGTTGCTCTTCGGCGGCCGCCGGCTGGACGCGTCGTGAGCGCCGTGCGGCTCGGCATCGGGCTTCCGGTCTCGGGCAGCCGGGCCACCCCGGCGAACATGGTGGCGATCGCCCGTCGTACCGAGCTCGGCTACGCCTCGCTGTGGACGTTCCAACGGCTGCTGACCCCGGCCCACTCACGCCGTTGCCACTGCGGCAGCGCGTCATGCCCGCTGAGGTGGTAGGCGTCGCGGCAGCAGGGTCTGTCACGAGGAATCCGCGCAAGAGCAAAGCATCGTCAGCACAGGTGAAACCGTCGGCCGCGGTTACGCCGACACCCCCGATCCGGAGGTCGCCGACACAACAAGATCGGGCGAGCGTGTGTCCGGCGTGTGGCGTGGTCCCGCGCGCTCAGGGGTGGTGTCGCTGTTCGTAACTTAGTGACTGACAACCATCTGCACCTTGCCCGCCTGGCGGAAGGTCGGAAAAGGTCGGGGTACACGGCAATATGAGAGGCGGAACCGGAACCTGATGAGATCAGCCGGGCCTCCATGGGAGGCTCAGCCGCAGCAGCGGCCGGCGGGTCAGCACTCACGGAACCCGGCCCCTTCGGAGGCCTATTGACAGACCGTGCGCCCGCCGGTTCGCCGGTGACTGACTGCTGATGGGATGTCGTGCCCGCCTCGGCGTGAGCACTTGATCATTAGGTTGCGGGTGTCTCCGGGTGCTGTGATTTGTCGGGCTATCTGGTCTGGAGGAGTTGCAGGGTGTTGTTCATTGGAGACGACTGGGCTGAGGATCACCACGATCTCGAGATCGAGGATGAGGACGGTCGCCGGCTCGCACGGGCCCGGCTGCCGGAGGGGTTGGAGGGCATCACCCGGCTGCATGCGCTGGTGGCCCAACATGCCCCGGCGGGGTGGGACGACCTGCTGCCAGAGCAGATCGCCGGTCAGGTGATCGTCGGTATCGAGAGACCGACCGTGGCCCGTGGGTGACCGCGCTGCGCGCAGCCGGCTATCAGGTGTTCGCGATCAATCCACTGTCGGCAGCGCGCAACCGGCAGCGGCACTCCACCTCGGGGGCGAAGAGCGACCCTGGTGACGCTCACGTGCTGGCCGAGATTGTCCGCCTCGATCGTGATCACCACCGTGCAGTCGCTGGGGACAGCGACTTGGCTGACGCGGTGAAACTGCTGGCCCGTGCGCATCAGACCGCGGTGTGGGAACGGACTCGCCAGGTGCTGCGGGTGCGATCCACCCTGCTGGAGTCCTTTCCCGCTGCAGTGCAGGCGTTTGAGGACTTGGCGGCACCGGATGCACTGTCGGTCTTGGGGCGAGCGCCGAACCCGGACCGGGCCGCGAAACTGACCCGCGGTCAACTCGTGGCGGCCCTGCGCACCGCTCGCCGTCACCACGTCGAGGCCAAGGCCGGCGCCCTGCTGACGGTGCTGCGAACGCCAGCGTTGCGTCAACCGGCGACCCTGCAGGGCGCCTATGCGGCCGTCGTCCTCGGACAGGTCGGCATCATCACCGCACTCAACGAGCAGATCGCAGAGCTGCACGAGGTGATGGCCGAGCATTTTGGGCGGCACCCGGACGCTGACATCTACCTCAGCCAGCCGGGCCTCGCGGTCGTCCTCGCGGCGCGCACGCTCGGCGAGTTCGGCGACGACAAGGACAGGTTCACCAGCTCGCGTGCACGCAAGAACTACTCCGGACAAAGCCCGATCACCCGCGCCTCTGGCAAGAAGTGCGTCGTGCTGGCCCGCTGATGGCGCTAACCGAAACTGCCCAGAGTTGCTCACCGAAACTGCTCACCCTGAGCGGTCGCCAGAGTAGCGGTCAACGGTCCG
>Ga0208478_1000627_pt1 | contig 11690 bp, 11 predicted proteins | sample NGESurdeep072012_5_FD_184462 | JGI IMG/M metagenome (GOLD analysis project Ga0208478, IMG submission 184462) | Arctic peat soil microbial communities from Barrow, Alaska - NGEE Surface sample 415-2 deep-072012 (SPAdes) | ecosystem: Environmental > Terrestrial > Soil > Wetlands > Peat ... | reverse complement strand
CATGAAAAGCAATAAGATACTTAAGATTTTACTTCCGATAGTAATTGTCCTGATCCTCTTTGCAGTAATTGGAAAGAAAGCAGGCTGGTTTGGCAAAGCTTTAACGATAAAGGTTGCTGTTGAGAACGCTCAAAAACGTACTATCGTTGAAACTATTACGGCAAATGGTAAAATTCAGCCTGAAAAAGAAGTTAAAATAAGTCCGGATGTATCCGGCGAAATTGTAGAATTGACTGTCAAAGAGGGTTATAGTGTTGAAAAAGGACAGTTATTGCTCAGAATAAAACCCGATAATTACATTTCCCAGAGAGACAGATCTTTGGCAGAAATAAGCGCGGCCCAGGCTCGCCGTGCTCAATCGGAAGCTCAGTTTACTCAGGCCGAATTGTCTTTTAAGAGAAATAAACAACTATATGACCAACAGACTATTTCAAAGTCTGATTTCGAGCAGGCTGAAGCTACCTATAATGTCGCAAAAGCAGAGCTTGATGCAGCTAAGTTTGCAATAACAAGTGCCGAAGCTTCACTTAAAGATGCCAATGAAAACCTTACCAAAACATCAATATATGCTCCGATGACCGGTACAGTTTCAATGCTTCTCGTGGAACTCGGTGAAAGAGTTGCAGGAACAAATCTTATGGCTGGAACAGAACTAATGCGGGTTGCAGATCTGTCGCGCATGGAAGCCCAGGTACAGGTAAATGAAAATGACATCCCAAGGGTTAAACTCGGAGATACAGCTCTGATTGAGGTAGATGCATATCTCGATCAAAAATTCAAAGGGATAGTCACTGAAATTGCAAATTCTGCAAAGACAACAGGTGTATCAGCTGATCAGGTTACTAACTTTGATGTCAAGATTCTGGTTCTTCCTCAATCATACCAGAAACTTGTTGATGCCGGTGATAAAAATCCATTCAGACCCGGGATGTCAGCAACTGTCGATATACGTACTCAATCAAAACCTGATATACTTACTGTCCCGATTCAGTCTGTCACAACACGTACCGACACTACGAAAATTGCCAGTACTCCCTCAGAAAAAGATATCCGTACAATCGTATTTGTTACAGATGGAAAATATGCTCTCGCTAAGGATGTTAAAACCGGAATCCAGGATAATTCTTACATTGAAATCCTTTCTGGTGTAGCATTAAATGATCGGGTAATCTCTTCTCCTTTCAGTGCAATCAGTAAAAAATTATCTGACAGTACTCTGATCGAAGTCGTAAAGAAAGAAGCACTCTTTAAAGTGAAATAGATAGCTGGTATCCCTTTCAAAACATGATAATATGTCTTGAAACTGCGACAAACCTTTGCTCAGTGGCATTATGCGACAGTGCCGGTGTAATCTCTTTGAGAGAAAGCAACGAATCAAAATCACATGCCTCATTGCTCACTGTGTTTATTGAGGAAATCCTCAGAGAGCATGAAATAAAAGCCCGTGACCTTGAGGCTGTAGCTGTAAGCAAGGGACCAGGATCTTATACAGGATTACGTATTGGTGTATCTGTAGCTAAAGGAATTGCGTATGGAGCTGCTATTCCTCTCATTGGAATAGAAACTACTCTTTCGATGTTTTGGGGAATTACTAAAGGTAAGTATTTTAGTACTGAGACTGGGGTGAATTCACTTTTCTGTCCTATGCTCGATGCCCGGAGAATGGAAGTTTATTATGCAATTTATGACTCGGGCGGAAATAAAATAAAGGATATTTCTGCAGAAATAATCACTGAAGATTCATTTGTCAATATTCCTGAATCACAGAAGATTATCTTTTTTGGTGATGGAGCAATAAAATGCAAAGATGTGATTAATCGTAAGAATGCTCTGTTTGCAGTTGACTACATGATATCAGCTTCCTACATGCACAATCCTGTATTTCAGGCACTTAAAGATCACCGTTTTGAAAATGTTGCTTACTTTGAACCATTATATCTGAAAGATTTTATAACTTCCAAACCAAGAAAAAATATCCTTGGAAAATAACCGGTATAATTACTGCGTTCAAGCAGGAAGGAATATGAAAAGATTTTTTTGCATAACAGCTATTGTATTATTGATTTCAACCTTTGCGAAGGGTCAGACAGTGTCATATAAAGTTGGTGAAAAAGTGACTTATGCCATTCAATACGGGTTTATTACTGCCGGAAGCGGAACGCTCGAGTTAAAGAGCGACTCATTTAACGGGAAAGAGGTATGGCATTCAAAATTATCAGCAAGAACGACAGGAATGGCAGAAGCTCTTTTTAAGGTATTGGATATTTATGAGAGTTTCATTGATCCTGTTACCGAATTACCTGTGAAATCAATCAGAAACATCCATGAAGGCAGGTATAGAAAATACAATGTTGTTTTATTTGATCACAAAACAAGGGCTGATTCCAGTATTCTTAACAGCGATCTTACCGGGATACATATCGCTCCACCCGGGATTCATGATATTATATCATGTTTCTACTTCTTCCGAAACCATATTATTCCTGTTGACAGCAATCTGAAGAAAGGGGAATTAACAACCATAATTACCTGGTTTTGTGATGAACTTTATCCTATCAGGCTGAGATATATAGGGACAGATGAAGTAAAAACCAAAGTCGGGAAAATTAAATGCTACAAGTTCAATCCGGTCACAGAAACCGGGAGGCTTTTCAAAACAGAAGAAGATGTTTCGTTCTGGTTTTCTGCTGATAAGAATTTTTTACCGGTTAAGATTCGATTTGATATATTTGTGGGTGCGTTTACGTGTGAGATTGTAAATTATGAAGGACTGGTTTACCCTCTTGGAACTATTAATAAACAGAATAATTAATTTATTGAATAACAGAAATATATATGGCAAGTACTGCAGATTTTAGAAATGGATTAGTCATTGAATTCAACAATGACCTTTATACAATTGTGCAATTTCAGCATGTTAAACCCGGTAAGGGACCGGCTTTTGTAAGAACTAAACTTAAGAACCTTAAAAGCGGGAGGGTAATTGATAATACCTTTTCGTCAGGTACCAAAGTAATCCTCGCCAGGGTAGAAAGACGCCCCTATCAATATCTTTATAAGGATGATATGGGCTATTACTTTATGCATCTTGAAACTTTTGAACAGATCCACATCCAGGAATCATTGATTGAAAATCATGAATTTCTACTGGAGGGAGCAAGTGTTGAGATAGTTGTTCATGCCGATACTGAAACTGTCCTTTCTGTAGATATCCCTCAGTCTGTTGTTATGGAGGTTACATATTCCGAACCTGGTTTAAGAGGCGATACAGCCAACAATGCATTAAAACAGGCAAAAGTCAAGAACGGTGCAATAATTATGGTCCCACTTTTTGTAAATACCGGCGATAAAATAAGAATCGATACACGCGACAAAACTTATGTTGAAAGGGTAAAGGGATAAATAATATTATGGAAGATAAAAAAGGTCAGACAGACAGATTAAAGATTTTAAAATTTAAACTAGACTCTTTGCTCGATATTACATTATCGATCAATGCGAATCTGCCAACTGAGGACCTTTTATCCAAATATGAATTTATCCTGAGGAACAATCTGGGTATCGGTAAAATCCTCATATTTAAACATTCAGATACCTGGGAATGCCTGCTAAACGGAGGTTTCCCGAGACATTTTGAAACTATTGATGTAGAATCAAGACTGCTGGGTATTCGCGAGATTTTTTTCGATGCCCCCGATCTTGGTTTCGAAGGGGTAGATATTATTGTTCCTGTATATAATAACAGCGTTCATCTCGCTTTCGTTTTTATTGGTGATATCGAGGAGGAAGGAGAAGGAATGAGTCCAGTTCTGAAACATCTGAATTTCATACAGACTATTTCCAGTATTATTATAGTTGCGATTGAGAACATAAGACTATTCAATGAGAGCCTACGACAGGAAGCAATTAAAAAAGAACTCGAGCTTGCGGCCAAAATGCAAAAAATGCTCATCCCCGATAATAGTCAGATGCCTAAAAACCCCAAAATCATTGTAAATGGATTTTATTTCCCTCACTATGAAGTTGGCGGGGACTATTATGATTGCATCAGGCTTTCAGAAACAAAAACCGGATTTTGCATTGCCGATGTCTCAGGTAAGGGAATTTCAGCAGCAATGCTGATGTCGAATTTCCAGGCAAGTTTAAGAGCTCTTTTTACCTATAATATTGAACTTGAAGTTCTCGTTAAAAAACTCAATTCAATTGTGGTCGTAAATGCAGCAGGTGAAAAATTCATAACATTATTTATTGCAAGGTATGATCATAAAAGCAGGATACTTGAATATATCAATGCTGCCCATAATCCTCCTGTACTTTATAATACGGTTACGGGAGAGACGCTTCATCTTAATACTTCCTGCGTAGGGATCGGAATGCTCGATGAGATACCTGAAGTACAGAAATCTGAAATAAAAATAAGAAATTTTTCAAAAATTGTTTGCTATACCGACGGCCTTTCCGAGTTAAAATATGCTGATGGTAAGGATATTGGAACAACAGAAATAATTCGTCATATTTCTAACACCGAACCCGTTGAAAATAATATCAGGGAAATGATAAAGGATCTTGGGCTGCCACATGATAATCCTTCGACTTTTGATGATGTCTCAATCATTGCTGCTGACCTTGTGAAATGACTAAGTCCCTTAGTCAGCTTACTCTAACCAGATAGTAGTTTTTCTTCCCTTTCTGTATGAGCAGATATTTTTTGTTAAGAAGCGATTCTGTACTCACAACAATCTCAGGATTATCAATCTTCAATTTGTTCAGGCTAAATCCGCCTCCCTGTATAAGTCTTCTTAATTCTCCCTTTGAAGCAAATACCTGCGAGTGTTCAGTACAAAGGTCGGCAATTGTGACTCCTTTCTGCAGGACTTCCATTTTAACATCAAAAACCGGAACTCCCTCAAATACAGATAGAAATGTGTTTTCGCTCATCTTTCTCAGTGATTCGGTGGTCCCTTTGCCGAACAGAATCTGGGATGCCTCAACTGCTCCTTCATATTCTCCTCTCGAATGGACCATCACGGTAACCTCTTCGGCAAGTTTTTTCTGAAGAAAACGTTCATGAGGAGCTTTGGTATGCTCAGAAACGATATTTTCTATCTCTTTCTGAGGCAGAACAGTAAAGATTTTAATATATTTTGCTGCATCTTCGTCAGAAACATTAAGCCAGAACTGATAAAACTGATATGGTGTTGTTTTTTCAGGGTCGAGCCACACATTTCCTGATTCTGTTTTACCAAATTTAGTCCCATCAGATTTTGTTATCAGCGGACAGGTAAGTGCAAAAGCTTCTCCACCTGCTTTCCGGCGGATAAGCTCAGTTCCTGTTACAATATTCCCCCATTGATCAGAGCCACCCATCTGGAGCTTACAGTTGAAGTTATTAAACAAATAAAGAAAATCAGTACCCTGAACAAGCTGGTAAGAAAACTCCGTAAATGACATTCCCTCTTTAGCCTCCGACCCGATTCTTTTCTTAACCGAGTCTTTCGACATCATATAGTTAACCGTTATATGTTTCCCTATATCTCGTATAAAACCCAGGAAAGAATAGTCCTTCATCCAGTCATAATTATTTACCATAACCGCTCTGTTTTCATTATCTGACTGGAAATCCAGAAATTTAGAAAGCTGCTTCTTTATGGCTTCCTGATTTCTCCTGAGAGATATTTCATCGAGCAGGTTCCTTTCTTCCGATTTTCCGGATGGGTCTCCAATCATCCCGGTTGCTCCTCCGACAAGTGCAATGGGGGTATGTCCGCTCCGTTGGAAATGCACAAGCAACATAACCTGCACCATATGACCTATATGCAATGAATCGGCAGTAGGGTCGAATCCTATATATCCACTGGTTTTTCCCTTTTTTAATAATTCTTCGGTACCAGGCATAATATCATGTATCAGGCCTCTCCATTTCAGTTCTTCAACAAAATTCATAAAAGCATTTTTTGACAGTTGCAAATATAATAAACCGGGTTAGATAGCAGGCTCGTCAGGCTTCTTTTTGAACCGGTCAAAACTGCGATTAAACCCTCCCTCTCCAATTATCGGGAAGATAACCGGGGCAATATCAGAAATTGGATTATAAAACTTAGATTCTTCAATTGTCTTATGTGGCAGGAATGTTCTCCTGGCATCAATTGCATTTAATATTACGAAGAAAACACTCATTATCAGTACCGATTTAAGTAATCCGAATACAATTCCGAGAATCCTGTTAATAAAGCCAAGAGAGGCAGCATTCACAACTTTATCAGCCAGTATCCCAATAAAATGAATAATCACCACAATTATTCCGAATGTGATCAGGAAGGCTATTACCCCTACATAATGGCCGGTCATATCAAAATAATCATAAAGTTTTCCGGCAGTAAAGGTCGAAAATTTGATGGCGCCCCAGATTCCAAGGATCAATGCAGCTAGTGAAGCCACCTCTTTTACCAGTCCGTTAATAAATCCCGTTACCAGTGATAATATGAGAATAACTACAATAATAGCATCAAGCCAGTTCATGATATTTATAATTTACAGTATCAAAGATAATTTAATTTTCAAAACGGCATATGAAGGACACAAGACTCACGATACACGACTTATGGATTTCTTCCCTGCGTCTTGCATCGTGCATCTTGTGTCTGTACTCCTCAGTCTTATGGTTTGGAATGATAAAAAAAAGATATACTTTTGCGACTGAAATTGGCCCCATAGTTCAATGGATAGAATGGAGGTTTCCTAAACCTTAGATTCAGGTTCGATTCCTGGTGGGGCTACAGACAAATAAGCGCAAACAGACATTTACTAGCTGAATGCGCTTATTTGATTTAGATGTTACTGAAACTATACTGAAACAATTCTGGGTTTGACCATCTATTATACAATTATCCGGGCTGCCGACCGTGTCCCGCGAAGCCTTTGTCATGCTATAACGAATTTGTCTCGAGTAAACATGCGAAGCGGGAAGGCAATTAATTAAACCGTCCGAGTTAGCTTGTGCTTTTTATTTTTTGTCATAGTGAAAGCGACATGCATAGATCAAAATATCTGTGTCTTCTACCTGATATACAAGTCTATGTTCCAAGTCTATTCGTCTGGACCAGTATCCAGCCAGATCAAATTTTAGTGGTTCAGGTTTTCCAATACCATCATAAGGAGTTCTTTGTATGTCCTTAATTAAAGCATTAATCTTCTTGAGAGTCTTTTTGTCTTCTGTTTGCCAATAGACATAATCTTCCCAGGCATTTTTTGAAAAGATAATTTTCATCATTCCTCAATCAAGCTATGTTTAACCTTCTTTCCGGTTTTCATCTGCTCGATTGATTCAAAGAGTCTTTTTGCATTTTTCTTTGAACTTAATAAGTGCAAAGTCTCCATGATGGAATTATACTCATCAAGGGATATCATGACTGTTCCCTTTCCAGATCCTCTCTTGATTATCAAAGTCTCATTGTTATTTTCGACATTATCAAGATAGTTTTTAAGTCCGGTTCTGAATTCGGTATAATTTGCTGCAATCATATGTGTATATTTAAGTGTTTAATTAAGTACAAATATACGTACTTTATTATGTAATCCAAAATATTTGGGATATTAGTTTTGGTTTTTGCCAGTCCTGGTAGATGGACGAGTAGTTTCGGGTCACGATGAAGCTGTTAAATGGTACCAAGTCCCGATAAATGGATCAGAGTTTTCATGTCATGATGAAATTGTCTAGTTAAGGAGCAAAAAACAAGGCACCAGAGCGTCGGCCGGCAGCCCTACTGACATTGTCTCGGCAGCAGGAACAGTCCGGGTGCCACAAGATTTAATAAGTAGTTTAAATTTTTCTCTCATAGACTTTGGGGACTGATTGAGAAGTTGTCCGGGCTGCCGACTTCGTTGGATGAAGGCGACAACGTCGGCCGAAGTCCGAAGGCAACCGAGGAAACCGCGGAGCGGTTGACGAGCTCGACGAAGTCAATTAATTAAACCGTCCGAGTTAGTGGCTGGTTTTATTTGTTTTGGTTTCTAATGCTATCCCATTTCCCCAAGACGTCCTTTTCTCCTTCAAAATATGATGACTGAGAATCCTTTTTAAAAATCTCAAATGTAGGAGCGATAAATATTTTCCCTGAATCAGGATATTCAGCAACATCAAATCCAATGAAGGTTCTAATATCTAGGTAAGTACATGGTTCTTTTGTATGATTATAAAATTGGTGGGCACCTGAATCCCCCATTTCAAAAAATATAAGGTCACCACTTGAGACTACTTCAAATCCCTCTGGCTTTCGTAAAGTCATTGAACCTGAGATAATCATAAATAACTCTTCAGCAAATCTATGAAAGTGGTAGGGAGCTGATAGTTGTCCTGGATTTAATAATCGAAGATCAAAGTTTAAATTCTTGGGATAAATCCCATTCTTTTTTCTTGAGACATCTGAGAATAACCGAAAGTTGTCAATCTTGTTAGGATCTTCTTGAAATTCTCTTTTCCCCGATTTTAATACTGTTGCCATGTCTATTAGATTGATTGATTTTGTGCAATTTATGAACTATGCAGCGAGTTCGAACTGGCCACTAACGGCCCGGCGGTTTAATTGAGTTGCCGTCAGCCTGCCCCGAGCGGTAGCGAGGGGTGTCAGGTTTGGCATATGTTTTTGCCAAGTCCCGATAGATGGGTGAAAAGTCACGGGTCACGATAATTTGTCTTGACGGTACCAAGTCCCGATAGATGGCAGTGAAGTTTCGTGTCACGACGAGGTAGTCTTGGTGACGAGCAAAAAACAAGTCACCCGCGCGTCGGCCAGCCAGCCCAACGATTCTGTCCCGGGAGACGAAACTGTCCGGTGCCACAGAATTTAATAGATAACTTAAATTTTTCTCTCATAGATTTTTAGGATGGATTGAGAAACTGTCCTGGGCTGGCTGAAGGCACTTAATTAAACCGTCCGAGTTATGCTTAGGTTTTTTTTAGTCCCGGGGTCAGAAGTTGTCAAGTAATTTTACCTCAACTCTCCGGTTTAATGTCCTAGATTTTTCATCTGTGTCTTTAAATAATGGGCGACTTTTTCCAAATCCAGTAAATTTTAATCGGTCAGATTCAATCCCATTATTAATAAGCCAATTGTAAACAGACTTTGCTCTGTCAATTGATAATTCAAGATTATAATCTTCGCTACCTTGATCATCAGTATGTCCGGATATTAATATTCTAATCTTTGGATTGTCATTAAGATAAGTCAATACTGAATTGAGTATCGTATCTGCATTTGGGCGGAGTACATAACTATTAAATTCAAAATTTACATTTTTCAAAATCACTGAATTACCTAGTCTTAATTTATTCAAATCAGTTTCAATCATTGGCATATCATTGCTTGGAATGACACTAACTGAATCATTTTGAATTATGCTATTTTTACAATAACATTCCATGGTGTCGTGTATCTCATGTAAGTCAACATTATCAAGGAGATAGTAAGCTGATTCTTCTATTCCAAATTGGCTCTGTGGAATATTCTCTCTTTGGATAATCTTTAATTTGTCTGGAGAGATAAATCTTCCAATAGAAATGAATTGTTCTCCTCCTTCTGCAACAAAATAATCACATAATGTTACGAATCGCTTATTATCAACAGTCAATGTTGAAAGTATCACTTGCGGTAAAAATGAGCTTTCATTATTTTCATTAATTGCAATCGAATTTGGAGATAAGAAGAATGCAAGACGATTTATCGAAAATCCTGAATATGAAGGCAGGGCTATAGAAACCTTAATACAATATTTTTGACCTTTTAATAAAGGTTTAATAAGTTTTCCCTGAATGTATTCTGAATAAGAAGTTTTTTCTCTATAGAGTCCTAAACCTGCGTAATTGAACTTCGCTGGAAGTGGAAAATCAAATAGATAGTAATTGCTAAGTACATCAATGGTTCTCAAGTTGCTAAGATAATCAGGTGTATAATTCCCAGGCGCAACCCAAAATGGAATCCAATCATCAATCTTGGATTTTCCATCATAAATGACTGGTACTGGTTTATAATAGAAATAATCAAATTCCGGATTAATTACTAGGTTCTTGCCTGAAGTGAGAGGTGCCTGTAAGGTGGTATCAATAATTTCATTAATAAGAGAAATTTTCCCAACAAGTTGAGAGTCTTTATATATCTCTTTGGTAGAATTAATAAGGATTCCATTTAGATAAATGTCTTCACGATATTTTTTGCCCTGTTCATTGAAATATGTCCATTTGCCATCTGGCAAGTCGTATGGGTTTTTATCCTTAATAAATTTATAGTTCTCAATCCTGCTTAGTTGTCCATTCTGATACCAGTATTTCCATACTTTCCCTTTTTTCTCAATATCACCAAACTTCTGCATTTTCGGTGGCATTTTAACATCATAAAAGATCGGATATTTGTAAATAAAGCCTGCAGACTCCAATTGTCCGTTCTTATAAAATGCTTTAGTCATTTTTCGTTGACCGCTTGAATCTAAACAACTTATAATGATTAATATAAATATGAGAATCCTTTTCATTATTTGCTTTGTAATTTATGATGAAATAGTCAAGGCGAAGCGAAGATAATTATCTTTCGTATAGTTATGCTTAGGTTTTTTTTATTGTTTAAGCAATCGTCTCGATAGTAATAACTTAAGCATAACGGCCCGGCGGTTTAATTAGTTGGCGTCCGCGTCGAGGTGCCGCGTCTTTTGCCAGTCCCGGTAGGTGGAAGAGGTTTGGTGTCACGATGAAACTGTCCAGATGGCGTGGTCCCGATAAGTGGGCAGGATCTGTCATGTCACGATAAAGTTGTCAAGATGGCATGCAAAAACCCCCGACCAGAGGTCGGGGCAGGCTATGACAACTGAGCGTCGGCCGGCAGCCCTATTGACTTTGTCTCGGTAGCAGGAACTGTCAGGGTGCCACAAAATTTGATAAGTTGAAATGAATTTGCTCGCATAGACTTTAGGGGCTGATTGAGAAGTAGTCCGGGTTGCAAAAGGCAACCGAGGACCGACCACAATTTGAATTGCGAAGCAACTTAATAATTTTATCCGGTCCGAGCTCGGCGCAGCCAATTAATTAAACCGTCCGTGTTAGGTGCTGGTGTTTTGTTATTTGTCCCCTTATACAAGATGTGTTAGTAAAGTAGAATATTTGTTATTTAAATTCTAAGAATTCTCCATCAATGATCATTACTTTCACGCCATTTTTGCTAAATGAACGATGAGAGCTCATGTCATCAGAAACAACATAAGTCATTCCCTTTTTTAGAGTGGATTTATCACCGTTTTGCAATTCACTAATAAACTCTCCCTCCAGACAATGAACAACATGCCCTTTCTGGCACCAATGGTTTGCGAGATACCCTTTAGAATATTCTACGATTCTGATTCTCAATCCAGGAAATTGAACAGTTTGCCAAGAGACAGTACCAGTTTCTCCTTTATACTCAACTTTCGGGATTGTTGTCCAGTCGATTGTTTGAAATGGAATGTTTTTGTTAGTTATCATATTTTAATGTTATATGATTGTTATTTATCAAATGTATTGAAAATATCATGTCCTAAACTGTCGGGACACTGACACCTAACGGCCCGGCGGTTCAATTAGGTGCCGTCTGCGTCAGGGTTGGCATGCGTTTTTGCAAAGTCCCGATAGATGGACGAGAACTGCCTGGTCACGATAAAACAGTCTAGTA
>Ga0208478_1000626_pt1 | contig 11713 bp, 9 predicted proteins | sample NGESurdeep072012_5_FD_184462 | JGI IMG/M metagenome (GOLD analysis project Ga0208478, IMG submission 184462) | Arctic peat soil microbial communities from Barrow, Alaska - NGEE Surface sample 415-2 deep-072012 (SPAdes) | ecosystem: Environmental > Terrestrial > Soil > Wetlands > Peat ... | reverse complement strand
ACCGGCGTGCGCGCGGTTGAAATCGTGCATGACGACCTCAGGCCGACGGAAATTCTGACCCGCGCGGCGTTCGAGAACGCCATCATCGCCTGTTCGGCCATTGGCGGCTCGACGAATGCGCCGATTCACATAAATGCGATCGCGCGCCACGTCGGCGTGAAGCTGTCGATCGAGGATTGGGAGAAAGTCGGTTACGACGTCCCGCTGCTGGTCGACATGCAGCCCGCCGGCAAATATCTCGGCGAGGACTATTACCGCGCCGGCGGACTGCCGGCGGTGATGCACGAACTGCTCAGGGCTGGCCGCATCCATGGCGACGCCAAGACCATCAACGGCAAGACCATGGCCGAGAATGTTCGGCGCGCGAGGATTCAAAATCCCGATGTGATCCGGCCTTACGCCAAGCCGATGAAAAAGCAGGCCGGCTTCAAGGTGCTCAAGGGTAATCTTTTCGATTCGGCGATCATGAAGACAAGCGTGATCTCGGAGGAATTTCGCCGGCGCTACCTATCGAATCCGAAAGATCCCAATGCTTTCGAGGGGCGTGCCGTTGTGTTTGATGGCCCCGAAGACTACCACCGCCGGATCGAAAGCCCGTCGCTGAAGATCGATGAAAAGGCGCTGCTGATCATTCGCGGCGTCGGACCGATCGGTTATCCAGGATCCGCTGAAGTCGTGAACATGCAGCCGCCCGCGGCGCTAATAAAGAATGGCATTGCCGAGTTGCCCTGCATCGGCGATGGCCGGCAATCCGGCACTTCCGGCTCGCCATCGATCCTGAATGCGTCGCCGGAGGCGGCCGGCGGCGGCGGGCTTGCGCTGTTGCAAACCGGCGACCGCATTCGCATCGATCTTGCCAAGGGGCGAGCCGACGTTCTCATTTCAAAAGCGGAGCTCGCACGGCGACGAACCGCGCTCGAAAAGAACGGCGGCTATGACTATCCAGCGAGCCAGACACCCTGGCAGGAAATTCAGCGCGCCATCGTCGACCAGCTCGCCGATGGAATGGTGCTCAAGCCGGCGGTCAAGTATCAGCGCATTGCGCAGAAGAGCGTTCCAAGAGACAATCATTGACATAAGGATCGGTCGGGTGAGTGAACGGCTCAAGGGCAAACTGGCGTTTGTCACCGCCGCTGGACAAGGCATCGGCTTTGCCATCGCCGAGGCTTTCCTGGCCGAAGGCGCCAGCGTCATCGCCACCGATCTCGCTGCCGACAAGCTGAAGCAACTAAAAACCGACAAACGGTATGAACTCGACGTGCGCTCGACCGAAAAGGTCGCCGCTCTAGCATCGACGGTCATCGCCAAATTTGGCCCACCCAATATCCTCGTCAATTGTGCCGGCTACGTCCATCAGGGCAGCGTGCTCGATTGCTCGGAGGAGGATTGGGATTTTTCGTTCGATCTGAATGTGAAGTCAATGCATCGCACGCTACGCGCCTTTGTCCCGGTCATGCTGAAGAATGGTGGCGGCTCCATCATCAATATTTCTTCGACGGTATCGTCGATCCGGGGCGTGCACAGCCGCTACGCTTATGGCGCCAGCAAGGCTGCGGTCATCGGGCTGACCAAGGCGGTCGCCGCCGACTTCATCACGCAAGGCATTCGCTGCAATGCGATATGCCCAGGGACGATCCAGTCACCCTCGCTCGATGGGCGGATCACCGCCGTCGCCAAAAGCACGGGACAGTCATTTGAGGCCGTACGCGAGGCATTTATCGCCCGCCAGCCGATCAGGCGCCTTGGAACCACTCAGGAAGTGGCCGCGCTGGCGGTTTTTCTAGCGTCCGACGAATCGAGTTACATCACCGGACAGCCACATCTCATCGATGGCGGCATGGCCCTTTGATCTATTTCTTGGCTGCCCACTTGGCATAAGAGCGCAGCCCACGTGGGCGGAAAGGCCTTTGGTTTTTTAATTTAAGCGATACAATAAGCTTTGGCGGGCCAAATAATAAAATATGCCCGCAGTTGGGAGGAACAATGGCGTCCGTCGTCATTCGCGACGTGCGCAAGGCGTTCGGACTGACGCCCGTTATTCACGGCGTCACGATCACAATTGATGATGGCCAATTCGTCGTGCTGGTCGGTCCCTCCGGCTGCGGCAAGTCGACATTGCTGCGCATGATCGCCGGCCTGGAAAATATCACCGCCGGAGAAATCAAAATCGGCGAACGCGTCGTTAACAACCTGCCTCCGAAAGAGCGCGATGTGGCCATGGTTTTCCAAAACTATGCGCTGTATCCGCACATGACCGTTGCCGCCAACATGGCGTTCTCGATGAAGTTGCGCGGCGCGCGCAAAGACGAAATTGAAAAACGCGTCAAGCGCGCGGCCGAAATCCTCGGTCTGTTGCCATTGCTGGAACGCTATCCGCGTCAACTCTCGGGCGGCCAACGTCAGCGCGTCGCCATGGGCCGCGCGATCGTGCGCGATCCACAAGTATTTTTGTTCGACGAGCCGTTGTCGAACCTCGATGCCAAATTGCGGGTGCAGATGCGCACTGAAATCAAGGAGCTCCATCAACGGCTGGAGACCACCACCGTCTATGTCACGCACGATCAGATCGAAGCCATGACCATGGCCGACAAGATTGTCGTGATGCACGACGGTCGCGTCGAACAAATCGGCGCGCCCTTGGAACTCTACGACCGGCCGTTTAATCTTTTTGTTGCCGGGTTCATCGGCTCGCCGGCCATGAATTTTCTGTCGGGAGCCATTCGAACCAATGGCAGCCCCGGATTTGACGGGCCCGGTGGATCGCGCTTGCCGCTCGCTGCGGCGCCGCGCGGCAGCGAAGGCCGGCAAGCGGTATATGGCGTAAGGCCCGAACACTTTTCCATCGCCGACGACGGCGCCGAGGCCGTGATCCAAGTGGTCGAACCGACCGGTTCAGAAATTCAGATTGTCGCCAAGCTCGGCGATACCGAAATTATCGCCGCTTTCCGCGAACGCCACCCTTTCAAGCCGGGCGACAAGATCCGGCTCAAACCCGATCCCCGACTCGTGCATCTGTTCGATGCCGCGTCGGGGCAACGGCTCACCGCCTAACATAAACGGAGGAATGTCCATGACGAAGATTACTCGCCGTACGCTGGTTGGAACCGGCACCGCGCTGGCCGCAGCCGGCGCGCTCACCGGGCCGGCTTTTCTCGATTGGGCCAAGGCCTGGGCGCAGACGGCGCCCTGGAAACCCGAGAAAGGCGCGGCGCTGTCGCTGTTGCGCTGGAAATATTTCGTGCAGTCGGAAGACGACCAGTTCGTAAAACTGATCGAGGCTTTCACCAAGGCTACCGGCGTGAAGGTCACGATCTCGCGCGAATCCTATGAGGACGTGCAGCCGAAGGCTTCGGTCGCCGCCAATACCGGCGCCGGCCCGGACATGTTCTGGGGTCTGTACTCGCTGCCGCATTTGTTCCCGCAGAAATGCGTCGATATGACCGACGTCGCCGACTATCTCGGCAAGAAATATGGCGGCTGGGTTGAGTCGGCGCGTAAATACGCCATGAACGGCAAGAAATGGATTGCCATTCCGATTTGCTACAGCGGCAATATGTTGAACTACCGGCTGGAAGCCTCGCAGAAGGCCGGATTCTCCAAATTCCCGACCACCACCGATGCATTTCTCGAATACTCCAAGGCGATGAAGGCGAACAACACGCCGGGCGGCTTCGCGCTCGGGCACGCATCGGGCGACGGCAATGCCTGGGTGTACTGGTGTCTGTGGGCGCACGGCGGCAACGTCGTCGACAAAAATGACAAGGTCGTCCTCAATTCGCCGGAGACCGAGAAGGCGCTCAACTACGCCAAGGCGCTCTATGGCAACATGATCCCCGGCGTCGCAGCGTGGAACGACGCCTCCAACAACAAGGCGTTCCTTGCCGGCGAAATCAACTGGACCGACAACGGTATCTCGATCTATGTCGCGGCGAAAAAGGATCCCACGAAGACCAACATTGCCAAGGACATGGATCACGCAGTGTGGCCGGTCGGGCCGGTGGGCAAGCCGACCGAGTTGCACCTGATGTACCCGATCATGGCAATGACGCACACCAAGTATCCGCAAGCTTGCAAGGCGCTTATTGCGTTCATGCTGGAGGCGGACCAGTTCAACAAATGGCTGGAGGAATCGCAGGGCTACTTGACCCATTGCCTCAATGCCTATGACAAGAATCCGATCTGGACCGCCGACCCCAAGAACACAATCTTCGGCGAAGCGGGCAAGCGTACCTTGACCGCCGGCGGGCTCGGATCGGTCGGCGAGAAGGCCGCCGCGGCGATTGCCGATTTCGTCGTGCTCGACATGTTTGCGAGCTTCTGCACCGGCCGCGAAGACGCCAAAGGCGCCATCAAAATCGCCGAGCGGCAACTGCAGCGAATCTATCGCTGATGACGTGAGCTTCGGACTGGCGGCGCCGCGCGCATGGCGCTGCGCCGCCTCCGTTGCATGAGGCCCTTGTCAATGACCGATGTCGCTGTCAAAACCGCTAGACCATCGCCGCTGGCCCTCACGGGCTGGGACCGGCTCAAGACCAACCGTAATTGGCTTGCCCTCTGGTTCATGCTGCCGGCGGCGGCGTTCCTGATTCTATTTCTTGCCTATCCGCTCGGCCTCGGCGTGTGGCTGTCGTTCACCGACGCCAAGATCGGCCGCAGCGGCGTTTTCATCGGTCTCGAGAACTACGAATGGCTATGGGACGACAGCGTGTTCTGGCTCTCGGTGTTCAACACGCTGCTCTATACCGGCGTCGCCAGCGCGGTGAAATTTGCCGTCGGGCTCTATCTCGCGCTGTTGCTCAATGAAAATCTACCGTTCAAGGCGATGCTGCGCGCCATCGTGCTGATTCCCTTCATCGTGCCGACCGTGCTCTCGGCCATCGCCTTCTGGTGGATCTACGACGCCCAATTTTCCATCGTGTCCTGGTCGCTGCGGCACCTCGGGCTGATCTCCGGCAATATCGACTTTCTTGGCGATGTCTGGCACGCACGCTGGGCAGTGATTTTCGCCAATATCTGGCGCGGCGTGCCCTTCGTCGCCATCACGCTCTTGGCCGGGCTGCAGACCGTGTCGCCGTCGCTCTATGAAGCCGCGATCATCGACGGCGCCAGCAGCTGGCAGATTTTTCGCTACATCACTTATCCGCTGCTGACGCCGATCATCGCAGTAGTGATGACATTTTCGGTTTTATTTACCTTCACGGACTTTCAGCTGATCTGGGTGCTCACGCGCGGTGGTCCGGTCAACGCCACGCAGCTGATGGCGACGCTGTCGTATCAGCGGGCGATCTTGGGCGGGCAACTCGGCGAAGGCGCGGCGATTTCGACCGCCATGATTCCGTTCTTATTGGCCGCGATCCTGGTTTCCTGGTTCGGGCTGCAGCGGCGCAAGTGGCAGCAGGGGGAGAGCAATGACTGAGATGCTCGCTTCCAAGCTGGCTGAGCCGAAACAGGTTCTTACCGGCATGTCGCCGGCCGCTGATCACAGCGAAGGCATGAGCTATCTCGAGAGGCTGCCACGGCGGCTCATTACGCTCTATCTGCCGCTGTTCATTATTCTGGCGGTGCTGTTGTTCCCGTTCTATTGGATGGCCCTCACCGCCATCAAACCCGACGAGCAACTGCTCGATCTGGAGCGCTTCAATCCATTCTGGACCTGGAATCCGACCTTCAAGCATATCTACAAACTGCTGTTCGAAACCGATTATCCACGTTGGCTATGGAACACGATGCTGGTCGCGATCTGCGCCACCGTGCTCTCGATTATCGCCAGCGTGCTCGCCGCCTATGCGATCGTGCGGTTGCGCTACAAAGGCGCGCAGTGGGTCGGCGGCGCGATCTTCTTGGCCTATCTGGTGCCGCCCTCGATCCTGTTCATCCCGCTGGCTTCGGTCGTATTCCAGTATGGCCTGTTCGACACGCCGTTCGCGCTGATCCTCACATATCCGACCATCCTCATTCCATTTTCCACTTGGCTGCTGATGGGCTATTTCAAGACCATCCCATTCGAGCTCGAGGAATGCGCGCTGATTGACGGCGCCAGCCGCTGGCAAATCCTCACCAAGATCGTGTTGCCGCTTGCGATACCGGGGCTGATTTCGTCGTTCATCTTCTGCTTCACGCTGTGCTGGAACGAATTCATCTACGCGCTCACCTTCCTATCCTCGACTCAGAACAAGACGGTGCCAGTCGCCATCGTCAATGAATTTGTCGACGGCGACATCTACCGCTGGGGCTCGCTGATGGCCGGCGCGCTGGTCGGATCGCTACCGTTGGTGATCCTGTATGCCTTCTTCGTCGAGCACTATGTGTCGGCGATGACCGGAGCAGTGAAAGAATGAAATGCCAGAAATTTAGATCTCGCGCGCGCTAGCGTTGCCAAATTATGCAAACTCGATTTACCCCGAGCTGGCTTCTGCTTCTGCACAAAGCGACATCGAAGAGTTACCGGCGCATGTCTGCTTTCGGGGGTAAAGCAGAGTGCGCCGGGAGACCGGCAAGGAGTAGATGGTGCAAGTCCATCACGATGAAGGAGTAGCAAACCGCATCGACCCCGAGTCATGCGCGGCTGCCCGCGAGGGCATCAGCGAAGCGTTGACAGGGGAGTGCATAGGCCAGCCATTGAGCCGCGAAAGTACCCTCATCCCGGGTGCCGACGTCGTTCTGCTGACGGAAGGCAACACGGATGGGCGCGATATTGCGAGCGCCCAGACGGCCCGGCGTGGTCGAAGACACTGGCATGTGCGGAAGTTCCTTGCGCGGGAACCGGGAGACCCCACGTCCGACCACAGGCACGTTGCCGATCTGGTCCGCATCGGGAAGGCGAGGAGCCGTAGCCGATGATGCACGGACGTGGGGAGTCAGACTCCGCCATAGTAGCTGCGAAGCCAACGAACAAAGCCGGGCAACTGGACGCGGAGTTGGTGGAGCGAAGGGCGGGGGCCGAGGGGAATGCGAGCCAGCAAAGCACGCACCGGGCACAGTACCGGGTGCGCGTGTCACAAGCGCTGGAGCGCATACGGCACGTCGCGAGAATATCGCGAAGCGCCGTCAATCACCCGAGGTGGGAGCCGTATGCCTGAATTGGGCCCGTACGGATCTATGCGGGGGGCGCGAGGTAACTCGCGTCCCTACCGCGATCATCGCGCGGGCTTGTCGCTATGTCCGCTTATGACCCATAACGGAAATTCCACAAATGCGTCTCAATTGCCGGCAGCGTCAATGAGCCAAATTTCAAAATTCAAGCTGGGTGAACTTTGCGCTGACGCGACAGCTAAAATGACGTTGGCCTGAAGTTCCATTGCGAAACTCTTGTTCCGGTGCCGACGGTTTTTGCGAAGTCACTTGCCTTGTTTCGTGATTAGGTATCTACATTTTACAATGATTCGCTGTTGAAACTCGTAATGTCGACAATGGCCGGAAAGAAAGACGCGAATTGCGTTGGAAAACTTAACGCGCTGCACGTCAAGCAGAACAAACCGCAAAATTTAAATTGGAATGCTTTGCTCAGTGCCGTTTATGGCTGAGTAAATTGTTTAATCGGCGCAATTCCGTGCCGACACGTTGCCGTATTGGAGACGGTGATGAGCAGTTCCATGTTTCCATCAGCGCAGCTGCGCGGCTGTCATCACTGCATTGGTGCAGCCCACACGGTTACCGAGCTTATTTTTCGCGTTATTGAGAGCCGAGCTATTGCAAATGGTGGCTCGATTTCAGTCGAGGACATCACGAATGCGCGTGTGGATTTTATTGGGAGTCTTTCGTCGAGCGTCGACTCTTTTGAGAAGATCCATCAGAAATGCATGGATGCAAGTGGAAGTTACGCGCCCGATCCCTTCTCTCGCGATATGCTTTTATCAACTCTCCTGTTGGCTTGCGGAAGGAGATCGGCGAATCAAGTGTTCAAGTTACAAATTGGGAAGTGCGGTCCAGAGTGGCTAGGCTTTTTTTTCTATGCGTTTGCGAAAATTGCTCGAGATCACCTCAGCCATGAGTCCAAGGTGCATTTGATTATTGCCTATGCTGACGCCGCTGGAAAATTTAAGTCGAATCTAACAGTGCCTAACCTCCTAAATAATGATGGCATAAAGAAAATTCTATTGGAGTATGTCGCGTCCATTTCTAAGGCGCCCGAAATAGATGAGGCATCCAAATCGACAAGTGGCCGCGTCAATGAATTTATTGCAACTAAGTACAATTTCACGGGGCCATACATCACCAAAATAACGGCTGACCTGACCTGAGCCCCTTCTTTCATCCAGTTGGAAGTAGAGCCCGAACGTCATTTGAGCCGTGTTGACTCGGTGATGCAACGGGACGGGGCGCGGAGCTCCACGACAGCTCAAGCGACCCGTCCCGTTGCTTCGCGGGATCGCTGAGTTTGGCGTAGACAGCAGGTGGCACATAGCCGATGGCGCAAATGAAACAGTATTTTGTGATGCTTCAAAAGGAGACAGAGCTTGCGCTGCATGCGGCTTAAGGCGTGGCAACATAGGCACAGCTAAACAAGACAGGTACCGCTATGGAACCGGCACATTGTGGGTTAACGTTAGCCGCGATTGAGCGAAAACATATTCTCGATACGCTCATGTGCTGCCACGGCAATCGTACGCACGCCGCCGGCCTTCTCGGCATCTCGCTTCGCAGCCTGCGCATCAAGTTGCACGATTACGCGCAATTGGGTTGCTCCGTTTGTGAGCCGAATACGCATCTCGATCGATTTATGTGCGAACGGGCTAGGTCGCCTGTTGCTCCATGTCGGCGGCGCTAAAATAGCTTCTGGCATCGCAACGGGGATTAGCCTCATTCAATTGTATACTCGAAGCCGATCGTTGCGCGGATATCTGCTTTTGGCGCATAGCGGACATTGACCAACCGTTGCACATCAGCCTCAATTTATGGGTACATGCCCCAGTTCCCATGAACGGCACGCCCAAAGACATCGACCCGGCCAGCGTCCTGCGCGAGGAAGACGAGGAATCCACGCTGCCCGAACTGGAGCCGGCCGAGCAGCCTCCCGGCACGCTGGCGGCCGGCCGCGCCGCGATCGTGCGCGCGGTCAAGCATGCGCCATCGAAGCCCGGCGTCTACCGCATGATCGATGGCAAGGGCGCGGTGCTCTATGTCGGCAAGGCGAAGAACATCAAGAAACGGGTTACGTCCTATACCCGGCCGGTCGGGCACGACAACCGCATCATCCGCATGATCGCGGGCACGGTGACGATGGAATTCGTCACCACCAAGACCGAAACCGAAGCGCTGCTGCTCGAGGCCAACCTGATCAAGCGGTTGCGCCCGCGCTTCAACGTGCTGCTGCGCGACGACAAGTCGTTCCCCTATATCCTGATCACGTCCGACCACTGGGCGCCGCAACTGCTCAAGCATCGCGGCGCGCGTACCGGTAAGGGACATTACTATGGGCCGTTCGCTGCGGCCGGCGCGGTCAACCGCACTCTCAATACGCTGGAGCGCGCGTTCCTGCTGCGCTCCTGCTCGGATTCATTTTTCGAGGCGCGCACGCGGCCTTGTCTGCTCTATCAGATCAAACGCTGCTCGGCGCCGTGCACCGGCGAGATAGACTTCGCCGGTTATTCCGAACTGGTGCGCGAGGCCAATGCGTTTCTCTCCGGCCGCAGCGTGTCGGTGCAAAAGCAACTGGCCGCTGAAATGGACAAGGCCTCGGCGGCGCTCGATTTCGAGCGTGCCGCCACATACCGCGACCGAATTTCCGCGCTGTCGGCGATCACATCGCATCAGGGCATCAATCCGCGCACGCTCGAGGAAGCCGACGTGTTCGCCGTGCACCAGGCCGGCGGCTACACCTGCGTCGAGGTGTTCTTCTTCCGCACCGGGCAGAACTGGGGCAACCGCGCCTATTTCCCCAAGGCCGACCGCGCGCTCGGCGCCGGCGAGGTGCTGAGCGCATTCCTGGCGCAGTTCTATGACGACAAGCCGCCGCCGCGGCTGGTGCTGGTGTCGCATGCGTTCGAGGAACGGGCGCTCTTGGCCAAGGCGCTCACCACCAAAAGCGGCCGCAAGGTCGAGGTCAGCGTGCCGCAACGAGGCGAGCGCAAGGAACTGGTGCAGCATGCGCTCACCAACGCGCGCGAGGCGCTGGCGCGCAAGCTCGCCGATACGTCTTCGCAGCAGAAACTGCTCAACGCGCTGACCGAGACTTTCGCGCTGCCGCGCAGCCCCCGCCGCATCGAGGTCTACGACAACAGCCATATCGGCGGCACGAATGCGGTGGGCGCCATGGTGGTGGCGGGGCCGGAGGGCTTCCGCAAGAACCAGTACCGCAAGTTCAACATCCGCTCGGCGGATCTGGCGCCCGGCGACGACTACGGCATGCTGCGCGAGGTGTTGCAGCGGCGGTTCAAGCGGCTGCTAACGGAGGCGCCGCGGATCAGCCTCGACGATGCGTTGGCGGCCGAGCAGAGCGGGGACGTTGGCATGGATGACGAGCAGCCCTGGCCCGATCTGGTGCTGATCGACGGCGGGCAGGGGCAACTCAGTGCGGCGACCAAAACGCTTGCCGCGTTGGGCGTGACCGACCTGCCGCTGGTCGCCATCGCCAAAGGGCCGGACCGCGACGCCGGCCGCGAGACCTTCTTCATGCCCGGCCGCGCGCCGTTCAAGCTGCCGCCGCGCGACCCGCTGCTCTATTTCATTGAGCGCTTGCGCGACGAGGCGCACCGCTTCGCCATCGGCTCGCATCGCACGCGGCGCAAGAAGGACATCCGCGAGGCCGGCCTGCAGGAAATTCCGGGCATCGGGCCCACCCGCAAGCGCGCGCTGCTGCGCCATTTCGGCACCCTGAAGGCGATCGAGCGCGCCAGCCTGCCCGATCTCGCTCAGGTGCCCGGAATTAATGCTGAGACGGCGCGAAAGATATATGAGTTCTTTCACGAGCGCGCGTGATCCCGAAAAGTGTGAAGCGGTTTTCGGATAAGATCACGCGCAAACAAAATTTGGCGCAATAGGCGGGAATAAAGACATGCTCATTAAGCGGCAAGAGGACGTTACTCCGGTGGTGTTGGACGCGTTCAAGAACGCGGCCGACCCGCGCGTGCGGGAAATCCTCGCCGCGCTGGTGAAGCATCTGCATGGCTTCGCGCGCGACGTGCATCTGACCGAGGAGGAATTCGAGAAGGCGGTGCAACTCGTCGTCCAGCTCGGCCAGAAAACCACCGACACCCACAACGAAGCGGTGCTGATGTCCGGCTCGCTCGGTTTCTCCACGCTGATCTGCCTGCTCAACAACGGCAATAACGGGCAGACCGAAACCACCGCTAATCTGCTCGGGCCCTTTTGGCGCATGAACTCGCCCGCTACCCAAAACGGCGGCTCGATCGTGCGCTCGCCCACGCCGGGGCCGGCGCTGTTCGTCAATTGCACGCTCAAGGACACCAAAGGCGTACCGATCGCCGGCGCCGAGGTCGACGTCTGGCATTCCTCGCCGGAAGGATTCTACGAACAGCAGGACCCCAAACAGGCCGACATGAACCTGCGCGGCAAGTTCACCACCGACGCGCAAGGGCATTTCGGTTTCCGCAGCGTGAAGCCGGCCGGCTATCCGATCCCGATCGACGGCCCGGTCGGCGAACTGGTGCGCGCTACCGGGCGGCATCACTACCGCCCCGCCCATCTGCACTTCCTGATCTTCAAGCCCGGCTTCAAGACGCTGATCTCGCAGATCTACGTCAACGACGACGAG
>Ga0208478_1000625_pt1 | contig 11725 bp, 9 predicted proteins | sample NGESurdeep072012_5_FD_184462 | JGI IMG/M metagenome (GOLD analysis project Ga0208478, IMG submission 184462) | Arctic peat soil microbial communities from Barrow, Alaska - NGEE Surface sample 415-2 deep-072012 (SPAdes) | ecosystem: Environmental > Terrestrial > Soil > Wetlands > Peat ... | reverse complement strand
ACCCGTGCTTGTTAAACGTCTGACAGCGGCATTTCCTGCTGCGTCAAAACCGCGCGGCGCAATGTCTGCAATGGGTCATTAGGGACATGGCGACAAGTCCGGGGCATGTCCGCTTTACCCCCGATAACGGACAGGGGCGGTGCACCCCCATCGGCATTCGGCTGTCCGTTCATGAGTCCACATTTTAACCCAGCATCGCGATGCTCAGGCTTTGAGAAACGCAAAACCTTGCCCAAGGAAGCTGGTGGGCGGGCCATGCTTGCGGGCAAACGGCAAGGTTAGCCATAACGCCATACAAAAGCCCGTCGCGGCGCGCTCGTAGCTTGCTCTTTATCGATGCATAGACTTTGCTGAGATGTCGGGAATTAAGCCGCTGCCGAGATGCGCATGCTGCGACCTGGTCCGAGTATGATGAGCGCAATGCGCGCCGCCAGTCTGGCTTCGGCAATGCTCCTTGCGGCGATGCTGACCGGCGCCGCGAGCGCGCAAACCGCGATCAAATTCAGCCTTGACTTCAGTTTCGAAGGCCCGTCGGCGCCGTTCCTGCTGCCGCTCGATAAGGGCTACTACAAGGCCGAGGGCCTCGATGTCAGCATCGATCCGGCGGCCAATTCGCTGGAGCCGATCGACCGCGTGGCGTCCGGCGTCTATGACATGGGCTTCGGCGATATCAATTCGCTGATCAAGTTCCGCGATGCCAACCCGGGCATGCCGATCAAGGCGGTGTTCGTGCTCTACAACCGGCCGCCGTTTGCAATTGTCGGGCGCAAGAGCCGCGGCATCAACGCGCCGAAGGATCTGGAAGGCAAGAAGCTCGGCGCGCCGGCGCTCGACGCGGCCTATGCGCAGTGGCCGATCTTCGTGCAGGCCAACGGCTTCGACGCCGCCAAAGTGACGATCGAGAATATCGGCTTCCCGGTGCGCAATCCGATGCTGGCCGCCGGGCAGCTCGACGCCATCACCGGATTCGCATTCTCATCGTTCGTTAATCTCAAGGACCGGGGCGTGCCGGTCAACGATATCACCGTGCTGCTGATGGCCGATTACGGCGTCCATCTTTACGGCAACGCGATCATGGTGAACCCGAAATTCGCCGCCGAGCATCCCGACGCGGTGAAGGGCTTTCTGCGCGCCTTCGTGAAGGGACTGAAGGAGACGGTGAAGCAGCCTTCGACCGCGGTCGATTCGGTGCTCAGGCGCAACGACCTGGCCAGGAAGGACGTGGAAATCGAACGGCTGAAAATCGCGATCCGCGACAACATCGTCACGCCGGAGGTGAAGGCGAACGGCTATGGCGGCATCGACAGCGCGCGCTTTGAGCGCGCCATCGACCAGATCGCGCTCATCTACAAGTTCAGGGCGGGCAAACCGAAGCCGGACGACATCTTCGATGCGTCCTTTCTGCCGCCCGCCACCGACCGCAAAGCCAATTAGCGGATAGCATGATCCCAAAAAGTGGGAACCGGTTTTCGGAAAAGATCATGCTCAAGCAAACAAGTCTGCCTCAGGCCGCCGTGTTCGCCTTGCGCACCGTGACCGGCGGGTTTTCGGCCAGATCGTAGAAGACCGCGGCTATATCGTCGGCCAGCGTCTCATAGATGGCGCGGGCACCACCCTCGCGGACATAGATCCCGCTGTAGAGGTCCGGCAGTTTCGGCAGCGGGGGGTCTTCCCAGACGTGCATGCCGGCTCCATTCGCACGCCGGCGGGTAATCGCCATAACGCCTAGCCCGGCGTCGATCGCGCTGCTCAGACTGGCCGTGCTCGGACCGGTGAAAACGTCTTCCCAGTCAAGGCCGACCGATTGCAATGCCTGCACCGCGAGCCGGTGATAAACGCAAAGCTCGCCATAGGATACCAGCGGCACCGGCCGATCGCGGTCGATGCGGGTTGCGGCGCTGTGCACCCAGACGACCTCTTGCGCACGGCTGTGGCGGGCGTCGTGCGGCGGCGCCATCGACAGTCCGATCATAAGATCGATGTCGCCGTCGCGCAGTTGGCGCACCAGCGGATCGTAGACATCGGTGCGAACGATGAAGCGCACGTCCGGCTGGCGCTCGCGAAACTGCGCCAAGATGCCAGGCAGGATCGACGCGATGTATTCACTCGGCGTCCCGACGCGTATCACCAGCTCGGGCCGCGGGCCGCTGTCACCGATATGCACAATCTGATCGTTGATCGACAGCAGGCGGCGCGCATAACTGACCACCAATTCTCCTTGCGGCGTCAGGCTGACACCCTGGATGCTGCGATCGAACAAGTCGCCGCCGAGCAGGAATTGCAGCCGCTTGATTTGCGCGCTCACCGCCGGCTGCGTCACCCCGAGCTTGGCCGCGGCCTTGGTGAAGCTGCGCAAGTCGACAACGGCGACAAGCGTCCGCAGCAAATCGGTTGGAATATTGGTCATTTTCCGCCCTAGCTTTATTTAGACGCGGGATCGTATGCGTACGAACATCTATACGACTAATAGTTTAGAACTGTAGCACGTCCCGTCTTACGATCAATTTTGCGGTTGATTTTTAAGAAACCACCTTGCTTTGGATCAAACGTCGTAGATTTCTTTCGGGCCGTCGCAGGCCGCATGGCGGTGATTTCGGCCGGTGGCGAGCGTCACGGGCTATTTGATACGTTCAAGAATGCTCACGTAATTGGCCACCGCCGTGCCGCCCATGTTGAAGATGCCGCCGAGGCGGGCGTTCTTCACCTGCAAATCGTTCGCAGTTCCAGTGAGCTGCATCGCGGCGAGCGCGTGCATCGAGACGCCGGTGGCGCCGATCGGATGGCCTTTCGCCTTCAAGCCGCCAGATGGGTTCACCGGCAGCTTTCCGTCCTTTTGCGTCCAGCCTTCCTTGATGGCGCGGGCGCCCTGGCCTTGCGCGGTCAGACCCATGGCCTCGTATTCGATCAACTCGGCGATGGTGAAGCAGTCGTGCGTCTCGACGAAAGACAAATCGCCGAGCTTGAGCCCCGCCTGCGCCAGCGCGCCATGCCAGGCATGGGCGCAGCCTTCGAACTTCAAGATGTCGCGCTTCGACATCGGCAGGAAATCCTGCACGTGCTCGGCGGCGCGGAAGGCCACCGCCTTTTTCAGCTTGAGCGCGGTGTCGACGTCGGCGAGTACGACCGCGGCGGCGCCGTCCGACACCAGCGAGCAGTCGGTGCGCTTGAGCGGGCCGGCGACGAACGGATTTTTCTCGCTCTCGGTGCGACAGAATTCGTAGCCGAGGTCTTTGCGCATCTGCGCGTAAGGATTGCCGACGCCGTTCTTGTGGTTCTTGGCGGCGATCATCGCCAGCGCGTCGGATTGATCGCCCCATTTCTGGAAATAGAGTCCGGCGATCTTGCCGAAAATGCCGGCGAAGCCGCCGTCGATCTCGGCCTCCTCGCGTACATAGGATGCCTTCAGCAAGTTGCGTCCGATCTCAGCCGCCGGCGTGGTCGTCATCTGCTCGACACCGACGACGAGCACGATGCGCGCTGAGCGTGCTTCGATCGACTTGATCCCCTGATGCACAGCGGCGGAGCCGGTGGCGCAGGCGTTCTCCACCCGCGTCGCGCGCTTGAAACGCAGCTCGGGCGAGGCCTGCAGCACCAGCGCGGCGGTGAAATCCTGCTGCGAAAAGCCGGCGTTGAAATGACCGAGCACAATTTCGTCGACGTCGCGGGCGGCGACCCCGGCATCGGCCAGCGCCTCGCCGGCCACCCGCACGATCAGGCTTTCGACGCTTTCGCCGCTAAGCTTTCCGAAAGGGGTATGGGCCCAGCCGACGATACAGGCGGTCATTGAACCCTCCTTTGCCGAACTTTGGTCGCATTGGTCGGCAATGCAGGCCGAGTCACCATATATCCACCTGGGAGGCGCGCGGCCTTTGCCTGAAGTCCGAAGCTTAGATAGCCTAGTGTCGCCGCCTATGGAACCCGACCGATTCCGAGGCCGGAGCCAATTAACCGGACCGCGATCCTTGTCATATTGCGCTAGCCCCCACTCCCTGATGCTTGGCCTCGCCATGACGGCAGCGCTGGCGCTAGCCGGCACGACACAGGCCCGGGCCGAAGCGCAGCTGTTGATCGAAGCCTCCACCGGCAAGGTGCTGCACGCGGAAAACGCCACCTATCCATGGTATCCGGCCTCCGTCACCAAATTGATGACCGCCTACACCACGCTGCGCGCCATCAAGGAAGGCCACCTCGGCTTTGGCACAATGCTGACCGTATCGCGCAACGCGGCGGCGCAGCAGCCGACCAAGATGGGGATCAAGGTCGGCACCCGCCTCACCGTGGACAACGCCCTGAAGATGTTGATGGTGAAATCGGCCAACGACATGGCGGTGACGATCGCAGAAGGCGTCGGCGGCTCGATCGAGGGCTTCGCCGACATGATGAACGCCAACGCCCGCCGGCTCGGCATGACCGAGTCGCATTTCGTCAATCCGAACGGGCTGCCGGCGGAAAACCACGTCACCTCGGCGCGCGACCTCGGTATCCTCGCCCGCGCGCTGATCCTTGAATTTCCGGAAGATGATTCCTACTGGCATATCCACGCGATCCAGTACGGCAATCGCGTGATGCGCAACTATAATTCGCTGCTCGACCGCTATCCCGGCGCCGACGGCATGAAGACCGGCTTCATCTGCGCCTCCGGCTACAATGTGGTGGCGTCGGCCACGCGCAATGGCCGCCGGCTGATCGCCATCGTGCTCGGCGCCTATTCCGGCGCGGTGCGCGCGCAGAAGGCGGCGCAACTGTTCGAGCGCGGCTTCAACGGCGGCGGTCTCACTTGGCTCACGCCGTCGCTCGGCACCGTCGACGCCTTGGCGCCGATGGATGCGCAGCCGCCCAACCTGCGCGAAGAAATGTGCGGCGGCCATCGCCGCAAGCCGCCGGCGGAAGACAACGACGAAGAACAACAAGACGCCGGCGCCGGCGCCAGCGCCGCCGCCGCCAACGGCGACAGCGGGTCGGCGCAGGCTTTCATGCTGTCCAGCCTGCGGCCGCCGAATGGCAAGTTCGTGCTCGGCCCGCCGGTCGAGACCGAGGCGCCGATCAAGGTGTTCACCGGCCCGCCCGACCATCCAGATGCGGTGCAGACCGCGGAGCCGCGCTCGAAGAAGAAAAATAGAACCGCCGCCAAGAAAGACGCCACCGCCAAGGCGGACGCCAAGACAGACTCCAAGGCAGACGTCAAACCCGCGAAAGCGCCCAAGCACGCCAAACGCGCGGCGAAGCCGAAGGTCAGTTCGGCTAACTAGAGCATGGTTCCGAAAAGTGGGAACGGGTTTTCGGAAAAGATCATGCTCAAGTAAAATGTCAGGCCAGCGCCGTGATTCAATCCAAAACGATAGTGCTCTGATGAGTGCGGCCAGCCATAGCGCTGATCGGCGCCGGCCGCCGGAGCCGCTGCCGCTCACCGTCCTCACCGGCTTTCTCGGCGCCGGCAAGACCACGCTGCTCAACCGCCTGCTCAAGGACGAGGCGCTGAGCCAGACCGCCGTCATCATCAACGAATTCGGCGACGTCGCGCTCGATCACCTGCTGGTGGAATATATCGGCGACAACATGGTGCTGCTGCAAAGCGGCTGCCTGTGCTGCACCATGCGCGGCGATCTGGTCGACGCGCTGGAGACCTTGCTGCGTGATCTCGACAATAGGCGCTGCACGTTCCGCCGCGTGCTGCTGGAGACCACTGGCCTCGCCGATCCGGCGCCGGTGCTACACACCGCCATGGCGCATCCCTATCTGGTGCAGCGCTACCGGCTCGACGGCGTCGTCACCGTGGTCGATGCGGTGAACGGCGAGGCCACTCTCGACGCGCATGCCGAAGCGGTGAAGCAGGCCGCGGTCGCCGACCGCATCGTGTTGACGAAAACCGATCTGGCCGACGATCAGCAACGCGAGCGCATCGTGGCGCGCTTGCACGCGCTCAACCCGGCCGCGCCGATCCTCGACGCCGCCAAGGGCGAGGCGACAGCGGAGCGACTGCTGAACTGCGGCCTGTACGATCCGGAGCGGAAAATCCCCGACGTGAAGAAATGGCTCGCCACTGAGGCCTATGCGGACGATCACCACCACCATCATCACGACGTAAATCGGCACGACGAGCATATCTGCTCGTTCGTGCTTACCGCCGATGCCGCGATACCCGCCGGCACGCTTGACATGTTCCTCGAGCTGTTGCGCGCGACCCATGGCGATAAGCTCTTGCGCCTCAAGGGCATCGTGAAACTGGCCGAGATGCCCGATACGCCGGTGGTGGTGCACGGCGTGCAGCATGTCTTCCATCCGACCGCCCGGCTGGAGCGCTGGCCGGACGATGACCACCGCACCAGGCTGGTGTTCATCACCCGCGACCTGCCCGAGCGCACGATCGCTGAGCTGTTCGAGGCTTTCCTCGGCACCGCCGCCATCGACCGGCCAGACCGCGCGGCCCTGACCGACAATCCGCTCATCCCCTTCGGCGGCGCCGATCGTTAGCGGCCGCCCTTGCGCCGCCCCTCGACTCGACTCATGCTGATCTCCGTCCGTCGGCCAAGTCAGAAACTTGCCGGAAAAGAGCCCGGCGGCAGGGGGAAAACGCCATGGAACGGCCAATGGAGCGACCTTGGCTGAAGCATTATCCGCCGGGCGTGCCCGCCGAGATCGACCCGTCGCGCTACCCGTCGCTGGTGACGATGCTCGAGGAAAGCTTCCAAGCGAACGCCGCCAAGCAAGCCTGCGTATGCATGGGCAAGACCATGACCTATGCCGAGCTCGATGCGGCTTCGCGCGCCTTCGCCGCCTGGCTGCAGAGCAAGGGACTGCAACGCGGCGTCCGCGTCGCCATCATGATGCCGAACGTGCTGCAATATCCGGTGGCGATCGCCGCCATCCTGCGCGCCGGCCTGATCGGCGTGAACGTCAATCCGCTTTACAAACCGCGCGAGCTGGAATTCCAGCTCAAGGATTCAGGCGCCGAAGCGATTATCGTGTTGGAGAATTTCGCCTCGGTGCTGCAAGAGGCGTTGCCGCGCACCGATGTGAAGCATGTGGTGGTCGCCAGCATGGGCGACATGCTCGGCATGGTGAAAGGCACGCTGGTCAATACCGTGGTGCGGCACGTCAAGAAGATGGTGCCGGCCTATGCGCTGCCGGCCGCGACCAAATTCAACGATGCGCTTAGCTTGGGCGGCAAGCTGCCGTTCACGCGCGTTTCGCTCGGGCCCGACGACATCGCTTTCCTGCAATATACCGGCGGCACCACCGGCGTCGCCAAGGGCGCGATCCTCCTGCACCGCAATCTGGTGGCCAACGTCTTGCAGATGGCGGCCTGGGTCGTCCCGGCCATGACGCTGCCGCCGCCGATCGACCGGCTCGTTTTCGTTACCGCGCTGCCGCTCTATCACATCTTCGCCCTGACGGTCTGCTTCCTTTTCGGCGTGCGCAGCGGCGGCTTAAGCCTGCTGATCCCGAACCCGCGCGATATTCCCGGCCTGATCAAGGAGCTGTCAAAATACAAGGTGAACATCTTCCCGGCCGTGAACACGCTTTTCAACGCACTGCTGCATCATCGGAATTTCGGCAAGCTCGACTGGAGCATGCTCAAATGCGCGATCGGCGGCGGCATGGCGGTGCAGAAGTCGGTCGCCGAGGCGTGGATGCAAGCAACCGGCCGTCCGATCATCGAAGGTTACGGCCTGTCCGAGACCTCGCCGGTGCTCATTTGCAATCCCAGCGACGTCGCCGAATGGACCGGCACAATTGGGTTGCCGTTGCCGTCGACCGAGATTTCCATCCGCAACGACCAAGGCCACGAGGTCGCGCTCGGCCAGCAAGGAGAAGTCTGCGCGCGCGGGCCGCAGGTGATGCCCGGCTATTGGCGGCGTTCCGACGAGACCGCCAAGGTAATGACCGAGGACGGCTTCTTCCGCACCGGCGACATCGGCGTGATGGACGAGGCTGGCCGCGTCAAGATCATCGACCGCAAGAAGGACATGATCTCGGTTTCCGGCTTCAAGGTGTTCCCCAATGAGGTCGAGGACGTGGCGATGATGCAGGGCGGCGTGCTGGAATGCGCCGCCGTCGGCGTGCCGGACGCCTATTCCGGCGAGGCCGTCAAGCTGTTCGCGGTGAAGAAATCGCCAGAGCTGAACGAGCACGACCTGCGCCAATACATGCACGGCCAGCTCGCCGGCTACAAGGTGCCGAAGCAGATCGAGTTCCGCGACGAATTGCCGAAGACCAATGTAGGCAAGATCCTGCGCCGCGCGTTGCGGGACGAGGTATGAGCGAGGCGCCCGCCGACGTGGTCGCGTTCTGGCGCGAGGCCGGGCCAAAGCGGTGGTTCGAGAAGGACGCCGCTTTCGACGACGACATCCGCCGGCGCTTCCACAAGCTGCACGAAGCAGCCAGCACCGGCAAGCTCACCGATTGGGAAGGCAACGCCGAGGGCGCGCTGGCGCTGCTCATTTTGCTCGATCAATTCCCGCGCAACATGTTCCGCGGGCAGGCGCGCGCTTTCGCCAGCGATCCGCTGGCGCTTGCCATTGCCAGCCGCGCCATTCTCAACGGCTTCGACGGCGCGTTTCCCGACCTGCGCGGCTTTTTCTATCTGCCGTTCGAGCATTCGGAAAATCTCGCCGACCAGGAAAAAGGGATTGCGTTCTATAAAGCGGTCGATGACGCCGACGGCCTGAAGTGGGCCGAGATTCACGCCGATATCATCCGCCGTTTCGGCCGTTTCCCGCACCGCAACGCGGTGCTTGGCCGCGTCAGCACGCCGGAGGAGCAGGGCTTCCTCGACGGCGGCGGCTTCGCCGGCTAGCGCAAAATCGCGCGACGCTGCCCAACTCTTTTGCTAGACTTGCGGCCAATAAATAAGCCGGCCATTGCAGCCGGCCTCATGTCAGGGAGGCGACCCATGTTTAGCGGCAAAGCGCTTAGGCGCGCGATGACGATTGCCGGCTTCATTCTGCTGGCGACCGTTCCCACAAAAATCTTCGCCCAACAGAGCGTTAAAGTCGGCGCCAACGATATCGGCGGCGTCGTGACCAGCGCCAAAGGTCCCGAGGCCGGCGTCTGGGTGATCGCGGAGACGAGCGAGCTGCCGACCACATTCGCGCGCATCGTCGTCACCGACGATTCCGGGCGTTATCTCGTTCCCGATCTGCCGAAGGCAAAATATAAAGTTTGGGTGCGCGGCTACGGTCTCGTCGACTCAGCCAAGGTCGACAGCGAGCCCGGCAAGCCGCTCAACCTCACGGCCGCGATCGCGCCAAACGACGCCGCCGCGGCGCATTATTATCCCGCCATCTACTGGTACGCGATGATGAAGATTCCGGACAAAAGCGAGTTCGGCGGCAAAAGCAACATTCCGGAAAAACTCACGCAGACCGACTGGCTCAAGCAGATGAAGAACATCGGCTGCATCGGCTGTCACCAACTCGGCCAGGAAGCGACCCGCACGATCCCGGTGGCCTTGGGTAAATTCAATTCGGGCGAAGACGCGTGGATGCGGCGCATTCAGTCGGGCCAGTCGGGCGAGCAGATGACCAACCAGCTCGCCGGCAATTTCGGCGGTGCGCCGTTCAAATATTACGGCGATTGGACCGACCGCATCGCCAAGGGCGAGCTGCCCGCGTCCAAGCCGCCGCGGCCACAGGGCGTCGAGCGCAACATCGTGATCACCGAATGGGAGTGGTCAACGCCGGACAAATATCTTCACGATCTGATCTCGTCGGACAAGCGCAATCCGACGGTGAATGCCTACGGGCCGCTTTACGGCTCGCCGGAATACTCGACCGACAACATGCCGATCCTGGATCCCAAGACCAACAAGGTCACGTTCTTCAAGATGCCGGTAATGGATGTCGAGATGCCGGAATCGCTCGGGCCCGGACATGCCGCCAGCATCAAACCGTTGCAAGCATCGGCCTATTGGGGCGAGCAAAAGCTCTGGGATACCAGGGCGAACAACCACAACTCCATGTTCGACAAGAAGGGCAGGATTTGGCTGGCCGCGACCGTGCGCGGACAAGACAATCCAGCGTTCTGCAAGAAGGGCTCCGACCATCCATCGGCCAAAGTCTTCCCGCTCGAAAAGTCGGCACGCCAAGTGGCGATGCTCGATCCCAAGACCATGAAGTACTCGTTCATCGATACCTGCTTCGCGACCCATCATCCGCAGTTCGGCTACGACGCCGACAACACGCTGTGGCTGAGCGGCACCGGTCCCGTCGCCGGCTGGGTCAATACCAAAATGTTCGATGAGACCGGCGACGCGGCGAAGTCGCAGGGCTGGTCGCCGTTCGTGCTCGACATTAACGGCAACGGCAAGCGCGACGACTACGTCGAACCCAACCAGCCGATCGACCCGGCCAAGGACAAGCGGATCGTACCGGGATCGGGGCCCTACGCGGTGATGCCGCATCCGACCGACGGCTCGATCTGGTACACCGTCGGCGTCTTCGGCGGGCAGCCGGCATTCCTGCGTTTCGACCCCACCACGCAACTGTCGGAAATCTACAACGTGCCGGCGCCCGCTTACGGTATCCGTGGCGGCGATATCGACACGAATGGCGTGGTGTGGGCGTCGCTCTCGAGCGGCCAGCTTGGCAGCTTCGACCGGCGCAAGTGCAAGGGTCCACTCAACGGGCCGACGGCCACCGGCAATCATTGTCCGGAGGGCTGGTCGTTCTACCAATATCCGGGGCCCGGCTTCGAAGGCATCGGCGAGAACAGCGCCGAGTCGAGCTATTACACCTGGGTCGACCAGCACAACACGTTCGGGCTTGGCGAGAACATTCCGATGTCCACCGCCAACCTCAATGACGGCTTCGTCGCGCTCAAGGACGGCAAGATGGTCACGATCCGCATCCCGTACCCGCTCAGTTTCTACGCCAAGGGGCTCGACGGGCGTATCGACGATCCGAACGCCGGCTGGAAGGGACGCGGGCTGTGGAGCACGAACGGCGACCGCACGCCTTGGCTCAAGGAGGGCGGCAAGGGCTCAAGACCACGCGCGGTGCACATTCAGTTGCGGCCTGATCCGCTGGCGAACTAACGATTGGCCGGCGCGTGAATAGCCCCGCCACACATCGCGGCGGGGCATGCTATTAGAATGACATGACCGATTTGCACGGCGTTTTTCCCTATCTGGTCTCGCCGATCGACGCGCAAGGCCGCATCCTCACCGATGTACTGGGGCGGCTGGTGTCCGATCTGATCAAGGCCGGTGTGCATGGCTTGACCCCGCTCGGCTCGACCGGCGAGTTCGCTTATCTGTCGCGCGAGCAGCGCGCGGCAGTGGTGCAGGGAACAATCGAAGCCGCGGCAAAACGCGTGCCGGTGGTCGCGGGCGTCGCTTCGACATCGACGGCGGACGCAGTCGATCAAGCAAAGAATTATCAAAAACTCGGCGCTGACGGCATTCTCGCCATTCTCGAAGCTTACTTTCCGCTTCATGACGCGCAGATCGAATCCTACTTTCGCGCCATTGCCGATGCGGTCGACATTCCGGTCGTGCTCTACACCAATCCGCAATTTCAGCGTAGCGATCTCACCCTCGACGTGATCGCGCGGCTGTCGAGCCATCCGCGCATCCGCTACATCAAGGACGCCTCCACCAATACCGGACGGCTGCTGTCGATCATGAACCGCTGCCCGGCCATGAAAGTGTTTTCGGCCTCGGCGCATATTCCGGCGGCGGTGATGCTGATCGGCGGCGTCGGCTGGATGGCGGGCCCGGCCTGAA